>Ga0335085_10010528_pt1 | contig 13808 bp, 11 predicted proteins | sample Lox_Sample_45_FD_206712 | JGI IMG/M metagenome (GOLD analysis project Ga0335085, IMG submission 206712) | Soil microbial communities from Loxahatchee National Wildlife Refuge, Florida, United States - Lox_Sample_4.5 | ecosystem: Environmental > Terrestrial > Soil > Wetlands | place: USA...
GCGCACGTGGTCAACACCGCCTCCATGGCGGGCCTGGTCACCCCCCCGCTGGCCGGCGCCTACAGCGTGAGCAAGCACGCGGTGGTGGCCCTCTCCGAAGCGCTGGCCCAGGACCTCTCCCTGCGCGAGTCGCGGGTGCAGGTCTCGGTGCTCTGCCCCGGATGGGTGGCCACGCGCCTGGCGGATTCGGCCACCGGGGCCGGCCCGGTGGTGCGCGCGCTGATCGCAGGGGGCCACCCGGCGGAGGAGATCGCCGAGCGGACGGTACGTGCGGTGCGCAGCGGCGAGTTCTACGTGCTCACGCACCCGGAGATGGCGCCCGCGGTGCGCCGCCGCGCCGAGGAGATCCTCTCCGGCCGCGCGCCCCGGGCCAGGGGGCTCAGCCTGCGGCGATCGCGGGGAGGGTGACGGTGAACCGGGTCCCCCGGCTGCCGTCCGCGCCGGCCTCGATGCGGCCGCCGTGGCTCTCCACGATGCTCTTGCAGATGCTCAGCCCGAATCCCCGCTCCTCGCCCGCGGTCCTCCCCAGGTTGAGGGGCCGGAACAGCTGCTGGGCCTCCTGGGGATCGAACGCGGCCCCGTTGTCCGCCACCTCCAGCCGCACCAGCGACCCGTCGCGGCGCGTGCGCACCTGGATGGTGGGCTGGGAGACCTTCTGCACGGCGTCGGCGGCGTTGGAGAGGAGGTTGAGCACCACCTGGGTGATCTCCGGCCCCCGGCAGCGCACCATGGGGACCGCTTGCAGATCGCGCTCCAGCCGGACCGTCTGGCGCAGCCGGTGGGAGAGGAGCTGCATGGCGGAGAGCACCGCCTGGTTGATGTCGAAGGGCTCGGGCTCGGTGGCCGCGGTGTAGCCCTGGATGCCGCGGGCGAGCGCGTCCAGGTGGGCGCAGCCGGCGCGCAAGGCGTCCACCGACCGCTCCGCCGAGCCGGCCAGCTCCGGGGTGGCGCGCACCACCGCCGCCTTGAGCACGGCCACCTCCTGGGGAGCGAAGTCCTGCTGGATGGCGCGGCTGGCGGCGCGCGCCGTCTCCACCAGGCGGGCCACCTCCACCCCCAGCTGCCCGATGCTGGCGTGCAGCGGCTCCACCGCCGTCTTCAGCTCGTAGCCGATGCCGGCGGAGAGCCGGCCCAGCGCCGCCATGTGCTCCGACTGGACCAGCTCGTCGTAGCTGGTCTTCAGCTGGTTCACCAGGCGGTCGTGCTCGTCGGAAAGGCGCTTGGTCTCCAGCGCCCGCCGGACGGTGACGCGCATGTCCTCCGGCTCCCAGGGCTTGAGGATGAAGCGGTAGAGCAGGCCCTCGTTGATGGCCTTCAGCGCCACCGAGGTGTCGGGGAAGGCGGTGAGCAGCACCCGGAGCGCGCGGGGCCGCACCTCCCGCACCCGGGTGAGGAACTGCAGCCCGGTCATCTCCGGCATCCGCTGGTCGGTGATCACCAGGTCGATGTCATGAACCATCGCCATTTCCAGCGCACGCACGGCGGAGGTCGCCGAGTGGAGGGCGATGTCGGACTCGGTTTCGAACACCCTTTTCGCCAGATTGAGCGCAAGCGGCTCGTCGTCGACGACCAGCAGACGGTAGGAGGGCTCCGGCACCGGCGGAATGTTAGCACCGTTCGTTGATCGCGGCCCCCGGGACCGATATCTTTTCTTCAGTCATGTCTCGGGGGAAACGGGGTTACGCGCTCTCCAGCGCAGTGGCCGCGGCACGGGTAGCCGTGGCGCCGCCACCCGATCCCCGCGTCGCCCTGGAGCTGACCCGCACCCTCTCCGCCCGCGCCGCCGCCTCCTGCTGGGTGGCGCTGGTGATCATCCCCTTCACCATCATCGGCTACGACGGCGCCTACTACCCGGCCCAGCTCCGCCAGGGCGCCGTCGCCTCGGCGGTGGCCGACGCCCTGATCGTGCTCCTGCTCCTCGGGCTGCGCCGCCGGATCTTCGACCGCCATCCCTGGTTGCCCTTCGCCCTCCTCGCCGGGGTGATCTGCAACGCCACCGAGGCGGTGAACCTCTCCCTCACCGGCGGTACGCTGGAGAGCGACTTCGTCTTCCCCTACTACTTGATCTCCTTCGGCATCGCCATCCTCTTTCCCGCTCCGCTGGCGGCGGTGATCGCCACCGCCTTCGCCCTGCCCCTGGGCTACGTGGCGGTGGCCATCGCCGGGAACGAGCCGCTGGGCGCCAAGCACTTCATCTCCAACCTCATGCTGCTGGTCGACACCGCGCTCATCGCCTGCATCGGCAACCGGGTGGTGACCAACCTCTTCCGGCGCGAGGTCACCCTGCGCATCGACCTGGAGAAGGCCAACGAGCGCCTGCGCGAGCTGGACCGGGTGAAGAGCGAGTTCTTCGCCAACGTCAGCCACGAGCTGCGCACCCCGCTCACCCTCATCCTCGCTCCCGCCGCCTCGCTCTCCGGCGACTCCAACGGCTCGCTCGCCCCGGGGCAGCGCACCCTGGTGGAGACCATCCACCGCAACGCCACCCGGCTCCTGCACCTGATCAACGACCTCTTGCTGCTCGCCCGCCTGGAGTCGGGCGAGCCGCGCATCGACCGCGCCCCGGTGGACGTGGGGGAGTGCGTTTCCCGCATCTCCCAGGAGACGCAGGCCTACGCGCGCTCTTTGGGCCTGCGCCTCGCCATCGAGGTGGCCCCCGGGGGGCCCTTCATCTGGAACGGGGACGAGCGCCACCTGGACCGCATCGTCCTCAACCTGGTTTCCAACGCCTGCAAGTTCTCCCGGCCGGAAGGAGTGGTGAAGCTGGCGGTGGGCACCGACCGGGAAGGCATCTGGCTGAGCGTCGCCGACCAGGGCATCGGCATCGCTCCCCAGGACGTGGAGCGGATCTTCGACCGCTTCGTGCAGCTCGAGTCCTCCGCCACCCGGCGCTTCCAGGGCACGGGCATCGGCCTGAGCATCGTCAAGCAGCTGGTGACCCTGCACGGCGGGCGCATCGAGGTCCAGAGCGAACCGGGGGTGGGCTCCACCTTCAAGGTGCACCTCTCCGGCGTCTCCCGCGCCGCCGCCACGCCGGTCGCGCCCGCCAGCACCCCCGAGATCCACCGCGTGCGCCTGGAGCCCGCCGTCCCCGCTCCCCGGCTGCCGGTGGGGGCGGAGGGCCCGCGGGTGGCGGTGGTCGAGGACAACGCCGACCTGCTCGGCTACCTGACGCAGGAGCTGGGCAAGTGGTACCGGGTGGCGCCCTTCGCCGACAGCAGCAAGGCCCTGGAGGCCATCCTTTCCGATCCTCCCGACCTGATCGTCTCCGACATCATGATGCCCGGGCTGGACGGAATCACCCTGGCCCGCAGGGTGCGCGCCGACGAGCGCACCGCCCGGGTGCCGGTGGTGCTCCTCTCCGCGCGCGAGGAGGTGGAGGCCAAGCTGCTGGGCTTCGACGCCGGCGCCGACGACTACGTGCACAAGCCCTTCGACGTGCAGGAGCTGCGCGCCCGCATCGACCTCCACCTGCGCCTGCGCGGCCAGGCCCAGGAGCTGCGCGACGCCCTGGACCAGCTGAAGAAGGCGGAGACCACGCTGGTGCAGAGCGAGAAGATGGTGGCGCTGGGCCGGATGGTGGCGGGCGTGGCCCACGAGATGAACAACCCGCTCCACTTCCTCCGCGGGAACCTCTCCCTGCTCAAGCAGCGGGTGAAGGAGAGCGAGTCCACCGGGCCCATGCTGGCCGACATCGACGAGAGCCTGGAGCGGATCACCGCCATCACCCGCCAGCTCCTCCTCTTCGGCCGCAAGCAGGGCGGGGAGGCGGGCACCTCGGTGAAGCTGGCCGAGGTGGTCCCCCTGGCGGTGAAGATGGTGGCGCCCCAGACCCCCAAGGGCGTGCGCATCGTGCAGGAGGTGGACGGCGAGGTGGTGCGGGCCAACCCGCAGGACCTCTTCCAGGTGATCCTCAACATCGTGCACAACGCCGTCCAGGCGGTGGAGCCCGAGGGCGGCGAGGTGCGCATCGCCGCCCAGCGCACCGGCGACCGGGTGGAGCTGTCGGTGGCGGACAACGGCTGCGGGATCCCCAAGGAGAACCTCTCCCGCATCTTCGATCCCTTCTTCACCACCAAGCCGCCCGGCTCCGGGACCGGGTTGGGCCTCTCCATCGTGCAGGAGCTGGTCACTGCCCAGCAGGGAACCGTGCGGGTGGAGAGCGAGCCGGGCCGGGGCACCACGGTGGCGGTCTCGCTGCAGGCGGTGGGCCCATGAACCGCGTCGCCGCCCTGGTCGATTCGGCGCTGAAGAACGCCTGGGTGTTCGAGGAGCTTCCCTGGAAGCTGGAGGTGGACCCCGACCGCCCCGCCTTCCCCGAGGAGAGCTTCTTCGCCCGGGGGTTGCGGCCGTTCGAGAAGATGAGCGCCAGGGACCGGCGGGCCTTCGTCTTCCGCGAGACCTGCTTCCACCTCTCGAATCTGCTGGCGGGCGAGCGCAGCGGCGAGAGCCTGGTGGCGCAGGTGATGGTGCTCACCGCCCGGGAGCGATCGGCCGACCGCGAGTTCTTGGCGGTGATGGCGCAGGAGGAGGCGAAGCACTTCCTCGCTCTGCAGCGCTACCTCTCGGACAAGGCGCGCGTCCTCTATCCCCCCTGCCGCCAGCTGCGCGCGGCCCTGCAGGCGGTGGAGGACTGCGCCTCGCCGGAGGTGAAGCTGCTGGTGGGGCAGGTGGTGTTCGAGTGGACCGCCGCCTCGCTGGTGGCCACGCTGCTCACCAAGGCGCGCGAGCCGCTGCTCAGCGCCGTGCTCCGCGTCAACCTCAAGGACGAGGCCCGCCACCTCGCCTACAGCCAGGAGCTGCGCGAGCCTCTCTCCCGGGCCCTGCAGGGCAGGGTCGCCCCGGAGATGGAGGACCTGGTGTTCGAGAGCATCCGGGCCAGCGTCGCCGCGCTCTTCGCCGATCCGGTGTGGGGCGAGCTGGCGCTCCCCCAGCGGCGGATGCGGCGCCACGCGCTGGAGCGGCTGGAGAGCCTCGGGGTGCTGCACCGCTACCGCAGCCTGGTCCCCGAGCAGCTGGAGCGGTGCGGCTTTCCCACCGCCCGCCTGCGCCGGCGCCTGGGCGCCGGGCTGGTGAAGGGGCTGATCGCGGATGGCTGACTCGATCGCCGCCCGGCTCCTAGCCCGCGCGGCCAAAGAGCCGGAGCGCGTCGCCATCCACCTCTTGCACAGCGCTTCGCGCGGCGCCTTCCGGGACGAGGCGATCACCTTCGCCGAGTGGCTGAAGGGGGCGGGAAACTGCGCCGCCGCGCTGGCGGCGAGCGGGTTGCGCCGCGGCGACCGGGTGCTGCTCTGCCTTCCCACCGGCCGCGCCTTTCTCGACTCCTTCCTCGGCGCCGGCCTGCTGGGAGCGGTGCCCGTGCCCCTGCCCTCGCTGGAGGGGTTCGCCCGGCCCGCCGCGTTCGTCAACCGGCTGACCAGCGTGGTGCGGGACGCCGCCCCCTCGGCCGTCTTCGCCGACCGGCGGACGGCGGCTCACCTGCGCGACTCGGGGCTCCTCGATCCCGGCCTGCCCTTGATCGAGCCGCGCACGCTGCCCCAGGCCGGCGCGCCCCGGGCCGACCCCGCGGTGGGGGAGGAGACCTCCCTCATCCAGTACACCTCCGGCAGCACCGGCACGCCGCGCGGGGTGGTGATCACCGCCCGCAACCTGGCGGCGAACGTCGACGCGATGGGGTCGGCGCTCCGCCTGGTCCCCGAGGACCGGGTCGTCTCCTGGCTGCCGCTCTACCACGACATGGGACTGATCGGCGGGCTTCTGGCCCCGGTGTCGCACGGGGCCACCTGCTGGCTGCTCTCCCCCCTCGAGTTCATGCTCCGGCCGGCGAGCTGGGTGCAGGCCCTCTCCGACGCCAGGGCCACGCTGACCGTGGCGCCGAACTTCGCCTACGGCCTGGTGGCGCGCAAGGTGGCGGAGCAGGACCTGCGTGAGCTGGACCTGTCCTCCTTGCGGGCGGCGATCAACGGGGCGGAGCCGGTCGATCCCGACACCGCCGAGGCGTTCTGCGAGCGCCTCTCGCCCCAGGGCTTCCGCCGCTCCAGCTACTTCCCCGTCTACGGGCTGGCGGAATCCACCCTCTCGGTCGCCTTCCCCCCGCTGGGCCGGGGAGTGAAGATCGACCACGTGCGGCGCGCGGACCTGGCCGACGGGCGCGCCGTCCCGGCCGAGCCGGGCCCGGGATCGATGCCGGTGGTCTCGGTGGGAAGCCCCATCGACGGGCACGAGGTGAGCATCGTCGGGCCCGACCATGCCCCGCTGCCCGAGCGCAGGCTGGGGGAGATCTGGGTGAAGGGCCCCAGCGTCTCGCCCTGGTACTTCGAACAGCACCATGCCCAGCGCGAGCGGCGCACCGCCCTGCGCACGGGCGACGTCGGCTACCTGGCGGACGGCGAGCTGTACGTGGTGGACCGCCTCAAGGACCTGGTGATCGTCGCCGGCCGCTGCTACTCGCCTGCCGACATCGAGCGGGCGGCGGAGCGGGTGGACGGCGTCCGCGCCGGCCGCTCGGTGGCCTTCGGCGTGGCGGACTCCGGCCTCGGCACCGAGTCGCTGGTGCTGCTCGCCGAGGTCCAGCCCCGCCCCGCCGCCGAGCTGCGCGATCTGGCCGAGGCGGTGCGGAAGATGATCTCGGAGGAGATCGGCTTTTCGCCCAGCGAAGTCTGCCTGCTCAAGCCGGGCGCGCTGGCCCGCACCTCCAGCGGCAAGCTGATGCGCCGCGACGCCCGCGACCGCTACCTGGAGGGCGCGCTCAGCCGCTCCCAGGCGCTGCGCGCGGTGTTGCCCCTGCGCCTGGTGGACGCGGCCCGCGGGGCGGTAATGAGGTTCGTGGCGCGCCGCCGGCTGTCGCAGGGGTAGCGGTTCTCGGTCTTGGTCCGGGTTTGCGTCAGGGTCACGGACCCTGAGGCTCTGACCCTGACGCAGACCGCCGTACGGCCCGCCCCAGCGCGCGCGCCGCGGCAGGGGCGATCGGGGATGCCCCCTCGGCCGCGTAGCGCAAGAGGCCGCCGTGGATCACCGGGAAGCCGAAGAGGGCGTGGGCCAGCAGGTCGGCCTGGGACGGATGGGTCAGCTCGCCCTCGTCCAGGGCGCGGACGCATTCGCGGGCCAGCGCCTGGACCAGGCGATCGGCGGCGCCCTCCTCGGCGCCCGGGGCCACGCGCTGCCGCAGCGCCCGGGGAAGACGGAAGCCGAACCCGAGCAGCGCGTCGCGGGCCGGGTGGCCGCCCACCGCGTCGCGGAACGCGGTGATCAGGCGCTCGCTGACGAAGCGGCCGCGGGCCCGCGTCACCACGGGGGCGAAGCCGGCCTGCTCCAGGACCTGGAAGAGCGCCGCTCCGCGCCTCCAGGGGCGCGACGGGGAGGGCGGGACCAGCTCGATCACCGGGATCTGCTCCTCGGGGAAAAGGAGGCAGGCGGCGCATTCCCCGCCCGAGCCCGGGGGACCGAGGACGCAGGTGAAAGAGCCACGCACCTTCTTCGCCGCGAAAGCGATCGGTCCCCGCGCGCGAAGCTCGATGCCCGGCAGCCGGCGCTCGCGCAGCAGCTTCGAGAGCTTGCGCAGGGCCGGGCTCCGCGGCTGCGCCGCCAGCGTCAAGCGCTCCGGCCGGGCATACGAGGCGCTGCCGATGGCGTGCGCCTTCGCCGCCTGGCGGACGAAGAAGAAGGACATCGCCCGGGTGGACTGCTGGCTGCCGACGCTGCGCCAGAAGCCCTCCAGCTCCCTGCGCAACCCGTCCTCCAGGCGATATCCGGGCGAGGAAGGCAGCCGCGCCAGGCGCAAAGCTTCCTCCGCCAGGGGCCGCTCCGGCCCGGGCAGCGTCTCCAGCGGCTCCGGGGCCGAGGGGCGGGGGACCGCGAGCGTCCGCTTGGGCCAGCCGCGGGCGCCGAGGTCGCGCAAGAAGGAGCGCAGCTCGCGGTCGAGATCGGCCTTTGGCGCCAGGCGATCGACCAGGCCGACGCGCGCCGCTTCCCCGGCGCCGATGCGCTCGCCGAGCAAGAGGCGCATCCCCTGGCGCAGGCCGAGCAGCCGCGGGAGCCGCTGGGTGCCGCCGAAGAGAGGGATGAAGGCGTAATCGCGCAGCTCGGGCATGTAGAAGTGGGTGTCGTAGCCGTCGGCCGCGAGGCGATAGTCGCAGGTCAGCGCCAGCTCCAGCCCGCAGCCGTAGCAGTTGCCGGAGATGGCGGCCACGGTGGGCACCGGCGCCGAGGCCAGCCGCTCGTAGCAGCGCTGCAGGGTGCGCGCCCGCTCCATCGCCGCCCCTTCATCGTGCGAGGAGGCGGCCAGAAGCAGCCCCACGCCGTTGACGAAGCTGCCGCGCTTTCCGCTGCGCAGCACCACCGCCCGGGCGCCGGCCGCGAGCCCGGACTGCAGCTCCTTCTCCAATTCCAGCGCCACCGCCGGGGAGAAGACGTTGACCGACGAGCCGCGGCTGTCGAGGGTGAGATGGAGGACGCCGCCGCGCAGCGCCCCGGTGCAGCCCGCGCTCATTTCCGCTCGGAAAGGAACCGGGCCAGCGAGCCGACGGTCAGGTCCGCGGGGTCGTCCACGCTGGCGATCCACTCCGGGAGGAAGACGGGGCGGCCCAGCTGCTTCTCCAGCAGCATGGTCAGCTCCACCACCTTGAGCGAGTCCAGCCCCAGGTCGGCGAGGATGGAAGCCTCGGGGGTGATCCGGGCGCGCATCCGCCGGGGGACGAGGGCGACCAGGGCGTCGCGAACGTCCTGGAACAGCTCTGGGTCCTGCCTGCGGGAGCGCACCACCAGATCGAACCTCGGAACGTTCGCGCCTGCAAAAATGCACGGGCGCACCGCTGCCGATAGTGATCCGGGGAGGGCGGCGCTGTAAAGCAGCGCTCCTGCGCGAAATCCCCCGCCCGGTGCAGGGGCGACCACCCGCCTCCTCAGGCGGGGCGGGGGGCGTCCGCGGCGGGGAGCGCCGGCGCGCCGGCCCCGGTGAAGGGCCGCACGAAGTAGGTGTAGCCCACGTAGCGCAGCCAGGATTCCTGGAGGAGCGAAGGGTGGATCTTCTCCACGTACTGCGCGTGCAGCCGGGGCAGCTCCGACCAGTGCACCCCGGGCTTGAGGTGGTGCACGGTGTGATAGCCGTTGTTGAAGAGGAGCAGGTTGAGCAGGCGGGAGACGAAGTTCCGGGAGTGGTTCCAGTCGCTGTAAGCGTCGGTCTCCACGTGCTGCAGGTAGTTGATCGACTGGATGGAGAAGAGCGCCACCTGCTGGGGGATGACGAAGAAGAGCAGCGTCTTGCGCCAGTCGAGGAGCAAGAGGCCGGCCATGATCGCGAAGAACACCACGTACTCGGAGGCGGCGGCCCAGAAGGCGGGACGGTCGCGCCGCCAGAGATCCTTGAGGAAGGCGTTGATGTCCCGGGTCTGGGCGAAGTTGGTGAGCACCGGATAGACGAGCAGCGCGGGGAGATGGTTGCCCTCGAACCACTTGGGCGAGCGCGAGCTGTCGCCGGGGCGGTTGTTCAGCTTGTGGTGGATCTGGTTGTGGGTGGGAACCCAGGCGATGGCGGGGTGGCCGTAGAAGATGGCGATCCAGTAGCTGGTGACCAGGTTCAGGCCCTTGGAGCGCCAGACGCCGAGGTGGTTGTGGTTGTGGCTGATCACCGCCGAGGTGAAGAACATGAAGAGCGTGACGGCGTAGAGGGCCGGGTGGACGCGGCCAAGTTGCCAGTTGACGATGGTGAGCAGGGACGTGACACACAGGTATACGAGCGTCCTGCGGTCCGCTGCGTAGCGTAGCATCCGAACCTCGGGTGAGTGGTGGCGACGTTAGAGCACGGGCAACGTCACATGTCACGCCCTTAACAAGAAAGCCGCGCCGCAAGTTGTGCGGGGCTCGACCACAACGGCCCTTGAAAGCTCCCGTGGCCGTTGGCGACTCTCGCGCCATGCGCAGCTGCCCCAAGTGCAAGACGCACACGCTGGCGCCCCTGGCCCAGGGCCGCGGGGTCCCGCCCGACATGGTTCCGCCCTCGCGCTGCACGCACTGCCGGGGCGTTTGGTTGCCGCACGAGGCCATCGAGAAGCACCTGGTGCCCGCCTCGATCGACAGCGAGAAGGCGGCCCCGGCGGCGGACGGCCTTGCCGGCTTCTGCCCGCGCTGCCAGGGGCTCCTGGTGCGCGCCCGGTTCGAGGCCGGCCAGGTCTTCCACCTCGATCGCTGTCCGGCCTGCGCGGGAGTCTGGTTCGACGCCGGCGAGTGGGCGGCGGTGGCGAGCAGCGAGTGGCTGGCGCACCTCGACGATCTCTGGGACCCGGCCTGGCGCCGGCGGGTGCGCGAGCAGCGGGCGCAGGAGCGGCACCTGGAGGAAGTGGAGAAGGCGCTGGGGGCGGAGACCCTGAACTGCCTGCGCGCCGCCGTCGACGCCCTGCAGCACCACCCCAGGCGCGCGCTGGGTCTCTCTTTTTTGATCGAGAAGTTACGGGCCCCTTGATCGGGAAGCGGGGACGCGGGCTGGAACCCCCCAAGCCCGCGTCCCCGCTCTCCCACCCCTCGCGACGAATGCGCGCCTGGGGCGCCGGCGTCCTGCCCCCTGGATTCAGGACGCCGGCAAGTTGGAATCGGCAATCGCCGGCTTCTCCGGAGCCGGGGCGACTGCGGCATCGGGAGGGCCGATCAAGAGCGAAACGGTGTAGGCCGCGGCCGCCATCCAGGCCATGACCAGGGCGACCGGAAATCCCCACTCGCGCAGCTTCTCCATGATCGTCGACCTCCAATCTTCGGAGGGACAGGGAGCACGGCGCGTGCCAGCGCGGATCGGGGCCCCGGGGCTGAAAGGCCCATCCCGCGGCCCGGCGCAACCGGTGGCGCTACAGGGGCGCTACCTGCGAAAGGAGCGCGGATCGAGGTGGAAGCGGCGCAGCCAGCGCTGCACCTGCGTGCGCGCCTTCCCCATCTTTCGCGCCACCGCGGTGACGTTGCCGCCGCTCTCCTGCAGCAGCCGGCAGAGCTCCTCGCGACGCGCCGCGTCCGGACCCTCCGCCTCGGAAGGCAGGGGAGGCGCCGCGCCGGCGGCGCGCACCGCCTCGGGAAGGTGTTCCACCTCCACTTGCCCACCCCCGGCGAGCACGGCGGCGCCGGCGAGGCACTTCTCCAGCTCGCGCACGTTCAGCGGCCACTGGTGCCGGAGCAGGGCGCGGGCCGCCTCCACGCTGAAGGTGACCGAGGGGCTGCCGCATTTCTCCAGCAGCGCCGCGGCGAGCCCGGCCAGGTCCTCGCGGCGCTCGCGCAGGGGCGGCAGCCGGCAGTGGTAGCCGGAGAGGCGCGCCAGAAGATCGGTGCGGAAGCGGTCGGCCGCGGCCAGCGCTTCCAGGTCGCGGTTCGTGGCCGCCAGCACGCGGACGTCGATCTTCACCGCCCGCTCCGAACCGACGGCCCGCACCTCCTCCTCCTGGAGCACGCGGAGCAGCGCCGCCTGGGCCGGTGGAGGGAGATCTCCCACCTCGTCGAGCAGCAGGGTGCCGCCCTCCGCGGAGCGGAACAGGCCGGGCGAGTCGTCGATGGCGCCGGTGAACGCTCCCTTGCGGTGCCCGAAGAGCTCCGACTCCACCAGATGGGCGGGGATGCCGCCGCAGTTGATCCCCAGGAAGGGTCCCGCCCGGCCGGAGAGGGCGTGGATGGCGCGCGCCATCACCTCCTTGCCCGTGCCGGTCTCGCCCTGGAGCAACACCGGGATGCGCGAGACGGCCACCCGCCGGATGCGCTCCAGCTCGGCGGCGAAGCCGGGCAAGAGCGTGGAGAGGCCCGCCGGGGAAGCGGGCCTTTGCAGCAAGTCCGCCGCGCCCGCCGGCAGCGGGTCGCGGAAGATGAAGAAGGTCTGGCCCAGCTCGATCAGGGCCCCGTCGGCGAGCCGGGCGCGCTCCACCTGGCGGCCGTCCAGCCAGGTGCCGTTCTTCGAGCCGCTGTCGATCAGCATCCAGGAGCCGAGCAGGTGGTGCAGGCGCGCGTGCGCCGCCGACATCCGCGGATCGGGAACGCCGACCTGCAGGGCGTTCGCGCCCTCCTCGCGCCCGCGGTCCGCGCGCAGGCTGGAAGCGCGGCCGATGGCCACCGTCGCCGTCGAGGCGAGCGAGAGCCGCGCGCCGCCCTCGAGCGGCCGGTCGCAGCGGAAGGCGACGAAGAGGTAGGGATCGCCCGCGCCCGCCTGACGCCGCGGCTTCCGGGTCCGGGTGATCGTCTTTTCCACGGTCACGGGCGGATTCTGCCATGGCGGCGCGGGGGTGGCGCGTCGCCCTCCCTCCTCCCACCCCGGACGAGCGCGGCGCCCATCCCCCTTCCTCCCGCGCTTGATTGCCTACCCGTCTCCCCGGGTACGAATCCTCCTCGACGCAGGAGGGGGAAGCGATGCAGTTCGACACCAATACTGAAGCCTGGACTCCGGCGCACGACGCGGACGTTCGCGTGCGCAATCCCTGGATGCTGGCCGTGGCCCTGGCGCTGCTCGCGCTGGGCAGCGCGGCCCTGATGACCGGCCCGGATCAGGCGCGGACGCCACCCTCCTCCGTGGCCGTGTACATGCCCTGAAGAATTTTTGACCGCCGGCGCGCGGAGGCGGAGAGTCGACCGCGATCCCCTTCACACGTTCCCAGGAAGACTCGATGACCCGAACCGCCCGCCTTCTCGCCCTCGCCGCCCTCGCCGGATCCGTAGCCTGCAAGCAGCAGGAAGCCCCCAAGGTGGCCACCCTGAGCATCGCCCAGGTGATCGACCGGACCGGCTCGATCGCCACCCCCAGCTGGTCCGATTCCATCCGCCTGGCGGTGGGCACGGCCAACCAGGCCCTGAAGCAGGCGGGCAACGCGACGGTGCACTTCGAGATCGTCGACGGGAACTCGGGGAACTCGCCGGACATGTCCCAGGCGGCGGCCCTGGAGGCGGTGAAGAAGCAGGGGGCGAAGGCGGTGATCACCGACTCCAGCCAGGACGACATCGCGGTGAACATGCTCGCCTACGACGAGGATCCCGCCCGCGTCCTGGAGGTGCCGGTGGTGTGCATGGCCTGCACCTCGCCCAACATCAACAACCCGGCGGCCACCGACGCGAGCCCGGTGAAGCAGGCGGCGCTGCGCAACGGCAAGGGCTGGAACTTCCGCACCACCCTGAGCGACGCCTACCAGGCCCGGGTGCTGGCCCACATGCTCATCGCCAGCGCCAACAACGGCGACGCCAACGGGGACCGGCGGGTGAAGGTGGCCATCTACGCCAGCGACGATCCCTACGGCCGCGGCTTCTCCGAGTCGCTCAAGCGGGACGTGCTCCAGCTTTCCCCCCAGGCCGCGGTGGAGCAGATCTTCCACGACGTCAAGGCCGTGCCCACCGAGTACAACTGGGCGGCCGACGTGGCCCGGCTGACGGACGCGAAGAACGAGACCACCGGGAAGACGGACGGCGTCCCGGACGCCGTGGTCACCATCTCCTTCCCCAAGTTCGAGGTCGCCTTCACCAAGGCCTGGGTGGACTCGCACACCAAGGTGCGGCTGCTGCACACGCACAACTTCCGCGCCGCCCGGGTGCTGGAGGCGCTCTCCGCCGCGGTGGAAGGCCAGGAAGGGACCTCGCAGGCCGTGCTGGGCGAGGGGCCCTCGGCCCGGGTGTTCGCCGACGACCTGAAGGCCCTCACCGGCCAGGCGCCCGCGTTCCGCGACGCCGCCGCCTACGACGCCGCCATGACCCTGATGCTGGCCAGCCTGCACGCGGTGAAGCACAACGCCCTCAAGGACCCCGCGCTGCTCACCGGGGCGATGATCCGCGAATCGATGCGGGCCATCAACGACCACAGGGGCGAG
>Ga0335085_10010530_pt1 | contig 13807 bp, 8 predicted proteins | sample Lox_Sample_45_FD_206712 | JGI IMG/M metagenome (GOLD analysis project Ga0335085, IMG submission 206712) | Soil microbial communities from Loxahatchee National Wildlife Refuge, Florida, United States - Lox_Sample_4.5 | ecosystem: Environmental > Terrestrial > Soil > Wetlands | place: USA: Florida...
CCTCCTCGGCTCCATCAATCTCGCGAGCCTCGTAGTCGATCCCTTCACTCCGGAGGCGCGGCTCGATCTCGAGAAGCTTCGCGAGCTGGTTCCGGTCGCGGTCCGTATGATGGACAACGTCATCGACGTCTCGCGTTTCCCGCTCGAGGACCAGACGCACGAGGCGCGGGCCAAGCGGCGGATCGGACTCGGCATCACCGGGCTCGCCGATGCGCTCATCCTTTGCAATGTGCGCTACGGCTCTTCCGAGGCGGTGAGCCTCACTGAGACCTGGCTCCGGGCGATCGAGCGAGAGGCCTATCTGGCCTCGGCGGCGCTCGCGGCCGAGAAGGGCTCCTTTCCGCTTTTCGACGAGGAGAAATATCTCGCGGGAGAGACAATCCAGCGCCTCGATGCGGAGGTGCGGGAGGCGATCGAGCGGCAGGGGATCCGCAACTCGCTCCTCACTTCGGTCGCACCCACCGGCACGATCTCGATCCTTGCGGACAATGTGAGCTCCGGCCTCGAGCCAGTCTTCAGCTTCCGCTACACGCGGAACGTCCTCATGCCCGACGGCACGCGCAAGGAGGAGGAGGTCGCCGACTACGCTTACCGCCTCTATCGGCGCGTAAAGGGCGAGAGCGCGCCGCTCACCGACGCCTTCGTCGACGTGCAGACGCTCTCGCCCGGCGATCATGTGGTGATGCAGGCGGCGGTGCAGAAATATATCGACAGCTCGATCTCGAAGACCATCAACATCCCCGTGGATTTCCCCTTCGAGGCCTTCAAGGACGTCTATGTCCGGGCCTATGAGCTCGGCTGCAAGGGCTGCACGACCTACCGCCCGAATGAGATCACCGGCGCGGTGCTGGAGGTGAAGCCTGACAAGGAGAAGACGGCTCAGGCGGAGCTGCCCCTCCCGAAGCCCGTGCCGCGGCCAGCCGACGTCTACGAGGCCGGCGGCGTCGTCTACATGACGCAGCCGCTGAGCCGGCCCGAGGCGCTGCCGGGCCGCACCTACAAGATCCGCTGGCCGGTCGCCGACCACGCGATCTACATCACGATCAACGACATCGTCCAGGACGGCCGCCGGCGGCCCTTCGAGATTTTCATCAACTCCAAGAGCATGGAGCATTACGCCTGGACCGTAGGCTTGACGCGCATGATCAGCGCGGTGTTCCGGCGCGGCGGCGACGTCTCCTTCGTGGTCGAGGAGCTCAAGGCAGTCTTTGATCCCCGCGGCGGCGCCTGGATGGAGGGCCGCTACGTCCCCTCGCTCCTCGCTGCAATCGGCGATGTGCTCGAGCGGCACATGATCGACATCGGATTTATCAAGCCGCGCGAGATCGATCCCGCGCTCGCGGAGAAGCGCGCCGTCGCCAACCTCCCCGGCACGAGCAGCAGGATGGCGCAATGCCCCAAATGCGGCGAAGCCGCCCTCATCCGCATCGAGAATTGCGACCAGTGCACGAGCTGCGGCTATTCGAAGTGCGGGTGAGGAAGAGCTCTCGGCTGTCAGCAGATAGCTGTTAGCTCCTCGCGACCCGCGTATACTCCGCGCAGGGGGACGGGTCGGAGGCAGGGGTGGCTTGGCGGGTCAGCGACATTCCGCCGGAGGCGCGGCGGGCGGCGGAGGATGCGGCGGAAGCCGCAGGGAAATCGTTGGTGGATTGGCTCGCAGGCACCGTGAGCGCCGCCATCATTCGCGAGATCGGCGCCATTCCCGGCTTCCGTCCGGCACCGACGGCAAAAACGCCAGAGACGGTGAGTGAGCGGCCGCACGGCGATCGCGAAATCGAGAAGCCTAAGCCGATCGAGATCAATCCCAGGCTCGCCGCGATCGGCGGTTATCGCTCGCAGCGCCTCTCACCCGAGGCAAAACGCGTTGCGGATTCCGGCCTCACGGGCTGGCTCGAAGGCCGGATCGAGCGTCTGCCGGAGCGAAATGCTGCGGCTCCCCCTGCAGAACCCGTTCCCCCGCCCAAGCCTCAGCCCGAGCTCTTCCCGAAGACGGCGGCATCGCCCCCGCCGCCCCAGCCGCCCGGGCCCCTCAGCGACGGACCGCCGCTTGCATTGCCTTCGGGGCCCGTCGTGCCGCTGAAACTCGCGGTGCTGCGGGCGGGGCACACTCGCGTGCGCCGCTCCGGCGGCGATGATGGCGTCCCCGCGCTTGCGGCCTCGGTCGCGGTGCAGGGAGTGCGCGAGCCGCTCCTCGTGCGCAAGATTGCGGCCGAGCCCGGCTTCTACGAGGTGATCGCCGGCGAGCGTCGCCGTGCCGCCGCCGAGCGCGCGGGACGCGCGGAGGTGCCGGCGATTATCGTCGAGGCGAACGACGCCGAGGCGGTGATGCTCTCGCTCACCGAGAATCTGGGCCGCCGCGATTTCTCGCCGCTCGACGAGGCTCGCGCCTATCTGCGGCTCTTGACGGAATACCGCGTGAGCCCTTCCCTCCTCGCGCGCCGACTCGCGCGCGAGCGCACGCACATCGCGGCCGCGCTCCGGCTTCTGGGATTGCCGGAGCGCGTGCGGCAGTATCTCGACAGCGGACAGATTTCCGCCGCCCAGGCCTATGGGCTCATCGGCGCGTCCGACGTCGAGGCGCTCGCGGAGCAGATGGTGCGCGGCGTCGCACCGCCCGGAGAGGGCACCGGCTCCTGAGCAGCTTCGATTGGCAAGCATTCGCGCCCGCCTTATAAGGGGTCAGTCCTTTCGAGGTGTGCGCGAGCGCATGAGCGAGTATCGATTCCGACGGCGTACGCGGACTCTCGGCCGTAAGGGCGGGAGCCTCGATGGCCGCTGAGACCGACACGAAGCCCCGCCGTTCGGCGCTCGCATCCGCGCGCGCCTGGCGCGCGCTCGAGCTTGCGCCGGAATTGCGCAAAGGCGTCGAGGCCGCAGCACGCGCGGCGGGGGTCGAGCCCGAGACGTGGCTCGCGCGGACGATCATGGACGCCGCGGCGGCGCCGCCGCCCGCCGCCAAACCCGCGGCGGAGGGCGAAGCCATCGAGGCATTATCGGCGCTGCTCGCGGCGGCGCGCGAGCGGACGCGGCCGACGGAGGCGGAAGCGTCTGCGGAGCCGATCCGACTCGACGCCACATCTGTGGCCGAGCACCGGGAACTCGTCATTCGCTCGGTGCCGCGACAGCGGCGACGCCCGCTCCTCACTCTTCTGCTGCTCCTGCTCGCGATCGCCGCGGCGGCAGCGGCCGGCACCTTCTATGTCCGCTATAGCAGCGCTCCGCCGACATCGCAGCCGGCGGTGGTCGCATCGCTCCCGGCTGCTGCACCACCGCAGCCGCCCGCGGCGCCGCCTCCGGAACCGCCACAGTCGGCCGCGCCCGAGACACAGAAAAGCTCACCGCCGCCGGACCCCACCCCGGTTCCGACCGCGGCCCCTGCGTCGACGCCCGCGCAAGCGGAGTCGCCGCCCACGCCGCCCTCTGTCACAACGCCCCCGGCCACGAGCGCACCCTCGGAGACGCCACCTAGCGCTTCAGCACCGGTTCCGGCGTCCGATCCGCAGGGTGCGCCCCCGCGCCGTCCCGAGGCCGCCGCTGCACCGGCGCCCGCCGGGCCGCGCGCGCCGCAGCCCACTCCCGCCGAGGATTACCTCACCGGCGTCCGTTACGCCTTCGGCAATGGCGTGCCGCAGGATTATGCCAAGGCTGCCGAATTTTTCTCCCGCGCGGCGATCCAGGGGCAAGCGGATGCGCAGTTCAATCTCGGCATCCTCTACGACAAGGGCTTGGGCGTGCCCAAGGACCCCGTACGCGCGGCGATCTGGTATCACAGCGCGGCCGACCAGGGGCACGCTTCGGCACAGCTCAATCTCGGCCTCGCCTACGCCAGCGGCTCCGGCGTCGCGCAGAATTTCGGGGATGCCGTGCAGTGGTTCCGCCGCGCCGCGGAGCAGGGCAACGTCACCGCGCAATACAATCTCGCCGCCCTCTATGCGAACGGAAAGGGCGTCGACGCCTCCGATGTCTACGCCTATGCGTGGTTCAGCGTCGCCGGCGCGGCCGGAGACCAGGAGGCTCGCGAGCAGATGGATGCCGCAGCCAAGCGCATGAACGCGCAGCAGCTCCGCGAGGCTCGGGCGCTCGCCGCGCAGCTCACGGAATCGGTGAAGCGAGGGCGCAGCACGAGCACGCCTGCGTCCGCGCGCGCACCGGCCGCTGCAAGCCCGGCGCCGCCCGGCAATCCCCCGACGCCGCCCAAGCCCATCGACAGGGCGACGGTCGCGGAGATCCAGCGCTATCTCATCCGCCTCCACTACGACCCCGGCACCGCCGACGGAATGGTCGGCGACAAGACTGTCGACGCGATCCGGCAGTACCAAGTCGACCATCGCCTCCAGGTCGATGGCGACCCCAGCAAGACCCTGCTCTACCGCCTCAAGGCGGAGGTCGAGAAGCAGAAGAAATAGTGCCCGCGCTAGAGCAATCGTCCCGCCGCGATCCACCAAGCCGGATGCTCGACGATCAGCCGCGTCGCGGCGGCGTGCGCGGCAGCGTGCTCTGCGAAGAGTGCGAAGCAGGTGGCGCCGCTGCCGCTCATGCGCGCAAGGAGCGCGCCCGGCACCGCCGCAAGCGCATGCAACACCTCCGCGATCTCTGGAACCAACGTGAGGGCGGCCTTCGCGAGATCGTTCCGGCGTTCCGCGAGCACCGCTGCGAGCTCGGCGGCGCTGGCGCAAGGGTGCTCGAAGCGCGCGGGCCCGGAAAAATCGCCGGTCCGAGCCTTGAAGACCGCAGGCGTCTCGACGGCAACGCCGGGATTGGCGAGCACCACCGCGCAGTCCGGGAGCGATGGCGCCAGCGACACCTGATCGCCGATGCCGCCAAGCCAGGCGGTGCGCCCGAGGAGGCAGACCGGGACGTCCGCGCCGAGGCTGAGCGCGAGGCCAGCAAAGCGTGGCTCCTCCAGATCGAGTCCCCAGAGCTCCGCGAGCGCGAGCAGCGTCGCGGCTGCATCGGCTGAGCCGCCGCCGATCCCCGAGGCGACCGGGAGGTTCTTTTCGAGCGCGAGCGCCGCCCGCGCGGGGAAGCCCGCGCGCTCCGCGAGCGCCGTGGCCGCACGGCGGACGAGATTGCGCTCGCCGGCCTCCGCGAGCGCGGGAGCGAAGGGGCCTGCGATCTCGAGCGCGAGCCGCGGCGCCGCGCTTGCGGTCAAGATGTCGGCGACATCCGCGAAAGCGACGAGGCTGTCCAGCAGGTGATAGCCGTCGGCGCGCCGTCCGACGACGTGGAGGTAGAGATTGAGCTTCGCGGGTGCCGCGCGACGCACCGCCCGCACGGACATCGCGCCTCAGCCGCCGCGCGCACCGGCCGGAGGCGGAGCGTTCAAGCCCTTGTCGAGCTTCGCCTCGATGGTCTTGACTTGATCGGCCTCAGGCTTGAATTGCAGCGCGCGCCGCCACTGATAGCGCGCCTCCGACTCGCGGCCCGCGCGCCAATAGGCGTCGCCGAGATGGTCGTTGATGGTGGGATCCTGCGGCAGCAGTTCGAGCGCATGCTCGAGGTAGAGCGCCGCCTCCTGGTAGTGTCCGAGCTGGAAATAGGCCCAGCCGAGACTGTCGACGATGTAGCCGTCGGTCGGCCGGAGCTCGACCGCGCGCTCGATCATCTTGAGCGCCTGGTCGAGATGCTCGCCCTTCTCGACCCAGGAATAACCTAGATAGTTCAGCACCAGCGGCTGGTCCGGCTGCAGCTCAAGCGCGTGCTGGAAATCGGCCTCGGCGCGCGGCCACTGGTTCGACCGCTCGAGCGCGATGCCGCGGCTGTAGAAGAGTGCCCAATGCCGCGCCTCGATCTTGGGGATGCGCGCGATCGCGCCGTCATAGGCCGTCACGGCCTCGGAGAAGCGGTTGCGGCCGCGCAAGATATCGCCGAGCTCGATGAGGGGCTCCGCGGAATTGGGCCGCTCCGCGGCCATTTTATTGAGCTCCGTCACCGCCTCGTCGGTGCGGTCGAGTTGATCCAGCACTTCCGCGGCGCGAAGCCTTGCTTGCCAGGCGAAAGGCGAGGAGGGATCGATCGAGCGATAAGTGACCAGGGCATCCTGGAGCCGGTCCTGGGAGTCCGCGATCTCCGCGACCAAGAGCCGCGCCAGACCGTGCTTTGGCTCGAGCTCGAGCGAGATCTGCGCGTAGATCAGCGAGAGGTCCTCGGTGTCGCGCTGATTGAGCACGCTCGCGATGTCGAAGAGCGCCTCCGCGAGGCCGTCCTTCACTCCGTCGACCGCGGGCGGTGGAATGGTTCCCGCCGCGATCCGCTGCAGGGCCGGCGCCACCAGCTCCGCACTCCCGGGATTCTCCTTGGCGAAGCGCTCGTAGATTGCCTTTGCCTCGGCCGGCTGACCGTGCCGCTCGTAGAAGCGCCCGGCCATGTCGGCGCTCCGCCAGTTGAGGCGCTCGGCGCCCGCGATGATCTTCTTGTAGGCGGCGCTCGCAGCCTCGGTCTGGCCGAGAAAATCCTCGATCAACGCGAGATGAAATGTCTTGAGCTGCTCGAAGCCGCGGGTGCGATCGAGCCGGTCGAGCGCCTCGAGCGCGCCCTTTGCATCGTGCTGGCCGGCGCGAGTCCACGCAACGACGAGCGGCGTGGAGAAGCGCAGCAGCCCGTCCGTCGAGAGTCGCTCGGCGGCGGCGGCGGCACCGGCCTCGTCGCCCGCCTTCTCCTGGGCCGCCAGCAGCACCAGCGAGGCGAGGCCTGCGCTGGGATCGAGCGTGACGAGGCGGCGCGCGAGCTCATTCGCCCGGTCCATCTGCCCCGCGCTCAACCGCAGCAGGAAGGCGCGCCGCGTGAGTTCGAGATTGTCGGGATCGTCCTTGAGCGCGCGCTCGAGGTATTCGGCTGCGCCCGCGTAATCGTGGTCGCGCTGGGCCACGCCGCCCGCGAGATAGCTTCCGAGACTGCTCGCCGTCGGCACCGGCGGATCGGCAGCCTGCGAGACGCCACGCGTGGTCGCCCCCTCGGAAGGAGCCTGCGCGCAACCGGCCACCAAGGCCAGCGCCGCCAAGCCCGCCACTCGCCCGATCCTTCGAATTGCAATGCCCATTGATTCCGTCGCCTAGACTTTGCGCACTTCCGGCGCGCGCGGCCGTAAATGCGACAGTATACGCCGAAGCCTGTCTCAGGTGATCACATGTTCGGATAATTCGGTCCGCCGCCGCCTTCCGGTACCACCCAGTCGATGTTCTCGCCGGGATCCTTGATGTCGCAGGTTTTGCAGTGGACGCAATTCTGCGCGTTGATCTGTAGGCGCGGCTTTGCGTCCTCGCCCTCCTTGACGATCTCGTAAACGCCGGCGGGACAGTAGCGTTGCTCCGGCGAATCGTAGAGCGCGTAATTGAGCGCGATCGCCTTTTCGGGCTCGCGCAGGCGCAAATGGCTGGGCTGGTTCTCCTCGTGGTTCGTATTCGAGATGAATACCGAGGACAAGCGATCGAACGTCACTTTGCCGTCCGGCTTGGGATAGGCGATCGGCTTGGAATCCGCGGCCCGCCTCAGATGCGCGTAGTCCGGCGTGTGATGGAGCGTCCACGGCGCACGCCCACGGAAGAGATAGGTGTCGAGCGCCGCATGGACGAGGCCCGGCAGCAGGCCCCAACGGAATCCCGGGCGGACATTGCGCACGCGCCGCAGCTCGTCCCAGATCCAGGACGCCTCGATCGCCGCGCGATAGTGGGCACCGGTCTCGCCCTGGAGTTGCAGGAACACGGTCTCCGCCGCAACCATGCCCGATTTCATCGCGGTGTGGCTGCCCTTGATCTTCGGCACGTTCAGGAATCCCGCCGCGCAGCCGATCACGTGACCGCCGGGAAATGAGAGCTCCGGGATCGACTGAAAGCCGCCTTCGTTGATCGCGCGCGCGCCATAGGCGATGCGCCGCCCGCCCTCGAAGATCGGGCGGATTGCCGGATGCGTCTTGAAGCGCTGGAATTCCTCGAAGGGGCTGAGGAACGGATTCTCATAGTCGAGACCGACGACGAAGCCCACCGCGACCTGGTTGTTCTCGAGGTGATAGAGGAAGGAGCCGCCATAGGTCTTGCGGTCGAGCGGCCAGCCGATGGTGTGGATGACGCGGCCCGGGTGGTGCTGCTCTGGCTTCACCTCCCAGAGCTCCTTTAGGCCGATCCCGAAGGTCTGCGGATCTGCGTTGGCGCGGAGATCGAAGCGCGCGGTGAGCTGCTTGGTGAGCGAGCCGCGGCAGCCCTCCGCGAGGAGCGTCACCTTGCCGCGGAGTTCGACGCCGGGCTGGAAGTTCTCGGTGGGCTTGCCGTCGCGGCCGACGCCCATATTGCCAGTCGCGACCCCGGCGACGCGGCCGCCCTCGTCGAAGAGCACCTCGGCGGCGGCGAAGCCCGGGTAGATCTCGACGCCGAGCGCCTCCGCCTCCTTTGCAAGCCAGCGGCAGACGTTGCCGAGGCTCACGATGTAGTTGCCGTGGTTATGCATCTGCGGCGGCGTCGGAAGCTTGATCGCGCGCTTCTCCGTGAGAAAGAGGAACCGGTCCTCCGTCGCGGGCGTGTTGAGCGGCGCGCCGCGCTCCTTCCAGTCCGGGAAGAGCTCCGCGAGAGCCCGCGGCTCCATCACGGCGCCGGAGAGGATGTGCGCGCCCACCTCCGAGCCCTTCTCGAGGACGCAGACGGAGACCTCTTTCCCCCGTTCCGCCGCAAGCTGCTTCAGCCGGATCGACGCCGCAAGCCCCGCCGGCCCCGCGCCGACGATCACGACGTCGTATTCCATGGTGTCGCGGGTGACGGCTTCGCTCATGGCGTCAGGCCGTGGCGCGAGCGCGGGCGCGATCTTCCTTGCGCGCCTTTTCGACCGCCGATTTTGCGGCAGTGGTCACGGTGAAAAGCTCGAGCGCGTCGAGCTCCGAATCCGCGACGGGCGCCAGAGCCTGGTCGCGATAGTTGCGGGCCTCGGGATCGTGGCGGAGACGGCGCCGGACGCGGCCGAAGCGCCAGATGAGACGACCGAGCCGCCAGTGCTTCGCCACCGTCTCCGCGACGTAGCGGGGATAAAAGCGCAAGGCGCTCTCGACCGGCAGGCCCGGTCGGCGATCGCGACGATACTTGCGGCGGAGATAGCCGCCCTCGAGCGGATGGATCTTCTCCGCGGTAATGCAGCCGTAGAACCAGAGCAGCAGGAAGAGCGTCTTTCCCGCGCTGATCCCCGTCGCCGTCGCCCGACGCATCACCGTCTCCATGTGCTCCGGCGCGTAATAGGCTTCCCATGCCTGGCGGTAGATGCCCTCCCACTCCGCCTTGGACATGCGGGGATGCGTGGTGGTGACGTGCTCGAGATCGTACTTGTTGAGATCGGGATCGAGCGGCGCGCCAGCGGCATGGAGCTTCTGGTGATCCTCCGATCCCGGCAGCGGCGTCAGGCAGAAGAACTCCAGGAGATCGATCGGAAGCTCGCGCTGGATGATCTGGATATCCCGGAGAATGCTCTCGGGCGTGTCCGACGGGAATCCCAGGATGTAGCCCGCATAGGTCGTAGCGCCCACGGACTTCCAGGCCAGGAGCATCTTTCGATACTCCGTGATCTTGTTCTGCCGCTTCTTGGCGCCGAGGAGGCTGTCGGGATTGATGCTCTCGAGACCGATGAAGACCCGGGCGACGCCCGCGCGTCCCGCCTTCTCAATGAAGTTCGGCGTGCGGTGACAGAGCGTATCGACCTGGATGATGAACTTGATGTCGAGCTTCTCGCCCTCGCGGAGCTCGATCAGCCGGTCGAAGATGCTCTCCCAGTCCTTGTTGCGCGCAAAATTATCGTCGGTAATGAAGAAGCGGTTGATGCCCTGCGCGAGGTTGCGGCGGATGATGCGCTCTATATCGTCGGCGGAACGGCGGCGAGACTGGCGCCCCTGCACGTTGATGATGGTGCAGAAGGAGCACTGAAAGGGGCAGCCGCGCCCGGCATCGAAGCTCGTGTGTTTGCCGCTCGTACGCTTGACGCGCGTTGCCGGGAGCAGCGGCTCCGGCACGCCCGCGAGGCTCGGCAGGTCGGACATGTAGTTGTAGAGGGACTTGAGCTTTCCGGCCCAGGCGTCGCGGAGGACCTCGTCGAAGCGCCCCTCCGCCTCGCCCGCGAAAAGCGAGATACCGAGATCCATCGCCTCCTGCAGCTCCGGCGGGGTCGTCGGCAACATCGCGAGCGAGCCTGAGACGTGGAAGCCTCCGATGCAGACCTGGACGCCGAGCGCGCGCAGGCGGCGCGCAATGTCCATTGCGCGCGGGAACTGGTTCGACTGCACCCCCACGAGCCCGACCATGCCGCGGCCGCCGCCGATCTCGCGCGCGAGCTGCTCCGGACGAATGCGCGTGTTTGTCTCGTCGAGCGCGGTGATGACGATCTCGACGTCCTCGCCGAGGACCTTGCGCTCGATGCTGTCGAGAGCGAGCCCGTAAAGCACCGCCAGCGAGTTCGAGGGGATGGCGGAGCGCAGCCACTGGATGACGTAGCCGTCGTCGTCGTAGTGCGACGGCTTCACCAGAATCAGCGAAAAGCGCTGCCGTTTCACTGCAGTGGCCATCGGGTCCCATCGAGGGGGCGGGAGGTTTCGGGGCCGGAGTATCGCATAATTGGGTTCTGGTACAACCGCGTCGGCGCTCGCGATGCTCTCGCGCCCGGAGCGCGCTAAGATCGGTGCCACCATGCCGCCAATGTCCCCCCTCGCAGGGCTTCTCGACTGGTATGTCGCCATGGGTGCCGATGAGGCGATCGGCGCCGAGCCGCGTGACCGCTTGGCGGAACCGATGGCGCCGCCGGCCCCGCCGCCATTGGAGCGTCCCGCCGCTGCTGCCCGCGCCGCGAGCCCCGCCCTCGCGGCGCCCGGCGACGCCGCCGACAGCGCCCGGAGGCTCGCCGCGGCGGCACAGACACTCGCCGAGCTCGAGGCGACAATCCGGGCCTTCGAAGGCTGCGCTCTCAAGCAGACCGCGACCAACACCGTGATCGCCGACGGCAATCCGGGCTCGGGCCTCATGGTCGTCGGAGAAGCGCCGGGCGCGGATGAGGACCGGATCGGCAAGCCCTTCGTCGGGCGGGCGGGTCAGCTTCTCGACCGGATGCTCGCCGCAATCGGCATCGACCGCAGCGGCGCTTACATCACGAACGTCCTCTACTGGCGGCCGCCCGGAAACCGAACCCCCAGTAGCGACGAGATCGCGATCTGCCTTCCCTTCCTGTGGCGCCACATCGCGCTGGTGCGACCGAGGCTCCTCGTCATGGCCGGCGGCACCGCCGCAAGCACCATCCTCGGGCGAAAGGAAGGGATCATGCGTCTCCGCGGGCGCTGGTTCGACTTGCCCGTGCCGGGGCTCGATAAGCCCCTCCCCGCGCTCGCGACCTATCACCCTTCCTTCCTGCTACGCGCACCTGCCCGAAAAAGCGAGGCCTGGATCGATCTCCTCAGCCTCCAGGCGCGGCTGGAGAGCGGTCGTTAACCGATCTACGTCCGGGCACGTCCGGCTTATTGAGCCGCGCTAGAAATGCCCATGGCCGGGGAAGGCATCCCCAAGCAATGGCGGTTATCCACAGAGTCATGCGTGGAAGTGACCTGGTAAATCAGCGCGTTCGACAGGAAATCCAAATTTTTTCTGGAAATTGTCATATTTTTTATGGGCATTTTAGCTTGCCCTCCCGGCGTCGATCGTTTAAGGGGGCCAGTATGATCGGCAACGATACGGCGTCCCGACCCCCGAGGACTTGGCGTAAATTTCATCTTTACGTCGCTTTTAGCGCGTCGTTGCTCGCGGGTATTTCGGGCGCGGGTAACGCGGGTGCGGACGACATCCGGACTGCTGCGCTACCGCCTCCAGGCGGCAGCTTCGGCGGCCCGGAGCTGCCAAACGTACTCACCTTGCAGGACGCCCAACTCTATCGCCGCATCCTCAAGGAACAGGACGCCGGCAATTGGAGCGCCGCCGACCGCGACATCGCCCGGCTATCCGATCGACTGCTGATGGGGCATGTGCTGGCTCAGCGCTACCTGCACAAGCGCTACCGCACCAGCTACGCCCAGGTCCGGGATTGGCTCAAGGTCTATGGCGATGAGCCCGACGCGCGAGCGATCCATGCGCTCGCGATCAAGCGGCATCCCGGCGGCGCCCCGGCGCCGTCGCCCACCCAGGGCCTGCCGGATCTGCGCTTCGACAACCAATCCGATCTCGACGTCCGCGCGACCAGCGATCGTCCGCTTAATGCGGCGGAGCGCGAGCGGGCCTATCAGTACAAAGTCGAGCTGCGCCGGATCGCCGAAGCCAATCCGGCCAAGGCTGAGTCGATGTTGCAGTCGGCCGAAGCGAAACACCTGCTGGGCGAAGCCGACATCGACGAGGTCCGCGGCATGATCGCCGAGGCCTATCTATCGCCGGCCCAATCCCGGCGGCTGCAGGTGGATTCCGAGACCGGCATCGGGGTGGACCGACCGGCCGCCGAGTTCGATGCTGGGCTCGCGGATTGGCGGCTCCACCACTATACCGACGCGCGAAAGCACTTCGAGGCTGCCGCCAACGCGCAGGGCGCGACGCCCGGCCAGGCGGCCGCGGCAGCCTTCTGGGTCGCGCGGACCCAGCTCCGCACTCACCATCCCGAGCTCGTGAACTACTGGCTCGGCATCGCCGCCCAGCATCCCTACGCCTTCTACGGCCTCCTTGCGCGGCGGACGCTCGGCGTCGACTCCTATTTCAATTTCGAGCTCGGCGCCTTCACTGATGCCGACGCGCGGACCCTCATGGGCGTCGCCTCCGGCCGGCGCGCGCTTGCGCTTCTGCAGCTGGGCGAGACTGAGCGGGCTGAGGCGGAGCTTCGGGGGATGGCAGCGCGGGGCGACGCCAATCTCCTGCAGGCACTCGAGGCGCTCGCCGACCGTGCGAACCTGCCCGCGCTGTCCTTCCAGCTCGCAGCCTTTCTCGCGCAATCGGATGGGCGCAATCACGACCGCTCGCTCTTCCCGGTGCCTCGCTGGACGCCCAAGGGCGGCTTCAGCATCGACCGCGCGCTGATCTTCGCGGTGATGCGGCAAGAGTCCCAGTTCCTGGTCAACGTCCGAAACCGCTCCGGCGCCGCCGGCGTCATGCAGATCATGCCGGCAACGGCGCGCTCCATGGCCTCACGCCTCGGCCTCTCCGCTAAGGACCTGGAGAGCATCGGCAATCCCGAGGTGAGTCTTGCGCTGGCGCAGGAATACTTCTCCGTTCTCCTCCGGACCGGCAATGTCGGCAACAACCTGATCCTGCTCGCCGCCTCCTATAACGCCGGGCCCGGACCGATCGCGCGCTGGCTCGCCGACGAGGACGTGGGCAAGGACCCTCTCCTCTTCCTGGAAAGCATCCCCTCCAGGCAGACGCGCGGCTACACCGAGCGCGTGCTCGCGAATTACTGGATCTACCGCATGCGCCTCGGACAACCGACGAGGGACCTCGACGCGCTTGCCGCCGGCAACTGGCCGACCTATACCGCTCTCGATCCCCCGAGCGGACAAGGTGGCCCCTATGCCGCGAATTGACGAGACGCGACCCTTCCTACCGGTCAACATCGCGATCCTGACGGTCTCGGATACGAGAACCGAAGCCAACGACACCTCCGGCAACACGCTCGCGGAGCTCGCGGGCAAGGCCGGGCACCGCGTGGTCGCGCGGCGCATCGTCAAGGACGACAAAGCCACGATCGCGGCGCAGCTCCGGCAATGGATCGCGGACCCCGCGGTCGACGTCGTGATCTCCACCGGCGGCACCGGCGTAACCGGCCGCGACGTCACGCCCGAGGCCTTTCAGTCGGTCTACGAAAAAGAGATTTCGGGCTTCGGCGA
>Ga0335085_10010531_pt1 | contig 13805 bp, 13 predicted proteins | sample Lox_Sample_45_FD_206712 | JGI IMG/M metagenome (GOLD analysis project Ga0335085, IMG submission 206712) | Soil microbial communities from Loxahatchee National Wildlife Refuge, Florida, United States - Lox_Sample_4.5 | ecosystem: Environmental > Terrestrial > Soil > Wetlands | place: USA...
CCCTACATCGTCGCGCTGATGACGCAGGCCCTTGCGCTTCAGGCGACCGACAAGGTCCTGGAGATCGGGACCGGATCGGGATACCAGACGGCGATTCTGGCCGAACTGGCCGCCCGCGTCTATTCCGTTGAGCGGGTGAAGTCGCTGGCCCAGCGGTCGCGCGAACGGCTCGACCGGCTGGGGTACCGGAACGTGGCCGTTCGGCACAGCGACGGGACCTACGGGTGGGGAGAGGCCGCGCCCTTCGACGCCATCCTCGTGGCGGCCGGGTCTCCGTCCATCCCGTCCATGCTGGTGGAGCAATTGCGCGAGGGAGGACGCCTCGTCATTCCGGTGGGAAACCGGAATGCGCAGGTGTTGCAGCTCGGGGTCAAGCAGCGAGGCCAGCTGGTGCTGAGCTGTCTGACCGACTGCACCTTCGTGCCGTTCATCGGAGCCTTCGCGTGGAGCGCGGACGCATGCTGAAGGTCTTCAACACCCTGACCGGCGGCAAAGAGCCCTTCGAACCGCTGGCGCCCGGCCAGGTCCGGATGTACGTATGCGGCGTCACGGTCTACGACTATTGCCACTTGGGACATGCGCGTAGCGCGCTGGTCTTCGAAACGATTCGGCGGTATCTCGAGTATTCCGGGTTCGCCGTCACGTTCGTCAAAAATTTTACGGACGTTGATGACAAGATCATCAAACGTGCAAACGAACAAAACGTCAACTGCGACACGATCACGGCAAAATACATACAGGCCTACCACGAAGACATGGGAAAGCTTGGCATTCGCCAAGCTTCCGTCGAGCCCAAAGCCACAGAACACATGACCGAAATCATCAAGTTGACCGAAACACTTGTCCAGAAGGGCATGGCCTATGAAGTCGCCGGCGATGTGTACTTTCAAGTCGAGAAGTATCCGGCCTATGGACGCTTGTCGAAACGGAAGGCCGAGGACCTTTTGGCCGGCGCGAGGGTGGAGGTGGACGAGCGCAAGCGGAATCCCATGGATTTTGCTTTGTGGAAGTCATCCAAGCCTGGAGAGCCTTACTGGGAAAGCCCGTGGGGGCGAGGCCGCCCCGGCTGGCACATCGAATGTTCGGCTATGTCCATTCGACACCTCGGTGAGACGTTCGACATCCATGGCGGGGGCATGGATCTCATCTTCCCGCATCATGAGAACGAAATCGCGCAGTCCTGTGGCGCGACGGGGAAAGAATTCGCGCGCTACTGGATTCACAACGGGTTCGTGCAGATCAATCAGGAGAAAATGTCCAAGTCGCTCGGGAACTTCTTCACGATTCGAGAAATCTTCGAGAAGTCGGAGTGGCCTGGGGAGATGACCGGCGAAATCCTTCGCTATTTTCTGCTGACGACTCATTATCGCAGCCCCTTGGATTTCTCCGATCAAAGCTTGAGGGAAGCTAAGTATGCATTGGACGGATTTTATGACTTATTCAACCGTCTAAAGGAAACGGCCAAGACAGAGGGCTCGATCAACGAGAAACTTACAACCGCCGTCGAGCGAACCCGCTTGGCGTTTGAGCAAGCAATGGACGATGACTTCAACACTCCGGGCGCAATTGCGGAGTTGCAGGGGTTTCGCAGTGAAGTGAATAAATTGCTCGAAGCGGGCCTTTCGGCCAATGCCAGAAAACAGGCTCGTGAGCTGTTCCGTTTGCTTGGTTCCGTTCTGGGGCTGTTTCAATTGGAGAAATGGCAATTCAATGTCGATCTCTCTGATATCGGCGCAACGGGTCTGACGGAAGAGCAGATCAAGTCGAAAGTAGACGAGCGCAACGAAGCCCGATCGAAAAAGGAATTTGCGAAGGCCGACGTCATCAGGAAAGAACTGGCCGCGCAGGGCATCATCCTCGAAGACAAGCCGGACGGCACGACCCGCTGGAAGCGATGAGCCACCAGGATTCGACAGACCTGCTTTACGGCTTGCATCCGGTGCTGGAAGCGCTCCGCTCGGAGGACCGCGGACTGCACCGGATTTACCTGGAGCAGGGGCGCCGGGGCCGCGGGGTGGAGGAGATCCTCGATCTGGCCAGGGCGAAGCACGTGCCCGTGGCGTTTGAGACTCGCCAGGAACTGGACAGGCGCGCCGGCACCGCCCGGCATCAAGGCGCGATCGGGGTGGCCGCGGCGAAGGCGTATCTGTCGCTCGACGACATGCTCGACTCGGTGGCCCGGCTGGAGGCGCCGTTGTTGCTCGTCCTGGACGGCATCGAGGACCCGCACAATCTGGGCGCCATCCTCCGCACGGCCGAGGCGGCCGGAGTGCATGGGGTGCTCTTGCCGACGCGCCGGGCGGTGGGGCTGACCGGCACCGTCGCCAAGGTTTCGGCCGGCGCGATCGAGCATCTCCCCGTGGCCCGCGTCGTGAACCTCGCGCAAACCATCGAGCGGCTCAAGGAGGCCCGGTTCTGGATCTATGGGCTGGACGCGAAGGGAGCCCGCGGCTACGCGGAGGTCGATTACCGTGGGCCGGTGGCGCTGGTGGTGGGCGGGGAAGGCCGGGGCATCCGTCCCCTCGTGGCCGGCCGGTGCGATGGAACAGTGCGTATCCCGATGCAGGGAAAAGTGGAGAGCCTCAATGTCTCGGTGGCGACCGCCGTCGTGCTGTACGAAATTCTGCGGCAGCGGGCCGGCACGCGCGCGGTCACGCGCGCCGTACCCGGATGAACCCTTCCTCGATGGCGGCTTTGAGCAGCTGGGCGGCGTTCGAGACGCGAAGCTTCTTCATCATGTTGGCGCGGTGCGCTTCGACGGTCTTCACGCTGATCTTGAGGCGGGTGCCGATTTCACGATTCTTCAGCCCGTTCCAGATCAACTGAAGGATTTCCTGCTCGCGGTCCGTCAGGGACGTCACGCCGTTTTTCTTCTTTCTGTCCATTAGGGTTCTCGCTCCTTGTCGTTCTCCATATCCGCCCTACCAGTAACTCCATTAGTATCACATAACCAAGTAATTGCTGTAAATAGGAAAAGTCGAGGGGGGCGCGGCGGCGCCTTGTTCCCCGTAGGGCCTTCACGTACAATGAGCCCGCGAATGATCGCGTGGAACAATCGGCCGGCGGAGGCAGGATGATCGCGCAATGGCACGTGGCGGTGGCCGCCCTTTTCGGCGCCCTCATCGGCAGCTTTTTGAACGTCTGCATCTATCGCCTGCCGGCCCGGGAATCCCTCGTGCGGCCGGGCTCCCGCTGTCCCCACTGCAAGACGCCGATCGCCTGGTACGACAATGTTCCGATCCTGAGTTATCTGTGGCTTCAAGGGCGGTGCCGAAGCTGCCGCGCCGGCATCGCTTGGCGCTATCCGCTGGTGGAAGCGTTGAACGCCGCCGGGTACGGGTTCATCGTCTGGCGTTTCGGGGCGACGGTGACCGCGCTCGTGTACGCGTTGTTGTTCTCGGCGCTCATCGTCGTCAGTTGCATTGATCTCGATCACATGATCGTGCCGGACCGGATCACGCTGCCCGGGATAGCGCTGGGGTTGGCCGTCGGCACGTTTCTCCTGCCTCGATGGTGGGACAGCATCGGCGGGCTTCTCCTGGGGGGCGGGTTACTGTACTTCATGGCCTGGATCAGCCCCTATCTGTTCGGGAAGGAAGGCATGGGCGGCGGGGACATCAAGCTGCTGGCCATGATCGGCGCCTTCCTGGGGTGGCAGCAGGTCCTGCTGACCGTGATCGTGGGAGGTCTGGTGGGCGCCGTCGTCGGCGTGGCGTTGATCGGCGCGCGGGTGATGCCCCGCGGAGCGTATATTCCATTCGGCCCGTTCCTGTCTTTCGGCGCGGTGGTGGCGATGTTGTATGGAACGGAACTTCTGGCCTGGTACGGGGCGCTTCTTTCGGAGCGAGGGTGAACCGTGGCGCTGCGACCCCGGAATAATCCTCTCGTCGCGGTTGCGATTCTGCTGCTCGTCCTTTTCCTGATTACGCTGGCGTTCAATCTCATGGTGTCGCAGCGCGCTCCCCTCCCGCACGGCAACGGTGGGGCGCAGGCCGCCACCGACCTCCTGTTGAGGGTGCTGGGGGGACTCTTTGTGGTGCTCCTGCTCTACGCCGTCTTTTCCAGGGTGAGGCGGCGAGGCCAGCCGCCTGAGACAGGCGTCGTGATCGACGCGTTCCACGACGTCGTCCGGCGCCTGCGGGAGAAAGAGCAGGAGCTCGAGCGCCTGCGGTCGGCTGCGGAGGAACGGGCGCAGGAGATCGAGAGTTACAACGAAAACATCCTGCGCAGCGTCTCGAGCGGCGTCATCACGTTCAACCGGGACCGGGTGGTGACCACGTTCAATGACGCGGCCGCCAGCATCCTGCAGCTCCAGCGGGAGGATGTGATCGGCAAGACCTGCGCCGACGTGTTCGGCGCGCAGAGCGTGGTCGCGCGCCTGCTCGGACGGGCGCTGGATCACGGCGACATCATCACACGGGAAGAGTTTGAGCTGGAGGTTCCCCACGGCGGGCGGATCTGGGTCGGCGTCAGCACCTCGCTGTTGAAGGATCGCGACGGCGGTCTGATCGGGACCACGTTCGTCTGTACCGACCTCACCGAGATCAAGGCGCTCCAGGAGCGGGTGGAAATGCGCGAGCGCATGATGGTCCTGGGAGAAATGTCCGCCGGCATCGCCCATGAATTTCGAAATCTGATGGGAACCATCCTGGGCGCCGGCAAACTCATTGCCCGTCAACTGCCGACCAACAGCCCGACTCATGAAAGCGTCCGGACCATCACGCATGTGATTTCGGACATGGACCACTTGGTGACGCAGCTCCTCAATTTCGCACGAAAGACGGAGCCCGATCTCAAGCCGGTGGCGCTGGAGCCGTGGCTCAAGCGGGTGGTCGAACAGGTGGTGGAGCAGGCGCCTGCGCCGCATCCTCGGGTGGAAGTGGTCTGTTTTCCGGACCTGCCGGCCGTTCGCATGGACGAGGTCTTGATGCGCCAGGCCTTGAGCAATCTGATTCAGAACGCCCTCGAAGCCATGCCGGCCGGCGGGGAGCTCGCCGTGTCGGCCGGTGTACGGGCCCTGCAGGGACGCCGCCGGGAGGTGGAGGTGAAAGTCACCGATACCGGCATGGGCATTCCGAAGGACCGGCTGGCCAAAATCTTCCTCCCGTTTTTCACGATGAAGACGAAGGGGACCGGTCTGGGACTTGCCCTGGTCCACAAGATCGTGTTGCTGCATAACGGGAGAATCGAGGTCGACAGCCAGGAACATAAAGGGACGACGTTTCATGTTTTTCTTCCGGTCGGCTGAGGAGCGGGCATGGGCACGATATTACTGATCGAAGACAATGAGCGCATGGCGCGGGTGCTGGCTCAGCATATGGAGCTTGATGGCCACACCGTGATTTTGGAGTTGGATGGGGCGGCGGGGTTGGAGGCCTTCCGGCTCCACAAGGTGGACCTGGTCCTGACCGATCTGAAGCTGCCCGAGAAGTCGGGGCTGGAAGTGCTGCAGGCCGTGAAGGATGAGAATCCCATGATTCCGGTCGTGGTCATGACCGCGTACGGCTCCATTGAAACGGCGGTCAAGGCGGTCAAGGACGGGGCCTTTGATTTTCTCCAGAAACCGGTGGATCCGGAGAAGCTGCTGGTCACGATCAGCAAGGCGCTGGAAAAGCGGCATCTCGAGACCGAGAACCTGCTTCTGAAGGAGGAACTCTCGCAGGCCCGCTCGACCAGACTGGTCGGCCAGAGCCGCACGCTGCTGGACGCGCTGGACAAGGCCAAGAAGGTCGCGGCGGGCACCACGACCGTGCTCCTGCTGGGGGAGAGCGGCACCGGCAAGGAACTCTTCGCGAGGCTGGTGCACGACTTCAGCCCGCGCAAGAAAGGCCCGTTTGTCGCCATCAACTGCGCGGCGATCCCGAAGGACCTTCTCGAAAGCGAGCTGTTCGGGCATGAACGCGGGTCATTCACGGGGGCGACGGGGCGGAAGATCGGCAAGTTCGAGCTGGCCGACGAGGGCACGATTTTTCTGGATGAAATCGGCGACATGGATCAAGGCCTTCAGGCCAAAGTGCTGCGCGTGCTGGAGGGCGACCGGTTCATGCGGGTGGGCGGAACGTCCAAGGTCAAGGCGGACGTGCGCGTCGTGGCGGCCACCAACAAGGACCTGCAGGCGGCGGTGGCCAAACAATCGTTTCGGGAGGATCTGTACTACCGGTTGAACGTGTTTCCGATCGTCATCCCTCCGCTGCGGGATCGCCGCGAGGACATCCCGCTGCTCGTGGAGTATTTCCTCGCGATGTACTGCCGGGAACTGAAGCGGGAGGGCCTGAAAGTGTCTCCCGAGGCGATGGAGATCATGATGAAGCATTCGTGGACCGGCAATGTCCGTGAGCTGCAGAACTGCATCGAACGGGCCGTCATTCTGTGCGACGGCCCCCTGATCCTGCCGGAGCATATCGGGCTGCACCCGAACGAACGGGGGCTCGAGGACGAGCAGACGCCGAGCGGAAGCCTTCAGGAGGCCAGCAGCGCGGCGTCGCGCGCCGTGGAGGCGCGGATGATCGAGCGCGTGCTGCGCGACACAGGCGGCAACAAGTCCAAGGCGGCGGAGATCCTTCAGGTCAGCTACAAGACGCTGCTCACCAAGATCAAGGACTACGGCCTCGACAAGGATGACCGTGGCTGAGTCGGTGCCGCCGACAAGGGAGGCTGACCCGTTCGTGCGGAGTGTTCGATGTGTTCATTTTTGTGCGAGCTAGGCTCTCGTCCAGGCCGTTCTCTCTCCTGCCGTACGAATTCTTTTCTGCGTGAATCAAACGCGTTAGGCATCCATCGCTCGAAGTTGAACGCCCGGGGGCCACTCTGGCATCGCGCTTGCGCTTCGATGCGCAGTCCTCGTCGGGCGGGAGCGTGCATGACGGTGCAACCTTCGAACGGGTTTGAGAAGATCATCGACCCCTGGGCTACGTGTTTTTTGAGCGCGATGGTCATCCGGTATCTTGACGGCCTGGACGGGGCCGCCGGGCGGATGGACTATCACCGCGTGATGGGTGTGGTGGAAGGATTCGACCACATCCGCGATCCCAAGGCCTTTCTCCTCGACACGAATAACTGGGTTCCGCAAGCGGTGCTGCGTGAACTGATCCGTCGGAGCGAAGCGGCCAGCGGCTCCAAGGACGTCACCTATCTCGCGTCGCTGGCGTTCTTCGCGTCCGCCGAAGGACGGCAGCCGACGCTGATCGAAACCGTCGCCAAGTACCTGGGCGATGTGGACGCGGTCGTTCGCTGCTCCGGCCTGTGGGCCACGGCCTACAGCAATTACCTCCGCATGCAAGCCTTCGCCCGTCCGAATGAGCCCGGGACGTTGTATATCCTGGTTCGGTTCGTACCTCCCGTCGATCCGTTGATCGGCAACAGTCTTCTGGTCAAGGGCAACATCGAGGGATTTTCCCGTCTCTATCCGTTTGTGGCGTCGGTTGCGTGCGAGGAGCAGTACTCGCAGGTCCGGTTGGCGGGGATCGTCGAGGAGTTCAGGGAGGGCTATGTCTTGAAGGTGAACGGCGCCAAAGGAGCCGCGACCGGCTGGACGATCAAGGAGCGCGCGACGGGCCGCACCGTGGCAACGGCCCGGACGTGCGAGCTGGGAATTGAACCGGCTGCCGGATGGGAAGAGGGACAGGCCCTGGCTTCCGATCTGACGGCCGAACAGCCCGGAGAAGGATGCCGCGCGATCCGGATCGAGCGCGGCGGAGTCTTGCGTCTGGGCCCGTTGGAGTATGCCCTGCGCGAGGGTGAGATCTACGACGCTCCCTGTATCCGGTATCGCTTCCGGTGGCAGGAACGGCCGAAGACGGACTCTGTCCGGCAGAATTTGGATAGCGGAACCGGGCCGACGCCCAAAGAGGTGATTTCCCGTCTGCTCTTCGAGCACTTGGCGGGCTTGCAGGCCACGCAACGAAGGGCCCTCGGCATTTTCATGCGCAACCGTGAGTTGAGCGAAGAGAACAAATGCCTTCGGGAGGAACTGTACGGGGCGACGGAAACGGGAGGCTTGGTCGGCAGGAGCCAGCCCATGCAGGAACTCCTGCATCTCGTGCGGAGCGTCGCGCAGTCGGATGTGAGCGTGTTGATCACCGGGGAAACCGGAACCGGGAAGGAACAGACGGCCCGTCTCATTCATCAGCTCAGCCCGCGCCGCGCCGGACGGTTTCTGGCGATCAATTGCGGTGCGCTGGCGGAAAGCCTGTTGGAGTCCGAGCTGTTCGGCCACGAGCGCGGCGCGTTTTCGGGAGCGGTTGCGCAGAAGAAGGGGAAGTTTGAGCAGGCGGCCGGCGGTACGCTCTTTCTGGACGAGATCGGAGAGATCTCGTCGGCCATGCAGGTGAAGCTGCTGCGGGTTCTGCAGGAACGGGAGCTCCAGCGGGTCGGCGGTCACGAGGATATCAAGGTGGATGTCAGGATCGTGGCGGCGACCAATCAGGATCTCCACGCGCTCGTCGCCGAGCGAAAGTTCCGCCAGGATTTGTTCTACCGGCTCAATGTGTTTCCGCTCCAGATCCCGCCGCTCCGGGAGCGAACCGAAGACATTCCGTTGATCGCGCAGCACCTCCTCGACCGGCATGCCTCAGCCCAGAAGAAGGCCCTGAAGGGATTCACGGGGGAGGCGCTCGATGTCTTAATGCGCTACCGTTGGCCCGGGAACGTCCGTGAGCTCGAAAATGTCATCGAACGGGCCGTGGCGTTGGCCGGGCCGTCGGTTACGGAGATGAAGACGGAACTGCTGCCGCCGACTCTCCGGGAGGTGCGGGAGACCATCACGGCCGAAGGGCTTGAAGATTTGGTGGACAGAATCGAGTGGCCGTTGATCGCCCAGGCGTTGAAAAACGGGAAAGGGCTCACGGATTTGCTCAAGCGCGTTGAATGGGCTCTCATCGAGCGGGCCATCGAAGAGCACAGCGGCAATAAAACGGCCGCCGCCAGGATACTCGGCCGGACCTATCGCTGGTTGCGCAAGGTCGAGACGGAGCGGCCGCGCCCCCGTGATTGATTGCCACGTCCATCTGGCTGCGCTCAGGACCAAGGACAACGGCTGCTACATTTCCCCCCGGCTGCTCGACAGCCCCCTCTTCCGATTCATGCGCTGGGCGCATCGTCTGCCGATCGAGGACGCGGAGCGGTCCAATCGCAAATACGTGGAGGATCTGCGCTCGGAACTCCGGCGGTCCCGGCATGTCACGAAAGCCGTCCTGCTCGGCATGGACGGCGTCTATGGCACAGACGGCGCATTGGACGAGAAGAGGACGGAATTTCTGGTCGGCAACGATTATGTCTTGAATCTCGCCCGGTCGCATCCGGATGAGTTCCTGCCGGGCGTCTCCGTCAACCCGCAACGACGGGACGCCGTTGAAGAGCTGGAACGCTGCGCCGCGGCCGGCGCCGCGCTGGTGAAGGTGCTGCCGAATTCGCAAGGGTTCGATCCCGGGGACCGGCGGTATGTTCCGTTTTACCGGAAGCTCGCGCAGCTGAAACTGCCCCTGCTCAGCCATGTCGGGTATGAGTTCACCCTGGTCGGACGGGATCAATCGGCCGGCGACCCCGACCGATTGCGGACTGCTCTGGACGAGGGGGTGACGGTCATCGCCGCCCACGGGTGCAGCGCCGGCCTGGTCTTCTACGAGAGGTATTTTTACACGCTGTTGAGCCTGGTCCAGCGCTATTCGAATTTCTTTTCAGACGTGTCCGCCTTGACGTTGCCCAACCGCGTCGGCATGTTGCTGCGATTGCGGCGGTACCCGGAAACGCATGACCGCCTGCTGTTCGGAACCGACTATCCCCACCTGGTGTTTCACTGGCCCTGTTGGGGCCGCGTGGGGGCGGGGAGTCTGGGAGACATCATCCGCGCCGACAATCGCTTCGACAGGCAGTATCTTATTCTCAAGTATCTGGGCGTCGATTTCCGCTCCCTCGAGAGCCTCCTTCGCAGTCCCACCTGAGCGATTCGTCGCGTCCCCTCTCTGAACGGTCGCGTCGTCACCGTGAACGTGCGTTCATGGTTCGACGCCGTCTGCAGTCCTCCGTTCCGATTGCCCATTCCACGACTGCACTAAGATTACCCGCATCAATATTGGTCGCCGGCTGATTGCCCGCCCACGGAATGCCGCCGATCGGCCGCTGGCATTCTTACTGCTATGCCTCCTGTATTGCGTGCTTGCGGTCGACGCTTCATCAACCATCAAGGGGGTGCCGTATGAAAAGAATGGGAATCGTGTTCATTGTGGGAGGAAGTCTCTGGTTTCTTACGGTCGGGATCGCCCACGCGGCATCCTGGCGGTATGGCCATCATCCCTTTCATCCGCTCGTACAAGAACGGCTTGCGGCTTTCGTGAAGGGGCGTCCCGCCGGCGAGGTCTCGTTCGAGACGCTTCGGATGATCTCCACGGGCATGACCAAGGCGGAGGTTCTGAGCCGGGCCGGTTCCCCTCGCCACAGTTTCAAAAACAGGGGCACGCAACGATGGATCTATACGGCAACCGACCGCTGGATCGTGGAGATCGTGTTCTCCGGAAACACGGTGATCGACATCAGTTGGTCCAGGGCATGAGCGGAGAGTGAAGGAGGCAGAGGCCATGCGGATGTGGACGGATCCAGGGAGCATCAGCAACGAGCGAGGGATGACGATTGCGGAGTTGGCGATCGTCCTGGTGATAACGGGGGCGCTGTCGGTCTTTATGGGTACGGAACTGCAGGTAATGGCTGACCGTGTCTATCTCGATACGGCGGTGGCCGAGGTGATCGGCGATCTCCGGTACGCGCGGACCATGGCGGTGCGTGAAGGGGAGGCGGTCCAGGTCGCGGTCGACACCGATCAGCCGGGCGTGACCCTGTTTCGGTCGAGCGACTTGGCAAGGCCGGTTGCGCCCTCCCGCAATCTGAAAGACAGGGGCGTGCGCATGCTTCGGTCCAGCGGGGGGCGTCTGTTGTCGTTCCATCCGCGAGGCACGAGCGCGACGCCGACGACGTTGATCCTGGAAGGCCGGCGTGGCGACCAGCGGGTGATCACGGTCAGCCTGACGGGCATTGTCAGGGCACGGTGACGCGATGACGAAACGATCTTGGGTTCTCTCGGAGAGGGGTGTGTCGGTGGTGGAACCTCTGGTGGCTATGGTGGTGATTTCGTTCAGCCTGCTTGGCTCGGTCGGGATGTTCGCGGCGGCGCAGGAGGGCATCTCCGGGAGCGCGAAAAGTCTGGAGGCCATGGCGCTTGCGGAATCAAAGATGGAGCGGCTGCGCGCCCTCCCTTACGGCAGTCTTTCGAGCGGAAATCAGACAGTCAACGGAATTGCGCTGACATGGACGGTGTTTCCGGATCGGCCGAACCTGGCGGATTCCCGTGGGGTGCTGATCAGGGTGAGCGCGGAGTGGCCCGGCCGTGGAGGGCGACCGCGGAAGATCCGGCTGGGTATGCGGAAGGCGAATCCTGTCTTCAGCGGAGCGGCATTATGAGCGACGCCGGATTCTCATTGGCCGAGGCGATGGTGTCCGCTGCGCTGGGAGCGATCGTCATCGGGGCGGGGTTGGACATGTTCATCACGCAGCACGCTCACTATCAAGGCCAGCAAACCAAGGCCGAACTGCAACAGGATCTCCGGGAAGGAATCCATTTGCTGGAGAGCGAGCTGAGGCTGGCCGGGGCGGGAGTGCTGGTGGGAAACGCTCCCGTCAGTGTGATGACTGTGAGCGAGGTTGCTTTTCAGGCCAATGTCAACGGCGTGCGCGATTCATTAGTGGAGGCCGCCGCATCGGGACAGGACTGGGTGGCGATCCGTCCGGGCTTGGGGTGGACGAAGGGCAAGACAGTCGTCATCTGCGCGCCGGCGGGATGCGAGGAGCATCTCCTGGACCATGATGCAACAACATCCGGGCGGCTGTCGTTGTCGGACCCTCTCACGCGAGATTTTTCGGCGGGAAGCCGCATCGAGGTCGTGAATCGGGTCCGGTATTATCTGAGCCGCAGCGATCCCAAGAACCCGAAAATCATGCGCGAAGTGGATCGCGGCGCCAATCCATTGGTCGAGCATGTGGAGAGCTTTTCGTTGACGTATCTGAGGGATGACGGCGCTCTCGCCGTGACGAGCGATGAAGTCCGTCTTGTGCGTGTCCGGTTGGCGACGAGCGTGAGCGACAGCCGTGGGGGCCGCATCCAGCGCGCCCATACGCGGGAAATAGGAGTGAGGACGATATGAAGACACGCGGCGCGGAGTCGGGAGGCGTGCTGATCGGGGCGTTGATGGTTGGGCTGTTGCTGGCGATGCTCGGAGGGGTGGCGATGAACCTGGCGGTGACCGAAACGACGGCGTCGGCCCGCCATTTTCAGGAAAAGAACGGTCAACTGCTGGCCGAAAGCGGCATGGAGCAGGTGTTGGCGTGGTTGACGCACGGCGACCTGCCGTCGCCCGGCGGTGCGCTGGTGCCGAATCATTGCACCGGTACTGCGGAGCATCCTGATTTTGAGCTGGACGCCGCCCGTTCTGATGATGATCGGGCGCTGAACGGCGTCGGCGCCGGCGGGGATCAGGCGCTGGCCGATTTGGGCCGCATTGTGCGCACGCGTCTGTATGGTCCGGCTCTTCCCGGAGGATTCTGTACGGCCGAGGTGACGGCGGAATCGGGGAACGGCGTCCGTCGGACGGTGTCCCTTGAATTAGGGGCGCTCAACGTTCCGCCGCTCGGGTCCGCCGTGTGGGCCGGCGTAAGCCCCGCGACTGTGGGTGATGCCGGTCTGCGTTCTTATCCGCAAGCATGGGCTCACTGGGGGGACGTTCAGCTGGCCGGCGATGCTTATTTGGGGCGTGCGAACGCATTTCCCAGGAGATCCGCTCAAGCCGCCGTGACGGGGACGGGATATGAGGAGCGGGGATTGTCGCAGGAAGACCGCTGGATGGAAGCGTGGATCGGGGGGACGCCGTCTTTCGATGAAGCGCAAGCGATCGTTCCCTCGAATGTCCATGCGAACCGAAATCCAGCGCCGGGTCTTCCGCCGATCCCCTGGCGCTATCAGACTTTCAAGGATTATGCGCAACGCTTCGGGACCTACTATGTCCCCGACCGGGATGGCCGGCTCTACAAGGACGGAACGATGGACCCGGCCGTGGCCCTCGCGCCTGCGGAAGCCTTCGGGTCCAAAGCGGCCGGGGATGGGCGTGGGCTTGTTTTTGTCGACACCCTCGATCGGCAACCGCCGACCGAAACCAACCTCGCCACGCTGGTTCTGGAGCAGCCCTACATGGAAGGAACATTTTTCGTGAATGCGAACGTGATTCTCCGGCCGGGGGGACAAGGGGAAACGATTCCTGCCTTGTCTCCACCGACGGAGACGGCGACTGCGCTCGTCTCGCGCGTTCCGGTCAACCTCGCCGGCGTGACGATCCGCGGCGTGCTCCATGTGTCCGGGACGCTCAGGGTTGATGGTCGGCCGCGAGTCTTCGGCGCCGTCATAGCAGAGCGAGGGCTGGCGGGTGGTGGCTTTCTGGAAGTCTGGTACGACCATGACCTCAATCGCGGACTCGTTCGGGGATTGCCCGTCGTCTATCCTCTGCGTGGAAGCTGGCGCGAGTGGTGACGCGAACGGGTGCAGGGGGTGTAAGGGGTTTCCCAAACATAGGGAAGCCAGCTACCCAGAAGATTGAAAGCTCTGTCGTTCTGTCCCTCGCTTGTTGACTCACGGAAATCTGTAACATGTTGATATTCATTGAATCTCTTGCTTCGGCGGGCCATACTGTCCCGAGGCACTGGCTTTGCTTAATAGGGGGTACGGTATGCGTATGACTATGACGATGACAGGGGCGACCGCGCTGCTGAAG
>Ga0335085_10010532_pt1 | contig 13804 bp, 13 predicted proteins | sample Lox_Sample_45_FD_206712 | JGI IMG/M metagenome (GOLD analysis project Ga0335085, IMG submission 206712) | Soil microbial communities from Loxahatchee National Wildlife Refuge, Florida, United States - Lox_Sample_4.5 | ecosystem: Environmental > Terrestrial > Soil > Wetlands | place: USA...
CCCGTCAACGCGGCCTGAATCGCGATCGAAGCCGTCTCGGTATCCCGGATCTCGCCCACCATAATCACGTTGGGGTCCTGCCGCAGGATGGAGCGCAGACCGTTCGCGAACGTAATTCCCACCTTGGAATTCACATGGACCTGATTAATGTACTTGAGTTGATATTCGACCGGGTCCTCGATCGTGATCACATTTTTATCGATGGAACTGATGCGGTTTAAGGCGGCATAAAGCGTGGTGGTCTTCCCGCTCCCGGTCGGGCCGGTCACGAGCAGGAGACCGTACGGCCGACGAATCATGCTCTCAAACTTTTTTAAGGTGTCCGTCGAAAGCCCCATCTCCTCCAAACCCAGAAGGACGTTGCCCTTGTCCAGGAGCCGCATCACCAACTTCTCGCCGAAAATCGTGGGCAGGGTGGACAGCCGAATGTCCACATCCTTGTCGCCCACCTTCATCTGGATCCGGCCGTCCTGAGGAACCCGCTTCTCGGCGATGTCCAGATCAGCCATGATCTTGATTCGGGACACGACGCCGGCCTGGAGATTTCGCGGCGGGGTCATCACTTCCCGAAGCATACCGTCGACCCGGTAGCGAATCCGCAACACTTCCGCATCCGGTTCGATATGAATGTCGCTGGCGCCTTCCCGAACGGCTTGGGCGATCATGGAATTCACCAGCTTGATCATCGGCGTGTCGTCCCCGATTCGCTGGAGATCGATCACCTGCTCCTCCGGCATTACGCCGTATCCCTGGAGGTCGGCCTCCTTCGCCGCTTCTTCCATGGTCGACGTCGTGCTGTAGAAGCGATCGATGGCCTTCATCAACTCGGTCTCCGACGTGACGACCGGCTGGATCTCCATGCCGGTGGTTCGGCGCAGATCGTCGATGGCGAACACGTTCAACGGATCCACCATCGCCAGCGTGAGCACTCGATTTTTTTTGAAAACCGGAATGACTTGATGCCGTCGGGCCATCGTTTCCGGAACGACCTTGACCACGTCCGGATCGATGATGATGCTGGAAAGAATCACCGGCTGGATGCCCATCTGCTTTCCAAGCACCTTGATGATTTCTTCTTCGGTCACGAAGCCCATGCTCCGGAAGATGGTTCCGATCCGGCCGCCGTGGAGCTTCTGTTCGCTGAGTGCGCGATCGAGTTGTTCGCGGCTGAGCAGCCCTTCGGCGATCAGCATTTCTCCGAGCATTTTCCGTTTCTGTTGCGGTAGGGGCATAGTCCTTCCTCCACACAGAGTTGTTCTCTGCGTAACGCGCAGCGGAAAAGCGTTTGGATTTATATTGCTAAAGTTTACGCGCTGTTAGATAAACGCCGGGCGAAATTATAGGCGTTCATACTTACTGAAGGATAGCACACGGGGTCAGGTTGTCAATTGGAGGGCCGTCCGGAAATAATCCACTGTCTGTTTCAATCCGTCATAGAGCTCGACCTTGGGTTCCCAATCGGTCGCCTTCTTGAGCTTCGTGTAATCCAGCACGCTGCGGATTTGCTCGCCCCGTTTCTCCGGGCCGTAGACTTCCTTGGCCTTTGCCCCTGAAATGTCGACCAGATTACGGAAGAGTTGATTGACGGAGGTCTCTTTGCCGGTGCCGACATTAAAAATCCCCTTGATGCTGTTATCGATCACGGCCATGTGGGCTTCGACGACGTCTTCCACAAAGACGTAATCCCGCGTCTGCTTGCCGTTGCCGTTGATGATGGGCTGGTCATTCATCAAGGTCTTCTGGCTGAAGATCGCCACCACGCCGGCTTCCCCAAAGGGATCCTGCCGCGGGCCGTAGACATTGGCATACCGCAGGGCGACATAGTTCAGACCGGCCACCTGCTGATAGTAGTAAAGATAGTGTTCGCCGGCCAGCTTGCTGATTCCGTACGGAGAAACGGGATGCAGCGGATGGGTCTCGGGGGCCGGAAACACCTGCTGCTCGCCGTACACCGCGCCCCCGGAAGAGGCGAAAATCACCTTCTTCGTCCCGTGCCGAACGGCGTTCTCCAAGACATTGAGCAATCCCAAAACGTTCACCTGCGCGTCAAAGATCGGATCGGCCACGGAGCGGCGTACGTCCATCTGGGCCGCATGGTGGCTGATCAAGTCCGGTTTTTCCTTCTTGAAGATCTTTTCGATCCTCGAGTTGAGGATGTCCGTCTTGTAGAAATGCGCGTCTCGGTTTATATTTTTCTTTTTCCCGGTGGACAGATTATCCACGACCACAACGTCGTGCCCCTCCTGGATCAGCCGGTCCACAACATGCGAGCCGATGAATCCCGCGCCTCCGGTCACCAACACTTTCATGAAGTCTCCTTTTTGCGATTTTTATTTTTCCGATACCATTCCACAAATTTCCCCAGACCTTCTCCGATCGGCGTTCGGGGCTGATATCCGAGAAGGCGTTTGGCCTTGCTGACGTCCGCGAAGGTCAGGGGGACATCCCCGGCCTGAAGCGGCATCGCCCGAATTTGCGCCTTCCGGTTCAAAGCCTTCTCGATCATCGCCACCAAATCGCGCAGTTCGGTGGTCTGGGATTCCCCGATGTTCAGGATTTCATACGGCTGCGGCTGCGCCAGAGCCCGAAGGACTCCCTCGACGGCATCCGAGATATAGGTGTAGTCGCGGCGGGAAGTTCCATCGCCGAAAACGGGCACCGGGAGACCCTCGTCCACCAGCCGCGTGAATTTATGGATGGCCATTTCGGGACGCTGACGCGGACCGTAGACGGTGAAGAAGCGCAAACAGGTTACCGGAATTCCATACAGATGATGATAGGTGTAGCACAACAATTCCCCCGCTCGCTTGGTGGCGGCGTAGGGCGAAATCGGAAAGTCGGCCGGATCCTCTTCCGAAAAGGGAACGCGGTTGGCGACGCCGTACACCGAGGAGGAAGACGCAAACACAAAGTTCTTGACCGCGGACGAACGAGCCGCTTCGAGAAGGCGGGTGGTTCCGTGGACGTTCACATCATGATATAAAACCGGGTCCTGAATCGACGGACGCACCCCCGCCCGGGCCGCCGCGTGAAAGACGGCTTCGATGCGTTCTTCCCGGAACAATCGGGCCAGCGTCGGCTCGTCCCGGATATCGCCCTCGACCAGTCGAAAGTTCGACCGGTTCACAACCCCCTGAAGGTTCGCTCGTTTGACGGCCGGTTCGTAGAACGAGTCGAAATTGTCCAAACAGACAACCCGGTTCTCCTCCGCCAAGAGACGTTCCACCACGTGGGACCCGATAAACCCGGCACCGCCGGTAACCAAGATCGTCTTCATGGTTTCACAAAAAGCACAAGATACTCCACGTTGCCCTTCTGCCCCTTGATCGGCGAGGACATCGCGCCCTTTGCGATCCATCCGGTCGATGTGGCGAAACGGACGACGCCGTGCAGTGCGTTTTCCCGCTTCACCGAATCCCGGACAATGCCCCCTTTACCCACCTCTCCTTTACCCACCTCGAACTGGGGCTTCACCAGCGCCACGATCGCGCCGCCCGGCTTCAAGAGCTCGGCCACCTTCGGCAACACCTTGGTGAGGGATATGAAGGAAACATCGATCGTGGCCAGATCCGCAGGTTCCGGAATCCGGCCCGCCGGCAGGGTCCGAATATTGGTCCGTTCGATCACATGGACCCGGGCATCCCGGCGCAGAGGCCAGGCCAACTGGCCGTACCCGACATCGACGGCATAGACGCGGGCCGCGCCGTGTTGAAGGAGGCAGTCCGTAAATCCCCCCGTCGAAGCCCCGATATCGACCGCCACCTTCCCGCCGATATCCAGGCCAAAATGCTCGATGGCAGCCTCGAGTTTTAAGCCGCCCCGACTGACGTAGCGGAGGGCCGTTCCGGCTTTTTCTTCGAGAATCCGGACGACGGCGTCATCCTCAATCGGTATCCCGGCCTTCGTTGCAGGCTCCCCGTCCACTTCAACCGCGCCGGCGAGGATCAGGGCCTGTGCCTTCTCGCGGCTGTCGGCCAGGCCGCGATCGACCAGGACTCGGTCCAAACGATTCTTGATCCGTTTTTTCACGGCGGGAGAGATCACCGGATCAACCCACGCGCGGCGGCGGTCCCGCCTTTGGAAGCCCCGACGGTCCCCGCACCTCCGGCCGGCAGGCCTCCCTGGACAAAGAGGTGGACGTCGCGGAGAAGCGTTTCGGGGGTGAAACCGAAACGCTCGCGCAAGGATCGAACCGCGCCGTGTTCGATAAACTGGTCCGGCAGACCGATCCGTTTAACCTCCACATTGGACAGCCCTTCCTCTTCCAGGATTTCCAATACGGCCGAGCCGAAACCACCCTGCAGTACATGCTCTTCGACGGTAATCAGGCGCCGCGTCCTCCGGGCCAACTGTAGGATTAATTCGCGATCGAGGGGTTTGACGAAACGGGCATTCACCACGGCCGCCGCAATCCCCTCTTTTTCGAGCTCTCGGGCCACTTGAAGCGAAGGATGGACCCCGTGACCCAGCGCCAGAATGGCCACATCACCCCCGTCCTTCAGCAACTCGGCCTTGCCGATGGAAAGCCGCAAAAGCCGCGCATCCATTCCGACCCCGAGGCCTTCCCCGCGCGGGTACCGGATCGCTACCGGTCCGTTGTGCTTTGACGCGGTGTACACCATGTGCTGCAGCTCGTTCTCATCCTTCGGGGCCATGATCACGAGGTTGGGAAGAATGCGAAGGAATCCGATATCAAAGATGCCGTGGTGTGTGTGGCCGTCTTCTCCGACGAGACCCGCACGGTCCAGACAAAGTACGACCGGGAGGTTCTGAATGCAGACATCATGGACGATCTGATCGTATGCCCGTTGCATGAAGGTGGAATAGATCGCGACCACCGGCCGTAGACCGGCGGCCGCCAGCCCGGCCGCAAACGTGACGGCGTGGGGCTCGGCGATCCCGACGTCGTAGCAACGATCCGGGAACTCCTTGGCGAACTGGGAAAGCCCCGTGCCCTCCGGCATCGCGGCCGTGATCGCCATGATCTGTCGATCCCGCTTGGCCAGCCGGGTCAGTGTCGAGGCGAATACCCCCGTGTACGTTGGAAAACGGGGCGTCTTGCGGGCCCGCCCCGTCTCGACTTGAAAAGGCGAGGCGGCATGGAGTGTGACCGGATTCTGTTCGGCCGGCTCGTACCCCTTGCCTTTTTTCGTGATGACATGGACCAGGATCGGACCCTTCAATCGACTGATGTTCTCGAGGGTCGGGAAGAGATGCTCGAACCGGTTTCCGTCAATCGGACCGATGTATAGAAACCCCAGTTCCTCAAACAGAAGCCCCGGCCCGATGAATCCTTTGGCCGATTCTTCCACCTTGTGCGCGGCCTTGATCATGGGTTGGCCGATCCGAGGGATGGTTTTCAAAAGATGTTTCGCCTCTTCTTTCACTTTGGTATAGAGTTGGCCCGTGATGATCCTGGAAAGGTAGGCCGAGATCGCCCCGACATTCTTTGAGATCGACATCTCGTTGTCGTTGAGGATGACGATGAAATCCTTTTTGGAAGCCCCGGCCTGGTTGAGCCCTTCATAAACCATTCCGGCCGTCATCGCCCCGTCCCCGATCACGGCAATCACCTTGTGGTCTTGCCCGAGATGATCCCGCGCCTCCACCATGCCCAACGCGGCCGAGATCGAGGTGCCGGCGTGACCGGCGTTAAAGGTGTCATACGGGCTTTCCTCGCGGCGGGTGAACCCGCTGAGTCCCCCGAATTGACGGATGGTGTGAAACTGCTCCCGCCGGCCGGTGATCAATTTATGCGCATAAACCTGATTGCCGGTGTCCCAGACGATCTTGTCCCGCGGCGCGTCGAAGACGGCGTGCAGCGCCAACGTCAGTTCGACAATGCCCAGATTGGTCGCCAGATGCCCACCGTTGACCGAGGTGACCCGGATGATTTCTTCCCGGATCTCCTGCGCCAGCAACGGCAGATCCGTCCTCGGAACTTTTTTCAGATCCGACGGGCTGTTGATCGTGTCCAATAACCGCATGAATGACTCCTTATAAAAATCCAATAATCCGCTTTACCCGAACGGCCTCCCTCTTAATACTTCCTCTCAACAATGAACCGCGCGATCGCCCGGAGGGGTTCCGCTTCGTCCCCGAAATCGTTCAACGCCTCATGGGCCTCGCGGATCAGTCGGTCGGCAAACCGCTTGGACTTTTCCAGGCCCACGATCATCGGATAGGTCAATTTGCGACGGGCATTGTCTTTTCGAACACGCTTTCCGGTTTCCTTCTCCGTTCCTTCCAGATCCAAGATGTCGTCCGCCACCTGGAACGCCAGTCCCACCTTCTCCCCGTAGACCGTCACGGAAGACAGCGTTTCCGGCCCGGCCTTTCCTAGGATCGCCCCGATCCGGACGGCGGCGCGGATCAGCGCGCCGGTTTTATGGGAATGGACATAGCGGAGCGTTTCTTCCGAAACGGTCTCCGATCCCATCATGCCCTCGGACTCTATGTCCACGAATTGTCCCCCGACCATCCCAAGACTCCCGGCCGCCAACCCGAATTCTTGGATGACCGATAGCAGTATATCCGGTGGGATCGTCCGATTCAAGTGTCGATCGGAGAGGAGGGCAAAGGCCGCGCTCAGTAACGCGTCGCCCGACAGGATGGCGGCGGCCTCGCCGAACTTTTTATGGCTGGTGAGTCGACCGCGGCGGTAATCGTCGTTGTCCATCGCCGGAAGATCGTCGTGAATCAGCGAATAGGTATGGATCAACTCGATGGAGGACACGGCCGGAAGGATCGAATCCATCTCCGAGGGCTGTTTGCTTCCCGACACCGCCTCAAAGGCCGCGATCGCGAGAATCGGCCGAATCCGTTTCCCTCCGGCAAAAAGGCTGTACCGCATCGCCTCATGGAGCCGTTCCGGAACGGTCATCACGGTCGGGAGGTAGCCCTCCAGCGTTCGGTCGATCCGAGCCCTTCGGTCTTCAAGATACTGCTTCAGTTCCCGCTCAGTCCTGGTCTTCAGCATCACCGAGCTCTTCGTGTGGGCCTTCGGGCCCTTCCTTGCCCATTTCAAAAGGCTTGGAGCGTTTCCGGCCGTCTTTATCCTGCAACAGGATCTCCACCTTGCGCTCGGCCTCTTCAAGCAATTTCAGGCAATTTTTCGAAAGCCGGACTCCTTCCTCGAAGATCTTCAACGAATCTTCCAGAGGCAGATCGCCTTTTTCAAGCTGTCCCACAATCGTTTCAAGCCGAGCCAAGGCGTCCTCAAATTTAAATTGGGCCATCGGATTATCCCTCGGTTTCTTCGACACGGCAGATCAACTCGCCTTGATGCAACCGGACCTGTACGCGCATGCCCGGATTCACTTCCTGCGCTTTTTTGATGAGACGCATCTCCGGGAGTTTCCGCGTGATGCTGTATCCACGGCTTAAAATGGCGAGCGGGCTTAAACCGTCCAGGGCCGTCAACAGGGATTCCAGACAATTGCGTTTCTGGCGGAGATAAAAACCGGCCTGGAGTTCAAACCGTTTCGTCAGCTCCTGGGTCCGCGTCCCGAGTCGGTGAAGTCGTTCCACCGGGCTGCGATGCCGGAGGCTCTCGCGGGCATGCCGCAGCCGCTGAGCCTGATGGCGCAGCGTGTTGAACAGCCCCCGACGGATGCGCACCTCCAATTCGTCCAGGCGGAAGAGACTGGCCTCGATGGCCTTGCGTGGATCGCGAAGCGATCGTTGATAAACGTTCAGCCGGCTCCGGGCCATCTCCAGGCCGCGTCGCATTCCGTGGTTCAAACGGACCCGTTGAAAATCAATCTGATCGTACCATTTCCGCCGGGCTTGAATCACCGCCTCGGCCGCCGCGGTCGGAGTGGGAGCTCGGAGATCCGCGACGAAATCCGAGATGGTATAATCGACCTCGTGACCGACGGCCGAAATGACCGGGATTCGGGACCGGAAGATCGCGCGAGCGACGACCTCCTCATTAAAAGCCCATAGATCTTCCAACGAACCGCCGCCGCGGCCGACGATCAGGAGATCGAACGGACCCCGATCATTTAATTCATCGATGGCGGAAGCGATGGCCGACGCGGCACCTCCCCCCTGAACCGGCACCGGATTGATCACGATCTCCAACTTCGCCCAGGGTCCGCTCAACACCTTGAGAATGTCCCGAATGGCCGCGCCGGTCGGCGACGTCACGATGCCGATTCGTCTCGGGAGAACCGGCAGCGGCTTTTTGCGCGAAGGATCAAACAGGCCTTCTTTCTGAAGGCGTTCTTTCAGTTGCTCAAACGCCGCCTGGAGGGCTCCGATCCCCCGGGGTTCGATCGAATCGACGACGATCTGATACTCCCCGCGCGGCTCATAAACCGTCACACGGCCGTGGCACAAAACCTGCTGTCCTTCTTTTGGAAGAAATCTGACGGCGCGGCCCGCTGAACGAAAAAGCACGGCCCGGAGCTGTGCGCTCTCATCCTTGAGCGTGAAATACAGGTGGCCGGAGCCCGGTGTTCTCAGATTGGACGCCTCTCCCTCGACCCAGACATCGATGAAACGGTTCTCCAGTTGCTGCTTGATGAACCGCGTCAGGTCCGAGACCGAAAGAATCGGGAAATGGGAAGCGTTCAGCATCATGGCCTAAAGGACGTGCGCTCTATTCGGTATCCTTCACCTGCAGACGGACGATGGACTGGGCCCGGCCGTTGGCATCAATGTTCAGGAGCGCAGCGGAGATTACACACGGCCCGCCGCCCATTTCGAATCGTTGCGGCATTTGGTGCAGAAACTTGTGGATCACCTGATCTTTATTCATTCCGATGACCGAATGCATCGGTCCCGTCATGCCGGCATCTGTGAGATAGGCGGTGCCTTTCGGGAGGATCTCTTCATCGGCCGTTTGGACATGGGTGTGGGTCCCCACGACCGCGCTGACCTCGCCGTCCAGGTACCATCCCATGGCTCGCTTCTCCGAAGTGGCCTCGGCATGCATGTCCACGATGATGATCGGGGTCTCGGCCCGGAGGCGCGCGATTTCGCGCCGGCCGATGCGGAAAGGGCAGTCCAGGGTCGGCATGAAGACCCGGCCCATCAACTGGAGCACCGCCACCTTTTCCGTTCGGCTGAGGCTGATCAAGGCCGAACCGGCGCCGGGCGTCGAATCGGGATAATTGGCGGGTCGCAGAAGACGCGGCTGTTGCCCGATATAGTCCACAATCTCCTTTTTATCCCAGACGTGATTTCCGGTCGTGATCACATCGATTCCCAGAAGGAACAACTCTTCGGCGATCTTGGGAGTGATGCCGAAACCGCCCGCGGAATTTTCCCCGTTGGCGATGACGAAATCAATTTCGTACGTTTCCACCAGATGGCTGAGCTTCCGGGCCAAAATGTTCCGTCCGGGCTCGCCGATGATGTCACCGATCATTAAAATTTTCACGAAAGGTTATTCCATAAAAATAATGTAGGGGCGATGCATGCATCGCCCCTACGATTACCGGGCGTATTCGATGTACCGGTTCTCGCGGATCACGGTCACCTTAATTTGACCGGGATAGGTCAGTTCCTGCTCCACTTTTTTGGCGATCTCTCTCGAGATCATGGCCGATTCGGCATCCGATACCTCGTCCTGTTTGACGATGATCCGAATCTCGCGGCCCGCCTGAATCGCATAGGCCTTTTCCACGCCCTTGAAAGACGTGGCCAGCTGTTCCAGTTTTTCCAATCGCTTCACGTAGGATTCGACGGATTCCCGCCGGGCGCCCGGTCGCGCGGCCGAAAGGCCTTCGGCTCCCATCACGAGAACCGATTCGATGCAGGTGGCTTCGATTTCTCCGTGGTGTGCGGCGACCGCATTCACCACCTTTGGCGACTCGCCGTACCGCTTCACCAGGTCGGCGCCCAAGGCCGCATGGGAGCCTTCTTCCTCATGACTGACCGCCTTGCCGATGTCATGGAGGAGCGCGGCTCGCTTGCTCAGTTTCACATCCATGCCCAGTTCCGAGGCCATGATCCCGGCGATAAACGCCGCTTCCCGCGCATGCGCGAGATTGTTCTGTCCGTAACTGGTCCGGTACTTCAACCGGCCCAGTGTCTTCACGATTTCGGGATGGAAGTCCTGAAGTCCGAGATCGAAAATGATCTTCTCGGCCTCTTCCTTCATCAACTTGTCCAGCTCCTTTTTGACCTTCTCCACCATTTCCTCGATGCGGGCCGGATGAATCCTCCCGTCCGACATGAGACGCTCCAGGGCGATCTTGGCGATTTCCCGACGGTAGGGATCGAACCCGGAGATGATGACGGCGTCCGGCGTGTCGTCGATGATCAGGTCGATGCCCGTGGCGCTTTCCAAGGCCCGTATGTTTCGACCCTCGCGGCCGATGATTCGGCCTTTCATCCCTTCATTGGGCAAATTCACGACCGAGATGGTCGCCTCCGCGATATAGTCCCGGGAAAGCCGCTGCATGGCGGTAACCATGATCTCTTTGGACTCCTGTTCGGCCTTCTCACGGGTTTCTTCCGTGATCCGCTTCATCATCTTGGCCGCATCGTACCTCGCCTCGTCTTCCATGGCGTGGATCAGCTGTTTCTTGGCCTCTTCCGCCGTAATGCCCGACAATCGCTCCAATTGTTGCCGCTGCTCTCGGAGCCCGTCTTCCAGCGTTTTTTCTTTGTCGCGAATCACCTTTTCGCGCCCCACCTGGTCCCGGTCGAGCCGGTTCAGGTCGCTTTCACGACGATCCAATTGGCTGGCGCGTTTGTCCAGGTGCTCTTCCCGTTGACTCAAACGACGATCCAGCGCGGTCAGTTCCGAACGGCGCTCCCGTATTTCCTTTTCAAACTCGGTTCGTTCCTGCAGGATCCGGCTCTTGTTTTCAATCTGGGCCTCCCGCCGTTTGTTCTCCGCCTCTTGCTCCGCATTGCGGAGGACTCGAGCGGCCACCTCCTCCGCCTCTCGTAACTTTTGGGAGATCCCCTCCCGACGAAGATACAACCCGACCGCCACCCCGGCGAGGCCGGCGCCTACCGCTGCGATGAATGCAATGATCCAGGTAATAATAATCGTCACCCCCTCCTCATTCTGTTGAAGAGACTCCTTTGATGCTGTTTGTTGTACGGGGAAAAAGCAGACGGGCCGATTAGGACATCCGATTAGGAAGACAATCGATGGGAGAAACGCCTGAGCAAAGGCTAGCGTTCGAGGGAACGGTTGACTGGTTGCGTTTCGACCGTAACCGTATTCATTCCTCCTGCCTTTTGTCAAGCTCCAAGATTTTCCGGTTGGCCTCGATGCGATCGAGGCACCCCCCGGAAGAAACTACTGGCCATAAACTCAAAACCTTCCCCATCTTTATCGTCTCTGTTCAGAAGCGTCGGAATCGTTTCCCGAAACTCGTTTTCTCCCGTTTTAATATAGCCCCCGCGATTGCCGTGGCAGAGCGGAATGTCTTGAACCCGGTTTTCCAGGTGGGCGCCGTGATGGAAACTTCAGGCTTCCCCTCGTTACGATGGGGCTTGCACACCATTCCCAGGGCATGGCTCCCAAAGACAAAGCGTTGGGTCAAAATTTCTCACCCCTCACCAACAACGCAGGGGCGACATGTTCAGCCCTTGTAAAATTCTAACGGTTACGGTAGCCACTATAACAAACCATCCAAAGGAATTCAAGTGAAAAATCTGCCGGGGTCTCTCGAAACCCTTCGGACGAACTTGTGAGCCGGGCTTGACAAATCGAGAAAGTGGGTTAGCTTTTATACTAGATGGAAAAAAGGTCCCTGATACGTATTCCGTTTACCAGCCGGGGGAAAGCCGCGACGCTTTTGTCACCCGAATGCGGGGTCATCTACACGGCGAACATCAGCCGTCAAGGCCTCTGCTTCTATTCCAAGACCTCACTCCCCCTGGAAGCGGATGTTATCCTCGAGCTTGAATTTAGTCATCCCTCCGAACCGGTCGTAATCGAGCACCTTCATGGACGCGTGCTCTGGAAGCGGGAATGGGATGGAATAACGGTGCATGGAATCCATCTGTCATCCCCCTTAAGCCGCTCGAAGAATCCCCGCGCCTTCGAATTGACGACCGATCCGGAAATACCGGACCCTTCCGAAGAACAGCCCCGCTCTGACGCGGCTCCCAGGAGGGATCTGCTGACAAAGCGGGAGCATGAGATCATCCGCCTGATCGCACAGGGCGCCAATAACCGACAGATCGCCCAGCGCCTTTCGATCAGCGTTAAAACGGTTGAAACCCACCGGACCCATGTTTATTCCAAGCTCAAGGTTCACAACGCCGTGCAACTGTTGCGGGTGTTGGAAAAAAGCGGGACGTGGGTGGTGAACCGGAATCAGACCACCAACCGATCCGCGGACCATCGAAGATAGCCGGACTTATCGACCTTCTTCCCTCATCCCTCTTAACACGCGTTCGTACACCTCATAAGCCATCGTTCCGAATAGGACAAACCGAACGACCCGGATTTCCAGATGACTGCCTAGAAAATTTCGCACCGTGGTCAGTGCAATCTGCGCCGCGGCTTCGATCGGATACCCGTAGGCTCCCGTGCTGATCGATGGAAAAGCCACGGATTTGATCTTGTGTCGAGACGCAAGCTCGAGGCTGGAACGGTAAGCCGAGGCGAGCTGTTCCGGTTCGCCGTGGCGGCCGTCTCGGTAGACCGGCCCCACGGTATGGATGACGTATCGGGCCTTAAGCCGGCCGCCGGTCGTGATGCGGGCTTCACCGGTGGGACAGCCGCCGATCCAACGGCATTCTTCCAAAATCTGCGGTCCGCCCGCGCGATGAATCGCGCCGTCCACCCCCCCGCCGCCGAGGAGCGTCGTGTTGGCCGCGTTCACGATCGCCTCGGTGTCCTGCAAGGTGATATCCCCCTCCACCAGTTCCAGAATCGATTTCTGGACGGTCATCCTCATCACGGCGACTCCTTACGAAAGTCGGAGGACCAGACACTTGGCGCTGCCGCCGGCCCGGTGGAATTCGGACAGATCCAGCTCGTGCACCTTCATGCCGCGACGGCGCAGCTCGCGGTTGGTCGCCTCACAACCGCCATGCAGCACCGCCTCGTTCGCGATGACGATCGCGTTGCAGGCGAACCGAAGCGCGTCCTCCTCGGCGACGGGAATCGCTTCCGGCACGGACTCCGCAATGACCTTTCGGCCGTAGTCGTCAAAGGCTGGAGGGAAATAAAGGGCGGCGCGGTCGCTCAACGGGCAGAAACAGGTGTCCAGGTGATAAAACCGAGGGTCCACAAGTTCGAGCGACAGCACCTCGCATTCCAGGACCTCACCCACCTGCCGGTGAGACTGGATATCGGAGCGCATCCGGTAACCCGCGAAGAGGATTTTGGCCAGATATAACGCATCTCCCTCGCCCTCAAAACAGGCGTCCCCCGGGATCGTGAATATCCGGTAGGCCCGTTGCTTAAACCAGGCCTCGAACAGCGGCGCCTCGCGTTGGCGTTCGGGAAACCGGAAGTTGCTTCGGATGAATTTCTCGCCCGACACCAACCCCGCGTTGGCCGTGAAGACCAGATCCGGAAGTCCCTTTACGGGACGTAAAATCTCGACGGTCGCGCCCAGCTTCGTTGTCAGGAGGTCGTGGAGGGCTTGCCATTGCCGCATCGCCGCAGCCGTCTCGGCCGGGCGACGCCGGTTCATCCATGGATTGATCTCGTATTCGATCTGGTAGAAATCCGGCGGACACATCAGAAAGGACGGCATGGTCTCTTCCGTTACCCGTGACGTAGGGACGCACGGCCGTGCGTCCCTACAGGACCATCAAGAAGACAGATTCGCCCAAATCTCCCGCAAAAACGGCTCCACGTCCGTCACGAGCCCGA
>Ga0335085_10010533_pt1 | contig 13804 bp, 6 predicted proteins | sample Lox_Sample_45_FD_206712 | JGI IMG/M metagenome (GOLD analysis project Ga0335085, IMG submission 206712) | Soil microbial communities from Loxahatchee National Wildlife Refuge, Florida, United States - Lox_Sample_4.5 | ecosystem: Environmental > Terrestrial > Soil > Wetlands | place: USA: Florida...
CGAGGAATTGTGAATGGATATAATCTACGACTTTTATCAAATCACAACCTTGTTCAAAAACTTTCAACTGACGATCGGCACCGGTTCCCTGTTCCAGTATTTTACTGACAATATTAATTGCCTGGCGGCAACCCAGGTGATCAGCGACATCATCAACAAAATCCAATAATTCATAAATAAGCACTCTTGTATTCACTTCTTCTTCCTTTCCGAAATCAATCAATCGTCCATCGATGCCGTAACGGCCGGCTCTCCATTTATTTTCGTTGATCAAAGCCCGCTGGTACATGATAAAGTTCAGGTTCTGTGATCTTAACTTGTAAATCTTGGCACAGACCGATTGAAACAAGGCTGCAATGCATATTGTCTCTTCAACAGTCATTGGCACATCACAGATACGAAATTCAACCGTATTGAAGAAGGGGTGAACCCTCAGGTCCCACCATATCTTCTTGGCGTTGTCAATGCAATTCGTTTTAACCAGGAGTTTTACGTAATTCTCGTATGCTTCGATACTTTCAAAATATTCGGGTATGCCTGTACGTGGGAATTTGTCAAAAACTTTAGTGCGAAAAGATTTGTATCCTGTTTTTCTTGCTTCCCAGAAAGGCGAATTGGTACTGAGTGCATAGATATGAGGAAGAAAATACCTCGTTGAATTAGCAATATGATTGGCCATTTCACGACTTTCCATGCCGACATGCACATGCAGTCCAAAAATCAGGTTGCTTCTTGCGGCTTCCTGCAACTCGTTGACGATTTCATTGTAGCGGGCATGATCGGTGATCAGCTGGCTTTCCCAATGGCTGAACGGATGAGTGCCTGAAGCTCCCACCCATAATCCAAGATCTCCGGCGATCTGCGAAATGGTTTTTCGCAGGGTAGATACATCCTTGAAAGCTTCGTCTACATTCTGGCAAATATCTGTTCCAACTTCAACAACTGCCTGGTGCATTTCTGCCTTTACCTTGTCCTTGATTACTTTTTGTCCTTCGATGACTATCTTCTGTTCATGGCTTTTCAACTCTCTTGAGAAAGGATCCAATACCATATATTCTTCTTCTACTCCCAGCGTAAAATGTTTGTAATTGATATTTGCCATAATTATTATTTGCTGAAATTGCTCTTATATCAATGCTCCGAAAGATGGATGTTTTTTAATTCTTGTACGATCAGTTCAGAAATTCTCAAGCAAGTTGTTGCTTTGCGGTGCTTCTCTTGAGATATTCTCCCCAGGTCAGATTATCAGTACCATCCCTGTGCGCCAATGCTCTTTCAATCGCATAATTGGCCGCCGCTTCTACGACCCAATTGAAATTATCTTCCCCGACACTTGCTTTCTCTGCATCCGGTGCGGGATTACAAAAATCAATCGCATATGGGATACCGTTGCGGATTGCCAGTTCAACCGTATTAAAATCGTAGCCAAGATATTGGTTGATCCGAACTACGATTTGTTCCATGAGTTGTATTCTGTCGGACGATGGATCAAAATTGCTCACATAGCGAAGATGATGGGGATTGCGGGGTTCATAAGGCATAATGCGCACATATTTCCCCCCGATACAATAACAGCGATAATATTCTTCGAAAATAATTTCTTCCTGGAGCAACATCACCAATTGGCCGGTTTCGCTATGCTTCTGAAAAAATTCTTCCATGCTTCTCAATTTATAGACATGCTTCCATCCCCCTCCTGCGAAAGGTTTCATATAAGCCGGGAAACCGATATATTTAAAAATACCCTCCCAGTCTAATGGAAATGCAAGGTTGGAAAACGACTGGTCGTTGGTGTCCGCAGGAAGATCGCGCGAAGGGAGCAGAACAGTTTTGGGGACAGGCACGCCGATCCTTGTAGCGAGGCAATTATTGAAAAATTTTTCATCAGCGCTCCACCAGAATGGATTGTTGATGACAGCAGTTCCGCATAAAGCGGCATTTTTCAGGAACGCACGATAAAATGGCACGTCCTGTGAGATGCGGTCTATGATCACTGCATATCCGCTGGCTTCACCCTGCACTACTTTGTCAATGCGAACAGGCTCGGCCGTTATGCCCTGAACATTTTTACTGTTAATTCTTTCCACAAATGCCATTGGAAAGCTTCTTTCCTGTCCGAAGAGTATACCAATTTTTTTCATTATAAAAGATTTGAATGATAAAAAGCCCGCTGCCGGATTTTTTTTGAATTACCCGAAAAAATATGGAAGTTTTCATCCTATTTCCTCATAATTCTTAAAGCCAGGAAGCAGTCGTTACCCGATAAAATTTGAATGAGGTAATGAATGTACGATTTTAAAAGTAAGTCTTCATTTTTCAGGTCAATTATGGACACTGATCATGTTTGTCATGGTGGCAGAAGCGAATCGTTTCGGAATTTTTCCTGCCCGGCATCAGGTCCTTTATTTCATAAGGGAAAGATAATGCGGAAACATTTCCCGCCATATGGGCCAGTCATGGGTAGCATTGGGCCGGATATCAAGCCAATGATCGATATTCTTGTGACGCAGAATTCCGCTCATTCGTTCATTGTCTCCCCTGCAAATATCCTGGTCACTGGTACCCAGTACAATTCCCATTCTCCAAATATCCGGATTGTTGTCTGCAGGTATAAAATCCACCGGGTTATTAAAATAGACATTATCGTCATAATAACCATCCATAAATTGTTTTACATCGAAAGCCCCGCTCATAGAAAAGCAATAACTGGTTATTTCAGGATGGCGAAAAGATGCATTAACGGCATGATAACCTCCGAAACTGCAACCGGCCATCGCTACCCTCGCATATCCTGTTTCCAATTGCGCTCTCGGCACCAGTTCAGTCGACACCAGTTTATCATAACAGGTATGATTATACGCACGTATAGCCGGAGGTACAGATTTATCATACCAGCTTAGAGAATCAATACTATCCGGACAATAAATTTTTATTATTCCTTTTTCCAGGAACCAGGAAGCTGCGTCTATCATTCCCATGTCTTTGTTTTGATAATAAGCTCCCTTCGAGGTAGGAAATAAAATAACCGGTTGCCCGGCATGACCAAATACAAGCATTTCAAAACTTCTGTTGATCGAGGGGGAATGCCAGGTAATGTATTCTTCATGTATATTCATAATGCTGCTGCCTTCATCAAATTTATTTTTAAAACAACAAAAAAACAAATCATATTGGAGAGAAATGGGCAATGGTCAATAGGCAATGAACAATATTTCATTCATGTTCTTGCCCATTGCTATTTGCCTATACCTATTGCCAATTGTCTCAAATCATTTCCCTATTTTTGAAACCATGAAAACTGAAAAAAGAATGGGCGTATTAAAAGAAAGCGCTCAACTATTATCCGGACCTCTTGATCGTAGTGTCGATGTGGATTTTTATTTGCCCCTTCACCCATCAACTTCCTCTGGCAGATGGAGTTTGCTGCTGATCAACGACGGACAGGATATGGAGAAATTGGGTTTGGAAAGCATCCTTGAAAATTTGTATGATCAGAATTGTATTCAACCATTATTATGTGTGGGGATACATGCAGGGATAAACAGGAAAATGGAATATGGCACTGCAGAAACCCCTGACTACAAGGGCAGGGGCATCCAGGCTAAAAATTATACCCGCTTTGTTTTTGAAGAACTCATCCCTTATATAAGATCTGCTTATTCTTCTGATGGTTTTAAGGAAAAGGCTTTTGCCGGGTTTTCATTGGGCGGTTTAAGTGCATTGGATATTGTCTGGAATCACCCGCATGAATTTTCCAAAGTAGGCGTTTTCTCAGGTTCATTGTGGTGGAGAACCAAGGATAAGCATGATGGCACTTATGATGATGCAACAGACAGAATCATGCATCAACAAATCCTTAATGGTAACTATTATCCATGGCTGAAATTCTTTTTTGAATGTGGCGCGGCAGATGAGGAGGATGATCGCAATAGCAATGGGGTTATTGATTCCATTGATGATACACTCGATCTCATCAAAGAATTAGCGGCAAAAGGATACGATGAAAAAAAAGATATCTTCTATCTGCAAATTGACGATGGTAAACATGATATAGCTACCTGGGCCAGGGCCATGCCTGATTTTTTAAAATGGGGATGGAAGGTGGAAAATAATAAATGATAAATAAAAAAACCCGAATCATATTTCTTAATTCAGGTTTTTTTATTTTATGTATTGAATTATCTCACATATACCGATTTATTCGGACCGGAGTCTGAGGCCGTCAATGTTCCCTGCATGCTGCTTAGGGTCAACTGATACTGAAAAGTTGCACTGGTAGTCAGTTTTGTTTTATGAGGCACCTGGGTCACTGCCGTTGGAAATGCAATGATTGCTGTCCATGCGTACACTCCGTTTGTGACATCTCCAATCGTGCGTTTAATGGTAATTGGTGCACTGGAATTTCCATAATTATAAGTGGCGCTTGCACCTGAAATGGTATAGCTGGTGGCAAAAAATGCAGCGATGTTTTGGGTAGTATCATACACGGTGCCTGCAGCATTATACCATATTGTGTCGCCAACATTGACTGAATCCTCGGTATGCTTCAGGGAAGTCACGGAGAAATTACTTGCAACCGGAGGTGTATAGGGTGGCAGTGTGGTCGTTTTATTACAAGCCGCCATCCAGATTGTGGCTGCGCTTAACAAAAACACGAGAATTTTTTTCATACAATTATTTTTTATAACAACTATTTTATTTCGTTAAGAGAAACTGCTGCCCTTTCAGGAACAGCAGTTCCCTGTATTAATTGAACATATAGCGGATACCAAATTGCATCTGCCATCTTGAGCTGATACTTGTATTATTTGAAAAGCTGTTGACCAATGGCACCTGGTTGGTTGCATCGATAAAGGGGAATGAGAATAATGGTGTTTTGCCATCTGCTGCGATTCCTTCAAATCGCAGAAAGTTATTGCTGCTAACAGATTTTAGTAATCCCCAGTTCCTGTTCAGCAGGTTGCCAACATTGATCAGGTCCAAACTCAAACGCAAAGTGTGCTTATCCTTATCATTTCCACGTTTGGTAAAGAAATAGATATCCTGTGTAATATTCATATCAAGACGTTTGAAGTATGGTAATACTACAGAATTGGATTGTGCGTACTGGCCTTTGTGTTTGTACAGATATTTATCCTGGTTGATAAAATTGTTTACCTGGGTCCAGATCTGTGATGAAGTTCTTGGATCTGCGGCTGTTCCCGTAGTCACACCGGAATGAGTGGTCTTGTTATAAGAACCAGCATCAATCAAATTGATTTCGCCTGAATTTCTTGGGATATACATCAAATCATTATTGCTGTTACCATCTCCGTTGAGGTCACCGTTATATACATACGAAGTCACGCCGGAAGGAGCAGCTTCGAAAACGAAACCTACAGATGTTGCATAATGTTTTGCATATTCTACGCGATAACTTGCGAATGCAATCACGCGATTCGGCTGATACCAGGCGGGACGACCCAATACTGCTGTATTTGGATCTGTATTGGCAACTGGCCTTGAAGACCATAGCGTGGAAGCTGTGCTTCCATTTTCCATGGTTGATTTTACATCACTGTATGTATAAGCAACGCTGAAATATAAATGACGGAAAGTTTTTTGAATCCTTGCAGTTGCGGTATAAGAATAACCTTTGGATGAATTGCCCAGCCAGATTACATTACCCAGGTTGGGATTTTGCAAAGTCTGGGTTGGAGTTCCACTATAGTAAGTATTACTGCTATTGTAGCCCGTGGTGGTAGTAGGATTTGTGTTATACCGCATACGGTTATCCGGACCATTACTAACTTCAAAACCATTCTCTTCATTCAGGTTCTGATTTGCCATATAGGTTGCATTGATATCTTTTGAGTAAGTGAATTCACCTGTAATTACCCATTCCCCCGAGAATTTTTTATCGATTCCAATGCTTGTCCTGAGTTTGGTTGGATATTTAAATTTCTTGTCGATTACATTGACTGAATAACCAGTCGGGGTTGATGTCTGAGATTGTCCGGTTGAAGTGAGATAGTAATTTAACCCGGCCGATGCTGAAGGGAAGAACGGAACATTCTTTTCGGTGTATGAACCAAATTGTACTCCATTATTTGCAGCCTGGTTTTCTATCCATACAAATGGCGGGGCCCCTTCGAAAATTCCCGCTCCTCCTCTGATTTGAAAGGTTCTGTCTCCTTTCACATCCCAGTTAAATCCAACTCTTGGGGATATAACGAGGAAACTGTTTGGAGCCGTACCCACATCATACATCGCACCGTCTTTAAATTTCAACTGATCAAAATTGGGGTTATCGGTAAATTTATTCTGATAAGTAGTATAGTCAAAGCGGACGCCATATGTAAGGGTGAAGTTTTTATTCACGCGCCATTTATCCTGTGCAAAAAGGCTCAGGTTGGTCGCACCTGCATAGGCCCATGGGAAAGCTGCTCCTTTTAAAGTGGAATAAGATTGCGCATAAAATGCGGCAGTTCCTCCGGAAAGGAATTGATCCAGGCTGCTGAATTGGTACACGCCATTATAACCCGGAGCAAAAGCGTTTTGATATTTTTTATAACTGTCCTGTGTACCTATAGTGATTTCATGAGCTCCTTTGTAGAAATTAAAAATATCAGTCAGCTGATAGGAGTCCATGAAAAGTTTATTATTATAGGTGAAGGGCTCATATCCAAATGTCGTATATAGGTTACCGCTAGGTCCAACGATGTCAACAAGAGGAAAAGTATCTGAAGAAGATTGTGCAGAACGAAAGTCTCTTTCCTGCGTGTAGCCAATCTGGAATTTATTGGAAGCTTTATTACTTAACCTGGTATTTAATTCAAGAATATAAATATTCAGGTCATTATTGATACGATAACCGCTGCCCTGATATGGCATTGAGAAATTTCCTGGTTGCTGACCAGCTGTTAAACCGCCTGCACCTACCGAGCGGCTGGTGCTTGGGAATTGGTCGGCATAAGATTTCAGGTAATTGTATTTGAATGTAATGGTGTTCTGATCATTAATGTTGAAATCAACTCGTGCATTGACCTTATAACTATTCGTCTTAAATGTATATCCCTGGTAAGGGCCCGGATCATAATTATAATTGCTCTTCAGGAATGAAGCCAGAGAATTCAGTGTATCTGCGTTGGCTTGCGAAACAGATCCCGGAGCAGGCGGATTTGTACTTGTAGATGCTACGAAACTGGTAGCAGGCGCTGACTGCAGATCCTGTTCAGCATTAATAAAGAAGAACAATTTATTTTGGATGATGGCTCCTCCAAGACTCGCTCCCAAAACATTAAAATTAAAAGGAGTTTTAGTTATAACGGTGTTGCCTACATGATATCCGATGGTTCCCGGGCCTTTGATATAATCATATACCGTACCCCTGAATTGATTGGTTCCGCCGCGGGTGACAGAATTAATCCCCGCACCTGTAAACCCTCCCTGCCGCACATCGTAAGGTGAAATATTCACCTGGATCTGATCGATTGCATCCAATGCAATCGGTTGAGCATTTGCCTGTCCGCCCAATGTACTGGAAAGACCGAATGAGTTATTGAAATCTGCTCCGTCAAGTGTCACGTTATTATAGCCGGGATTGGTACCGCTAAAACTTAATCCATTAGCAGTGGGCTCCAGTTTGGTAAAATCCTGGATTGAACGATTGATCGTAGGCAATTGTTCTAATTGCGTTCGTGTAATGATTTCCTGGCTTCCCGTATGGCTTGTATTGAAAATTTTATTCTGCCTGGCGCTTGATACGGTGACAGCACCTAATTCCTTTGATTCAGGAGTCATGACAAAATCTGCGTAGTAAGCTTGTCCGAGTACAAGTGTAATATTGTCCTGTTGTTCCTGTCTGTATCCGACAAAAGTTACAGTTATCACGTAAGGACCGCCGATACGCACGTTGTCGAAATTATACCTTCCGTCTTTTCTGGTAGTCGTGGTGTATTTTGTCCCTGTAGGTGTATGCAGCGCTACCACAGTTGCGCCTGCCAAACCTGTTTTCCCATCTGTAATCTGGCCAAGGATATCAGAAGTAGTTTCCTGGGCGAATGAGAATAGAGTACATAAAATTGGAATAGCTAATGCCAATAGTCGTTTTATCATAAACAGTAGTTTTTCGAATAGCAAAGAAACGATATTACCTTTTTACAACAGTAATATGCTTATTAAAAAAATATTAACACATGGCAGGAAATCGACGCAAGTAGTAAATAATAACTAAAGAAAAGAAAAAAAATTAGTTTAAAACTATTCTTTTAGATTTTTTCTGTCTACAATTTATGAACAAAAGACTTTATTTTAAATATTATGAAAAAATGATTTGGGTTTGAACTTTTGATGAAGGATAAAAGAACAGGATGTATGGATGAAAACCTGATTTATTCTGGCAAAGGGAATCTATATCAGCCAGGTCGTATTACTTGAAGACACTCTTATAAATGATTACCTTTGCATATTAATTTTTTGACATGCTGGATTCTATTCAAAGCGCGATTGAGGACATTAAACAGGGCAAATTAGTAATTGTGGTTGATGATGAAGATCGTGAAAACGAGGGTGATTTTGTCACTGCTGCAAGAAATGCTACTCCGGAGGTAATAAATTTCATGAGTAAATATGGGAGAGGGTTGATCTGCGCCCCGCTCATCGAAGAACGTTGCGATGAGCTCGAGTTGGAATTAATGGTCAATAATAATACGGCACTGCACGAGACTGCTTTCACTGTATCTGTTGATTTGTTAGGTCATGGATGTACGACGGGTATTTCGGCGCACGACCGCTCACTGACTGTAAAGGCCCTGATTAATTCATCGACCAGGCCTTCCGACCTGGGCCGGCCGGGACATATATTTCCTCTTCGTGCAAAAAAGGGGGGAGTGTTGCGCAGGACAGGCCATACGGAGGCAACGATTGACCTTGCCCGGCTGGCTGGATTTGAACCCGCAGGAGTATTGGTGGAAATTATGAATGAAGACGGTTCGATGGCACGCCTGCCTCAACTCAAAGAGATTGCAAGGAAATTTGATTTTAAACTGATCAGCATCCGCGATTTGATCGAATATCGTTTACAGACTGATTCACTGATTGAAGAAATCGTCCGGGTTGATATGCCTACAAAATATGGTCATTTTAAACTAATCGCCTTCAAAGAAAAAAATACCAGTAATGAACATCTTGCGCTGGTAAAAGGTGAATGGGAAAAAAATGAATCTGTGCTGGTGAGAGTTCATTCTTCCTGTTTTACAGGAGATATTTTGGGTTCACTTCGCTGCGACTGCGGAGAACAATTGCATAAGGCCATGGAAATGGCAGAGGAAAAAGGAAAGGGTGTCATTCTGTATATGAATCAGGAGGGACGTGGAATTGGTTTGGTAAATAAGTTAAAAGCCTATCAGTTACAGGAAAATGGTATGGATACCGTTGAAGCCAATCTGCATCTGGGTTTCCCAATGGACAAACGAGATTATGGGGTCGGAGCACAGATATTGCGTTACCTGGGTATTACAAAGATTTGCCTCATTAGCAATAATCCTAAGAAAAGAGCTGGTCTCGCCGGCTATGGCCTGGAGATCACAAAGACTGTTCCCATAGAAGTGCATCCCAATCCGCATAATGAAAAATATTTGCAGACCAAAAGAGATAAGCTGGGACATGAGATCATGAAGTGAGGAAAGCGTTGGTCGATGGCCGATGATCGATGGCCGTTAATCGATATTCGAGTTTGATTTAGAACTTGCGTTAGGAGTCGGCCAACAGCCATCGATCATGGGCCATCAGCTATTTGCTGGAAGTGTCTGTAGTTTCTTTGACCGCCTGATCCTGGTCCTTTTTCTTGTCGTTCTTCGTTTTATCCTTTTTCTTTCTTATAAATAATTCCCCAATCGTGTCAAAATCTCTCGGGTAAGAAATACCTACACCCGAGCTGTTTTGGGTGTGGTTGGATGTAGACAAATAATTATAAGAATCGCGATAAAAGAAAGTGAGCACAACTCTTCCCGTTTGTGAAATTTTCCATTGAGCAGTAATATTGGGCAGGAATTGGATCGACGAGGTCTGAACCTGCTGTGCCGTCAGCCCAAAATCAACAGCGCTTCCAACAATAAAAGTCAGGCGTTCATTCAGGAAACTTTTGATGACGGATAAATTCATGTTCGTTCGGTCATAAGTCCGGCTCAGGTCGGTATTATCAGGTACGCCATTTGTAAGTGCTGTCCCGTTATATACTGAAGTATTGAAATTGACCTGGATACTTTTGTCCTTGAAAATTTTTTGAAATGCATTCGAGAACTGATGACTGAGTGTACTGGAAATCGCACCGGAAATACTGCTAATTACAACTCCGCCTACCGCTTCATTGGGATTAAAAGCAGTTGTACTGTTGGAAAGCGGGCCGAAACTATTGAATACAATCAGATAGGCTGCCTGTTTGTTTAGTTCAACAGGATCTTCTTCAATTTTTTGCAACAAGAGCGCAACATCCTGGTTATTCTTTAACTCACTATTGGGAGGCAATTCGAGTTCAAATGTAATATTAGGTCTCATGAGCTTGTCGCTGAGAATAGCAACAACCCATACACGACCATGAATTGTTTTTATTTTATCGGCATTGAAAGTATATAAACTGGTTGCGGACCCAAGATCGCTGAACTGAACATTCTCCGCTTCAAATACCGCCTGGATATTGATATCAGCATTATAAGGGTCGCCAGTCCATTGAATATAATTTCCAACGCCCTCCTTAAAGACAAATGGTTTTTTGATAAATGACTGGAAGGTAAAATTGTAATCCCCCCTGTCAATTTCATAACGGCCACGCACATCCATATTTTCATTAGTGCCAACCTTAATTCGCAGGTTACCACGGCCGTTTGCCCGCAGGATATCTTTGGTAAGCGGATCGATGATCACATATACTGTTGCATAATTATTAGCGGTGATATCGAGTGTGATGTTAAAATTTGTGCTTCCATGATCAACATGCTGGGGCTGCATTTCTTTTCCATAAACTTTCCATACGATAAAATCCGCATCTGCACTTTCACGGCTTGTTGTAGTGGGCAGATAAATTGTTGAACTGTCGGTGGGCTCTCCTTTGATATACATTTGCATGTTTTCCTGTGGACCTGTAAGCGTCATATTGCTTCTGGCAATCACTATTCCGTAAAACTGGTTATTGTCTGTGTATTTTGTATTCAGAACCATCAATCGGTTTGTATTCAATGCAAAATCATAACGCAGATCCCTAAACGAATGATGAAATAGTTTCCCTCTGGTCATTTGCGCTTTATTTCCAAGACTGTCTTGCAATTCAAAGCCTCCAAAATCAATATAATCTTCACGCAACTGAACATTGGCGACTGGTATTTTATAAGTGCATTGGGTATAATTAACTTTCAGTCTCCCATCTTTTAATTTAATATCGCCCACATATTTAAGCTGGTCGCCCGGGCCGGAAATCTGTAGCTGACCGCTTGCTTTTCCGGTAACATTGCTGAATACGGCCCCCAGGTATTTTTCAAGCAAATCAATTTTTGTGTCAACCAGGTTCTCGACAAGAATATTAATAGGCTGACCGGTTGCACTGTCTGCAGTATTAAAAATCCCTTTGAGATCAAAATGATAATCTTCATTGTCTGAATGTACAGTTGCATTCACCAAGCCATTCTTTTTGCTGTAATTTGACGTGAGATGCATTTTGCCGATTGAATCGTTGTCAAAGCGGAATTGCTCGGCATCACCGGTGAATTGCAAATAAGGTTTATTGAACGGATCAGTAATATCTGCCCTGCCGCTTAACAACCCTTCCAGGCGTTCTTCTTTTACAAAGAATGGGGCGAAGTCGCCGATATTAATTTTCTTCAGCTCAATCTGCATGTCATTCCAGTTCCCTTCAGCGGAGGGATGAGTATTTGCAAGGATTTGCTGGTCACCGTTATAAATTCTAAGCCCGTCAGCCGAAATTATATTCTTGTTGAATGAAAGCTGTCCATTTTTATCTATGGTCCAGGTCTTGCTATTGATGTCAAAAGTTGATGGATTGAACATCACGTGAAACCCATCGGACATCGTTTGCACTTTGGCTGATATATTCGCAGCATTCAGGGTCTGGTTAGCGCTTGTGATAATTCTTACATCAGATAAATCATTAAACGACTTTAACTGAATCCTGGTAGAGGGAAAATGTAAACTATCGCTCACATATATTTCACCCATAGTTGATTCTACTGAAAGGCTGTCGAAATTTCCCCTGGCTTTCAAATTTGCATTGTAAAATGAGATGTTTTTATAACTGAATTGCGGAACTTCTGCATTTATATCCAGTAAGTTTTCTTTGCTGTTGATACGTCCGGTAATACTTGTGTAGTTAAATCCTTTTAGATTTTTGTTGAAAAGATCCAGGTATTCGTCGACTTTTTTTGTGGCAATAACAAAACTGAAATTCTGATCTGACAATTTGTTTTTTGTAGGACTGATATAGCTTGGATAATATTTATAGAGAAATTCCTGGAACGCATCAGGCAATTCCTTGATCGAGAACTCGCCGACAATTGCTCCATCAAATTCATTACTGACAACGGTAATTGTTTTGTTGTTATCAATAATACTTGATTCCAGGGTCAGGGAATCGAATGAAAGACGTTGTCCCTTTTTGTAAATGGATGCATTGTAAATACGGGCGCTTCCGAGGAAATTATCAATATCATCACCTGTAAAATTGAATCGCAGTTTGCCATTGAATTCAATACTATCATTCGTAAAGTTTAATGTCTTCAAACTCGCATAATCGATCGCAGCTTCAAAATCGAATTTCGGTTTGTCGCCGCTGAAATCAATCAAACCGTTTAATGTAGCGTGCAGGTTTGAATCGTTTGCGATTAATTGGCCGTTGAATTTTTGTTTGGCAATTGTACCGTTGACAACAATATTCTGGTAGGGATAGGTATTGAAATTGAGCTGGCGCACAGTTCCATCAAGTGTTGCGGTCAAAGTATTGGCGGATAAGCCGGTTCCATTTACTTTTCCACTGAAAGAAATCTCACCGATTGAATAATCGTCCATGAACTGACCAAGATCAAAATTGTCCGTAACAATATTTCCTGAATAAACTGAGAGCTTATTCTTGGCCAGTTTCATATTGACATTTGCATCTACTGTGCCCAGATCGGTTGCAATTGTTCCTGAGGTTACAAAATCATGAATATATCCGGTAAAATTTCCTTTGAAACTCAGGTTGCCGATACGATCTATTCTCGGCTGTGTAATTTTTTTTAGTGCAGGTATAAATGTAATGGCATCTTTATAGGTGGTTCGGAAATTATTTGATTTGAATTCTATATAGGTCTGATCGATATCGGGAAGGCCCTTCAGATGTATATCTCCATTCAATAAAGTGTTTTGTCCTGCATTGATCAAAATATTTTTCCCCACCAGATTACTAACGGGTCCTTTAATATTTCCGCTAAGCCGGATTGTTTTTTTCCAGGTCTTGAGTTCAGGAGCAAAGAAGCCAATATCATCGCTATCAATATACGCATCGGTAAAATTTCCTTCCATGCTTATCTTATCAATATAATCCGACATGTCGTCGAAAGTCTTAAAACGCATAGCGAAGAAATTGCGCAATCGGCTTTTGTTGGTCTGGATATCCATCCTGGCAAATTCCATTGCCTCCGGAAAGAACTTAATATTAGCGTCGAATTTTTTTACGACAAAGCCGCTTCTTTCTTTTGTGCTCAATTCCATTTGTGCGATCAACGTATCATGCTTCAAAAGAACATTATTAAAATTCCAGTTGATATCATAGAAATGA
>Ga0335085_10010534_pt1 | contig 13804 bp, 12 predicted proteins | sample Lox_Sample_45_FD_206712 | JGI IMG/M metagenome (GOLD analysis project Ga0335085, IMG submission 206712) | Soil microbial communities from Loxahatchee National Wildlife Refuge, Florida, United States - Lox_Sample_4.5 | ecosystem: Environmental > Terrestrial > Soil > Wetlands | place: USA...
CCAGGGGGAAGCCCTCGCCGCGGCCCCGCAGCATGCCGAGGTAGTTGTCGTAGGAGTGGTTCTCCATCATCAGCACGACGATGTGCTCGATCTGCGGCAGCCGATCGGTGCCAGCGGGCAGGGACGGCTCGGGACGCTGCCCTGGCCGCAGCCCGGCCATGCCGCGCGCCCGCCATTTCAGTTCGTAACCCTCGAGCCGCTCCCACACGATCGCGCCACCCTCTCCCCTCGCCGCGTCGCGGTATCGTCTCACGCGCCGCTCCAGGCCGGCACCGGTCAGGTCGGCGGCGACCGCAGCCGCAAGCGCTCCCATGGCACGGCGGCCAGCAGCGTACGGCATGAACGCCGTCAGCGAGGGCAGCATGGCGGCCATGCCAACCCAGTCGCTGGCCCGCGAGCGCCACACTCTTGCGCCGTTGGTCGCGGTCACGTCCGCCTCGGCGGTCTTTGCCGTCCTGCTCATCCTGGTGCGGCTGCACTGGGCCCCGCTGGAGTCGGCCGATCATGGTGCCGCCGCCGGCATCAACAGCCTGGTCGTCGGCCGCGCGCCGCTCGTGGCGGTGATCAAGGCAATTACCTGGCTGGGCAGCGACGGCGTGCTCTGGACGGTCATCGGTGCGGCGGCGATCGTATTGGCGCTCCGGCGGCGGTGGCGGCTGGCCGTCTACCTGCTCGTCACCGGCGCGGGCGCGCTCGTGCTCGACCCGGTCCTCAAGTCGCTGGTCGGGCGGCTGCGCCCAGTGGTGGCGCACCCCATCGCCCACGGCACGGGGAACAGCTTCCCCAGCGGGCACTCACTCGGCTCGATCGTCTGCTACGGCGCGGTGCTCCTGGTCTTCCTGCCCGCGGCCCGCGGCCGGTGGCGCCCGGCGTTCATCACCGCGACCGTCACGCTGGTCGCCCTGATCGGAATCAGCCGCATCTTGCTCGGCGTGCACTACCTGTCCGACGTGGTGGGCGCGTGGGCGGTCGGGATCGCGTGGCTCGGCCTCACCACGTTCGCTTTCGAGCTGACCCGGTACAGCGCCGGCCTGCCGGTGACCGACCCGGTCACCGACGGGCTGGAGCCCGAGGCCCGGGCCGATCTCCGGCCGGCCCAGCCGGAGCGCTCGGGGGCCGGCGCGCACATCCGTGATCGCGGCCGTGTCGCCGCCGGGGTCCTGATTGCCTGGGTACTGATCGTGGGCATCGTCATCGGGCTCGGCGAGCTGATCGTCAAGGCCGGCAACGGCAACGTGCTGGGCGACACGACGATCCCGCACTGGTTCGCCGCCCATCGGACCCCCGGCGGGGACCGGTGGAGCCTGGTCTTCACCACCCTCGGCGCGACCCAGGCGATCCTGATCGTCTCTCTGGCCACCTGCGTCGTCTTCCTCGCCGTCACCCGGCGCTGGCGGCCGGCCATCTTCCTCGCCGCGGTCATGTTCGGGGAGCTCGCCGCGTTCCTCACCGCCGCGGCCGTGGTCAGGCGGCCCCGGCCGGGCGTGAGCCACCTGGACCAGCACCTGCCGACCTCGGCCTTCCCGTCCGGGCACGAGGCCGCCACGTGCTGCCTCTGCATCGCGCTGGCGATCCTGGTCATCGGGCACGCCCGTGGCTGGTGGCGGTGGCTGTTCCTCGTTCCCGCGATCGCCATGCCGGTCCTCGTCGGGCTCTCCCGCATGTACCGGGGCGAGCACCACCCCACCGACATCCTCGGCAGCCTGCTGTTCTCTGCCCTCTGGCTCACCGCAGCCACCGTCCTGATCAGGCCCAACGCCCAGCGGCATACTCGCAGGCCGGTCTCTGACGAGCCGCCGAAGCTCGCGCCTGCACCGCGTGCGGTCAGCTGACCTCGAGTACCGCACACCAAGCGAGCCACTGCTCGACCACGTAGTCGTCACCCAACGACGTACGGCAGCGCGGCGTCGGTATGGATTCGCGCAGCCCCCGGCGTGGGCCCGCAGATCACCCCGCGCAACTTCGGCCGCAACCACCGGCTCCCGATCACTAGCCGCGGGCCGGCACCGGCACAGGCTGGTCTAGGAGGGCTAAGGACCTTCCTGCCACATCGGCGGGCACGCAGATCCTGACCGAGGAGGGATGGACGTTGATCCGCAGCTTCCTGGCAGCCGGGCGGGCACCGCCGTCAAGCTCGTAGGGAAGCTGCCGGTCGAACCTGACCCGGAACTGCCTGCCGCGCGTGACATGGACGAACGGCGACCTGTCGGCCTCGTCCAGCATGACCCGTCCCAGCGTCCGGGCCCACTGAACCGCGTTCCCGGCGGTGACCACACCCAGCTCCAGCAACCCGTCGTCTGGCTGGGCCCCATGGAACGCCTCGACTCCGCCAAGGACCTTGCCCACGTTCCCGGCCAGGACACACGAGACCCGGCCCTTGAAAAAACGCTTGCCGTCGACCTCGATGACCGCCGTCACCCGGTGCGCGCTGAGATTCCGGGCCCCCGTGTAGAGGTACGCCACCCGGCCAAAGCGGTCCTTCATCCCCCGGTCAGCCTGCTTGATCATGCTGGCATCCAATCCGGCACCGGCCATGACCGCGAAATGCTCGCCGTTCACCGATCCGGTATCCAGCCCACGGCGAACCCCGTACAGCCCGACCCGCACCGCCCCGGCCAGGTCGGCCGGAACATGCAGGTTCGCCGCCAGCAGATTCGCCGTGCCGGCCGGGAGGATCGCAAGCACAGCATCCGTCCCGGCCACCGCGTCGATGCAGCGCTGGACCATCCCGTCGCCACCCCAGACGAAGATGACCTCAGCGCCGTGCGCCAGCGCCCGGCGAGCGTACTTCGGCGCCTTGCGGCTCTTAGCCACCTCATACCAAAGCGGATCGGTACATCCCTCCCCCGCCAGCACCTCCCGCAGCTCGGCCAGACCGCCGCCGAAACTCTTGCCAGCGTGTGCCACAACCGCGACCCTCGGCATCGGATGGCCTCCGTTCCCCAGCATGGGAATTACCTCATGCAGGCTCGATGATGCGCAGCGGGTGAAACCTGACTTACCCGGCGCACGGTGAGCGGGCCGTCAGCGGTACCTGTAGCGTTCGGCATCGGGGTCCCGAAGGGTCAGGCCGAGGCCTGGCTGGCCCGGGTCGGGTGCCAGGGCGCCGCCGTCGGGGCTCAGGGCGCCGTCGAAGAAGATCCGCTCGATCCGCTGGTGGTCGTGGAAGTACTCCACGTGCCGCAGGTTCGGCACGGCGACGCCGACGCGCGCGTGCAGGTTGGGTGCGCAGTGCCCGGAGACCTGGAGGTTGTGCGCCGCCGCCAGGGCCGACCCGCGCAGGAACTCGGTGATGCCGCCGCAGCGGGTTACGTCCAGTTGCAGGCAGTCCACGGCGTCGGCGGCGATGAGCCGGGCCGAGTCGGCCAGCGACCAGCTGTACTCTCCCGCGGCCACGTCGGGCAGGACGTGGCGCCGCACCGCGGCGAGACCGGCCAGGTCCTGGGATGACACCGGCTCCTCGAACCAGGTCACCCCATGATCGGCCAGCCTGGCCGCCATCCGGATGGCCTGGCCGGTGCTGTACCCGCCGTTGGCATCCACGTAGAGCTCGGCGTCCGGCCCGATGATCTCACGGGCGAGGGCCACCCGTTCGAGATCCCGGTGCTGGCTGGCGCCCCAGCTCTCGCCGATCTTGATCTTCACCCGCGGGATGTGGTCTTTCGCCGCCCAGCCGGTCAGCTGCTCACGCGTCTGGTCGTCGTCGTAGCTGGTGAAACCGCCGCTCCCGTAGATGGGGACGCTGTCGCGCGCCTGGCCGAGCAGTTGGGCCAGCGAGCAGCCGAGCAGCCGCGCCTTGAGGTCCCACAGCGCGATGTCCACCGCGGAGATCGCGGTCGCCGCGACCCCGGGGCGGCCTATGTTCCGCACCGCCCGCGCCATCGCTTCAGCCGAGCCAGGCACATCAAATGCGCTGCGGCCGACGACGGCGTCGGCCAGTACATCGGTTATGACGCTCTGGGCAGCGGCCGCCGCGTACGTCCAGCCGATGCCCTGCGCCGCCCCCGCCCGGGCAGAGGCGAGCACCATCGTGGTCTTGTCCCAGGCAAGCGTCCCATCTGCCTCCGGCGCATCTGTAGGGATGACATAGACGGCAGCCGTGACTTCCCGCACGGCCGGCCCATCATCACGCACTGCTGGGTCCCCTTTGCGGTCGTGTTCCTTTGCTGGCTGGTGCTGGCTGGCTGCTACCTGCCCAGGCGTGAGCCAAACGCGAAACCCGAATTGCGTAGAGGCATGTTTGCTCCCCGCTGACGCGGACAGTGGCTGCCACGGTGCGCCTAACTGGCGCGACACAGCATGGCGAAGAGTGACGGGAGGCCGCCCCGTGGGCCGGATCGCATCGGAGGCGCTGATCGAGCGCCTGGCGGACTGGGGCGTGGACACAGTGTTCGGGCTGCCGGGCGACGGGATCAACGGGATCATGGAGGGCCTGCGCAGGCACCAGGACCGGGTGCGGTTCGTGCTGGTCCATCACGAGGAAGCTGCCGCGTTCATGGCCACCGCGCACGCCAAGGCCACCGGCCGGATCGGCGTCTGCCTGGCCACCTCGGGGCCGGGCGGTATCCATCTGCTGAACGGCCTGTACGACGCCAAGCTGGATCACATGCCGGTTCTCGCCATCACGGGCGTGCAGGAGACGGCGTTGCTGGGGACCGGCTACCAGCAAGAGGTCAACCTAGACAAGCTGTTCGTTGATGTCGCCGAGTACGACCAGATGATCTACAACCCGGCGCAGCTGCCGTCGGTGGTGGACAACGCGGTGCGCACGGCCTACGCACGGCGCGGTGTCGCCCACATCACGGTGCCGAACGACATCCAGGTCGCCGACGCCGACGCCGATCCATGGCAGCATGTGGCACCGGCCCGCTCTGCGGCCACCGCGCCGGTGATGCTGCAGGCCCCGGGACGGCCGAGCGAGGAGGACCTGCAGCAGGTCGCGGGCCTGCTGAATGAAGGCGAGAAGGTCGCCATCCTGGCCGGGGCGGGCGCCCGGCACGCGCGCGACGAACTGCTCGCGGCGGCGGAGGCGCTGGGCGCGCCGATCGTCAAGACGCTTTCGGGCAAGGCCGTGGTCCCCGATGACTCGCCCTACACCACGGGCGGGATCGGCCTGCTCGGCACCAGGCCCTCCGAAGAGCTGATGGAGCAGATCGACACCTTGTTCATGGTGGGCACCAACTTCCCCTACACCAAGCACCTGCCCGCGCCGGGCAAGGTGCGGGTCGCACAGATCGAGGCCGACCCGGCCCGGGCGGGCGGCAGGGTCGCCACCGAGGTGCCGGTGGTTGGCGACGCCAAGCTGGCGCTGCAGGGCCTGCTGCCGCTGCTGAAACCGCGGACCGACACATATTTCCTGCAAGACTGCCAGGACAAGCTGGGCGGCCAAGTTGCGGCGCAACCTGGCCGCCCAGGCGGACGCCGCGCGGGACCCGATCGCCCCGCAGTATGTGGTGAGCGTCCTGGACGAGCTGGCCGCCGCCGACGCCGTGCTCACCTGCGACAGCGGCACCATCGCAACCTGGGCCGCGCGCCACTGGGGATCCGCGGCGGCCGCGAGTTCTTCCTGTCCGGCAACCTGGCCACGATGGCGCCAGGGCTGCCGTACGCGATCGGCATCCAGCACGCCTACCCCGGGCGGCAGGTCATCGCCTACGTCGGCGACGGCGGGTTCGCGATGCTGATGGCCGAGTTCCTGACCGCGATCAAGCACAAGCTCCCGGTCAAGGTCGTCATCAACAACAACAACTCGCTCGGCCAGATCCTGTGGGAGCAGATGATCCTCGGCTACCCCGAACACGGCGTGCGGTACCGGAGCCCTTCGTCGACTACTCCCCGCTCGCCACAGCGAACGGGGCCCTGGGGATCAAGGTGGACCGGCCCGATGGCGTGCGCACGGCGCTCGAGCGGGCACTGGGGCACGACGGTCCCGCTCTGGTCGACGTCAACGTCAACCCCGACGAGCCGCCGCTGCCCGGCAAGGTGGAATACCAGCAGGCGAAGAAGTTCGCCGAGGCATTCCTGCGCGGCCAGCCCCGCAAGTCAACCATCGCCACCACCCTGTCCCGCGACAAGATCGAACAGCTCAAGGCCTGACCGTCGGCCGCGCTACCCGGCAGCTGCCGATGCACTCACCCTGCCGGTGCCTGCGCTGGCCGGCCAGGCCGTCGCCGCCTGTCGGCTGGCGGCGGAGCGAGAAGGAGCAGACCCGTGCTTTCCAGCGGGATTTCAGCGGCCGAGCGCCCGCGCGAGCTGCGCCTTGTTCATTGACGACCGGCCCTTGACGCCGGATTTGCGCGCCTCGGAATACAGCTGCGCGTAGGTCGGGCCCTGAGCACCCCGGTGCGACCGCTGCCCACCGCGCCGGGGCGAGGGCATGTCCTGAGTAGAGGCGCGGCTTGCCGTCTTCGCTTCACCCGACCGGGCGCGTTCCTTGTTGACCGTCCGCACCGCGATCTCCTCAGCCCGGCGGGTGCTGTCACCGCGCTGCTTCGCGCTCGCCTTGATGTGCTCATACTGCCGTTCCCGCTTAGGGCTCGATCCCCGCGGCATAACGACGCCTCCTCATGATCGTGACTGGAAATGAGCTACCGAGGTCCGCTTGGCCGACTCATTCCCTCCCATCCAGGTCCTGCCAGCAGACGGCTCTTCGCCGCTGCCGCGGTGCCCGCTAGCGGCCTGCCAATCCCGGAGCTGCCTGGCAGCTCCGGGCCTGCGCCGCTGCTGCGGTTCGCAGGCCGGCGGCGGATCCGCAGCCATGCGCTGCGGACGTGCTCATGCCCAGGAAGACGATCAGCACCATCAAGCCGAGGGTGAGCGGGATGGCCACGATCGCGGGCGGGTTGGCGGCCAGCCCGCCCAGCCAGTTCCACGAAAGGCGGGATCGGGCCCGCAGTGATTCTCTTCGCGGCACTGCCTCATCCCTGGCCAGCCGCGTGAAGATCGCGAACATCGACGCGAGCCGAGGCTCGCGCGCTTGCAGGGCGCTCTCTATCCGGTCGAGCGCCCGCTGCTGGCAGGCTGGCAAACTCACGACGCTGCACTGCCCGTGAAAGGCGCGGCCAAACCCGCGCTCGTGGCTGTGTAACGGGGCCGCCCCGGGTAGCGGGGATGGCCCATGGTGGCACAACGTGGTGCAACGGGCCGGCGCGTGGTCGTGCTCGAGCCCAGCTGCGCGGCGTTGTTCCGCTCCGACGCGGCCGAACTCCTCGGATCCGATGATGCCCGCCTGCTGGCGCAGCAGACCAGCACCCTCGCCGAGCACGGCTGGCGGCCCCCGTCCCGCCCCGACGGCCGGACAAGGCGCAAGGCCATCGCGCAGGTCCACTGCCACCAGCACGCCATCATGGGCTTCGACGCCGACCGCGAGCTGCTCAACGCCTGCGGCGTGGACCTCGACGTCCTGGACGCCGGGTGCTGCGGCCTGGCAGGCAACTTCGGCTTCGAGCGCGGCCACTACGACGTGTCCGTCGCCTGCGCCGAGCACGGGCTGTGGCCAGCGGTCAGGGACGCGGACCCAGCCACCGCCGTCCTCGCCGACGGGTTCCCCCTGCCGCACCCAGATCGAGGCCGGCCATCTCGGCCGCGAGGGGATCCACCTCGCCCAGCTGCTCGCCGGAATGCTCGGTAAAGATCGCAGCGGCCGGGCGGGCCAGCCCTGATCGGGGATTTACAGACTGCGGCTGACAACCTCGATGAAGGCCTTGCAGAAGGCGGGCAGGTCATCGGGACGGCGGCTGGTTACGAGAACATTCGGGCCCTGCTCACACCGGACGACCTCTTCATCGACCCAGGTGGCGCCCGCGTTGGCCAGGTCGGTTCGCAGGCTCGGCCAGGATGTGAGCGTCCGGCCGCGGACCACATCCGCCTCGATCAGGGTCCATGGTGCGTGGCAGATGGCCGCCACGGGCTTGCCGGCCACGAAGAAGCTGTCGGCGAACGCGACGGCTGTGGGGTCGGTGCGCAGCTCATCTGGGTTGGCCACCCCGCCGGGCAGCACCAGGCTCGCGAAATCGCTCTCTGCCGCGGCGCTGACCGGCACATCGACGTCCTTCGTGTCACCGCGGTCGAGATGCTTGAACATCTGGATCCTGTCCGGTACCGGAGACACGAGCACCGGCCGCCAGCCCATGGCAAGAACCGCCTGCCACGGCTCAGTCAGCTCGACCTGCTCGGTGCCTTCGGCCGCGGCCAGGAAGGCGATAGCCGGGGATTCGCGCGTTTCCATATCGGATACCTCTTCCGGGATTGTCGGTCCTATCCGACTACCCAGGCCCCCGGGGCGAAACCTGCCTGCGAGCGGCCGACGCCGGCCTAATGGGTTGCGGGCGCTTAGTTGCGGGACCGCGAGCAGCGCCAGAGCTCCTCCGTGTACGGGGCCGCGATCAGCGCGCGATGGCAGTGATCATGGATGCCTCCGGGCTTTGGCGATCGAAGTCTGATGAGCTACCCGGCAGCCAGTACATGAATCGGCGCGCACTGCTCATCCGCCGAATGTGAGAGCGGCGACGACGTGGGTAGAGCTGCTACCCGTTGAATGTCAGTCATCTGTGCGCGGCGCATCAACACATGTGCCGTCTGCGCCAGCAGCGAAAGGGGTGCAGAATATGAGCCGTAGTAAGGGGCGCCGCAGGGACAGGCGCCGCGACACCGAGAAGCGCAAGCCGGAGCAGCGGCGGGCGGGACAGCCGGAGGCTCACCGGGAGGCGCAGGACTTCGCCCGCGAGACCGGGGTATCGGCCAAGCGTCAACCAACAGCGGCACGAGCCGCTGCCCGCCAGCCACCACTCCGATCACGACCAGGAGGCGCTCTCACGGAACGAGGAACAAGCAGGTGATCACGAGCGGGCAGCGCCGTCGCCGCGGGTGCGCCGTCGCGGCTGAGCCGCAGTTCCACCCTATGCGGCGGGCAGCAGCCAGCCCGGTGGCGGCGAAGGCGGCTTCGACCGCGGCATCCGTCAGAGCGGCCCGGCGCGCGGTGCGGTCGGCCCCAGCGAGCAGGAGCATCGACGCGGCATGCAGTGCGTCCACGCCCGCGCCCGCCGCGAATACTCCGGGCCGCGGGGCGAGGGCGGTCAGCGTGGCCTGGGCCAGGTGGCGGGCGCCGAGCAGCCATGCCACCCGGCACGCGCGCCGGCCAGGCAGGCGGCCCGTGGCCAGGCGGATCGCCGGCGCTGGCCGCCGGAGTAGCGCCCCGGCGTAACCTGCGCGGGCCAGCTGGAGCGCCTGGCCGCCGCGGCCGTCACCGGCGCCGTCCCAGCCTTCCTGCCAGGAAGGCCCCGATGACCACCGCCCCGGCGAGGAACCCGGAGGACACGCGGGCGTGCTGGGAGATCCACAGCTGCGGGCTGCGGCGGTGGGACCTGTTGTCGAAGACGCCGTGTGCGCCATGATCGTGCCCGGTGGGCCTGTCAACCGGCTGGAGCAGGTTGTCCGGCCGGCCGGGTTCGGCGGGCTGTGCGGTCTGCTGGGAGCCGTAGCCGGTGCGGGCCAGGTACCTGTCCAGCAGGGCCGGGGCCAGCCGGTTGGCGGCGATGGTGGCCGCGGTGGTCCCCCCGACCCAGTACTGCCTGCGGCGGGGATGGTCGGCGGCGAACACGACGCCACGGGCGGCGAGTTCGGGCTGGTAGATCGGCGGCACCGGCTGGGGATGCTTCGGCAGCCGGGACCGCACCCAGGAGAACTGGGGGGTGTTGACGGCCGGCATCTGCACGACCGTCACGTGCACGCCCGAGTTCTCGCGCAGCAGTTCGCAGCGCAGCGACGAGGTGAAGCCGTTGATGGCGTGCTTGGCCCCGCAGTAGGCCGACTGCAGCGGAATGCTGCGCTCGCCGAGCGCCGACCCGACCTGCACGATGGTCCCCCGGCCGCGGGGGCGCATCAGGGCGAGCGCCGCCATCGTCCCGTGCACGAACCCGAGATAGCTGACCTCGGTCACCCGCCGGAACTCCTCCGCCCTGATCTCGGCGAACGGCGCGAACACCGAGGTGAACGCGACGTTGACCCACACGTCGATCGGCCCGAAGTGTTCCTCGATCTGCCGGGCGGCCGCGGTGACCTGCGGGTGGTCGGCTACGTCGGCGGTGACCGCGAGCGCCTTCCCGCCGGCCTCCTCAACGTCGCGTACCGCACCGTCCAGCCCGGCCTCGCCGCGGGCGATCAGGCCGACGCTGGCGCCGCGCTCTGCGAACAGGCGCGCGGTGGCGCGCCCGATCCCGGCGCTCGCCCCGGTGACGACAACGGTCTGGGTTCCCATGGCTCCGCCTTCCTGTGTAAGCCGTTCCGCTACCCGTCCCTCGCGGCGCAAACACCGACGGAGGGGTTCGCCAGCGCACCGGGCCGTCTCGGCACGGCCGTTAAGTATGGGGCGTGGCCTACCGCTGGCGGCCGTCAGCCTCCGGGACAACCAGGACCGGGCAGGGTGCCCGGCGCAGCACGTACTGGCCGACCGTGCCCGGCAGCATCGACACGCCGCCCCGGGACGCGAGGACGAGGAGCTCGGCGCCGGCCTGGGTCGCGGTCTCGACCAGCTTCCGCCCCGCCACGCCCTGGACGGTACGCAGCTCCACGGCGTCCGCCTGGGCGCCGAGAGCGTCGTGGACCGCGTCACGCAGCAGCGACTCCGCGACGGTCCGGTCATCGTCGTCCGTGCGCAGGCTCGCCACCGGCCGCGTGGCAGGCGCGCCGAGCGCCCGCTCGCCGCTGTAGGTCATTACCGCGATGAGCGGCGCGCCCCGGTAGCTTGCCTCCCGTGCGGCCAGCAGGATAGCGGCCAGGGAGCGCCCGGCCCCGTCGACACCCACGACAACTGTCATCGCCTGCGCCTCCTTCGCTTATTAGTACGACGTCTCCGCTGGTCAGCGCGCCGTCTGCGGCTCGCTCTGCCGGGCGCCGGCGGCGTCCTGCGCGGTCAGCGGCTGGGCGATGTCTTCCAGACCCTTCTGTTCCGCCCGGACACCCAGGATGATCTCCACAAGGCCCGCCAGGATCATCAGCGAGGCGCCGATGACGAACGCGAACGCCGTGTCCGGGACCTTCCCGGTGCTCACCAGCTTGGAGAACAGCAGCGGGCCAGTGATCCCGCCGGCGGCGGTGCCGATGGCGTAGAAGAACGCGATGGCCAGGGCCCTGGTTTCCATCGGGAACACCTCGCTCACGGTCAGGTACGCCGCGCTCGCGCCCGCCGACGCGAAGAAAAGCACCACGCACCAGCAGGCCGTCATCGTGGTGGCGGTGAGCGACCCCTGGGCGAACAGGTAGGCGGTGCCCAGCAGCAGCAGGCCGGACAGGATGTAGGTCCCGGCGATCATGGGCTTGCGGCCGATGGTGTCGAACAGCCGGCCCAGCACCAGCGGGCCGAGCAGGTTGCCGACCGCGATGACCGCGAAGTAGTAACCGGGGTTGGTCTTGACTCCGAAGAACGTCGCCAGGATCTGCGCGTACCCGAAGGTGATCGCGTTGTACAGGAACGCCTGGCCGATGAACAGCGAGAAGCCGAGCACCGTGCGCCGCGGGTAGAGGGTGAACATCGTCCTGGCGATGGTCACGAACCCGATCGTCTTGCGCTGCCTGATGGTGATGGACTGGCTGGGCTCTCGCAGATGGGCCCCGGTTTCCCGCTCGACGCGCTCCTCGATCCCGTCCACCAGGGTCTCGGCGTCCCTGGCGTGGCCGTGGATGAACAGCCACCGCGGGCTTTCCGGGACATTGCGCGCACCAGCAGGATGACCAGCCCGACCACGAAGCCCAGGCCGAAGCACGCCCGCCAGCCGATGTTCACCGGCAGGTCGTTGGTCGCCGGGACGGTCACCAGCGCGCCGAAGGCCGCACCCGCCCAGTACGTCCCGTTGATGACGATGTCGATCCGGCCCCGGTGCCGGCTCGGGATGAGCTCGTCGATGGCGGAGTTGATCGCCGCGTACTCGCCGCCGATGCCGAACCCGGTCAGGAAGCGGAACAGGAAGAACCACCAGGGCGCGAAAGACAGGGCGGTCAGCCCGGTGGCCACCAGATAGGTAACCAGAGTGATCATGAACAGCTTCTTGCGGCCGAACCGGTCGGTGAGCCAGCCGAAGAACAGCGCGCCCAGGCACGCGCCCAGCACGTAGATCGCCGCGCCGAACCCAGTCACCTGGGACTGGGTGATGTGGATCCCGCTGCCCGGCTGCGACAGCTGCCCGGAAATGTTGCCGACGATCGTGACTTCCAGGCCGTCGAGGATCCAGACGGTGCCGAGGCCGATGATGATCATCCAATGCCACCGGGACCAGGGCAGCCGGTCAAGACGCGCCGGGACCTTGGTGGTGACCGTCCCGGTCTGAACGTCAGTCACGTTGCTGCCCTCCTATCCGGGAACCACCGGCGGCGGCTCCCCGGGGCGGTGGGGCGGGCGCCAGGGCTTGCCCACCGGGTCGTCGTAACGTTTTCGGCTGCCCGGCTTGGGACAGGCCAAACACACGAGCGGTGACGGCCCCGGGCGCGGGTTCCGGCCGTGCCGGGCACGTGGCCAGGCGTTTCGGCCGGGATCTGCCGGACAGAAGCACGGTCATGATCGGATCGTTCCGGCCGCACGTGCTGCGTGAGTACTCCCTGATCGCCGACGGGGAGCGCGGCGCCGTGATCGGCCCGAACGGGGAAATCTCGTGGCTGTGCGCACCACGGTGGGACAGCCCCGCGGTCTTCAGCGGGCTCCTCGGCGGCCGCGGCACCTACGCGGTCACGCCAGCGGACCCCTGGCATGTCTGGGGCGGCTACTACGAAAACGGCAGCCTCATCTGGCGCAGCCGCTGGGCTGGCTCGTCGCGAACCGAATGCCGGGAGGCACTCGCGCTGCCCGCTGACCCGCACCGGGCCGTGATCCTGCGGCGCATCGAGGCAGTCGACGGGCCTGCCCGGGTGAACGTCGTGCTTGATGTCCGGGCCGGGTTCGGGCGCAGCCGCATGACCGGGCTGTCCCGCGCGGGCGGCTGCTGGAGCGGCCGGAGCGGTGCCATCAGGTTCCGGTGGTCGGGCGCCGCGAAGGCGCGGCTCGGCACTGACGGGCTGGCCCTGACCGTGACGCTGCCCGCGGGGGGCCATCACGACCTCGTCCTGGAGCTGTCCGACCGCCCGCTGGGCGCCGCTGCGCCCGGCCCGGGCGAGGCCTGGGCGGCCACCGAGCAAACCTGGTCCACAGTGGTGCCCGACTGTGAGGACCTCATCGCGGCCCGCGACGCCCGCCATTCCTACGCCGTCCTGCGCGGGCTGACCGCGGGCAGTGGCGCGATGGTCGCCGCCGCGACCACGTCGCTGCCCGAGCGGCTGGAGGGAGGGCGCAACTACGACTACCGGTACGCCTGGATCCGCGACCAGTGCTACGCGGGCCTGGCGGTCGCGGCCCACGGCCCGCACCAGCTCCTGGAGGGAACCGTCCGGTTCCTCACCGAGCGGATCCTCGCCGACGGCCCCGACCTGATGCCCGCCTACACGGTCACCGGCGAGCCCATTCCCCATGAGCGGCAACTGCGGCTGCGCGGGTATCCAGGCGGGACGGCCCGGGCCGGTAACCGGGTGACCGGCCAGTTCCAGCTGGATGGCCTGGGTGAGTCGCTCGAGCTCTTCGCCGCGGCGGCCCGCCTGGGCTTGATGGGGGGAGAGAACTGGCAGGCGGCGGCGACGGCCGCGGAGGCGATAGCGGAGCGCTGGCCCGAGCCCGACGCGGGCATCTGGGAACTCGGCGACCGGCACTGGACGCATTCCCGCCTCGCGTGCGTGAGCGGGCTGCGCTCCCTGGCGGCCGCGGCGCAAGGGCCGCCCGGCGGGCACG
>Ga0335085_10010536_pt1 | contig 13802 bp, 9 predicted proteins | sample Lox_Sample_45_FD_206712 | JGI IMG/M metagenome (GOLD analysis project Ga0335085, IMG submission 206712) | Soil microbial communities from Loxahatchee National Wildlife Refuge, Florida, United States - Lox_Sample_4.5 | ecosystem: Environmental > Terrestrial > Soil > Wetlands | place: USA: Florida...
CGGACCGGCTCGCGCAGACGCTCGAGGGGACGCGGGCTCTCGTGACGTACGCGGTGAACGTCGAGGACGCCGAGCAGTTCCTCGACCTTCGCGAGGGCCTCGCGCGCGACGGCTACCGCCGTCTCGTGGTGGCGGGTGCGGTCCGCGAGATCGACGGGGTGCGGCCGAGCGAGGCGACGGCGCCCGGGGTGCGCGTGGAGGTCGTGGTCGACCGCGTCAACGTGAGCAAGGGCGAGAGTCGCCGGCTGCAAGAGGCCATCGAGGCGGCGTGGACGCGCAGTGAGGGGCGCGCCGAGCTGCGTGCCGAGGGGGATGGAGCGCACGTGACGGTGGCGCGCGGGCTCAGGTGCCCGAAGTGCGCGCGGTCCTTCGAACCGCCGCGGCCCGGCCTGTTCTCCTACAACTCGCCCTTCGGCGCTTGCGACTCGTGCCGCGGCTTCGGGCGCGTCATCGCGATCGACTGGGACAAGGTCATCCCGGACCCGCGCAAGTCGATCCGGGGCGGCGCGGTACGCCCCTGGAGTGGGCCGAGCACGACGTGGGAGCGTGGGATCCTCGAGAAGTTCTGCAAGAAGGAGAAGATCCCGCTCGAGGTCCCCTGGGAGAAGCTATCGGCGAAGCAGCGCGCGGCGATCATCGACGGCGAAGGAAGCTGGCACCACGGGAAGTACCCGGGTGTGCGCGCCTGGTTCGAGTGGCTCGAGACGCGGACGTACAAGATGCACGTGCGCGTGCTGCTCTCGCGCTACCGCGAGTACGCCGTCTGCAAGGCGTGCCGAGGGTCGCGCCTCAACGAGACGGCGCTCGCCTACCGCGTGGCGGGGCTCGATCTGGGCGGGTGGCACGCGCTCACCGTGAGCGAGGCGCTCGGGCGCGTGACGGAGCTGATCGCGCGCGATCCGCAGGGCAAGCGCGTGAAGGAGCAGCTCGCGTCGCGCCTCGGCTACCTCGATGCGGTGGGGCTCGGGTACATCACGCTGGACCGCCAGGCGCGGACGCTCTCGGGTGGCGAGGCGCAGCGCGCGGGTCTGACGACGGCGCTCGGCGCGGCGCTGACGGGCACCCTGTTCGTCCTCGACGAGCCCACTGTGGGACTGCACGCGACGGATGTGCCCGCCCTGGCTCGCGTGATGCGCGAGCTGTCGCGCGCGGGCAATACCGTGATGGTCGTCGAGCACGAGCCGGCGATCGTGCGCGAGAGCGATCGCGTGATCGAGATGGGCCCTGGCGCGGGTGCACGCGGCGGTCGCATCCTCTTCGACGGCACGCCCGAGGCGCTCGCGAAGCGCCTGGACCTTCCCACCGGCAAGGCATGGGCGACCGCTCACGGCGCCGAGCGCGAGCCTCGCGCGGCGACGCGGAAGCTCCTGCTGCGCGGGGTGCGTGCGCACAACCTGCAGAACGTCGACGTCTCGATCCCGCTCGGGGTCCTCTGCGCGGTCACCGGCCCGAGCGGCTCCGGCAAGTCCACGCTCGCGCACGACGTCCTCTACAGGGCCGCGGCACGGGCGCTCGGCGACATGACCGTCGACAAGCCCGGGGCCCACGACGCGATGCGCGGCGTCGAGGCGCTCGCGCGCGCGGTGGTCGTGGACCAGTCGCCGCTCGGGCGCACGGCGCGCGGCAACCCCGCGACCTACGTGAAGGCCTGGGACCGGATCCGCGCGCGTTTCGCCGCGGAGCCCGAGTCGTTGCGGCGCGGCCTGTCGGCGGCGCATTTCTCCTTCAACGTCCCGGCAGGCCGCTGCGAAGAGTGCGCTGGCGAGGGATACGAGACGGTCGAGATGCAGTTCCTGGCCGACGTGCAGCTCCTCTGCCCGGTGTGCCAGGGGCGTCGCTTCAAGCCGGAGGTGCTAGCGATCAAGCACCGCGGCAAGTCGATCGCCGACGTGCTCGGCATGACGATCGACGAGGTCCAGGCGCTGTTCGATCCGGACGACGACCGGGACTACGTGCTCCGCCGGGCGCTCGATCCGGTGGCGCAGGTCGGGCTGGGTTACCTGACGCTCGGGCAGCCTCTCTCGACGCTGTCGGGCGGCGAGGCGCAGAGGCTCAAGCTGGCACGCGCGCTCTCGGAAGAGGCGAAGGGCACCCTCTTCGTGGTCGACGAGCCCAGCGCGGGTCTGCACGCTCAGGACGCGGCCTACGTGGTGGCGGCGCTGCACAAGCTCGTGAACGAGGGCGCGAGCGTCGTGGTCGTCGAGCACGACCTGGACGTCATTCGCGCGTGCGACTGGGTCATCGACCTCGGACCCGGTGGCGGGCCGCACGGCGGCCGCGTCGTCGCCGAGGGGACACCCGAGGAGCTCGAAAGCGCCGACACACGCACGGGACACGCACTGAGGGAGATGACAGGAAGGCGGGAAGACGGGAAGTCGACCTCCCAAACCTTCCCGTCTTCCCGTCTTCCTGTTCAACCTCTCTCGATCTCCGTGTCGCACGCGCGCGAGCACAACCTGAAGGAAGTGTCGTGCGCGATCCCGCACGGCCAGGTGTGCGTGGTCACGGGGCCGAGCGGCTCGGGCAAGTCGTCGCTCGCCTTCGACGTGGTGTTCGCCGAGGGCCAGCGTCGCTTCATGGAGACGCTCACGCCGTACGCGCGGCAGTTCCTCCCCACGCTGCCGCGGCCGGACGTGGACGCCGTGACGGGGGTGCCGCCCTCGATTGCCCTCGAGCAGCGCACCTCGCGCGGCGGCGCCAACTCCACCGTCGCCACCGTGACCGAGGTCGCGCACTACCTGCGCCTGCTCTACGCCAAGGTCGGCGAGCTGCACTGCCCCAAGTGCGACACGGTCGTCGCGCCCATGACGGCCGATGCCCTGTTCGAGCGGCTGGTGCGCGAGGGCGGCACGAGAACCGTCTATGCGCCCGCCGTGCGCGCGCGCAAGGGTACGTACCTGGATCTGTTCACGGCTGCGTCGCGCGCGGGCGTGAAAGCGGCACGCGTCGACGGGGCCATCGTGGGCATCGAGCCGCCGCCCAAGCTCGCGAAGACCCGCGAGCACACGATCGACCTGATCGTGTATTACGGCAAACCCTCGGGGCTCGACCGCGCCACCTTCGACCGCGCGCTGGCCTGGGGCGCCGGATCGCTGCGCATCTCGGACGGACAACCGTCCGCCAAGGCGAACGGCCACGAGCGCATCATGTCCACGGCACGCGCCTGCCCGTCGTGCGGCACCGGCGTCCCGGAGCTCGATCCGCGATGGTTCTCGTTCAACACGAAGCAGGGTCGCTGCGAGAACTGCGAGGGCACCGGCGTGGAAGGTGGGCCGGAGGCGCTCGAGTACGAGGGGCCGTACGAGACGTGCACCACGTGCGAAGGCTCGCGCCTGAGCGCAGTGCCGCGGGGCGTGCGCCTGCACGGCGAGACGTACGCGCAGACGACGGGCCTTTCCGTCGCGAACGCTCTGGCGCGCGCACGCGCCTGGGAGTTCACGGGGGACGACGCGACGATCGCCAAGGCACCGCACGCGGAGCTCGTCAGAAGACTCGCGTTCGTGGAGCAAGTGGGGCTCGGGTATCTCGCGCTCGATCGACCGGCGTCGACGCTCTCCGGCGGAGAGATGCAGCGGCTGCGCCTCAGCGCGCAGCTCGGCAGCGGGCTCACGGGCGCGCTCTACGTGCTCGACGAGCCCACCATCGGGCTCCACCCGCGCGACACCAAGCGCCTGCTCTCGAACCTGCGCTCCCTCGCCGACATGGGTTCGACGGTGCTCGTCGTGGAGCACGACGCCGAGACCATCCGCGCCGCCGACCACGTGATCGACCTCGGTCCGAGCGGTGGTCGACACGGAGGGCACGTCGTGGCCGAAGGACCGGCGTCCGTCGTGCTGGCCGACCCGAAGTCGCCCACGGCGCGTGCGCTGCAGGAGGGCGCCCGTGTCGAGCGTCCGAAGCGGCCGATGGCCGACGCATGGCTCGAGCTCTCGGGCGCGCGCGCCAACAACCTGCACGACGTGACCTTCCGGGTCCCGGTAGGACGCATGTGCGTCGTCGCCGGCGTGAGTGGCTCGGGCAAGTCGACGCTCGTGCGTCACGTCTTCTACCCGGCGCTCCGGCGCGCCCTGAAGCTCGTCAGCCCCGAGCCAGGGGCGTACGGCTCCCTCAAGGGGACGAAGGCCGTGAAGCGCGCGCTCGCCGTGGATCAGTCGCCGATCGGCCGGACGCCCCGCAGCGTGCCGGCCACCTTCCTGGGGGTCTGGGACGACGTGCGCAAGCTCTACGCGTCGCTCCCCGAGGCGAAGACGCGCGGCTACGGTCCGGCGCGCTTCTCCTTCAACAGCGGCGGCGCGGGTGGCCGCTGCCCGGCGTGCGAGGGGCAAGGAATCATCGTGGCCGAGATGCCGTTCTTGCCCGACGTCATCGCTCCGTGCGAGGCGTGCGGCGGATCGCGCTTCGAGCCGTCGACGCTCGAGGTCCGCTACGCGGGGCTCTCGATCGGCGACGTGCTCCACCTGCCCGCCCAGGATGCGGCCCAGCTCTTCGCGAACCACCGGAAGATCGGCCGCCCTCTGTCGACCCTCACCGACCTGGGCGTCGGCTACGTGCAGATCGGCCAGGGGTCCAACACGCTCTCGGGAGGCGAGGCCCAGCGCCTCAAACTGGCCGCGGAGCTGACCGCCGGGTCCGCGCACGAGCCGACCGTCTACGTGCTCGACGAGCCCACGACGGGGCTTCACCTGTCCGACGTGAGGCGCCTGCTCGGCGTCCTCGAGCGGCTCGTCGAGCGCGGCGACACGCTGGTCGTCATCGAGCACCACCCTGACGTGATCGCCTGCGCCGACTGGGTCGTGGAGCTCGGGCCCGAGGCGGGCGAGCATGGCGGGCGCGTCGTCTTCGAGGGCGAGCCGCGCAAGCTGTCGCGCGCCAAGACCGCGACCGGCAAGTACCTCCACGGCGCGGCGGCCCTGTAGTCGGGGCCAGCCGCGGTCGCGCCGTCGCGCGCCGCGGCCGGCGCGTTATGCTCCGTCGCCCATGACCAGCGAATCCCGCATCCTCGTGGTCGACAACCCGTACACCGGCGAGCCCGCCTGCCGCGTGCAGTTCGCTGACGAGGCGACCGTGAGCACGACGCTCGAGCGCGCCCGCGAGGCGGCGCGCGCCTGGCGCACGAGCAGCGTCCAAGAGCGCATGGCCGTGTGCGAGCGCGCGATGGAGGCGATGGAGAAGAACGCGCAGTCGATCGCCCAGGACATCACGCGCATGATGGGCAAGCCACTCGCGCAGGCCACGGGCGAGCTGAAGACGTGCGTGGCGCGCGGCCGCCACATGATCTCGATTGCCGAGAAGACGCTCGCCGACGTCGTGCTGCCGCCCATCAGCGGCTTCGAGCGGCGCATCGTGCGCGAGCCCATCGGCGTCGTCTTCGACCTGCCGGCGTGGAACTACCCGCTGCTCACTGCGATCAACTGCGTCGTGCCAGCCGTCCTCGCCGGGAACAGCGTCGTTCTGAAGCACAGCCCGCGCTCGCCCCTCTGCGGGGAGCACTTCGCCCGTGCCTTCGCGGACGCGGGTGGCCCCCCGCACCTCGTGCAATCACTCGACTGCGATCACCCGACGAGCGAGCGCATCGTCGGCGACGAGCGCGTCGACCACGTCGTCTTCACCGGATCGATCTTCGGCGGGCACCGCATCGTGGAGGCGGGGGCGAAGCGGTTCCTGCACACGTGCCTGGAGCTGGGAGGCAACGACCCCGCGTACGTGGCGCCCGACTGCGATCTCGCCAAGACGGTCGAGAACGTCGTCGACGGTGCGATGTACAACGCCGGCCAGAGCTGCTGCGCCGTCGAGCGCGTCTACGTGCACAAGTCGATCTACGGGCGCTTCCTCGAGATGGCCGAGCCGCTCGTGCACGCGTACGTGATGGGTGATCCGACGAAGGCGGAGACCACGCTCGGCCCCATCGCGCAGCCGCATCACGTGCCGGAGCTCGAGGCACTCGTGCAGGACGCGCGGGCGCGCGGGGCTCGCATCGTCGCCGGCGGCAAGCGTGCGGCCGTGGACGGGCGCGGGCGCTTCTTCGAGGCGACACTCGTCGCCGACTGCAACCACTCGATGAAGCTGTTCCGGCAAGAGTCGTTCGGGCCGATCCTGCCCGTCATGCCGGTCGACTCGGACGACGAGGCCCTGGCGAAGATGAACGACTCGCGTCTCGGCCTCACCGCGAGCGTCTGGACGAAGGACCGCGAGCGCGCGATGCGTTTTGCGCACTCTCTCGAGTGCGGCACCGTCTACATGAATCGGTGCGACTACCTCGATCCCGCGCTCCCCTGGTCGGGGTGGAAGGACTCGGGCCACGGCGTGAGCCTGAGCGCGCTGGGACTGGACGCGCTCACGCGCCCCAAGGCGGTGCACTTCCGCCTCGCCTGGTGAGCGCGAGCCTCACTGCGCAGTGAACTGCGCCGCGGCCACGGCGCTCGACAGGACACAACCGTCCGCCGTCGTCGGGCACGCCGCCGTCACGAAGTAGACGTCCACCACGTACGAGCCAGGGCCGGTCAGCGAGAGCGTCTGCGTCGTCGTGTCCGGCGGCAGCTCGGGCGGCGGGTTCGCGCCCGCCGCGGTGACCCCCCCATCGGTGACCTGGAAGAGCGCGACGGTCACGTAGTCCGCCGAGGTCTGCGCGGGCCACGACACCGTCAGCTGGCTCGCGCTCACCGTGGCGTTGTTCGCGGGCGACGTGATCGTCGGCACGAAGGTCGGCGGAGAGGGCACCAGCGTCCAGGATGCGGGCATCGACCCGATGACCTGACCCGAGGCGGTGATCGTGTACGAGGCCTGCGCCGCCGGCGGCGATGCGAACTCGACGAAGTACAGGCTCTGGTTGCCGGTCGTCGTCCACGGCATCGGCGTCGACGTGCCGCCGACGTCGATCGAGACGGTCGCCGCGCTGCTCTGCACCTCGGACCCGTCGGACGGGTCGAACACGTGGGCCGAGGCCCAGTCGAGGAGGACCGAGCCGCTCGCGGCGTGCTGCGACGCGACGGCCTGGACCGGCTTCACCGTCACCGCCACGGGTCCGCCCGTGCTCGGCACCGTCAGCGGACCCGCGAGGCTCCCGATCGCGGGAGTCTTGCCGAAGTCTGCCACGATCTGGACGTAGTAGTGCCCCCACGCCGGCACGTCGTCGAAGGCCCAGGTTCCGTCGGTCGCCACGGTCTCCTGCGCCTGGGGCGTCGCGCTGCCCAGCGGGAACAACCGATAGAGCTCGGCGTAGAGGTAGTGCGGCTGCGTCCCGAAGCCCTTGGTGGTCGCCGTACCCGACAGGCACGCGCCCGCCTCCCCGCTGCACGCCCAGTGCGGCGGCGGCGGCTGGACGCCGCCCTCGCCCGGGCTGCCCCCGTCGCCCTGCACGGGGCTCTGTTCGTTGCTCGACGAGCAAGCGACGGCAAGCGAAACGACTCCCCAAGCTGCGACGAAGAAGATGGCGGCGGCACGCATCGCGGATGGCTCCGCTGATTCTGATGCACGCCGGGCCGTCGCGCTTCAACTATTGCGGGTGCCCCAGGCTGTCCGTCCCCTCCTGCACCTGGCGGCACCGGTCCATGCACGCCGGGTCGTCGGCGCATTGCCTCGCGCAATCGGGGTACGCCCCGCGCGCCTTCGCGCACGAGGGGTCCCGCTCGCACTTCATCGGGTCCTTGGCGGCGGCCCTCTCGGCCGCGCCGCACGCGGCGCTCCCCACGATGGTCGCGATCGCGACCGCCGCGGCGACGCCCATGCGGCTCATGCCTTCTCCACCTGTTCCGCCAGCGGCAGGAAGCTCTCGTACTCCACCGCCGGCCAGCTCTCGGCCGACGCAGCCCCGAGCTCGCGCGACAGGAGAGACACGCGCATCGCCGCAGCGTCGTCCGGTGCCTCGTAGAGATCCATGAAGTCGTAGGGCCCCAGCAGGGCGTAGTGCGACTTCCACCGGATGCCCGGGACGAGCTTCTCCACCTTGGCTTTCCACTCCTGACCGGCGCGCCTGCGCCCTCGCGGGTCCTTCATCGCCGTCGGGCTGAGCTTCGTCATGAGCACGTACGTAGGCATGGCTGCTTCCCTCCTCCCTACATGGGGCAGCGCGCGCCTATCCCGCAGGGGGAGGCGGCGGATTCGTCACCGACGGTCGGCCCTTCAGACACTTCTCGAGCTGCGGCTCGAGGTCCTTCGCCGAGGGCGGCAGCCGCGGCCGTCCCATGACCGGCGCGCCCTCGCGCGACCAGTCGATCCCGTTGTCGCTCACGCTCAGCCAGACGAAGAGCGCACGCCCACGGATGTTCTCGTAGGGCACGCCCCCGCCCTGCCCGCCGAACCACATGCGCGAGTCGTGGCTGTTGTTGCGGTTGTCGCCCATGACCCAGACCTCGCCGGGCTTGGCGAGGTATGGGCCCTGATTCTCGAGGAACGCGCCCGAGGCGCGGTCGTAGAAGGTCAGGTACGAGTCGTCCCCGAGGTACTCGACGTAGAGGTCGCCCTCGTGGCGCGTGATGGGCGAGTCGAAGTCGTTGTACGACCACTGCCCGATCTTGCAGCTCGGCACTTCCCACCCGTTGATGATGGGGTGTCCGTTGCGCGCCTCGAGCTTGTCGCCCGGCAACGCGATGACGCGCTTGATGAAGTCCTGCTCGGGGTGCTCGGGAAACGCGAACACCATCACGTCGGCCCGCCTGGGCGGCATGCTGGTCCACACGCGCGAGTGCGTGTACGGGATGGCCGGCCCGTAGCTGAACTTGTTCACGAAGATGTGGTCACCGACCATCAGCGTCGGGATCATCGAGCCGCTCGGGATCTTGAACGCCTCGATGACGAACGCGCGCAGCGCGAAGGCGACGGCGACGGCCATGGCGATCGCCTCCACGTACTCGCGCACCTCGCTCTTGCGCCAGCGCCCGAGACGCACGTCGATCTCGCCGTCGGCCTTGGAGAGGGCGTCCATGAAGCCCTCCTCGTCGAACGGGACGCGCTCCATCGCCTCGCGCAGCACGTCGAGCTCGCCGCGCAGACGTTCGCGCTCCTTGGCGGTGAGCTCGCGCACGACGGCCTTCTCGTGCTTGTTGAGGATCATCTCGGCCTCGTCGAGCAGCGCGCGGGCGCGCTCGAAGGGGCCGCGCAGGTGCTGCGCCAGGTCGCTCCGCAGCGGCGGGTGCGCGTGCTTGGAGAGGGGCAGCTGGTGGCGCGCCGCCCAGAGCACGATCTCGAACACCGTGAAGAGCACGATGCCGACGGGGACCGGCTGCGCGCGCACGAGCGACTCGACCCACCCGAGCACCCAGCCCACCTCGGCGCCGCTAGGCGGCGTGAGCGCCCAGACCAGCATGCACGCGAGCACGATGGGGAGCAGGACGAACCAGATCCCCCAGTAGACGAGGCGCAGGACGCGCGAGGGCCGGGCCGGCATGAGCTCGGGCACGATGCGCGCACCCTCGCGGTACGGCTCCTTCGCCCCGGCCCCGTTGACCGACTCTTCCGCGCGCGCCTCCTTCACGGGGGAGCTCTTCGGCTCGTCCTCGCGTTTGGGCTCTTCCGTCTTCAAGGCGCGTCACCAATCTGGATCGCGTAGCTCACGACGGCGGCCTGGGCGCCCGCACCGAAAGGAAGCGCGGCGGACGGGGCTGGCTGCCCGCCCGGCGCAGTCGTCGTGTCGTCGATCACCACATAGTACATACCCGGGGGAACGGGGACTGCACGCTGGTATTGAACCCCATATTGCAGGACGTCGCTGAACTGCGGCATCGCGGGCATGGGCCCGACCGGGCCGTAGTTGACGTAGAGCTGGAGCGCCTGGTCGCCCGCGACCTTCGGGAAGAGCATCACGTTCACCGACTGCTGCCCGTCGAGCTGCAGGAGGAGGTAGAGCGCGCGCCCGGAGTCCTGCACCTCGATGGGGCCGATGAAGTCGCGCTCACCGGGCCAGACCTCGGTGCGCAGGCTCTCGACCATGATGCGATTGGAGCCGTGCGCGTCGAAGGGGTGCGGCGGCTTCTGACCGACCGGCAGGTGGCCCACGGCGAAGTCGGTGCTGTTGTCGTCGCCCTGGATGACCGTGAAGCCCTGACCGAGCTGTCCGGACACCATCTGCGTGCCGAACGTGTTCGCGAAGGGGGCAATCAAGTTCTGCATCAGGTTCGCGACCGGCTGCTCGATCTGCAGCACGTTGAACTGCGGCGGCGACACGGTGCGCGTGTCGAAGTACGCGTAGATCGAGTTGTCGTCGGCGCACTTGAAGTCGTCGTTGTACTGGATGGTGGCGCCCGAGGTGAACGTCACCTTGCGCGACATGCTCGTGTACGCGTACCCCATGCCGTCGAACTGGACCCAGAGGTCGCCGTTGTCGAGCGTCTGCTGGGTGCAGTGCTGCGGGTAGAAGCGGCCGATGACGTTCGCGTGAGCTTGAGCGGCGCGTTGTGCGAGGTCAGCTGCTTGCAGAACTGACCGAGGCCGAAGCTCATGATGTTGCGACGCATCGTCCGGTTGGACGGGTCGTTGATGCCGGCCATGAGCTTGCAGACCGAGTTCGGGCTGCAGGCGACGATGGGGGCGATCGCGCCAAGTGACGAGAGGAGTGCTGCGGCAAGCCAAGCGCGCATGGCGACAGGCATGATAGCTTGAGGAGCATGGCCTCCAAGGTCGCCGTGCTCGGTGCCGGCGCGTGGGGTACGGCGCTCGCGTGGCTCCTCGCCGACAAGGGCGACGAGGTGACCCTATGGTCGCGCCGGCGGGACCTGTGTGACGCCGTCAACGCGAGCCGCGAGAACGCGCGTTATCTGCCGGGGGTGCCGCTGCCGGACACGCTCACGTGCTCGGACGACCTGGAAGCGTCGCTCCACGGCGCGCGCATGGTGCTCTTCGTGGTCCCGAGCCACGCGACGCGCGAGGTGGCCCGGGAGGCGGCACCGTACGTGCAACGCCTGAAGAGCGTTCCCATCGTGAGCGCGACGAAGGGCATCGAGAACGAATCGCTCATGTTCATGGACGAGGTGCTCGCCCAGGAGCTGCCGGGGCAGGCGCACGAGCACATGGCGTTCCTGTCGGGTCCCAGCTTCGCGAAGGAACTGGCGAATCGGCTGCCGACCGCCGTGGTCATCGCGGCGCGCAACGCCGACGTGTGCGCGCACGTGATGAAGCGGTTTCACACGCCCTATCTGCGGACCTACGCGAGCGACGACGTGGTGGGGGTCGAGTGCGGTGGGGCGTTGAAGAACGTCATCGCCATCGCCGCCGGGGCAGTCGACGGCATGGGATTCGGGCACAACACGCGCGCCGCCCTCATCACGCGCGGCCTCGCGGAGATCGCGAAAATCGCCATGGCGCGCGGCGGCTCGGCGCTCACGCTGGCAGGGCTCGCCGGCATCGGCGACCTGATGCTGACGTGCACGGGCGAGCTCTCGAGAAACCGCACCGTGGGCTACGAGATGGGGCGCGGGAAGAAGCTCGTGGAGGTGCTCGCCGGGCTCGGCCACGTGGCCGAGGGCGTCAGGACGGCCAAGAGCGCGTACGATCTCTCGAGGAAGCTGGGCGTCGAGATGCCCATCACGTGCGAGGTGTACTCGGTGCTCTACGAGGACAAGCCGGTGCAGCAGGCCGTGCGTGACCTCATGGCACGCGAGCTGGGCTACGAGTTCGATCCGCGCGCGGTCGCGCGCGCCACTTTGAAGTGAGCGAGGAGGACGAGCATGCGTTCGAGGGCGCTGCGGGGAGTCATCGGAGCTTCGACGTTGCTTCTCGTGACCGCGACGGGCGGCGCGGCGTTCGGGCAGTACCCGCCGCCGCCGCAGCCGCAGCCGTATCCACAGCCCTACCCGCAACCTGCTCCGCAGCCCTATCCGCAGCAGTATCCCCAACCGGCGCCGCAGCCGTATCCGCAGCCCTACCCGCAGCCGTATCCGGCGCCCTACGGACAGCCGCCCCAGCCTTATCCTGCGCCCTATCCGCAGCCTTACCCGCAGCCCTATCCGCAGCAGCCGGCGCCCGCGCCCACGCCGCCTCAGAACCAGTACCGAAGCCCCGGCGAGATGGCGTACCTCTATGGCGTCAGCATCGCCTACGGCGCGGGCACCGGCATCTGGATCGACTCGCTCGCGAGCGTGAGCGATCCGGGCATCTGGACGATCGCTCCCCTCGCCCTGGCCATCGCGGCTCCCGTGGGCGTGTACCTCTGGGACGCGAGCTCCGAGTTCGATCGCGGCGTGCCGTCGGCGATCGCCACGGGCATGTTGCTCGGCGGCCTCGAGGGCATGGCCGTCTCCGGCCTGCAGTGGCAGGCGACCGGCGGCATCAACGGGGGGCCGAGCCAGTGGACCTTCCCGGTGTGGTCCACCCTGACGTTCGCGGGTGCCACGGGCGGCGCCATCGGCGGCTACCTTTTCGGCGAGCTGGCACATCCCGATCCGCACAACCTCGTCTTCATCACGAGCGGCGCGGGCTGGGGCACGCTCGCCGGCGTCATGATGGGCGCCGGCGTGGTGGGCGACGTGCACAACAGCTGGGACGGTGCGTCCGTCGGTGGCTTCATCGGCTACAACGCGGGCATCGCTGCGACGGGACTCGTGTCGCTCGGGTACACGCCGTCGTGGACGTCGCTCAAGGCGATGTGGCTCGGCGACATGCTGGGCACGCTCGCGACGACGCCCATCTACCTCTTCTACATCGGTGGCGGTCAGGCCCAGCACGGGCTCATCGCGAACTCGCTGGGTGGCCTCGTGGGACTCGGCATCGCCGCGGCGCTCACCGCGAATACGACGGATCCCCCGAACAGCGCCTCGTGGACGCCGCCGTTCCACCTCGCGGTCGCGCCGACCCAGGGCGGCGCGCAGCTCGGCGCCTACGGCATGTTCTAGTCAGAGCCCTAGAGCAGCCTGCGAATCCACTTCGACTTGGTCTCTGTGTACGGCGGGTACATCAGGGCCGGGTCGACCGACGTGGGCTTCGTGAGGACGCTCTTGCGGTGCGTGAACGTCTCGAACGTCGAGCGCCCGTGGTAGGCGCCCATTCCGCTCTCGCCCACGCCGCCGAAGGGAAGGCCGGGCACCGCCAGGTGCAGCCACGCGTGGTTGACGGTCGCTCCGCCGGAACTCGTGCGATCGATCACCTGCCTCTGCACGTCCCGGTCGCCCGCGAAGACGTAGAGCGCCAGCGGCTTCGGCCGGGCGTTGACGAACGAGATCGCCTCGCCCACGCCCTTCACGCGCAGCACGGGCAGGATCGGCCCGAAGATCTCCTCGCCCATGACGGGGGAATCGTGCGGAACGTCGACGAGCACCGTCGGCGCGATGTACCGCGTGGACTCGTCGGCCTGGCCGCCCACTGCTGCCTTGCCGCTGCCGATCAGCTTCATGAGACGTCGGTGATGGCGCTCGTTCACGATGCGCGCGAAGTCCGGGCTCTTCTTCGGGTCCTCGCCGTAGAAGTCGCGGATCGTCCTCTTCAGCCGCTCGACGATCTCGTCGTGCACCGACTCGTGCGCCAGGACATAGTCGGGAGCCACGCACGTCTGGCCTGCGTTGTAGAACTTGCCCCACGCGATGCGCTTCACCGCGACGTCGAGATCGGCGCTGCGGTCCACGATGCACGGGCTCTTGCCGCCGAGCTCGAGGGTCACCGGCGTCAGGTGCTTCGCGGCGGCCTCCATGACGATGCGGCCGACCGCGCCGTTGCCCGTGTAGAAGATGTGGTCGAACCGCTCGGCGAGCAGGGCGCTCGTCTCGGGAACGCCCCCCTCGACGACGCGGATGCAGTCGCCGTCGAGGTACTCGCGCACCAGGCGCGCGACGAGCGCCGACGTGGCCGGCGCCACCTCGGAGGGCTTCACGACGGCGCAG
>Ga0335085_10010537_pt1 | contig 13801 bp, 7 predicted proteins | sample Lox_Sample_45_FD_206712 | JGI IMG/M metagenome (GOLD analysis project Ga0335085, IMG submission 206712) | Soil microbial communities from Loxahatchee National Wildlife Refuge, Florida, United States - Lox_Sample_4.5 | ecosystem: Environmental > Terrestrial > Soil > Wetlands | place: USA: Florida...
CAGGTCTTTGAAAAGCCGCGCTGAAACTACGTCGAGACCTGAAAGGGGCTCGTCAAAGATGAGCAGCTTTGGATCGTGCAAGAGAGCGGCCGCCAGCAGCACGCGCTGGCGCATGCCTTTGGAGTAGGACGAGATCGGTGTGTGCTGCCACGAATCGAGCCCCAGCAGCTTCAGCAGCTCTGTGCCTTTGGCTTCGATGATGGCTTCATCGAGACCGCGGAGGCGCCCAACAAGCTGCAGATACTCGAGTCCCGAAAGGTAGTTGTAGAGGTGAGCCTCTTCGGGCACGTAGCCGACGGCGCGGCGAAAGCCGACCATGTCATCGCGCACGTTGCGTCCCTCAAAGAGCACGCGGCCGTCATTGGGCCGCAGCATGCCCGTGATGATCTTCACGGTAGTTGACTTGCCGGCGCCGTTTGGGCCCAGAAAGCCGACGATCTCTCCCGGCTCGACACGGAAGCTCACATCCTGTACGGCGGGTATGCCGCGAAAACTGCGGAAGAGGTTTTGGAGCTCGAGCATGCGGGCGGTCTCCAACAATGCCGCACACCCTATGTAGCAATCAACATAGTGTCTTGTCAAGTAGAATGCTACATAGCTAAAATGCGGCATGGCCAATGAGCCAAAACTCTCGCACACCGCGGCAATGATTCTGCAGGCGATCCACGCCGGATTCGTCTACGGATTCGGCATCATGGAGATGACCGGTCTGCCGAGCGGCACAGTGTATCCAGCGATGCGGCGGCTGGAGCGCGACGACCTGATCCATTCCCAGTGGGAGAAGCCATCCATCGCAGATGCGGAGCAGCGCCCGGCGCGCAAATACTATCGGCTTACCGCCGCCGGCAGAGAAACTCTTGAGGCCTCACGCAAACGCTATCCCCTGCTCGAACGCCTGATTCCCACCGAGGAGGCAAAACGCGTATGAGGCCTGCAATCGCTGCGCCGGTACATGTTGTGCAGATCGGGATTTTGCGGTGCGCGGCGCGGCTTGTGCCGGCACGCGCGCGAAGAGAGTGGCAACGCGAGTGGCGATCGGAGCTGTGGCATGTGCGCGAGGCAACCGCGTGCGATGCCGCGGACTCGTGGGATGCGGAGCGGAAGGTGACGGCATTCTGTCTTGGGGCCTTCAAAGACGCGTTGTGCCTGCGGCAGTGCACTGAGAAGAAAAAACAGCCACCTCTCACATTTCGCGGCTCCGCGGCGCAGTGCCTGCTTCTATTGGGATTGGTGGTGACTGCATGTGTTTTGCTGGCGCGGTTGCTTCCGGCAGTCGATGCGGAGACGCATCTTTCGCGCTATGCCATGCGCCCGGGACTCATCCTGATTCAGAACGCCGAGTCGGGTACCGACTCGATCGCCACTATCACCGCATGGAAATTCCGGCTGTGGCAGTCGCGCCCGCAGAGGTATTTTGACGACCTGGCCTACTACCGCATGGCGCGCGAGACGGTCTCTGCGAGCGGCGGCGCGGCGGGCCAATTGCGCGTGGCGCACGCAACGGCAAATCTCTTTGAGGTGCTCGGGCTGCCCTTGCTCCTGGCAACGCCGGGCCGGGCGGAGGATTCCCCGACGCCGGGAGTCCTTCTGAGCGAAAAGACGTGGCAGCGAGTGTTCCATGGGGATCCTCGCGTCGTCGGCGCCGTGGTGCACATTGGGGATCAGGTTGCCAGAGTCTCCGGGGTTGTCCCGGCCGGCGCGTGGAGATTGCCGGGTGAAGCCGATGCCTGGATGCTCGAGCCAGACACTGCCGTGAAGGGCACAGGCTATGTTGTGGCGCACCTCACGCCGCTGGGCCAGGCTGAGATGCGTGGCTCGCAGATCCAGATCGCCGCGTCCGACTCCGATGACGGAGACGACGACTTGTGGGGTGTCTCGTTTGGCGAACGCACCCGCGGCCCGCTCGGTCTCTACTTATTCACCGTCTTTCTCGCGCTGCTTTCGTTGCCTGCCATCACATCGGTGTCGCTGGGCGAGTACAGCTTTTGCGCGCACAAGCCTACGTGGTCGAAGCGGCTGCTGCGGTGGGGTTTTCTGGCGGCGAAGTTTCTGCTGGTGCTGGCGGTTGCGTACTATGCGTCGGTCGATGTTGCCTATTGGCGCGCGACCAGCTACTCCGTTGCTGCCGAGAATCTGCAGTTGTTGGCGTCGTTTCTGATCTGCCTCTTTGGAATGCGCTGGGTCTTGCTCGATCAGCGGCAGCGTTGCCCCGTGTGCCTGCGCCGTGTCACGCATCCGGCACAGGTGGGACAAGCCTCGCGCATGTTTCTCGCGTGGAATGGGGTCGAGCTGGTCTGCACGAGCGGACATACGCTACTGCATGTGCCGGGGATGCCGACAAGCTGGTTCAGCACGCAGCGCTGGCTCTATCTGGACAGCTCCTGGGAGTTTCTCTTCGCGTCAAGCGGCGCCAACTGAGGCTCGCTACGCTGACCAGTTCGGCCCGCGCTTCTCAAGGAAGGCCGCAACGCCTTCGCGGAAGTCTGCAGACTTGCGCGCCTCCGTGCTTGCTTCGATCGCGCGAGCGACTGCGGCATCGAGCCAGTCGCGGTTTTGCGCCGTCAGCAGGCGCTTTGTCGCTCGCAGCGAATGCGGGCTGTTCGCGAGGAGCTGCCCGGCAAGCGCCTGTACCCGTTGCGAGAGCTGGGCCGGTTCAACAACCTCGTTCACGATACCGATGCGATGGCCCTCGGCCGCATCGATGAGACGGCCGGTGAGAAGCAGGTCGCGGCTTCGCTTCTCGCCAACCTGCAGAGTCAGGTAGATCGAAACAAGAGCGGGGATGAATCCGATACGCACTTCAGTGAAGCCAAACTTCGAGTCCGGCGTGGCCAGGGTAAAGTCGCACAGCGTGGCGAGGCCCGCGCCTCCCGCGACGGCAGGACCCTGCACGGCGGCAATCGTGGGAATGGGCAGCTCGTAGAGGGTGCGAAACAGCCCTGCGATGCGCTCAGCATCGGAGGCATATTCATCTGGAGCCATCGTCTGCATGGTCTGCAAGGCGGCCAGGTCGAGACCTGCGCAGAATGCGCTGCCGGCGCCGGTGAGAACCAGCACGCGGCAATTGCTCTCAACGGCTTCGCGCATGGCCGCGATGAGTTCTGTCTGCATCTCCCGCGTCATGGCGTTGCGATGCTCCGGCCGGCTCAGAGTAATGGTGCGAATCGACGCGTTGTCATTCACCAGAATCGCGCTGTAGGTCACGTTCTTCTCCGGACATTCTGCATATTCACTTTCGTCGCGGGACTATGGCCTAATGCACGGGTCCGCCCGCGGACTGGGCAATCGAGAAACTCGCTGCAACAAGCGGCGGCAACGGGCCGAGCTTCGGCATGGTTGCGCCGCACGCCTGCAGCACGCGCAGCAGCTCTTCGGTAGCAATGTTACCCACCAGCACGTCCTGGGCAAAGGGGCATCCGCCCAGACCGCCGACGGCGCTGTCGAAGCGCCGGCAGCCTGCGCGAAAGGCTGCTTCGATGCGCGAACCGGCTTCCTGCGGCCGCGCATGCAGGTGTGCGCCGATCTCCATCTGAGGATGCGCGGCGATGACTGCAGAGAACGTCTCGCCAATCTGCTCAGGCGTCGCGAGACCGACGGTGTCGGCCAGGGAGATCTGTTGTACGCCGGCATCGATCAGCAGTTCGCAGGCATTCACCACTTCATTGATGGACCAGGCGTCGCCGTAGGGATTGCCGAAGGCCATCGAGAGATAAGCGACGATGCCCAGGCCGGCATCCTGCGCCAGCGCGACCACTGCATCCAGGGCGTCGAGGGATTCCTCCGCAGTCTGATGCTGATTGCGCTTCAGAAACTCGGCTGAAATCGAATAGGGGAATCCCAGCGTCTGCACCGCGCCGGTGACAACTGCTCGCTCCGCACCCCGGGCATTGACGACGATGCCGATGATCTCGACGTGCCCGGGTGGCGCCAGCATCTCCAGCACTTCTTCTGAATCAGCCATCTGCGGAACAGCCTTGGGAGACACAAAACTGACCGCATCGATATGCGTGAACCCGGCGGCTATCAACTTGCGAAGGTAGCTTGCCTTAGCCTCGGCGGGGATCTGCGTGTGCAGGCCCTGCCAGGCATCACGGGGGCATTCGATGATTTTGACCTGATCCTTCATGGATTCCAAAAACAAAGCAGGCGCGGTCGCTCGCAGTCAGCGATGGCGTCGCCTAACCGCGTGACGGGTGCACCTTGAGTATCTCGCGCGCGATGACCATGCGCTGAATCTCGCTGGTGCCTTCGCCGATGGTGCAGAGCTTCACATCGCGATAGTACTTCTCCGCGGGATAGTCTTTGATGAAGCCGTAGCCTCCGAAGAGCTGCACGCCCTCGTCGCAGATGCGCACGGCAACCTCGCTCGAAAACAGCTTGGCCATCGATGACTCGCGTGTCACTTTGCGGCCCGCATCCTTCAGCACGGCAGCACGCTGGGTGAGCAGGCGGGCGGCGTCGAGTTCGGTGGCCATGTCGGCCAGCTTCCACTGGATCCCCTGGAACTCGGCGATAGCTTTGCCAAACTGGCGGCGCTCCTTTACATACTTCAGGGCCGCGTCCAGGGCTCCGCGCGCGATACCGAGAGCAAGAGCTGCAATCGAGATGCGGCCGCCATCGAGAACCCGCATGGCGTCGACGAATCCCTCGCCCTCCTTGCCGAGCAGATTCTCTTCCGGGATTTCGCAGTCTTCGAAGATCAGCTCGCTGGTGTCGCTGGCGCGCAGACCGAGCTTGTTCTCCTTCTTGCCGGGCCGAAAGCCTTTTGTCCCGCTCTCGACAATGAAGGCCGAGAGGCCGTGCGTTCCCTGGGCCTTATCGGTAACCGCGATGACGACGGCGACATCGGCATGGTGGCCATTGGTGATGAAGGTCTTGTTGCCGTTGAGCACGTAACGGTCGCCCCTCTTCACGGCCGTGGTGCGCGCATTGCTGGCATCGGAACCGGAGCCCGGCTCCGTGAGGCCCCAGGCCGCGAGCCATTCGCCGCTCGCCAGTCTGGGTACGTATTTGCGCTTCTGCTCCTCGTTGCCGGCGAGATAGATGTGGTTTGTGCCAAGCGAGTTGTGAGCGGCGACAGTGATGCCCAGCGAGCCATCGACAGCCGAGAGCTCTTCGATGGCCAGCACATAGTCGACATAGCCAAGACCCGCGCCGCCGTATTCAGGCGGGAAGATCACACCGAGCAGGCCCATGGCTCCAAGTTTCTTGACGGTCTCAAGCGGAAAAGTGCAAGCCTCATCCCACTTCATGACGTTCGGAGCAATCTCGCGTGCTGCAAACTCGCGGATCTCCCGTCGCAGTTGCTCCTGCTCCTCCGTCAGTACAAAGGGGTAGAGGCTTTCGACCTTCTCCATAGCAACACTCATGGGCTCGCTCCTTGGTTTAGGGGTTACCAGGTTTCCGAGTTGTCGATTCCGGCTCAGACTCCCGGGCCGGAACCGCGCACACCACGCAGGAATGTCTTCAAGTCTGCAGAACCCCCGGGTTGAATCGCGGAACATCCCGGTTCAGGGCGCAGGCTTCCAACGCAGCAATCAGCACGTCTCGCGTCTTTGCCGGATCAATGATGGCATCGATCCAGAGACGCGCTGCGCCATAGCGCGGATCGGCCTGCGCGTCGTAGGTTGCGCGAATCTCGTCATGCAGCGCCGTCTTCTCCGCGTCAGTCAGTTTCTTGCCTTCGCGTTCGAGCTGCCGGGCCCGCACCTCGGCCAGCGTTCCAGCGGCGGAGGCTCCGCTCATCACGGCGTAGCGCGCCGTAGGCCACGCAAACAGGAATCGCGGATCGTAGGCTTTGCCGCACATCGCATAGTGGCCCGCGCCAAAGCTGCCGCCTACGATGACGGCGATCTTGGGCACGACGCTGGTGCTCACCGCAGACACCATCTTGGCGCCGGCACGGATGATGCCGGACCACTCCGCATCCTTGCCCACCATGAAGCCATTCACATCGTGCAGAAAAACCAGCGGTACGAGGTTCTGGTTGCAGTCCATGATGAAGCGGGCGGCCTTCTGCGCTCCCTCGGTGTAGATCACGCCGCCGACTTCGATGCGCCGCGCGCCGGAGTCCGGACCCATCGCCACGATCTGATTCTGATTTGTCTTCTGATTGGCGACGATGCCGACGGCGTAACCGCCGATGCGCGCATAGCCGCAGAGGACAGTGCGGCCGAAATCTGCCTTGTACTCATCAAATTCACTGCGATCGGCGATGCGGGCGATCACCTCGTGCATGTCGTAGACGTTGCTGGCGCCGGGCTCGGGGTTGATCAGTCCGTAGAGATCTTCAGCGGCAAAGCGCGGAGCGTCTGCGGCCGCGTCGCAGGCCACGCGCGAAAAGGCCGAAGCATCGGAAGTTCCGCCGGGCCGTTGGCCCATTTTCTCGACAAGTGACCGCATCCGGGCAAGGCAGAGGTGATCGTTTGCCTCCTTGAAATCGACGGTGCCTGAAATCTCCGCATGCATCGCGGCGCCGCCCAGATCTTCAGCATCGGTCTTCTGCCCGATAGCGGCCTGCACCAGCGACGGGCCGGCAAGAAAGAGTCCCGAGCCCTCGGTCATGAGGACCGTATCGGTCATCACGGGCAGATAGGCGCCGCCGGCCACGCACATGCCCATAATGGCCGTGATCTGGGGAATGCCGAGCGAGCTCATCACGGCGTTGTTGCGAAACACGCGGCCGAAGTCGTCGGTATCGGGGAATACGTCCTCCTGCAGCGGCAGAAAGACGCCCGCGGAGTCAACCAGATAGAGCGTGGGGATACGGTTCTCGAGGGCGATGGTCTGCGCGCGGAGCACCTTCTTTGCCGTCATCGGAAAGAAGGCTCCTGCTTTGACCGTGGCGTCGTTGGCGATGATCATGCACAGCCGGCCGCAGACGCGACCGACGCCCGTCACGACGCCAGCCGCCGGCGCCCCGCCATATTCGCCGTACATGCCGTGGGCCGCCCAGAGACCAAGCTCGAGGAAGGGTTCACCCTTGTCCAACAACAGATCAAGCCGTTCGCGGACAGTGAGCCGGCCCTTGGTGTGCTGGGCCTCAGTTGCCTTGGCGCCGCCGCCCTGGCGCAGCAAGTCTTCCTGGGTGCGGAGGCCGGTGAGAAGTTGCAGCAGTGCCGTGCGGTTGTTCCGGAACCGGGCCGATTCCGGGTCGAGCGTGGAGCGCAGCTGGTTTTGAGGTGACGCGACCTCAGGCATTACACCCCCAGGGAAACTCGCAGACTATAGCACCTTTTAGGCTACGGTCGTCTACTGCGTCTGCTGGAGATTTTGATGGGAAACGAACCTCGCGGGTTTCTATCCCCGCAACACGTGGTTTGATGCGCCCATAAGGCCTTTTTCGTCGGCGGAACAGCAGCTCTTGCCGTCTCCATGGCGTTTCACCCCGGAGCGCACCGTGTTATCGGAGCGTTTGTTGGAGGAGCCGGGTGGATAACTCCCCCTGCAAACGAAGTACGAGAGCGCACTTTTGTCCGTCGTGATCACTGCACCGTCACTGTGACCGTGGCAGTTGGCGCCGGCGTAATCGCCGGGTTGCTTGTTCCCGTGATCGTGAAGGTGTAGGTTCCGGCCGTTGTTCCCGTATTGCCGCCGCCACCGCTGCTGCCGCCTCCTCCGCAGCTGATTAAGCCCGTGGTGAGAGACGCGAGCAAGACGACGAGCCCGAGGAGGGTTTGCCACCGGCGGCGCTTTGAGGGGATACCGAAGAGCAGGATGCAGGCGAGTACTGCGCCGCCATCGAGCCAGCGTGCGCCGGGATGTGCCGAGCGGCGAAGAGCGCCAGTCGATGCCGGCGTCGTGGTTACAGTCATTGTTGCCGTTGCCGCCGAACTGCCATTGAGACTGACGGGACTGGTTGCCCCGAAGCTGACCGTTGGGGGATCGATGGCGCCAGCCGGGCTGCCGGTAAGCGCCGCGCTCAGGCTCACTGAGCCGGTAAAGCCGCCGGCTGGGGTTACGGTAATCGTTGAGGTATTGCCTGTTGTTGCGCCGGGAGCAATGCTGACAGCGCTTCCTGACAGGCTAAAGGAGGCGGGTACGGGTGCGGTTACCGTTGCATATTCGGTGTTGATGCCGGGATCGAAGGCGCTGTCGCCACTGTAGGAAGCAGTGATCAGGTCCGTGCCGGTCGGCAGCGTGCTGGCAGGGATCGTGATGCTTGCCGAGCCGCCGGTCAGAGCAACAGCCGACGATTGATATGAACCGCTGGAAAGAGTGACGGTGCCCGTCGCCGTCCCGCCATTGGCGTTGCCGGTGACGGTTACAACCGTGGTCAGCGGCTGATTCGCCGGGACCGTGGGAGACCAGGGAGCAAAACTGATCTGCGGAGTCTGAAAGAGCGTCACGGTTCCACTGCCGGTTCCGCTGGTGTAGTTTGAATCGCCAAGATAACTCGCCGTCAGCGTGTTCGCGCCGCCGTTCAGCCCGCCTGCCATCGTGAAGGTTGCAGCCCCATTGACGAGAGGTTCGGTTGATTGGAAGTAGGCGCTGCTGGTCAGCGTCACACTGCCGGTCGGCGTCGGGTCTCCGCTGGGGCCGGTGATATTCACAGTCACGGATACCGGTAGATTCACAGTGCTCGTTGGCGCTGCGATGGTGATCGTCGGGGCGATTGTACCTGACGACTTCACCGAAATCTGAACGGTCGCTGAGCTTGAGAAATAGAGACTATCGCCGGAGTAGCTGGCAATGAGGAATTGGCTACCGAGGGCCAGAGTGTTAGCAGGTATGGTGAAAACCACAGTTCCATTTGCCAGGTTGGCTGTCTGGGAGCCTGAACCGGAGATCCCGAGGTAGCTTAGCGTAACGGATCCTGTTGGCTGCGCCAGCGTGCCGACAGTCGATGGGGTCACGGTGACCTGAAGTGGCTGGTTTTCGGCGAGCGATGTTGTTGACGGGGTCATCGTCACGTTCGTCGAGGTTTTCAGGATGGTGAGTGAAGCCGGACCGGCGGTTGACGGCGCGTAGTTGCTGTCTCCGCTGTACGCGGCGCTGACGTTGTAATCGCCCGGAAGCAGACTGGACGTGGAGTAGGTTGCCGACCCTGAGGCTGGCCCAGTGCTGGTCGCAGCCGTGCCGCTTAAAGTGGCTGTGCCGATTGTCGTGGAACCGTTGGTGAAGGTGACGGTTCCGGTGGGAGCGGCGCCGGCGCTATCAGTTGTAAGCGTGACGCTAAAGGTCACTTGACTCCCCGCCGGGACGGCTGATCCCTGCGGAAATGAAGGACCATTCAGAGTCGTCGTAGCCGGCACGATCGTGAGGGCGACGGGCGTGCTGGTGCTGGCCGCGAAGCTGGCGTCGCCAGGAAAGCTGGCAGTGAGACTGTTGCTTCCACCGGGAAGGGTGCTGGTCTGCAGCTCCGCAATCCCCTGGCTGCTCAGGGTTGCGGTGCCCAGAGTCGCGGCTCCGTTCTTGAAGGTGACAGTGCCGGTGGCGATTCCGTTGGGGTTGGTTGCGGAGGCGCTGTTGCCGTATGGCTGCGCGTCCAGGATGAAGATATAGCCGTAGTAGGGGGTCGTAGCCTTCTTGCCGGTTGAGGGGTCATAGTAACCCTGCACGGTCAGGCTGGTCGAACTTGTTTCCGGAGCCACAGTGACCTGAATCGCGTTCGAGTCGCTTTGAGCGAATGCGGTACTGCCGCCGTAGTGAGCCGATACCGCATAGGTTCCGCCTGGCAAGTCTGTGGTCGTGCCGTTAACTGCTCCACCCGACAGGGTGAAGTCTCCCAGGGCCTCGTTATTGGGGAAGCTTGCCGGACTCAGGTTGTCGACAAGCGCGACCTGACCGCCGGGTGTACCGCCGCTGCCCGCCACCGTTGCGTTTACTGTGACGCTTTGCCCGTGTGTAATGCTCAGCGGAGTGGTGGCGCCATTCAGTTGCAATGATGTGGTGGTCGTTGTCAGTGCGGCTGAAGCCCAATTCGCGATCATTTGTGAGGCATCCACGCTGCCAAGGCCACTGGCCATGTCGTAGCCGGTTGCTGCGTTGAACCCATTGAGGTAGTAGGTATTCACCAAATTGACGGCGGCGCAGTTCGCGGTTCCATTCACACACTCGACTGAGTTGTCGCCCGTGGTGACGTCGTGAAACACCGTCGCATATTTCGATTTGGCGATTGCATAGAGCGCGTAATCTACCTGCCCCAAGCGAGTGCCCGCCTTTTGCTTGAGCAAAGCCAACATGCCGGCGAATGCCGGGGCCGCGGCGGAGGTGCCACCCACGCCGGTAAGGTTGAAGTTTGCGCCGGTGGTGGGATTGCCGGCGCAGTCGGTCAGGTAGCTTGAGGTAGAGGGATCATAGTCCTGATCGGTACAGAGTCCCCAGAGAGCCCCGTAGAACCCGTTGCCGGCGAGGAAAGAGACGTCGGGCAAGCTTCGTGTCGATCCGGTCGCGAGGGCAGACTGCCAATTCGGAGCTGTGTACACGGTGCTCGGACCGCCACCGCCTGCGATGATGTTGTCGCTCGACTGATAGTGCGATGCGACAGAGATGGGAACATTTTGTGAGATGGATGTGTTCGGAAAGGTCGAATCGTTCCAGGGTTCTTCAGGAATGTACTTCAGAGCGCTGCGATGGTTTGCATAGGTATTGCTCGTATCCACGTAGTTGGAGAAGCTTGTTGGAAAATTGGAGTACAGCGCATCAAAGTCGGTTCCGCCGACAGCCACGTTATAGGGTGTTGAAGCGATCCCGTTGACTCCGATGCCATGAGTCGCCGCCGTTTCGGTATTGGGATTGTCGCAACCCGCGGAACCGCTGTCACCCGACGAGACAGTCACTGTGATTCCCTGTGCGGCGGCTTGCTCCCATAGATCGTTGATGTACTGATTACCCGCGCTGCCGATCGCCGACTCACAAGCTCCGAAACTCACGTTGAGAATATCTGCCTGGTTATCGTCGAGCGCGCGGGCAATCGCGAGAAAGAGTCCGGATTGATAGCCGGTGTCGGCTGCTGTGTAAAGAATGATGTTGGCATTCGGGGCAATACCGCCGGCGACCTGTGTATCGAGATACGCCTCGATCGCGTCACCGTTTTCTCCCGGGTCCGCACCGTCGACCACGACAGTGGTCGCTTTCGAACTCAATCCAAAAGTGGCGCGGTAATTGGCGTTTTGCGCAATGTTGATGTTTGAGTCGCCCGCGATTCCAATCGTCACACCCGAGCCATCGTACTTGGTTCCTGAGTAGTTGGCGTTAAGCGCGGTTGGCGTGTCATAGATGGTTGCCGCGTCTGCGGGACCCAGAAAGATGTAGTAGCCAGTGGTGGTATTGCCGAGCGTGTAGGTCGGGTTGATTGTGTGTGTGGACGGGTCGTAGACTCCGCTCGGTCCGCGAATATATTGAGGAGCGGGTTTGAAGCTGCTGAGCGAAGCAACGCCTGCGACCACGGGCGCCAGCGCGGCCGGAATGGCGGGGTCGCTTGCATTGCCCCAGTACAGCTTGCCGGCGACAGAGTAGCTGTGAATCGAGGTGTGGAACGCTGTCTCCACCTGCCCCACGGTTCCGGAGAATTCGAGCGACATGCGCGCCTTCCCTACATGGGCGACAGAGAAACCCTGATTATTCAGCCAGGTTTGCACAGCCTGTAAATCGGCATCGGCGACGCCAAAACGCTTGCCAAACTCATCGGGAGCCAGGAACTTGTGATAGTTGGAGGAGTTCTTGTCTTGCACTGACTCGAGATAGGTCTGCAGGTCAGCTTCTTGCTGCGCGCTTCGCGATAGCACGAGAATCAAGCGACTGGCCGGCATTGAGGCCGGCGCCGGCCCACGATCATACTCGGGCCGAGCGAAGGGAGGCGTGTTCTGCGGCAAAGACACCAGCGAAGTCTGGTCGGGCGCTGTCGTGATGCGCGCGGCAGGCTGCGGTAAAGTCTGGCTCGCGCAGAAAGTTGCGGTTGCGAGAAAACCTGGCAGCAAGGCACAAGTGAGCAAGGCACTTCGGCGAACCAAGGCACGCATAACGTGGCTCCATCTCATTTCCGCCCGGAGGCAGATACAGTAGACCCGGGACTTGTCGGGGGAAAACTAGCTTGGAGCTTACCACAGAAACCAGCTCGCCGAGTTAGCGCCGTCACAGCCATAATCGCAAGCACAAACTCCGGCAGTCACGGGTGAATCTGCCTTCGGTTCAGGGTCCATGCACTATAGTTCTCCTCAAGATGGGTATCTCTCGTCGTCATCTTCTGCGCCTTGCCGGGGCCGGCTCTCTTGCTCTTGCGTCGCAGGGATTTGGCCAATCTGCGTCCGCCGCAGGTCACTCCTTTCGCGCCGTTGGTGACCACTTTGAACTCGATGGCAAACCGTTTCGGATCCTGGCCGGCGAGATGCATTACGCCCGAGTGCCCCGTGCCTGCTGGCAGGACCGCCTGCGCAAGGCAAAGGCGATGGGCCTGAACACCATCACTACTTATGTCTTCTGGAACGTCCACGAGCCGCAGCCAGGCCGCTTCAATTTCTCCGGTAACGCGGATGTGGCCGGGTTCATTCGCATGGCGCAGCAGGAAGGCCTCCAGGTGAATCTGCGGCCGGGCCCTTACAGTTGCGCCGAATGGGATTTCGGCGGCTTTCCAGCGTGGCTGCTCAAAGATCATTCGATGGTGGTCCGGAGCGCGGATCCGAAGTTCATCAGCGCGGCCTCGCGCTGGATGCACCGCCTTGGCCAGGAACTGGCGCCGCTGCAGATTGGGCACGGCGGACCCATCATCATGGTGCAGATCGAAAATGAGTATGGAAGCTTCGGCAACGACCGCACGTATCTGAGCGAAATCCGCCGGATGATCGTCGACAGCGGATTCACCGGCGCGCAGCTCTACACAGCCGATGGAGCTGACGAGGTCCCGAACGGCTCATTCCCCGATCTGCCCGCGGCCATCAACTTTGGCACGGGTGAAGCGAAGGAGTCCTTTGCGCAAATCCTGAAGTTGCGTCCCAATCAGCCGCACATGGCCGGCGAGTACTGGGACGGCTGGTTCGATCACTGGGGTGAAAAGCACCAGGCGCGCGATGCTCAGCAGCAGATCGACGAATTTCGCTGGGTCGTCGATCAGGGCTATTCCATCAGCGTCTACATGTTTCACGGCGGCACAAGCTGGGGCTTCATGAGCGGCGCCAACTCGGACCACGGCGGCTACCAGCCCGATGTCACCAGTTACGACTATCAGGCCACACTCGACGAAAGCGGCCGGCCCACAGCGAAATACTGGGCCTTTCGCGAAATTCTCACCAAGGCCACAGGCATCGCTCCGCCGCCGGTTCCCAGGTCGCCTGCGCCCATCTCGATTGAGCCCTTTCAACTCACAGAATCGCGGTCACTGTGGCAATCGCTACCCACTCCGGTTGAGTCGCAGGATCCGTTGACCATGGAAGACATCGGCCAGGATTACGGTTACATCCTCTATAGGACAAAACTCGCGGCTGCCGGCAACGGCGATCTTGTGCTCGACGAGCTGCACAGTTATGCGCGCGTTTATCTTGATGGCATCTGCGTTGGAACCCTTGACCGCCGACTCGGAACGAACTCGATACCGCTGCATGCGGAGCGCACCGGCCAGCAACTGGATATTCTTGTCGAGAACTCGGGCCGCGTGAACTTTTCGATTGTCCTGCGCGGCGAGCGCGCCGGTATCACCCGCCGCGTGCTGTGGCGCGGCGAGTCTGTGCAAGGATGGTCAATCTATGCGCTGCCCATGCTCGCGCCGCAGGAACTCGAGTTTGCGGCACAATCCGGTTCGGGGCCTTGCTTCTATCGCGGACACTTTTTTCTCGCGCGGCCCGGCGATACATTTCTCGATACGCGA
>Ga0335085_10010538_pt1 | contig 13801 bp, 16 predicted proteins | sample Lox_Sample_45_FD_206712 | JGI IMG/M metagenome (GOLD analysis project Ga0335085, IMG submission 206712) | Soil microbial communities from Loxahatchee National Wildlife Refuge, Florida, United States - Lox_Sample_4.5 | ecosystem: Environmental > Terrestrial > Soil > Wetlands | place: USA...
ACGAATGTAATCTTTCCGAAGTGGAGGTAACTCGCCAATGGGCACTCTTACCGAGGCCGTCCGGGAGCAATTGATGGCCGGTAACGAAGAATATCGGCGTCTCCGCGAGGAACACGCCCGTTACAAGAATCAGCTCAATGAACTTTCCGCCAAAGCGTACCTTTCCGATGAGGAGCAGGCGGAAGAAGTGCGCTTGAAGAAGCTGAAGCTGCGGGCGAAGGACCAGATGGAATTGCTGGTCCGGCAAGCTCAGGCCATCCACTAGGCAGCCTGGAATCAGGGTAAGCCCGGGGGTTCGGGTCAAGCGGCCTGGCGACCAAAGCGGGCAAGGGTGAAGTGTAGAATAAGGACGGGCTCCCGTGTGGGGCCGGATGGCTGAGGGTGGGTGTATCATATCTGCTAGGGCCGGCCTTGTGGCACGGGTACCCTGCCCTGATAAATCGGGGTCGCGCCTGTGACCATTCATGGACAAGAGGGCGCTGCCACCACAAGAAGTCAATGGTAAAGGACGGCTACTGGTACGGTTTGCCGTTGGTGTTGATCGCCGGCGGCATGATGGGCTTTTGGTTCTACCATCGAAGCCCGTTCCTTCTCATTTTCACCTTCTTCTTTGCAATTCTCTCCATCCTGGTTCTTAACTTTTTTCGCGATCCGGAACGACCCGTCCCCACGGAACCGCGCGCCATCGTTTCGCCGGCGGATGGCATGATTGTTCAGCTTGCCGAGGAAGAATTTGAAGGCCGGCCCGTTCGCCGGCTGAGCATCTTCATGTCGCCGCTGGATGTTCACGTGAACCGCGCGCCGATCGCCGGCAGCATCAAGGCCATCAGTTACAAAAAGGGCTCGTTCCGAGTCGCTTCGCAGGAATTGGCCTCCATCGAGAATGAACAGAATGTTTTCACCGTCGAGGGGGAGCAGGGCGTAATGGTGGTCAAGCAAATCGCTGGCTTGTTGGCCCGCCGTATCGTATTCTGGAAGCGCTTAGGCGATTCGCTCGCGCGCGGCGAGCGTGTAGGAATGATCAAGTTCGGTTCGCGCGTGGACGTGCTTGTAGCCCCCACGGTCGAGTGGCGCGTCAAGGTGGGAGACCGCGTAAGGGCAGGGAGCAGCATCCTTGGAACCACAACCCCCCAAACCAATTGAACGCCGCGGCATTCGCCGTGGCATCTATGTTCTTCCCAGTCTTTTTACAGTGGGCACGCTGGTCTGCGGCTATTTAGCCATTCTCTCCACGCTGCGCGCCGGGCAATACCTGGCCGCGGCTTCCGCCTTGAGGGACATGGGCGGCCTCGCCCCGCAAATTGCGGACATCTTTGCTCAGGCAGCGGCCGCGCTCGACAATGCGGCAAAGGCGATTGGCTGGGCCATCGTTTTTGACGGCCTCGATGGGCGCATTGCCCGCCTGACGAATACCGCCTCTGCCTTCGGACGCGAGCTGGATTCCCTGGCCGACGTCATCACCTTCGGTGTGGCGCCGGCGGTGCTGGCTTATATTTGGGGGATCCGTGGCCTGGAAGGAATTGCCACTCTTCATTATCACTTTCGCGAGTTTGCCTGGATCATTACCTTTGCTTATGTCATCTGCGGAGCGGCCCGCCTGGCCCGCTTTAATATTGACACTGTCAAACCTTCCACCGACCGGCGATTCTTTGTGGGCATGCCCATTCCCGCCGCGGCGGGATTTGTGGCGGCCGTGGTCCATTGGTTTAAAGCGCCCGTGAGCAATTGGTCGTTCGCACTGGCATGGTTGGTGATTGTAGGGATTCTAGGCTTTCTCATGGTAAGCCGCATGCGCTACTGGACCTTCAAGACTCTGGACCTTCGGAAGCGCCGCTCCTACGTGACCATCATCTTCATCGGCCTCGTCGTGGGAGGCATCTGGCTATTCTCGGAGCCCTTCCTGCTGACCATTGCCATTACTTACGCGATTTCGGGTATTGTTCTGCGGATTACCTCGAAATTTCGTCCCCGTCCGCCTGCCCCCGAAGAGGTCCACGCCGCATGAAGCCGGTTAAGGAAGGGTACCGGGTCGCGGTGGTGGGAGCTTCTTCTTTGCTCGGTAAGGAGTTGGTCTCCATTCTGGAACAGGGCAAGTTCCCGGTTTCACGTTTGCTCACTTTCGAAACGGACGAAGTCGAGTCTGAACTGCCCATCATCGACCTGAACGATGCTTCCCCGGCTGTCGTCGAAGACACTCAGGTTGACGATGGGGACCTCGACTTCGCTTTCCTCGCTGCCCGCGTGCAACAGTTACCTGCTTTTTTGCGTACCTGGCAGCAGCATGGGAGCGCTGCGCGCTGCCTGATTATTGACGTGGTGGGCGAAGGATTGGGGGCTGCAGGTGATTCTGCTCGCGAGGCTGCCGAAGCCGACAATTTAGTGGGAATACCCTTTCTTGACCGCCGGTACCCAGTGGAGGGAGTCCATTCCTCCGCCGGATGCGTTCACATTTCCCCGCACCCTGCCGTTATCGTCATCAGCAGCCTGCTGCTACGTCTTGCGGCGCGCTTCCCCCTGAAGACCGCCGTGGCGCAAGTTTTCAGCTCGGCGTCGGAGTGCGGCTCGCGAGGCGTGGAAGAACTTCAGAGGCAGACGGTTAATATCCTGAGCTTCCAGAAAATACCGCACCAGGTCTTTGGCGCACAACTCGCGTTCAACCTGCTTTCCCGCTTGGGGAAGTCGGGAAAGTGTGAGATGGCGGCGTTGGAAGGCCGCCTGCGCCGGCAGTTGCACTGCTATCTGGGCGAGCGCGTCCCCCGCCCCGCGGTACGGCTGCTCACCGTCCCAGTTTTCTATTCTTTGGGGGTCTCGGTCTACGTGGAAACGGCGGAGCCGGTGACGGCGGAAGTCGCCACCGCGGCGTTGGCCGGAGAACGAATCAAGGCTCGGCGGGCCAACCTCGACGCTCCCACTCTGGTCGAGGTCACTGGTTCGAGCGATATTCTGCTCGACAGCATTTCCATCGATGCCGCACATCCAAACGGGTTGTGGCTCTGGGCCGTAGCGGACAACCTTCACTTGGCGGCCGCCAACGCGGTGGAACTCGCCGCTAGCCTGCGCGAGCAGACCCGCGCCTGACGGACGGGTCCACAGATTACTCAGATTGAAGCACACGAACTTGAATGAGCGGGATAGCAGGTGGGTAGAATAGAGTTTTCTACCCTCGCCCCCTTAGGGGAGAGGGTGGCCCGAACTAGCGGCGGGTGAGGGATGTCTCCCAGTCTTGTGGGATGCAGAGGAAGAGACTTGAAGAACAAAGGACGAGATTTGAAACACGAAACACCAATCTCGGCGCTTGCCGGAACTTGCGCCAAGTGGTCGCCGCCGATTGTCAACTGCCCGCTGCCGGCTGCCTGCTGCTTACTGCTTTCTGCCTACTGCCTACTGCTTTTGCCTACCTGCGGCTACCACATGGCGGGTACCGCGAGCCGCATTCCCCCCAACGTTAAAACCATTGCCGTGCCGGCTTTCAAGAACATGTCTTCCACGTTCCGCATCGAGCAGATGGTCACTACCGCCGTTACGCACGAGTTCCTGGAGCGCACGCATTTCCGCATCCTACCCAATCCCGCAGACGCCGACGCCGTTCTGAAAGGAACCGTCAAGGACGTTCGCGCCCGCGCCATGACCTTCGACATTAACACCGGCCGCGCCACCTCCTTGCAGGTGCAAGTCACCGCCGACGTGATACTCGAAGACCTCCACTCTCATAAGATCCTGTTCTCCAACAGTAATTACCTGTTTCGCGAGCAGTACCAGGTGAGTGAATCCACCTCCGCCCTGTTTGAGGAAGATAAACCCGCGCTCGACCGCCTCTCGCGTGACCTCGCTCGTACCCTCGTTACGGACATTATCGAAAATTTTTAGCCCGAAGCATGTGTAACGCCGACCTTCGATGCTTGTCCTGAGCATCGCGAATGCGCCAGCATTTATGCAGTCCCCTGTGGTGCTGACATCAAGGTCCACGCTACCGCGGTACGCCTCGGTCCGCCATGCCGATGCTCACGGGCCGCCCTTCGCGCGCGGATCGATAGATCGCCTGCATCACCAGCACGTCGCGCAAGCCTTCCGTGCCGTTGGGCTCCGGCTCACGATCATGGCGGATGCAATCCGCAAGGCCATCAAGCTCCAGCGCCAGCTCGTTCATGATCGCGTATTTCTTCTCGAACCATCGCCCGCCGATGCGGCCATAGAGCCGCCGCTCCTCATTATATTGGTAGGCCGGCGCCAGCGTGGCCCAGCCTTTCTCGCCCACAATGTGCAAGAACGATTCCGTTGCTCCGCCCCAGCTTGCGATCGCCTGCATGACCAAACCATCGGGGAAATTCAGCCGGAAAGCGATGTTCTCGTCCACTTCTTTGAAGGCTTCCGGGTCGACGGTCCACTGGTAGGCCGCCGCTTCCACCGGGTCCTTTCCCGTCACCCAGCGCGCGGTATTCACGCAATATACCCCCACGTCGGGAAGCGCTCCGCCGCCCGCCAATTGTTGGTCAAAGTGCCAAGCCGGCCTTTCGCCGCCCGGACGAATATAAATGGAGAACGCCGATTGGATGAACTTCAGGCGGCCCAGCTTGCCGGTGTCGACCAGCAATTTCAACTCGAGCGCGGCGGGTTCAAAGTACTTGCGATAAGCGATCATCAAGCACACGTGGTGAGCGCTGCAGGTGTCATTCATTTGTTGGCACTCTGCGACGCTGGTGGCCATGGGCTTTTCGCAAAGCACGTGTTTGCCGGCGGCTGCCGCCTGGACGGTGAACTTCGCGTGCGTGCTGTTGTTGGTGGCAATGTAAACGGCCTCTACCTGCGGGTTATCCAGGCACTGCGCATAGCCGTTGTAAGAGTAGCAGTCGCTGGCGCCAAACTTCTTCGCCAAGCGGTGCGCCTTGCGTTCGTCGCCGCTCACCAACGCCACTAATCGTGCTTTGCGGCTGTTGCGGAAACCGGGCAACACCACGTGTTCAGCAAAATGCCCGAGTCCCACCACCGCATACCCAACTCGACCTGAAGTTCCCATTCTGGTTCTCCCTTCCCTAGAGGTACAAAAAGACCTTCGCTTGATTATCTAGCTTTTGTCAAGTGGGCGTCGAACGAGACTTGAGAAGTAACGCAGGGTGTAATAATATGCGTCTGAAGTTTTGGCCGAAGACCCGATTTGGTTTGTGGCAAAGGTATGCTGACTTGTCCAAAATGCCATGCGGGTGTTCCCGAGGGGATGCGCTTCTGCCTCCAGTGCGGCTTCGCCCTTGAGGCCACTCCTCCCCCCGCGGCGCGTCCCGTGGAGGCGGATCCACTGATGCCGATGGCTCCCGCGACACCTCCGACGTGGCAAGCTGAGCCGGCCCCCATGTTTGCTCCGCCGCAGCCAGCGGATAAGCCGTCGCCCCCGGTCCCACTAAAAATCGCGCCCCCTCCGGTAGTGGCTCCTCGCGCTGAGGCTTTCGCCCCGCCTCAACGCCCCAGCCTCGGCGACATGATGGTGGAAGTTGACGACGAATTGTTGAAGAAATCTTTTGAGAGGCAAGTTATCCCGCCGGGAACGGTGGTCTGCCGCTTCTGCAAAGGGCCGCTGGATCTGGGTGGGGACTTCTGTGAGCAGTGCGGGGCGCCGGTAGAGGAAGCAGCGCCACCCGGAGCTTTAAAACCCCAACCCCAGGCCGCCGCGCAACCCCCTCTGCTTGACGATGATCCGTTATCGCCGCCTGCCACACCAGCGCAACCATCCGCAGGGAGCACGGCTGGCCAGCACCCCAGCTCCGCGCCAACCCCAGGGGCTCAGCCTCCGGCGCCCGTTTACCCCACGGCAACACGCACGCCAATACCCTTTCCCACCACCCCCCCTCCCAACCCTCCTCCCGAAGAACAACCGTCGGGACTTATGGGCCGCCTCAAAGGGCTGTTCAAGAAAGGGTAGTACCCCGCTATCATCATGCCCTCCCAAGACCCTGCGGCCGCTGCCCGCCTTTTCGACCCATGGAGCCAACCCGCCACGAATAGGAGTAAAGTGCCGAGGCTTTCGGTTCATACACACAGCAGGGCTCTTCGGCACAGGGGTCGCTCGTAAGGGCAAACGCATGGGCGCGCGAGCCGCCGCCCACGTTGGGGAACTCGCACACGCCGCACTTCCCTTGCAGGCGAGATGCGTCACGCAGGGAAACAAACAGCTCTTAACTTACCCCTGTGACAGAAGTCATCGCCCCCATGTCCTCGCCACCTTAACCTATGACCGTACGATGGAGAGAGGAGACGCAATGATGGCGGCGATCACGCCCGAAATGAAGGTGGGAGAAATCGTCAGGAACTGGCCGGAGACGATGCGAGTGTTCAGGAGCCACGGCTTGAATTTACAATGCGGCGGCGCCCATTCCGTCGCCTTTGCTGCTGGCAAGCATGGATTCGATCTGGAAACATTCCTGGCAGAGTTGAACGCGGCCGTGGTTAGCGTGGCGGTTCCCAAACCGTAAGGCATCATGGAATGGAGAATTCATCATGACGGAAATTACCAAACTCACGAGCGTCGCCGAGATTGTCAAAGTTTGCCCAACGGCTCGGCGCGTTTTTGATAGGTACGGGCTGAAAGGGTGTGGTGGCGAGCACGGTCCCACTGAAACGCTGGAGTTTTTTGCGGCTGTCCACAAAATTGGCGTTGACGCGCTGGTGGGGGAATTAAACGCCGAAATGAGGAACCCCAGTACAGAAGAATACGTTTACCAGGAATCGTTGGGGGACTCTATCTACCGGCGGTTCTTCAAGGCGGGCATCGCCATCGTCCTTTCCGTGGGGGCTTTGTGGGGAGCGATCAATCTCCTGCAGATTGCCCAGGGCGGCACATTCCTGCAAGTCCGCCTGGTGCCCGCCATTCAGGCGCACGCGCACGCCATGATTTTCGGTTGGATGGGACTGTTCGTGATGGGCTTTGCCTACCAATCATTCCCGCGCTTCAAATACGTCACGCTGTGGCGCCCTGACCTTGCCAACCTGACGTTGTACTTGATGCTGATTGGTATCGCCTCGCGCGTGGCCGCGGAAATGCTCCAGCCCATGCCAGTGGGAGTGGGCCTGGGGATTCTGGCGGCGGCAACCGAGCTTGCTGCCATTACCATGTTCATCGTCATCATCCTCAAGACCGCGCAGCAATCCGTGGAGCCGCACCAGAAATATGAGAAGTTCATCTTCGGCGCGTTCTTTTGGTTTTTCGTTCAAGCCATCATGAGTGACTTTCTCTTCTTCGCCAAGGTGACCGCCGTCGGCGTGGACCAACTGGTGATGCGCATAGCACTGATTGACGGCCCCCTGCGCGATATCCAGTTGCTGGGCTTTGGAGCGTTGATCATCGCCGGCGTCAGCCAACGCTTCGTGCCCGCGGTTTATGGTTTGGGCAACCCCCGGCACGACCGCCAGGCGCTGATTTTCTGGCTGATCAACGGTTCTCTGCTTCTCGACGTCGCCAGCTACGTGCTGCTCTTTTCCACAGGCAACCTCTATTTCTCTATCGGGCTCGAATTGGCGTTCATCCTGATGGCGGTGTGGGCGGTGTTACTGGTCATGCAGATTCGGGTGTTTGCCAAAACCTCGGAGACCGACCGCAGCCTGAAGTTCATTCGTGCCGCTTATGTGTGGCTGCTTTTTTCCATGGCCTTGCTGCCCTTCTTCCTGGTCTACGGTGTGCTGACCCACCAGGGCTTTTCCCACGCTTACCTGGGCTCGTACCGGCATGCCTACACGGTGGGCTTCGTAAGCATGATGATTCTTGGAGTGGCGTCGCGTGTAGTGCCCATCCTGGCAGGCGTGGATTCCAAGCGCATCAGCTTGCTCTGGGGCCCCTTTATTCTTCTCAACTTGGGGTGCGCGGGACGCGTGGTGCTGCAAATCCTCACCGATTTTATCCCCAGCGTGGCCTTTCCGCTGGTGGGAGTCACGGGATTCATCGAGGTAACCGCACTTGCATGGTGGGGAGTGGAACTGTGGCACACCATGAATCTCTCGCGGACGCATCGCGCCCAACTGATGCGCGCCCCCCTGCCGCTGGCGGCACGGTAACGCCAGAACCGGCCACAAAGGAACTGAGAATTGAAAAGAAATGTCAGGTCCTCTGTGTCCCTGCGTTTTCTTGGTCAAGGCAAGTCACGCCTCCTCACGCCATGGGCAACATTCTGCCGCCGCTACGCGGCTTGCACCACGCTGTGCTTGCTAACCGCCTTTTTCAACGAAGCGAATATCGAACTTCTTGTTGGTGATGAACACCGCCACCACTTCCGTGTCCGCGGTCGCGCCATGCTCCATCAGCATGCCTTCCGGAAACCACACGAAGGCGCCCGGACCGTAACTGCCCGCGTGAGTCACCAGGGTGCCTTCCAACACGTACATGCCGTGGGCGCAGGAGTGGGTGTGCCAGGTGGTCATGAAGCCCGCAGGGTAGCGAACCAATCGGATCTCCATGCCCGTGTCCGGGTCCTGGAGCAAGAGCTTGCGGAAGTTGCTCTTACCGAGGGCCGCCTGGTGCCGTTCTTCCCACGGCATAGTGGTCGTGTCGATAGCAATCATTTCCTGTCGTTCCATGTTTTCCTCCCGGAGCAAGTGTAGCGCGGACCGGTCTTGAAGGTCTGCGACCAGTCGCCAGTTATCAGTCATCAGTATTCAGTATAGACCCTGCCGTGCTTGGTCCTTTATCGATGTGCGCGTAGGGCTGCCCGTTGATAAGTAACGGCTCTAAACTGACAACTGATGGCCGTTGTTTGCGAAGAGTGAATCGTGATGGGTGAATAATCAATTCTGGATGATGAACAGAAATCTGGCAGGTGTAGCAAGTATTGCGGAGAAATGCGCACTCTCCCGTATCCCGTTTCCCGAGTCCCGAGCCGATCTGCGGTTCGTCCCCTCGACAACAAAAAGCCGCGGAATCAGGAGGACAGGTCCGCGCACACTGGCTCCATGCGCGGAAGAACGTGCATCACCAATCTGGTGTATAAAGGTGCCATGCGTGCTTCTAGCAAAGTTGTTCGCCAGACCGTGGGCCTTCCGGCAGACACGGCGCGGCTAGTCCGCGGCCTGGCGAAGCAGCGGCGCCTCAGCGCCAACCGGATCATCGTGGAGCTGGTGGAAGAGGGGATCGAGGCCCAGAAGCGCAAACAAAAAGAGTTCTTTGACCTCGCCGCGCGCTAACGCGCGGCCACCGATCCTAAAGACGTGGCTCGCCTTGGGGATGATCTGGGCCGTATGGTTTTTGGCGACTGATGCCCCACCTCGAAACCTGGAACAAGCTCCCACCCGCCATCCGCCAACACCTGATGGACAGGATGCGGGATCGACGCATCAGCATCGCTGACCTTAATAAACTTCGGATCTGGGTTGAGTCCCACCCCCTCTTTCCGGAGGGCGAGTGGTACAAGGATTTCGGTTCTTTCAAAATCTGAGGTGAGGGAGCGTATCCGAAGACCCTCCTGCTGTCCGGCATGATCCCATGGCTTGCACCATGGGCCACATTCTGCCGCCGCTACGCGGCTTGCATCTTGCTACGAGCGCTACGCCTTGAGGTCGCGCAATAACCGTTCGAACGACTTATGGTATAGGTCGTGGTCTTGCCAGGCGCGGAAGTCGCCGATGTGGCGCGTGCGGCGGAGGCTGGCGGTCCAGGCTTGATCGGTTTCCATGACGGCGTCATCCAGGCGGATGGGAAAGAGGACCGGTTTGTTCTGGCTGTGCTCTTTCTCCAGCGCCGCTTCCACCTCTTCTTCCACCCAGGGGCTTTGAATCGAGTTCTGCGACAAGATCACCATAAGTTTGTCATGGACGCGAATGGATTCATCGATGCGCGTGCGGAACTTGTCGCCGATCTTCAAGTCTTCGGGGGCAAACCAGCGGCGCACGCCCTTCTGCTGGAGGTCGGCGTGCAACCGCTGAGCGAAGTCGTCGTCTTTGCTCGAATAACTGATGAAGCAGGAATAGAACTCGATCGGGTTTCGAGCCAGCGACTTCATGTAAACGATGAAGTCCTCTGGCACGCCCGCGCCGCGCAGGAAGACTTCGGGAATGTTGCCTTTGGATTTGTAAATCGTGTCAATGCCGATGGTTGAAGGGCCGCCGTGCCGCGCTCGCACAAGCCCTTTCACCGTGCTGAGGTCATTGTCTCCAAACACCGTAAAACCCACCCAGGTGTTTGTGAAATCCGAGTTATCGAGGAACGCCCGGCTCAGGATTGCCCCGTTGAGGTTCGCCTCGCCGAGGTCCGCTCCGCCGAGGTCGGCCCCGAAAAGGTTGGCCCCACTGAGGGTTGCCCCACCAAAGTCAGTGCCTCTCAGGTTTGCCTCACTGAGGTTTGCCCTACCGAGGTCCGCCTCGGTGAGGACTGCGCCGCCGAGGTCCGCATTGGTGAGGGCCGCCCCCTCAAGCTCTGGGAGTATCCACGGATTCTCCGCCCTCCATTCGTTCCAAGCTTCGACCCCTTGCTTGAGAATCTTGATGTGTTCTGGGTTGGCCATGGTTTGAACCTCGATAATGCCAGTTGGAAGGGAATACTCGCATGGACGGAGAGAGTTGTGAAGATGGAATGGGAAAAGGTGAACTATGAATTCCGGATGATGAACAGAAATCGGTCCAAAGCAAGATTCCCCCCCAATCCCCAACAAAAAAGTCCCGGCCCTGGAGAAAGGCCCCGTGCTTCGAGCTTGACTCGTAGGCCGAGTGGCGGTGTAATCAGCGCATCAATGCGCAAAGCGATTAACCGCGCATCTGCATACGCTTGTAAACCAACATGGTGATTAAGAAGATCAGGCTTCAGCCTCCGAAGGTACTACTAATTGGGCCGAATAACTATGGTAAGACTACGATCCTTCACACGATTCGGGCGTACTTTTCGCTGATGCACGGGCACGTACGCTTCGAAGGAGACCCTGTCACTGCGGCATATCATCGGCGGTTCTTGGCAAGCGCCGGAGAGGTTGCGCCAACACCGGATATCAAGGAGCTCTGGCACAGAGTGGGTTCTTCGGTGCAAGACCTAACGACCAGCGGCTAATCGGGCGCGTATTACCGCGGCCGACTTCGCGCGATGGTTCGAGGCGCCAGGCCGACGGCCTGCTGTCCGCGTCGCCGCCGCGGCTGTATTCACCAACTTTCGGAGTGCCCGGTTCACCGACTCCGAGTCAAGGAAGACGTCCGCCAGTTCATGCTCGATCAATACGATGTTGGTGCCGGCAGTTGCCTCGCGGTAGCACTTACCGCAAACTCCTCCCTTGAGTTGCGCGAGGTCATACTCCGGCCTCAAATCATCATCCATTCCCTTCGCCGATGCCTTCTTCATATTGCTTGCGCTCTCCTCTGGTGGTTTTCCTTGAGCTGATGATGCGGACGCGTTCCCCGCGTCGGCAATGCGAAACAAATACAATCTGCCGTCTGCTGGAGCGACCGATGGTGATCTCTCGTTCCTCCCCAATGGAATGATCCGGGTCGGAAAAGGTCAAAGCCAGCGGATCGAGAAAGACTGTAGCCGCTTGTTCCAAAGGAAATTCGGTGCTTTCGCCGGTTGCCCTTTGCCTTTTTCGCATCCCACTCGTAAATCACAACCTCAGTCTACCTCCCCCAAGTCGCGAAGCCAAACCCGATGCGCGGCGGACAGGGGGAAACCAAAGTGTCGCCGCAGCCACCGTTCTGACTGTGGGTTCTTCCCTTGGTGAGGAACTTCCGCTCAAATACAGCGGGCAAGGGAAAAGAGCAGTGGCGCGTGACGAGTGGGTGGGCTCTTCCTTTGGTGAGGAACTTCCGGTTAATGATAGCGTGCAGGGAAACGGCGGAAGAACAGTGATAAGTGACGAGTGACAAGAAAGACAGTCCGAAGTCCGGGGTCTCAAGAGCAGTGACAAGAAAAAGGCAAAGTCCTCAGGCTGGCGACGCTAAAAACCGGCCTTCTGCGCCAGCCCGCCATCTGGCGGGGTGAACCCGCCGCCTTCTAAAACACAACGGCCGACGGCGGATGCCGTCGGCCGCGAGATTTCGAGTTGATGATGGGCTTACCTATGCCCACCTCCATGGAAACCGCCACCGCCTCCACGCGCGTAGCCATGTGCGCCTCCACCGTTAAAGTGGCCGCGGGCGTCGCCACGATTGAACCCACCCCGAAATGCCGGGTGCGCGGAGAATGCTGGCATGCGTCCGTAGTTGCCACGCCCCGCGTAGAAGCCCGGACGGCCATGAAAGCCATGGAACCACGGCCCGGCGCCAATAAATACTCCGCCGGAGAACCAGCTTGGTCCATAGTAACCGTAGGGTGCGCAGGCATAGGGGTAATAGGAGTAGTAGCCATACGCGCACACCGGAGGTGGCCCCACGTAGGCCGGGCCCACTCCTATCTCGACCCCAAATTGTTGGGCATGCGCATAGGGCGCGACCAACAAGCATAACCCCAGCAGCGTCAAAAGTTTTACGTTTCGCATTTCAGTACCTCCTCGAATCCTCGATCCTTCTTGCCAGACTGCAACCCGAGATAGTGCAAGCGCCCTGCCAAACTGTGTTGTCCGAAACATCGCAATTTCATGCGGTTCCGGCACTGCCAGCCGAAAGGCGGGATGGCCCAGTGCCCGTGTGGTGGTGGTTTCCGGCTAGAGTGGTGGTTTTCGGCTATCCCGCGCACCCCGTGTTTGCCGAGACCGTGGAAATGTTTCGCCAGGCAGAAATCGAGGTGGCGGGCATTACAGAGCGGAGTTTGCGCGGGTTGAATCCAGCAGAAGGGTCTTAGACGATCTCGACCTTAAGTAACTTGCCAAATTCCTGCTTGCGTTCGCACCTGGGCGTGGATAAAACTAATTCCGATCATCATGCCACGTTTGCGCGATCGCGCCGATTTCCGATGCACGCGCCAGCTTGAATCGCTGGCCTTGCGACAGGGGTGCCGGTTCATCGCCGGCTGCGACGAAGCGGGGCGCGGGGCGCTGCTGGGGCCGCTTTATGCTGCCGCGGTCATCCTCGATCCTGAGCAATCGATTCCCGGCATCGACGATTCCAAGAAGCTCACGGCGCGCCGGCGCGAGTCGCTGGCGGAAGAAATCCGCGCCAAAGCTCTAGCGTGGCAAGTGGTAGCGGTCACTGCCGAGGAAGTGGACTCGCTGAATGTTTACGAAGCTTCGCGACAAGGAATGCTGCGGGCGCTTAAGGCTCTCAGCCCCGCGCCTGATTTCATCCTCACGGATGCTATGCCGCTACGGGAAGCCGGCAGGGCCTTTTGCATTCCTCATCGCGCCATCATTCATGGCGACGCGCGTTCGGTTTCCATTGCCGCCGCATCGATTCTAGCCAAGGTGGCTCGCGACGAACACCTGGGGAAACTCGACGCGGCGTTTCCGCAATACGGACTGGCCAAAAACAAAGGGTACGGCACGCGCGATCACCTGATCGCGCTCGCCCGCTTCGGTCCATGCACCGAGCACCGTAAGACCTACCAACCAGTGAAAGACTGCTTGCTGCCGTTGTTCCCCATCGTGTCGCCGGCCTGATCCGGAGTGGAGGCGGAGCGTCCGGTAAGGGCGCTGTGCAGTGGACGCTCATCTCCACCACTGATGGCTTGAAGATGCTCGGCAAAGCAGGAAGAGGGCGGCAACTACTGTTGCGATAGGCCGGTTTCGAGTAAGATAGCCACTTCAGCCCGCTTGGTGGCCATTGGGTTCGAGCCGGGCGATCCCTAACCACGAAAGGACGAGCAGGAAGAGCGCAAAAACCATCCTTTCCGTTTCCGCGCCGAACACCAGACCTCGCATTCATGACTCCATCCCAACCCCCCACCCAAAAGACATCGATCCAGGTGGCGGTGGGCATC
>Ga0335085_10010539_pt1 | contig 13800 bp, 11 predicted proteins | sample Lox_Sample_45_FD_206712 | JGI IMG/M metagenome (GOLD analysis project Ga0335085, IMG submission 206712) | Soil microbial communities from Loxahatchee National Wildlife Refuge, Florida, United States - Lox_Sample_4.5 | ecosystem: Environmental > Terrestrial > Soil > Wetlands | place: USA...
CGCTCACGCTGACGTTTCCTCCGGGCGCCGCGCGCCGCCCCGGAACCAGTCGCCGAGCGGCCGGATGTCCTTGAACCGCCGCGCCGGCGGCAGACCCGCCAGCAGCTGCCGCCCGTACGCCTTGCGCCCGACGCGCACGTCGAGCAGCGCGACGATGCCGCGGTCGGTCCTCGTCCGGATGAGGCGCCCGAACCCCTGCCGCAGCGCAAGCGCCGCCTCCGGAAGCTGGTAGCTCGAGAACGGCTCGCGCCCGGCCTCCTCCAGCGCCTCGATGCGCGCGGCGACCACCGGATGCGTCGGCGAGGCGAAGGGAAGCTTGTCGAGCACCACCAGCGACAGCGCCTCCCCCGGCACGTCCACCCCCTCCCAGAAGCTCGCCGAGGCGAAGAGCACGCTCGGCGTCGACTGGAAGGCGTCGAGCAGCACCGGCTTCGGCGCCTCGCCCTGGAGCAGCACCGGGTACGGGAGCCGCCCGGACAGTAGGGAGTGCACCCGCTCCATGTTGCGCAGCGAGGTGAAGAGCACGAACGCCCGGCCTCCGGTCACCTCCACCAGTCGCGCCACCTCCTCGGCGACCGCCTCGGGGAACCCCGGCTCGCGCGGCTCGGGCAGTCCGGTCGGAAGGTAGAGGGCGGACTGCGTCGCGTAGTCGAACGACGACGGCACCGCCAGCTGGGTGAGCGGCGCCACCGCCTCGCCCTCGGAGTCGAGCAGGCCCACCTGCCGGCAGAAGTACTCGAACGAGTTCCCGGCGCGGAGCGTCGCCGAGGTGAAGATCACCGTGTCCACCGAGCCGTAGAGGCGCTCGCGCATCGCCTCCGCCACGGAGATCGGTGCGGCACGGAGAAACAGCCCTCGGCCCCGCCCCTCGGCCCAGTAGACGTGATCCGCGGCCTCCGCGCGCCGCACGAAGTCCAGCTCCGCAGCGAGCTCGGCGGAGCGACGGGCCACGGCCGAGAGGTCCGCCTCCTCGTGACCGGACGCGTATCCGCCGAGCGCCCCCAGTCCCTGGAGCACGGCCTCCACCTGACGGGTCAGCGGCGCCAGGGCCCGCGGGGTGAGCCGCACCATCCCCTCCTCCGTCATCCCGACCACCCGCGGCGCCGCGGCCCACAGCGCATCCGCCTCCGCCCTCACCTTCACTGCCAGTGCCGAGAGCACACCGGCGCGCGCATCGTCCAGCGGGAGCGCTGCCTGCGCGTCCCGGGCGAGCTCCTCGAAGCGATGGCTGCTCACCGTGGTTCCGAAGAACTCGGTGGCCGCGTCCTCCAGGCCGTGCGCCTCGTCGAAGATGACCGCCTCGTACCGCGGGAGGACGCCCTCGCCGTTCCCCCGGCCGGTACGGACGACGAGGTCGGCGAAGAAGAGGGCGTGGTTCACGACCACCAGCTCGGACTCCTCCGCCTGCTGCCGCAGCCGGGTCACGAAGCAGGCCGTGTGCTGCGGGCAGCGTGTCCCGAGGCAACCCTCGGGTGTCGTGGAGACCTGCCGCCAGCCGCCGAAGCCCTCGGGGAGGAGCAGCTCCGCGCGGTCGCCCGTCTCGGTCCGCTCCGCCCAGCGGAGGAGCATCGCGAACGCATCCGCATCGTCGCGCGAGTCGAGCAGGGCGCCGGTCCGTGCACGCTCCAGCCGGTGCAGGCACAGGTAATTCGCACGCCCCTTCACCAGCGTGGCGCGCACCGGAAGCCCCAGCGTGTCGCGGACCAGCGGCAGATCCTTGTGGAACAGCTGGTCCTGGAGGTTCTTGGTCGCGGTCGAGACGACGACCCGCCGACCGCTCAGGATCGCCGGAACGAGGTAGGCCAGCGTCTTGCCGGTGCCGGTGCCCGCTTCGGCCACGAGCATCCGCCGCTCGTCGAACGCGCGGGCCACCTCACGCGCGAGGGTGAGCTGCTCGGGGCGGTTCTCGTACCCGGCCAGCGCGCGGGAGAGCCGGCCCCCAGGGCCCAGGACCGCCGCGATCTCGTCCAAGTCAGTGAGCCTTGAGGATGAAGTTGACGAGGAGCGCGGCGATCGGAATCACGAAGAACAGCATCGCGCTCACCGCCAGCACCTTGCGCCGGTTCCGCTGCATCTCGGCCGGGTCGGACTTCGCCGCGGCCGCGGCCGCAGTGGACGCCATCTTGACCATCGCTTCCAGGGCCACCTTCGCCTGGACATCGTCCGGCACGGCGGTGAGGCGGATGCGGTACAGGCGTCCGGCCTTTGCCAGCTCGTTCATGTTGAACGCCATCTGCAGGAACTTCTCGTGCTCGTCCTGCCGGTTCCAGCGGTCCTCGAGCCCACGCCATGCCGACTCGAGCGCCGCAGACGGCTGGTGCTCCTCCGCGCGGAAGTTCGCGAACACCAGGCCGCACGCGTTGCAGATGAGCGCCTGCGGCGTGCGGGGCGTGATGCACTTCGGGCAGTGCCCGGGGGGAATCTGGATGGTCGAGCCCCGGGCCACTCCGGGTTGCATCGGTGGGACTACCACCACCGGCGTGCCGGCGGTGTTCCGCGGCCGGAGGGCGGCGGGAGCTGGCGGAGGAGGAGGCAGCGGAGCGACCGCGGCCGGCGGCGAGGGAGGCTGCACGTTCCCCAGCTGGCCCAGGAGGTTCGCGAACTCGGCGTCCACCACCCGCCGGGGCGGCGGCGGGGGCTCGGGCTTGAGCGGCGCGATGGCCGGCGGTTTCGCCGCCGACTCGAAGTGGGCGACCTCGGCGGGCCTGACTGGCAGGGCGGAGGATCCGGGAGGAGCGACCGTCAGCGGAACCATGTCCGAGGTCGGCGTCAGGAGGATGATGGTCGGACCCTCGTCGTTCTCGTCCTCGTCGACCGGCGCGGGCTTGGGCGGCTCTTTCTTCTTGCCCTTCTTCGTCTCCTTCTTGGCGGGCTCCCTCACCGCGGCCGCCTTCGCCGCCTTGGGCGAGGGCACCGTGACCGGACGGGCGGGCATCTCCTGCCGCTGCTCGGCGCCGCACGCCGGACAGCGCGCGATCAGCCCGCCTCGCTCGACGCGAAGGTCGACAAGCTCGACCAGGCGCTCACAGGAAGGGCAGAGGACTTTCATCGGGAGGGTGCCGTCCGATGCTCGACGCCGGGGGCGGCGAACAGTCTAGAGGACACCGGCAGGTCTAGAGGAGTGCAACGAAGGGCGCCGGAAGGAAACAGAGTACCCCCACCACGAGGCTCGCAACGCACAACCACCCACGTGCGGCGCCGAGGGGCTCCTCCGGGACCGTCACCGGCGGATGACGGACCCCGATGACCAGCGCCACGACGAGCAGCCAGACGACCCAGGTGAATGACACCGCAACCGTCAGGGCTCCCAGCGCCGCCAGGGCGCACCGGCCGATGATCCGGGCCCGGTTGCCGAAGACGGCGTAGGTCAGGTGCCCCGCATCCAGCTGGCCGATGGGGAACAGGTTCAGCATGGTCACCAGCGTCCCGAGCCAGCCGGCCAGCACGAAGGGGTGCGCGTCCACGTCCATCCCCGGCGGCCGCGGGCCCAGGAACGCCCACTCGAAGAGCCGGACGAGGAGATTATCGCCGTAGATGGGGGGGTCGAGCCGGGGGATCCCGTGCTGCACCACGCTGATGAGCGACATCGGACCGAGCACGGTGGCGCCGGTGGGCGGCAGCGGCGAGAAGCGCGAGTGCGCGTACCCCCAGGCGAGGAACGGTAGGCACACGACGAATCCAGCCAGGGGGCCTGCCGCGCCGATGTCCACCAGGGCGTTTCGGGTGGGGATGCGGTCCCGGACACGGATGACGGCGCCCAGCGTGCCGAAGCCCAGCAGGGGAAGCGGGATGAAGTACGGCAAGCTGGCGCTCACCCGGTGATGGCGGGCGAGCACGTAGTGTCCCAGCTCGTGAGCGCCGAGGATGCTCACCACCGCCACGGTGAACTGGAGCGAGCTCAGCAGGGCAGCCCGGCTGATCCGGATGGCCCCGGTGTCGGTCCAGGCGCCAGCCTGGGTCAGGAGGAAGGTCCCGAAGACCGTCACCAGCGTGCAGGCGAAGAGCGTCGCCGGCAGCCACCGGCCTGGCTCGGGCCTCGGGAGGGAAGCGTCCAGTCGGCTCTCTCCTAGTCCTTCAAGGCCGACGAGAGGACCTGGGCGGTGAACTGCACCAGGGGGATGACGCGCTGATAGTTCATGCGCGTCGGTCCGATGACCCCGACGGTGCCGAGCGAGCGGTCCGCCGGGCCGTAGGGCGTGGCCACCAGCGACACGTCGCCACCGGGAGACAGGTCGCTCTCATGGCCGATGAAGATTTGCATCTCCCGCGCACGCTGCACCCGGTCGAGGAGCGCGACCAGCCGGGTCTTCTCCTCCAGGGTCCGGAAGAGGGCCTTCATCCGGTCGATGTCCGCGAACTCCGGCGCCTCGAGGAAGCTGCCGGTGCCCTCGATGAAGACCTTCTCGGTCGGCGGCACGCCGGTGGCCAGCAGCCCGAGCCTGAGCGCCTTGGCCACCAGCTGGTCGTAGGCGGCCTGGTCCTGGGCGAGCTCCTGCTCGATGCGTCCCCGCACCTGCTCCAGGGGGAGCTTCTCCAGCAGCTCGCTGAGGTAGTTCGACGCCCGGACCAGCTCCTCCGGGGACATCTCGAAATCCAGCGCCACCGGACGGTTGTGCACCTGACCGTCCTGGTCCACGAGGATGGCGAGGACCCGGCCTTCCCGGAGACGGACGAACTCGATGCGGTGGAAGGTCCCCGAGGTCGGCCGGGGGGTCACGACGACACCGGCGTGCCGGGTGAGGAAGTGCAGAAGCCGCCCGGCCTCCTGCAGGGCGTCCTCGAGCGGGGCGCCGCTGGAAATGCCGCGCTGGATGAGGTCGCGGTCCCGAGGATTGGGGTCGCGGAGGCGGATCAGGGTGTCGACGTAGAACCGGTACGCACGGTCGGTGGGAACACGGCCAGCCGAGGTGTGTGGCTTCTCGAGGTACCCGAGGTCCTCGAGGTCCGCCATGACGTTGCGAAGTGTCGCCGAGGAGACCTCGAAGCCCGAGGTGCGGGCGAGCTGCTGGCTGCCGACCGGACCACCCGTGGAGATGTACTCGCGGATGATCGCGTGCAGGACGTCGCGGGCGCGGTCGGAAAGCGGCTCGGCCATGGCGGCTCGACGACACCAGCGTAGGCAGGTGCGGCGGCCGTTTCAATGAGGGGTACAGACCCTTCCCGGCTTCTCCGGGGGTTTGTCAGCCCCATTCCCTTTTGTCAGCCCCTGGGGCTTTATCCGGCAGCACACGTTTGCAGTGGATGCCGCCAGGAGGGCGCATGAAAGCAAAGGATGTCCTGGGGCTCGCCAAGGACCGCGGCGCGGTGATGGTGGACCTCAAGTTCATGGACTTCGTCGGGCTGTGGCAGCACTTCACCATCCCGCTCGCCGAGCTGAAGGAAGAGATCTTCGAGGAGGGACTGGGTTTCGACGGCTCGTCGATCCGTGGCTGGGCGGAGATTCACGCCTCGGACATGCTGGTGATGCCTGATCCGACGAGCGCGGTGATGGATCCGTTCATGAAGGATCCGACGCTGAGCCTCATCTGCAACATCACCGACCCGATCACCAAGGAGCCGTACGGACGCGACCCGCGCAACATCGCCATCAAGGCGGAGAAGTACCTGCGTTCCACCGGGATCGCCGACACCGCGTACTTCGGGCCGGAGGCCGAGTTCTTCGTCTTCGACGAGGTGCGCTTCGACAGCAAGCCCAACGCCTCGTTCTACGAGATCGGCTCCAGTGAGGCGGCCTGGAGCACCGGCAAGGAGGAAGGGAACCGCGGCTACAAGGTCCGCTACAAGGAAGGGTACTTCCCCGTCGCACCACTCGACAGCCAGCAGGACATCCGAACCGAGATGTGCCGCGTGCTCGCGGACGTGGGCATCGAGGTGGAGCGGCAGCACCACGAGGTCGCCACCGCAGGCCAGGCGGAGATCGACTTCCGCTTCAACACCCTGGTGAAGTGCGCCGACAACCTCAGCTGGTTCAAGTACATCGTGAAGAACGTCGCCTGGCGCCACGGCAAGACGGCGACCTTCATGCCCAAGCCGCTCTTCGGGGACAACGGCTCGGGGATGCACACCCACCAGTCGCTGTGGAAGAACGGTAAGCCCCTCTTTGCCGGTGACGGCTACGCGGGCCTGAGCGAGCTGGCGCTCCATTACATCGGCGGCATCCTCAAGCACGCCCGCGCGCTGGCGGCGATCTGCAACCCGACCACCAACAGCTACAAGCGCCTGGTGCCGGGGTTCGAGGCGCCGGTGAACCTCGCCTACTCCAGCAGGAACCGGAGCGCATCGATCCGCATCCCGATGTACAGCCCGAGCCCGAAGGCGAAGCGGCTGGAGTTCCGCAGCCCCGACCCGTCGTGCAATCCGTACCTCGCCTTCGCCGCGCAGCTGATGGCCGGCCTGGACGGCATCGAGAACAAGATCGACCCGGGCGAGCCGCTGGACAAGGACATCTACGGGCTGTCGCCGGAGGAGCTGAAGGACGTCCCGAAGATGCCCGGCAGCCTCGACGAGGCGCTGGACTGCCTCCGGAAGGACCACAAGTTCCTTCTCAAGGGCGACGTATTCAGCGACGACGTCCTCGAGACTTGGATGACTCTGAAGATGGAGAAGGAAGTGAACCCGGTGCGGCTGCGGCCTCACCCGATGGAGTTCGCGCTCTACTTCGACATCTGAGAGCCTTGGAGCTGGCGCACGGGCCGCTCGATCCTCGGCGATCGGGCGGCCCGTCGCGCTTCTCGGCAGGTGCGCGCGTCTCGGAACGTATGACGACCGCCTGGGCACGTCGGGGGAGGGCTTCATGATCGCGAGGATCGAGCGGGTGTCGCTCTGGGTGCTGCTCCTGTGCGCGTTCTCCGTTCCGGCACGCGGGCAAGGCGCCTCGAAGCCGAAGGTCAGGGCGATCACGGGCTTCGTGCGGCTGGATCGCACCCAACTCACCCAGGGGATCGGCGAGACGCTGACGGTCCTCCGCGGCGCGAAGCGCGAGTTCGAGAAGCAGGGCTACGTGGTCGAGTCCCTCCGCATCGTCACCCAGCCGCTCGGAGAGCTCGTCCAGGGGCTGTCGGACGTCGACGCGCTCGGCCTCCTCCAGCGGTTCGATGCGCTCTCGACGAAGGAGGACTTCCTGCCCGGGGTGGGCCCGGCCATGCTGCGCGACTCGGACGATCCGCGGCCCATGCGGATCCTTGCCCGGGCTCTCTCCACGCTTCCCAACATCGAGGGAAACGCCGTGCTCGCCGGGGAGGACGGGATTCACTGGAAGGTGATCCGCGAGAGCGCAGCGCTCCTCCGCGACGTCACCGATCACAGCCCCGGCAGCATCGGAAGCTTCAACTTCACCGGGACGGCGATGCTGCAGCCCTATGCGCCCTTCTATCCGGGGGCGTACCACACCGGATCCGGGCGGAAATTCTCCATCGGCTTCGAGGGAGCGAGCGTCGTGCAGGCGGTCTTCTCCGCCAGGCGCGGCGACTTCGACGGAGCCCTCGCCGAGCTCACCCGGCAGCTGACCGTCCACGCGAAGGTGGCCGAGTCCATCGGTCAGCGCGTCGCTGCCTCGAATGGCTGGACCTTCGTGGGCGTGGATCCGACGCCCGCGCCCCTGGCCGACGTGTCCATCGGGGCGGCCGTCGAGTCGTACACCGGTGCACGGTTCGGCTCGAGCGGCACCATGACCGCCGCGCTGATCATCACCACGGCGGTCAAGGCAGTTCCGGTCAAGCAGATCGGTTTTTCCGGCCTCATGGTGCCGGTGATGGAGGACAAGGTGCTCGCGCGCCGTTGGGCCGAGGGGACCATCAGCATCGACTCGCTCCTCGCCTACTCCGCCGTCTGCGGCACGGGGCTGGACACGATCCCGCTGCCCGGTGACGTGAGCGAGGAGCAGCTGAGCCGGATGTTCGGCGACGTGGCCTCCCTCGCCTGGAAGTGGCGCAAGCCGCTGTCTGCGCGGCTGCAGCCGGTGAAGGGAAAGAAGGCGGGCGATCAGACGGAGTTCAAGGACCCGTACCTCTTCAACACGACGATCCGCGCCCTGCCCTGAGACTTTTTTGGCCGAGGGTCAGCGCGTCTCGTCTCGCATCGGCTTCAGCGCCGTGGCCCACCGGTGGAGCTCGTCGAGCATGGTCGCTGCCGACTTGTCCTGGGCGTCGGTCGGAGTGAAGGTCCCGCCCGCGATCTGCTTGGTGACGAAGGGGATGGCCACCTGCTCGACGATGGGCATCACCTTCACGGTGGTGAGCGGGAGCTTCGCCATCTGCGTCGAGCGGAGCCCTCCGCTCACCCCGCCATAGCTCACGAAGCTCGCCGCCTTGTAGTTCCACTCCACGTAGACGAAGTCGATCGCGTTCAGCAGCGTCGGCGGCATCCCGAAGTTGTACTCGGGGGTGACGAAGGTGAAGGCGTCCGCGGACTCGACGCTCTTGCTCCAGGCGTGGGTGTGGCGCTTCGTGTACTTGCGAAGCTTCGGATGCTCCGGCTCGTCGAGGAGCGGAAGCGCGAGCTCATGCAGGTCCACGAAGACCACCTCGAAGCGCCCGTGTGCCACGGCGCGCCGGTGGAACCACTCCCCGACCGCGAGGCCGACACGTTCCGGCCGGGTGCTGACCACCACCACGTTGAGCTTGAGCATGCGCATTGCCTCCGCCGGGCGGAACATAGGCAGAGGCCGCGCAGGAAGCGACGCCGCTCCTCAGCGCTGGACGCGGGCGAACGTCGCAACCCGGTTCGTGTCCTCAGCTCCACCGGCACTCGGGCTGGCGGGTGCCGGGTCGAGTCATGACGATCTGATACAGCTGCATGAACCGGGCGCGGAACGCACCCGCGGACGAGAGCAGATAGTACCGCCAGATCCGCCGGAAGCGCTCCCCGTACCGGATCCTCAGGCTCGGCCATGCGCGCTCGAAGTTCCGGGCCCAGGCCATGAGCGTGCGTTCGTAGTGCGGGCCGATGTTGTGGACGTCCTCGGGGACGAAGAGCCCATCCATCGCCTCGCCGATCTGCGCCAGCGACGGAATGGCGGCGTTGGGGAAGACGTAGCGGTGGAACCAGGCGTCGATCAGCACCTGCCGACGGTTGCTCCCGATGGTGTGGACGAATGCCACGCCACCTGGGGCGAGGCAGCGGTCGACGGTCTCCATGTAGACCCGGTGGTTCTTCGGGCCGACGTGCTCCAGGAGTCCGATGGAGACGACGGCGTCGTACTTCCCGCGCGCCTCACGGTAGTCCGCAAGACGCAGATCGACCGGAAGTCCGCGGCAGAGCTCTCGCCCGAGGGCCACCTGCTCGCGCGAGACGGTGTAGCCGGTGACATGGACGCCGTAGGTCGCTGCAGCGTGGCGCGCGAAGGTGCCCCATCCACATCCGAGCTCGAGCACCCGCATTCCCGGAGCCAGGTTCAGCTTGCGGCAGACCAGGTCCAGCTTCGCGCGCTGGGCCTCGTCCAGGTCGCCGGCCCACTTCCAGTACGCACAGGTGTAGGCGAGCGTCTCGCCGAGCATCGCCTGGTAGAGGTCGTTCCCGATGTCGTAGTGGCGCTGCACCGAGCGGCGTGCCCGCACCATGCTCTGCAGATTCAATACCCGGGCCGCCGCCCCGTGAAGCGCGCCGCGCCAGCTCGGCAGGGGCCGCTTCACGCCCGCCCAGAGCAGACGGGCGGTCAACTCGTCCAGCGCATCGGTGTCCCACTGCCCGTCCACGTAGGACTCTCCGAGGCCGAGGCGGCCGTTCCTGAGCACTCGCTGATAGAAGCCGGCGTCGTGCACCCGGACGTCGTGTCGACGGTTGCCGCCCACCCGGATGTCCGCCGACTCGAGGAGCTCGCGGACGGTCCGCTCGGCCACCCCCACCCGCTCCCGGTGAACGACGCGAAGGCTGGTGGTCACGCTGGCAGACCTCCACCGCCGGCGGCCAGCGCGGCGCGGAGGAGGCGTCCTCCCGGAATCGGGCGGCCGCTGAACATCCAGGCGAAGCCGCGCGCAGTCGCCGAGCACACGAGCGGACCCGGGGCCCGGGAGCCGGAGGGTCCGCGACGCAGCCTCGCCAGTGCCCGCAGGAGCTTGCGGGTCAACGCGTAGTCGCGGAAGATCGGGTGGACCGCAAGGCGCGGGCCGTACGATCGCGGTGCGCCGGCGAGGATCGCCTCGGCGCACGTTCGCCCCGACAGCACCGCGGGGAGGATGCCCTCGGCGGTCAGCGGATGGGCGAGGCCGAGCGCGTCACCGACGAGGAACGCGCCGTCCCGCTCGGCGCCGTCGAGGTGCGCGGGATGAAAGAGGTGGTAGGCGTGGCCCTCGACCTGGCGCAGCGGGACGCGCGCGCTCTCCGGCAGATGGCCGCTCGCGAGAAAGAAGTCCCGCGCTGCCGACCAGGCCGACCGCACCTGCTTCGCGGACGCGGTGCCACTACCGACGTTCAGCCACGCGCCCTTGGGCACGTTCCAGGAGTAGCCGCCGAGGTCGTCGTGGAGCAGGAGCTCCGGCTCGCCGTCCGCTCCGATGCGGGTCGCGGCGACCTCATCAGGGTGGGCCGCGAACTCGCGCTCCTGGGCGGCCACCGGCTGGCCCGCCTTCGGAGGAAACAGCGTTCGCGCCACGGGACAGTTCGTCCCGCCCGCGCCCACGAGCCATGGAGCGAAGTGGGTGCCGTCGACGAGCCACGCTCCATCGCGACGGTCGATCCTCGCGATGGTGCCCTGGATCAACCGGGCACCGCTGCGCCGCAGAAGGAAATCATCGAGCTCGACGCGACGGATGAAGTCGCCCCGGGCTCCGATGCGGTACGAGCGGCCGCGGTAGCGGACGTGGCAGCGACGCCACGGCCACACGCCCCCGGGGTACTCCCACCGCGACAGCTCGAGCACGTCCCAGACCGGTGCGCTGATCCAGCCTCCGCAGGGCTTGACCCTCGGAAAGCTCCGCCGGTCGATCACCGCCACGCGCATCCCGGCACGCACGAGCACGCGGGCGCAACTGCTTCCCGCCGGACCGCCACCGACGATGATCGCGTCGAATCGGATCGCGCTGGGTGCCACCCAGCAGTTCGGACACCTCGCGCCTGATCGTGATGCGTCCGTACCGGTCGGGCTGCGGGCGAACTGTTCCGGTGCGAAGCGTGGCCGCAACGAGCGCACCGTCACGTTTCTTCCCGACACCTGCATTCACGGAGGAGCGTGCTTGGTGGAAGCCGACAGGTCGATGGGCGTTGAAGTGATTCCTCACCACCGCTCGATACCGATGTACCTCTGCCACGCGGTCGGCATCGTCGGCCCGTTCCTCGTGCCGTTCCGCTGGAGCTACCTCGTGCTGGCGCTGGGCGTCTACGGCGTGCGGATGGTCGCGCTCTCCGGGGGCTACCATCGCTACTTCGCCCATCGCAGCTATCGCACTGGACGCGGCTTCCAGCTGGTCATCGCGTTCCTCGGCGGGACCTGTGCGCAGCGGGGCGCGCTGTGGTGGGCGGGCAACCACCGCCATCACCACCGGCACTCCGACGATCCGACCGACCTCCACTCGCCACGCCACGGCGGCCTGTTCTGGAGCCACGTCGGGTGGATCCTCTCCAAGCGATTCGAGAAGACCGACCACGACCTGATCCGCGACTTCGCCCACTTCCCCGAGCTCCGCTGGCTGGACCGTCATCACCTGGTGCCGCCGCTGGTCATGCTCGGGACGCTGCTCGCGATCGGCGGGCTCCCGGTGGCAATCTGGGGAGCGTTCGTCTCGTCGGTGCTTCTCTGGCACCTCACCTTCGCCGTCAACTCCGTCGCGCACACCTTCGGTTCGGTTCGCTACGCGACCGGCGACGACTCGAGGAACAACCCCGTGCTCGCGCTGCTGACCCTCGGCGAGGGCTGGCACAACAACCATCACCACTACCCGGCCTCGTCGACGTTCGGATTCTTCCGGTGGGAGCTCGACGTGACCTACTGGGTGCTGCGTGTGCTGAGCGCCACCGGTCTCATCTGGGATCTGCGCCGGCTGCCGGCGGCGGTCCGGGACGACGTCGCTCCGATCTCGGCGGAGGCCCGGAGCACGCCTTGAGGCAGCAGGAAGCACGGACGCGCGGTCCCCTTGAGTGGCTGCACGGCTCGGCGCTCGATGCGCGCCGTGACATCCTCGAGTTCTACCGGCGATGCGAGCGCGAGGGCGGCGTCGTCCGCACGCACATCTGGCGTCTGCCGGTCTACGTCGTGACCGCTCCCGAGCTGGTCGAGGAGGTCCTGGTCCGCAAGCGTCAGTGCTTCATCAAGTCGGCCGGCCTTCGCTCGACGCGCCTCGCCTTCGGCCAGGGTCTCCTGACGTCGGACCAGGATCTGTGGCTCCGCCAGCGGAGGACCGTGCAGGCGGCGTTTCACGCACGGCAGCTCGAGCTCTACCGACGCCTGATGGAGGACGCGTGCCGGCGGCTGCTGGACGGCTTTCGGGACGGCGAGACCCGCAACGTCCACCACGACATGACCGAGCTGTGCTTCGAGGTGCTGGCGCGTTCCCTCTTCGGAGAGGAGCTGCCCGAGGCCCATGCGCTGGTCGCCGCCACCGCGGAGGCGCTCCACGCCTTCCACCATCTCTTCAGCCAGTGGGTCGGGGCAGCGGGGGGGCTGCTGTTCGCGACCGTCCGCGGGCTCGCCAGCGCCCTCGGACGTCCCGACTTCGTGCTCGAGCCCACCCTGCTCCCGACCTCCTACGCACGCCGGTTCCGCGAGGCGGTGCGGGCGCTGGACGCGTTCGTGGCGGCGCTCCTCGAGCGCAGGCGCGGCGGCCCGCGCGGTGAGGACTTCCTCTCGCTCCTCCTCTCCGCCCGTGACGAGGGGAACCTGCCGGTGGACGACCGGCAGATCCGGGACGAGATCGTCACCATGTTCCTCGCCGGGCACGAGACGGCCGCGAGCTCTCTGAGCTGGACGCTGTACGAGCTGGCGGCGCATCCGGAGCTGGCGGGGACGCTGGCGTTCCAGCTCGACGGCGGGAGCGGAACCGAGCTCCTCGAGCAGGTCACCCGGGAGGGCCTCCGGCTCCATCCGCCGGCATACCGGATCAGCCGCACGACGATCGCCCGCTGCCGCATCGGCGAGCACGAGGTGAAGCCCGGGGCGGAGATCATGATCCCCCAGTGGGCGATCCAGCGTTCGCCGCGCTGGTTCGAGGGCCCTGACGAGTTCAGGCCCGAGCGCTGGACGCGGAGCTTCCAGGAGGCGCTCCCCCGGTTCGCGTACTTCCCCTTCGGCGGCGGCCCGCGCACCTGCATCGGACATGCGTTCGCGAGCCTGGAATCGTCGGTCGTCCTGGGCGAGACCTGTCGCCGGTTCGCCCTGAGCATCCCGGCCGGCTTCGAGGCGGAGCCGTTCCTCGGGGTGACGCTGCTCCCGAAGGACAACACGATCCTCCTGCGGATCGCGCATCGCGAGGTACGGACGCCGCGGGCGGCAGGGCCCCCGACGGGGGAACGGCCGGCGCGCTGCCCCTTCGCTCACGGCGCCGGGATGCACGGCTGACGGATGGTCGGATCGCAGCCGGTGTTGGCCGGCGGCATCGAGCGGGTGATGTCGCTTTCCTTCGAGACGTCCCCGTCTATCCTCGCGCCTTCCCGGAGACTCACATGGATCGCAAGACGTCGGCCGATTTCGATCAGGAGCTGCTGAACCTCTTCGACGAGTACGTGCACGGCGACATCGATCGCCGCGGGTTCCTCGAGCGTGCCACCCGCTACGCAGTCGGCGGCATGACCGCATCGATGCTCCTGGATGCGCTGAGCCCGAAGTTCGCCGAGGCGCAGCAGATCCCGAAGGACGACGCCCGGCTCAAGGCG
>Ga0335085_10010541_pt1 | contig 13798 bp, 12 predicted proteins | sample Lox_Sample_45_FD_206712 | JGI IMG/M metagenome (GOLD analysis project Ga0335085, IMG submission 206712) | Soil microbial communities from Loxahatchee National Wildlife Refuge, Florida, United States - Lox_Sample_4.5 | ecosystem: Environmental > Terrestrial > Soil > Wetlands | place: USA...
GTCGTCGGAATTCTTGCGGCTGCGTTCGGTGGAATCGGTCAATTGCGCGGCATCGGCGATTGATACGTTCACCGTCAGGATGTCGCCCACATGGCTGGCGCGCGGATCGCGGAAGAAGCTGCGCGCCGACGGCAACCACAGCGAATTCGGCTGATGCGATTCCGCCAATGGCGCCGGCATGGGCATGGCTTGCGGTCTGAAACGCTGGCTGTCCTTGTCGGCGACCGGCGCCATCCTGGGCGGCTGACCAAGATCGTTTATGCGCTCGAAGGTCGAGCACGACGACAGGGCGGCAGCCAGCGCCGCGAGGCTGGCGCACATCATCAGACGCGAATTCATGGTGTCATTCCCTGAATGGCGGGTTGTACGGCGGCCATGCGCGGAGAGGCATCGCTCACCGCGATGGAGGTCTGCGGACCGCCGGCCACGACCTGGCCGGGGCCGGTGACGGTGCAGGTGACCTGGCGATAGGAGACCGGATTGAGCACGGTCACCGTCTCGCCCATGCCGCCTTCGCTCATCGCCTTGCCGATGGCCGTCAGCATGATGCCGGGCATCGCGAAGGTCATGGTGACGGTCGAGCCCTTGGTCACCAGCACGGGCATGCGCACGTCGCTCGGCCGCACCGGCTCGCCGGCGCGCAAATAGCGCCGCGCTTCGTGGCCGGCAAGCGCATCGAGCTGGGTGACGGCGCCGCCCGAAAGCTGGCTTGCCGGCACCTTGACGAAGGCAAGGTCCGAGTCCGAGATGACGTCGCCGCGCGCGATATCGTGCGCCGGCACCACGATCGGAGTTTCGTCCGCGGCGAACGCCGGCATGACGATGAGCAGCGCCCAGATGAACAGCAGCAAGCGCATCACTGGCCTCCCAATCGCGACGTCGTGGACATCATGTCGTCCGCGGCGGAGATCACCTTGGAATTCATCTCGTAGGCGCGCTGGGCGGTGATGAGATCGGTGATCTCTTCCACCGGATTGATGTTGGCGGTTTCGAGATAGCCTTGCTGGATGGTGCCGTAGCCGGCCGAGCCGGGAATGCCGGACTGCGGCGAGCCCGACGAGGGGGTTTCCGTGAAAAGATTGCCGCCGACCGCGTTCAGGCCCGCTTCGTTCGGGAAACGCACGAGTTCGAGCTGACCGAGCGTCTGCGGCGCCGTTTGGCCGGGAATCGTCGCCTGCACCTGGCCTTGCGAATTGACCGTGACGGCGGTGGCGTTCTGCGGCACGGCGATGCCCGGCGCGACCGTGTAACCGTCCTGCGTGACGATCTGGCCTTCCGGCGAGAGCGCGAAATTGCCGGCGCGCGTATAAGCGTCGGTACCGTCCGGCTCGGTGATGTGGAAATAGCCGGCGCCGTTGATCGACAGATCGTAGGGATTGCCGGTCGACTGCATGTCGCCCTGACTCATCACGCGAGCCACGGCGGCGGTGCGCACGCCGGCGCCGAGCTGGATGCCCGAGGGCACGACGGTGCCGGAGTCCGAAGACTGCGTGCCCGCCTGCTCGATGGTCTGGTAGAGCAGATCCTGGAATTCCGCGCGCTGGCGCTTGAAGCCCACCGTGTTCATGTTCGCGAGGTTGTTCGCGATCACTTCGACATTGGTCTGCTGGGCCAGCATGCCCGTGGCGGCGATGGAAAGGGCGCGCATTGTCTCTACTCCTTAGCTCTCGACCGAGCCGAGTTTATCGATGGCCTGCATCTGCAGGCTCTCTTGCGATTGGGTGAGGTTGGCGGTGGCCTCATAGGCCCGCATCACCTCGAGCATTTTCGAAATCTCGAGCACGGGCTCGACATTGGAAGCCTCGAGCGCGCCCTGATGGATGGCGGCACCCGTGGCATCCGACGGCGACTGGGTCGTGGAATAGAGACTCGATCCCTGTTTGGTCAGAGCCGTCTCGTCGGCGAAATCGACCACTCTGAGCTTGCCGATCTGACCCTGCTTGCCCGATACCGTTCCGTCCTGGGCGATGTGGATGTCGCCGTCATCGGCCGTGATGTCGATTTCGCCGCCGTCGCCCATCACCGGATCGCCGTCGCCGGTGACGAGCCGGCCCTGGCTGTCGAGCTGGAAATGGCCATTGCGCGTGTAGCGGTCGCCGCCCGCGGTCTGCACCACGAAATAGCCCTTGCCGTTGATGGCGAGATCGAAGGGCGCGTTGGTGGTCTCGATGCGGCCCTCGTTCAGGTCGCGCACCACGCCCGCATCCTTGACGAAGCTGATAGTCTGCGGTCCCGTCTCGCCTTCGCTGGGCGGGACCTGCGTCATCACTTCCTCGAACTTCACCGACTCGCGTTTGAACGCGGGCGTGGATGCGTTCGCGAGATTGTTCGCGATCACGTCCATCGTCTGGTAGCTCGCAATCTGATGCGACAGCGCGATGAGCAGCGTGTTGTCCATGGCTTCAGATCCTTTCTGGCTCTTACGCCCGGCCCATCGGATTGCAGCGGCCATGCCAGCGGAAAAATCGCGGCAGCGCGGCGTTTCCCGGCGCTCCGCAAAGCGGGTACGGCAAAGACTGCCGGGCGAATTGTTCCCGCCGAGCCCCGTCACCGGCACCGTTTGAACCAGTCCTTAACCAAGAAAAGCCTAACGTCGTTCGGCAGTTGCGGCGCGAGGGGCGAGATGGCCAAGAAGGACAAACCGGCAAAGCCCGAAGCGGCCGAGAACGAAGCCGCGGGCGACGGCGAAACCGGCGGCGATGCCGTCGCCAAGCAAGGTTTCGTTAAGAAACTGCTCGGCAACAAGAAGCTTCTGATCATTGCCGGCGCGGCGGTCCTGCTGCTCGCGGGCGGAGGCGGTGCCGCGTTCTACTTCCTCGGCGGTTCTTCGGCGCCCGCGCCCGGCACAAAGCTGGCCGCGGCAACCCCGCCCGTGCCCATCGTGCCGCCGCAAGTCAGCTTCTTCGACATGCCCGACATCGTCGTGAACATCCAATCCGCCGACGGTTCGCCCGCTTATCTGAAATTGTCGCTGGCGCTGGAACTCGCAAGCGACGACCAGAAGCCGGGCATCCAGGCGCTGATGCCGCGCGTCGTCGATCAGTTCCAATCCTATCTGCGCGAGCTGCGCATCGACGATCTGAAGGGCTCGGCCGGCGTGCTGCGCCTCAAGGAGGAGCTTTTGCGCCGGATCAACGTGGCGGCCGCGCCCTACCACGTCAAAGATGTTCTGCTCAAAGAAATGATCGTGCAGTAGACCGAAAATGGCCGACGAAACCCAAGCACAAGACGACGCGACTCCGCCCGAAGGCGGCGACGCGGCCGAGGCCGCAGGCAGCGAAGCGGGCGCCGGCGTCGCGGCCGAGCGCATCCTGAACCAGGAGGAGATCGACTCGCTCCTGGGCTTCGACGTCAACGACGACCAGATGCAGGACAAGTCCGGGGTCCGCGCCATCGTCAACTCGGCGCTGGTGTCCTATGAGCGGCTGCCGATGCTGGAGATCGTCTTCGACCGCCTGGTGCGGCTGATGACGACGAGCTTGCGCAACTTCACCTCGGACAATGTCGAGGTCAGCCTCGACAACATCACCTCCATCCGTTTCGGCGACTATCTGAACTCGATCCCGCTGCCGGCAATCCTGGCCGTTTTCCGGGCCGAGGAGCTGGACAATTACGGCCTGTTCACCGTCGATTCGAACCTCATCTATTCCATCGTCGACGTGCTGCTCGGCGGGCGCCGCGGCACCGCCGCCATGCGGATCGAAGGAAGGCCCTACACCACCATCGAGCGCACCCTGGTGCAGCGCATGACCGAAGTGATCCTGGCCGACATGAAGGCGGCGTTCGAGCCTTTGGCGCCGGTCAATTTCTCGCTCGACCGGCTCGAGACCAATCCGCGCTTCGCGGCAATCGCGCGCCCCGCCAACGCGGCCATTCTGGTGAAGCTCAGGATCGACATGGAGGACCGCGGCGGACGCACCGAACTTCTGCTGCCCTACGCGACGCTCGAGCCCATCCGCAAGCTGCTTCTGCAGCAATTCATGGGCGAGAAATTCGGCCGCGATTCCATCTGGGAAGGCCATCTCGCCACCGAATTGTGGTCTACGCGGGTGGAGATCGACGCCATTCTGGACGAGCAGATCATGCCGCTGAACAAGATCATGAATCTCGAAGTCGGCCAGACCGTCATGCTGAACGCCTCGCCGGATTCGAAGATCGAACTGCGCTGCGGAAACGTGCCGCTGCTCAAGGGCCGGATGGGGCGGGTGGGTTCCTCGGTTGCCGTGCGCGTGGATGAGGCGGTGCAGCGCACCGGCGCCTCGCGCCAGCTTTAGGCCAAAGCCTCAGGAGAGTGTCATGGACTTTTCCTTCATCGTCGAACTCGCGTTGACAGCCGTGCTCTCGGCGACGCTGGTGTATTGCGTGCTCTTGGAGCGCAAGCTTTCGTCGCTGCGCAAGAACCAGAACGGACTCAAGGACACCATCGGCAAGCTGAACGATTCCATCGTCTCGGCCAGCGTCGCCATGCGCACGCTGAAGTCGATCGCCGCGAATGCCGGCGAGACGCTGGACGAGCGCATCGGCAAGGCGCGCGCGCTGGCCGACGAATTGTCGGTACTGACCTCGTCCGGCGAGCGCGTGGCCGAGCGCATCGACCGCGGCGCCGCGATGCCCAAGATGAACGGCATCCATCCCGCCGTGCTCGCGGGCCGGCTCGACGCGCTCAGGGGCGTGCGGTGAAGCGTATCCTCAAGCATCTGCGGCTTCTGCCCGCCGTCATCCTGCTGGGCTCGAGTCTGCTCGTCCTCAAGGGCATCGGTCTTGCCCGCGATGCGCGCGCGGAGAGCGCTGCGCCGGCGGCGCAAACGGCCGATCAGCCGGCGGCCGCGCCGCAGCCTGCGGCCGGCGACGATCCCGCCGAAGACGATTCGGAATCGGCCAGCGCGGCGCAAGTCGACGTGCTGACGAGCCTCGCGAAACGCCGCGCCGAGCTCGACGCGCAAGCCCAATCGCTCACCATGCGCGAGGACCTGCTGACCGCAGCGGAAGCGCGGGTGGACGGCAAGATCGACCAGCTGAAGAAGCTGCAATCCGACATCCAGGCTCTGCTCGGCCAGCGCGACGCGCAGGAAGAGCAGCAAGTCCAGTCCCTGGTGAAGACCTATGCCTCGATGAAGCCCAAAGACGCCGCGCGCATCTTCAACTCGCTCGACAATTCCGTGCTGATCGCGGTGGCGCAGGAGATGAAGCCCGACGTGCTGGGCGCGATCCTGGCCGCGATGGAGCCCGAACAGGCGCAGAAGCTGACGGTCAAGCTCGCCGACCGGCTGAAGCTTCCCGCCGAAGAGAAGCCCGAGACGCTGGCCGCCGCCGCACCGCCGCAAGTGCCCTCCGCCGTCGGCGCGCCCAACGCGCCCGTCGCCACGGCCGGCTCGGTCACCGTGCCGCCGGCGCAGAATGTGCCGTCGCCCGCTGCCACGGCACCGCAAGCAACCGGCACCGCGCCCAAGCAAGGCGGCTAGACAAGACGGGGCGCGCGAATCACGCGACACTGAATGTCCATGGTCGAGATGAACCGCATACACGCAGCGGCCGCCGCACTGGCAGCCTTGTTCGCTGTTGCGCCCATGGCGCGGGCGGATTCCGTTTCGACCGACATGGACGATGGCTATGGCCGCATGGTGTTCACGTTGACGCCCGCCGCCCAGCCCAAGGCCGCGCTGGCGGACGGCGTCTTGACGCTCGCCTTCGGCCGCAAGGTCGGCGTGGACGCGCAAGGCATCGCGCGCGCGCTGCCCGGCTATGTCGGCGCCGTGCGCGTGGACCCCGACGGCGCGACCTTCCGCTTCGCACTGTCTGAGCCCGCGCGGCTGCACACCTCTTCTTCCGGCGACAAGTTCGACGTCGATATCTTGCCGCAGACCTTTGCCGGCACGCCGCCGGACTTGCAGCCGCCGCCGTCGAAGAAGCCGGTGGCGGTCGATCCGGCGACGCTGCCCGCACTCAAGGTCAGGATCGGCAGCTATTCCAAATTCACCCGTCTCGTCTTCGATTGGCTCAACACCGTCTCCTATGCGGTCTATCCCGGCGCCGGCCACATCACGCTGCGCTTCGAGGCCGAGGCGCGGATGGATTTCTCCGCCCTCACCAACAACGCGCCGCCCTGGGTGAAGAAGGCGGCGTGGAAAATCGAGAACAACAGCACCGTGGTCGACCTCGATACCGATCCCGATGCGGGCTATCACGACTTCCGCGACGGCACGCATGTGGTGCTCGACGTGCTGGCGCCGGGCGGCGATCGCACCGCCTATCGCCCGCCGGAGGATGGCGGCAAAGAGGGGCCCGAAACCAAATTCGCGCGGCTGCCCGACGCCGCGCAAGGCGTGTCGCAAGCGCAGGCGCAGGCGATCGCGCAAACCGCCGAGAAGCTGAACGGACCAAAGCCCGACGACAAGGCCGCGGCCGCGCCGAAGCCCGCCGACACCGGCGCCGGCGCGAAACCGCCGCAGCCGGCCAATCAGACCAAGGATGCCAGCGCCGACGATGCGCCGACGCCGCCACCCGACAATCCGCAAAGCGCGGATGCCGCGCGCACGCGCAACGGCGCGGTCTTGACCTTCGCCGGCGCCGGCAATCGCGCGGTGGCGGCCTTCATCCGCGGACGCACCGCCTGGGTGGTGATCGACGGCGCATACACGATCGATCCCGCGCACCTGAAGACGGCGCTGGGCGACTTCCCCGATTCCGTGGACGCCACCAATGGCGGCGGCGACAGCGTGTTGCGCGTGACCTTGAAAAGCCCCGAGCAGATCGCCGCGCGCGCCGAAGGCAAGACACTCAAGATCGTGATCGCGCCGGACGCGCAGGAAAGCGCCGCCGCCATCGGCTTCACCCGCGACGACAGCGATGCCAATCATGCCGCACTCGCGACGCTGGTGCCGGGCGCGGGCCAGCCGGTGGCGCTGGTCGATCCCGATGCCGGCGACACGCTGACGATCGTGCCCGCCTATGCCGGGCGCGCGACCTTGCAGCCGCGCCGCTATCTCGAATTCTCCGTGTTGCCCACGGCGGCGGGGCTCGCGCTCACGCCCTTCGTGGACGACCTGAGCGTGAAGGTCGCCGATTCCGAAGTCACCATCACGCGCGCGGGCGGGCTCGGCTTGACGCCGGCGCCGCCGGTTCAGGCCGACAATCCGGCAGCACTCGCGCATGGCGACAACGGTCCGTCCTTCATCGATTTCGCGGCCTGGAGCAAAGACAAGCACGGCACGTTCCTCGCCTCCGAGCGCACGCTCGAGCGCAATATCGCAAGCCTCAAGCCGGACGATGCGAACCCCGCGCGCATCGCACTCGCCCGCTTCTATCTCGCCAACGGCTTCGCGGCCGAGGCCTTGGGCCTCATCGATCTGGCGCAGGCGGCCAACCCCGCTCTCGACAACGACATGGCGCTTCAGACCATGAAAGGTGCCGCCGAATACATGATGGCGCGCTACCGCGATGCGCATAACGATCTCGCCGCGTCCATGTTCGACGGCGACCGCAATGCCGCGCTGTGGCGCGGGTTGACGGACGCCGCGCTGGAGAACTGGTCCGACGCTTCGAACGAACTCGCCTTGGCCGAGCCCGTCTTGAAGCGCTATCCCGCCGATTGGCAGGCCCGCGCGCGGCTGGCGCAGGCGCGCGCGGGCCTCGGCACCGGCGCGCTCGAAACCGCGGATGCATCGCTTCAACATTTGCCTCCCAATCTTGACAAGCCGCTGATGCTCGAAGCCCAACTCGAACGCGCGCGGCTCTTGGCAGCGGAGAGCCGCTATCGCGACGCCCTGCCCTTGTTCGAATCCGTCGAGAACGGTGGCGACGAGGCCCTGGCCTGCCGCGCGATCTACGATGCGACCAATGCCGGACTCGCAGCCGGCGCAATTTCGCCCGATCGGGCGATCGCAACGCTCGAACAGCTTCGCTTCCGCTGGCGCGGCGACGCGCTCGAACTGAAGACGCTGCGCAAGCTCGGTCAGCTTTACTTCGCCAAGGAACGCTGGCGCGACGGCCTCAACGTGCTGCGCATCGCCAGCGAGAATTTCCTGAACGACGATCTGGCGCGCCAGGCGCAGGACGACATGCGCGCGGCCTTTGCGAACCTGTTCCTCAAGGGCAAGGCCGACAAGATGCCACCGATCCAGGCATTGGCCCTGTTCTACGAATTCATCGATCTCACGCCCATCGGGCCCGACGGCGACGAAATGATCCGGCGCATGGCGGACCGGCTGGTGGCGGTCGATCTCCTGGGCCCTGCGGCGACGCTGCTCAACTATCAGGTCACGCACCGGCTCGACGGCGTGGCGCAGGCGCAGGTCGCCACGCGCCTGGCCATGATCGAGCTGATGGACCACAAGGCGAAAGACGCCTTGGCGGCGCTACGCTCGACGCAGGTCGCCGGATTGCCCGACGATCTCGCCCATCAGCGCATGATCCTGCAGGCGCGCGCACTGGCCGCGCTCAAGCAATGGGATCAGGCGCTCGACATGATCGGCACCGACGATCAACCCGATTCGCGCCGCCTCAGAGCCGACATCTATTGGGAGAGCGGCAATTGGGCCGTCGCCGGCGAGAAGGCCGAAGCGCTTGTGACCGCGCGCGCCGATGCCAATGCGCCGCTCACCGCGGACGAGCGCAACCTGGTGCTGCGCACGGCCATCGCCTATTCGCTGGCGAACGACCAGACGAGCCTGAACCGCATCAAGAGCGAATTCGGCGGCGCAATGCAGGCGAGCCCGGACACCAGCGCCTTCGCGGTGTTGACCGAAGACATCGGCAACGAGGACGTGGCCTTCCGCGACATGGCGGGCAAGATCGCCTCCATCGATACGCTGGAAACGTTCATGAAGGACTTCAAGACCCGTTATGACCAGGTGGCGACGAATTAGAGTCGTTTTGCGATTCGAAGCACGCGCAAGACACAATTCGGGCGCCGATGGAATCGGGTTTTTTCGCTTTCACGCTGCGCCGCTCAGGCGCGTCTCACGTTCCTTTCCCGCACGCGGAGGACCGTTTCTCCGCCACCGCCGATCATCATCGTCCGCGCATGCGCGTGATTCATCTGAACCTCTCCGAAAAAATTGGGTCACCGGTTCGCTCGCAAGGAAAGCGCGCGACCAAGCGATGACAGCTGAGGGATAACGTGCAAAACAAAACGCGCCGGAGGGGATAAGCCGCGGCGCGTTGGTTCCGACTCACACTTCGTGAGACTGGGACACCATGACAGATCGACCGTCACGGTGCAAGGTAAAGTTGAAAAAATTTATGAAATTTTCTTTCAAGTTGTACAGGCGGCCGCCTCGGGCCGATATCCCGCGGACGGGCGAAAGTCAGGCGCAGGCGGCCGTCTCCGCCAAAACCTGGTCCAGCCAAGCCAGCGCGCGCCGCGCGATCTTCTCCCAGCCCGGCTCGCCGATCAACCAGTGGGAATGGCCGTCGACCTCTTCATGCACGACCTGGCCTTTGTAACGGCCGGCGATGCGCCGCACGGTGGCGGGCGGATTGATGCGATCCTTCGCGCCCACCAGCGACAAGATCGGCGCGGTCACGGCGCGCGTATCGACATGGCTGGCGCGGCGTGGATCGAGCGCCCAATGCATGATCTCGAACGTCGCAAGGCCGGACTCCGGCACGAAGCGCGAAAGCACCGCCGCGCGCGCGGGCTCAGGCAACAGATCGAGCGAATGGGATTCGGCCACCCAATGCGCGGGTGCGAGCGCCTTGTTCCAGAAATCGCCGGCGAGATAGAGCGCCTGCGCCGAGGCGATTTCGAACACCGTCGAGGGCAGCACGCCCGACGGCGGCGACGGCGCGAGCAGCACGAGCGCGGCCGCCGGCCGGCGCGCGGCCAGGATCTGCGCCAGCAAGCCGCCCATGGAGTGGCCGATCAGGATGGGCGCTTCGTCGAGGGACGCGAGTTCGGCTTCGAGATCGGCGGCGTAATCCAGCACCGATACGCCAGACAGCGCCTGGCGATCGCCGCCGCTGCCGCCGTGATGGCGCAAGGTCGGCGCGGTCACGTCATAGCCGTGCTTTGCGAACAGGCGCGCCCAACCCTCGAACGCCCAGCCGCCGCAGAAGGCGCCGTGAATCATCGCGACAGGCGGACGCGAACGCTTTCGTGATGCCATCGCTTAAGCCGCCGGCACCGCGAGATCGCGAAAGGCCGCGACCACGTCGATGTAGATGTCGCGCTTGAACGGCACGATCAGGCCGGGCAGCGCATCCGCCGCGATCCATTTCCAATCGGCGAATTCCCGTTCGTGGCGGGAAAGATCGATGTCGCTATCCTCGCCTTCGAAGCGCATGGCGAACCATTTCTGCTTCTGGCCGCGATATCTGCCCTTGAGCGCCACGCCCAACAGATGCTCGGGCAGGTCGTAGGTGAGCCAACGGGGATGCTCGCGCAGGATTGCCGCCTTCGCCGTGCCGATCTCTTCCTCCAATTCGCGGAAGACGGCATCGCGCGGGGTCTCGCCTTCGTCGATGCCGCCTTGCGGCATCTGCCAGCCCTCGACCGTCTGCTCGATGCGCCGGCCGACGAAGGCAAGCCCGGCGCGGTTGAGCAGCATCGCGCCCACGCAGGGACGATAGGGCATTTCCTCGCGGACGGCGGCAGCGGACATGGGAAGAATTCAATTGGCCTGGGGCGGCACTATCGCCGAAACCGGCACCAGAACAAAGCCCCGGCCCGGCAGGCCCCGGGCCCACATCGCGACGCGCTCGACCGTGACGGGATAGAGGAAGCCGGCGCCGGCCGCGGATCCCGAAACGCGCGCGCGGGCCTCCAATTCGGAGAGCCGGCGGTCGATCTCCATCGCAGTCTGGATGGTGTCGAGCGTCACCGCGCTTTGCGCGAAGAGCGCGCCGGTCGATTGCGCCACGTCCGGCGCTTCGGAACGCGTGGCGGAGCCGGAATCGAAGAACATCAATCCGCGCCGCTTCAGGAACGTCATCACCGGCGCCAGCGCATCGGAATTGGCGAGGAAGCGGCCGCCCAAAAGATTGGTGATGCCGACATAGCCGGTGAAGCGGCCGAGCGCCCAGGACAGGCGCTGGATGTTGTCGTCTTCGCCCGCGCGCGAGAGCAGCGTGTGCGGACCGGGATCGCTGTCCGGGAAATCGAACGGCTCCATCGGCACTTCCATCAGCACTTCGTGGCCGCGCCGCCGCGCTTCGGTGACCCAGCGCTGCGCGTCGTTGTCGTAAGGCGCGAAAGCGAGCGTGACCGGCGGCGGCAGCGCATCGAGCGCGGCCGAGGTTTCCTTGGCGCTGAAGCCCAGGCCGCTGATGACAATGGCGATGCGCGGCCGCTTGTCGCCCGGCGTCACCGGCGGCGCATAGGCTTTGAACGGCGTGCGGCCGTCATCGGCGATGCGCGGCAGCGGGCCCTGATTGGTGTTCTCGATCAGCGCCGGATCGGCCACGAGCGCCTCGCCGGCGCGGATGGGCTTGGTGATGGTCGCGGGCACGACGCCGGGCGGCAGCTTCGGCTCGGACGTCGCGGTCTGCTGCGGCGTGGCCACGGCCGGTGGCGTCGTGGCGGCGTTTTGGGCGGGCGGCGTTTCGAGAGGCGCCGTCGGCTGCGGGCCCGCGCCGATCAGATTGGTGTTGGGCGTCGACGCGTTCTGAGCGGTTGCCGGCGGCTTTCTCGCGGCCATCTTCGGGTGCAGGGCGAGAGGCTTGAGCGCGACCTCGACCACCGGATTGCCATCGGACGGATTACCGAAGAACGCGAGCCAGCCGCACAGCGCCAGCAACCCGGCCAATGTGAAGAGCCAGGCCAGCGCCAGGATCAAGGGCCCGCGGCCGCTGCGCGCGGCGCCCATATCCTCAGCCAGGTGCGAAGCGGCCATGGAGGTTTTTAGAGCAATTCACGGTTACGGACGGGTTAATTCCACCGCGCGGCGGAAAAAGGAAAGGGCCGCGGGAACTCCGCGGCCCTCCCCAAAGCCCCCTGGTGTCGGCGCGGCTCAGTCCGCCTTCGCGGTCTGATCGTCCTTCACGCGCTCGGTGACGAAGCTGACCGTTGTCTTTCCGCGCAACAGATCGAGCGCATAGGAAAGCTGGAAGTCGTCATACTTCTTGCCCGGCGCCGGACGGATGATGGTGTCGTTGACCTTGTTCGGGCTGTTCTGCGGGGCAAGGTGGCCCGGCAAATTAGCCTCGGTCTCGCGCAGCGACTTCGGAATCGGATTGTCGTCCGCGGACTGCGCCACCTGGACCTCCGGCACGATGCCGGTTGCCTGGATCGAATGGCCTGACGGCGTGTAGTAGCGCGCCGTGGTCAGACGCAGCGCCCCGCCGCCTTCGCGCAGCGGAATGATAGTCTGCACCGAACCCTTGCCGAAGCTGGTCATGCCCAGGATCTTGGCGCGGTGGTTGTCCTGCAGCGCGCCCGCCACGATTTCCGACGCCGAGGCCGTGCCGGCGTTGATCAATACGACGATCGGCTTGCCGTCGGTGATGTCGCCGGGCTTGGCGTTGTAGCGCTGGGTATCCTCGGGATGGCGGCCGCGGGTGGAGACGACTTCATAGGTGCCGTCGAGCAGATCGTCGGACACCGCGATCGCCTGATCGAGCAGGCCGCCCGGATTGTTGCGCAAATCCAGCACGTAGCCCTTGATCTTGTCGGGGCCGATTTCCTTCTTGAGCTTCTTCACCGCGGCTTCGAGGCCGGAATCGGTGCGCTCGTTGAAGGCGGTCAGGCGGATGTAGCCGATGTCGCCTTCGGCGTGGCTGCGCACGCTGTCGACCTTGATCACCGCGCGGGTGAGTGCCACGTCGAACGGTTTCTTTTCGCCCTGACGCAGTACGGTGAGCGTGACCTTGCTACCCGGGGCGCCGCGCATCTTGTCGATAGCGTCGTTGAGCGCCATGCCCTGGACCGGCGTGCCGTCGATGCCGGCGATGTAGTCGCCGGGCTTGATGCCGGCCTTGGCGGCGGGCGTATCGTCGATCGGCGAGATCACCTTGATGAGGCCGTCTTCCATCGTGACTTCGATGCCGAGGCCGCCGAATTCGCCCTTGGTTGTGATCTGCATGTCGCCGAAGGCCTTGGCGTCCATGTAGCTCGAATGCGGATCGAGCGAAGAGACCATGCCCTGGACTGCGTCGTCGATCAGTTCGCTGTCGTCGACCGGGCGCACGTAATTGTCGCGCACTTTCTCGAACGCGTCGGTGAAGAGATCGAGCTGCTGATAGGTGCCGCCCGCGTTCGAGGCACCATGTGCCGCCGGGAACACCATCAACGCGACGGCGAAACCCGCCGCCATGCCGGTGCCGATCAGCGCCCATTTGTTCCAATTCATGTTCGTTTTGCCTTTCTCAATTCGGCGCCCAAAAGCGGCAGGGGACTTTGGCCTTCGCCACCGCGCCGCAATTCGAAATAGAGCCGCGGATTCGGGCCATTCCGCGGCATGGTTCCAAGCGGTTCCCCTTCCAGGAGGCGGTCGCCCGGTCTCACTTCAGCGCTGCCCAGACCCGCCAGGACAAGATCGTAGCCATCGGCCGTCTCCAGGATCAATACCAAGCCCACCTTATGGTAAGGCCCGGCATAGAGCACCTCGCCGTCCGCAGGCGCAACCACCTGGGCACCTTCGTCGGTCACATAGCTGACGCCCGGAGCACTTGCCCCGCCGACACCATCGGGACCGCCTTCGACGAGCTGTCCCACCACCGGCTTTCTAAGCGAACCCGCCTTCGTTTTGCTTAACGCGGCCCGGTTGTCCGCAGGGACAACCACCATAGCCGCGCCCATGGCCTGACTTTGGGGTTCTGCCCGCAAAGCGGCGACCTTTGCAAGCAGAGTCTTGAGATCGGT
>Ga0335085_10010543_pt1 | contig 13797 bp, 13 predicted proteins | sample Lox_Sample_45_FD_206712 | JGI IMG/M metagenome (GOLD analysis project Ga0335085, IMG submission 206712) | Soil microbial communities from Loxahatchee National Wildlife Refuge, Florida, United States - Lox_Sample_4.5 | ecosystem: Environmental > Terrestrial > Soil > Wetlands | place: USA...
CCATGGTCGTCTCCTCAGTAGCCGAACGAGCGGTCGACGGCGTCCAGGATCCGGTCCAGGTCCGGCAGGTAGTGATCCTCGAGCCGGGACGGCGGGTACGGGATGGCGAAGCCGCCCACCCGCAGCACCGGCGCCTCCAGGTGGTAGAAGCACCGCTCGGTGACCTGGGCGGCGATCTCGGCCCCGAGCCCGGCGAAGACCGGCGCCTCGTGCGCGACGACGCAGCGGCCGGTCTTGCGCACCGAGGCGGTGATCGTGTCGATGTCCAGCGGGGACAGCGAGCGCAGGTCGACGACCTCGATGCTGCGCCCGTCCTCGCGGGCGGCCGCGGCCGCCTCCACGGCGGTACGCATCACCGAGCCGTAGGCGAGTAGGGTCACCTCGGTGCCCTCGACGGCCACCCGGGCCCGGTCGAACGGGAGCGCGTCCGCTACGCCGCCGGCCACCTCGACCTCGGCCTTGTCCCAGTAGCGGCGCTTCGGCTCGAAGAAGATCACCGGGTCGTCGCAGCTGACCGACTGCTGGATCATGGTGAACGCGTCGGCCGCGTCCGCGCAGGCCACCACGCGCAGCCCGGGGATATGCGCGAACAGCGCCTCGGGCGACTCGCTGTGGTGCTCGACCGCGCCGATGCCGCCGCCGTAGGGAATGCGGATCACCACCGGCAGGGCGACCTGCCCGCGGGACCGGTAGCGCATCTTGGCCAGCTGGCTGACGATCTGGTCGTACGCGGGAAAGACGAAGCCGTCGAACTGGATCTCGCAGACCGGGCGGTAACCGCGCAGGGCCAGGCCGATCGCGGTGCCGACGATGCCGGACTCGGCCAGCGGGGTGTCGACCACCCGGGCCTCGCCGAAGTCCTTCTGGAGCCCGTCGGTGACCCGGAACACGCCGCCGAGCTTGCCGACGTCCTCGCCCATGATCAGGACCTTGGGGTCGTTCTCGAGCGCCTTGCGCAGTCCCTCGTTCAGGCCGCGGGACAGGGTGAGCTTGGTCATCGCACTGCCTCCCCTTCGAACGAGTCCAGGTAGGCCGCGTACTCCTCGCGCTGTTCGGTCAGCAGCGCGGTGGGCTCGGCGTACACGTGGTCGAACAGCGCCATCGGGGGCGGGTCCGGCATCGTCCGGCAGGCCTCGCGCACCCGGGCGCCGACCTGCTTGGCCTCCGCGTCCACCTCGGCGAAGAACTCCTGCTCGGCTAGGCCGTTACGGACGAGGTACGCCCGGACCCGCTCGATCGGGTCCTTGAGCTTCCACACCTCGAGCTCGCTGGCCAGCCGGTACCTGGTCGGGTCGTCGGTGGTGGTGTGCGCGCCCATCCGGTAGGTGAACGCCTCGATCAGCGTCGGCCCCTGGCCTTCCCTGGCCGCCTGCATGGCCTTCCTGGTGACCGCGTAGCAGGCCAGCACGTCGTTGCCGTCGACCCGCAGCCCGGGGAAGCCGAATCCGCGGGCCCGCTGGTAGAGCGGGATGCGGCTCTGCTTCTCCAGCGGCTCGGAGATGGCCCACTGGTTGTTCTGGCAGAAGAAGACGATGGGGGCGTTGAACACCGGCGCCCAGACGAAGGCCTCGTTGACGTCACCCTGGCTGGTGGCGCCGTCGCCGAAGTACACGATGACGGCTTCGTCGGTCTCCCGGCCGTCGCGCTGGATGCCCATCGCGTAGCCGGTGGCGTGCAGGGTCTGCGCGCCGATGACGATGGTGTAGAGGTGGAACTTGTACTCCTCGGGCGCCCAGCCGCCGTGGCTGACGCCGCGGTACAGCTCGAGCAGCTTGACCGGGTCGATGCCGCGGCACCAGGCCACACCGTGCTCGCGGTAGGTGGGGAAGACCATGTCGCCCGGGTTGAGCGCCCGGCCGGACCCGATCTGGGCGGCTTCCTGGCCGAGCAGCGAGGCCCAGATGCCCAGCTCGCCCTGGCGCTGGAGGGCGATCGCCTCGGTGTCGATCCGGCGGACGAGCACTAGGTCCCGGTACAGGGCCTTGATGTCGTCGGTGGTCAGGTCCAGCGGGTAATCGGGGTGGTCGACGCGCTCACCCTCGGGGGTAAGCAGCTGGATTAGTTCGGTGGTCGCAATACCGGTTTCTACGGTCACGTGCCACTCCTTCCCAGACCGGAGCTGGGGTTACCAGCGCCTGCCGGTCGGCTAGGGGTTCCCGGACTTCGTTGTCTCGGGGCGGTCGCGTACGCTGCGGCCCGGTGGGACCGCATGCGCCCGCGTTGCCCGTGGGACGCTCTCACCCGACGATATATGCCCTGATTGACCGGGAGGATACGTGGCGCGGGTGATCGTGGAAGTCATGCTCAAGCAGGAGATTCATGACCCGCAGGGGGAGGCCATCGCCAGCGCGTGCCACCGCCTCGGGTTCGGTCAGGTGCGCGGCGTGAGGCAGGGCAAGAGGTTCGAGGTGGAATTGGACGGGCCTGCCGACGAGGCTGCTGTGACCGCAATCACAAGCCTGGCTCGCGATCTGCTATCGAACCCGGTCATAGAGGAATTTAGAGTGCACACCGACGGAACGTGACCAAGTCGATTACCTTACGTTTTGGAGAAGCCTGGTTTCGGCCGCGTTAACTGGGAATCACTCGGACTGTGAGTACGGGTGGGCAAACGCGGGTGAAGCCGGTTCCTGATGTGAAGTTCTGCTTGGTATTCGGTTGCGAGACGCTCAGCATCCCGGTCATGCGCCGTGTTCTCGGCGACACGCTCCTCGGCCTCGGCGCGGACGACGAATCCGTGTACGACATCCTGCTGGCGGCCACCGAGGCCTGCACCAACGTCCTCACCCACGGGGGTCCTGAGGTCCGCGGCTACGCCGTGGTGACCAGTGTCGGCGCGGTCGGCTGCCAGGTCGAGGTGGCGGACGAGGGAACCGGCCTGCTGCCGGATGCGGACGCCGAGGCGGAGTCCCCGCCGTCACCGGCCCATTCCCAGGCGGCCCCCGTCCCAGAAGCAGAGCTGCCAGTAGCTCAGCTGCCCGAGTCGGGCCGCGGCCTGGCCGTCATGCGGGCCTGCGTGGACAACGTCACCCTGGCCAGCCGTCCCGGTCACGGCACCGTCGTGACCATGCGCAAGCGCATCCGCTGGCACGAAGACGCCCCCCTGCGCGCGGCCAGCTAGTGCCCCGCGTCTGGCCAGTGCCCCGCGTCTGGCCAGTGCCCCGCGTCTGGCCAGTGCCCCGCGTCTGGCCAGTGCCCCGCGTCCCAGAAGTAACACCTTCACCATAGGACTCTCACGCCACATTCCTGAAGGCATGATTGTTGCAACGCATTCTAAAGGGGGTTTATATTGTGGCAACCATGCCCAGCCACGGGGCACCTAGTCGCCGCTGATGGTGGTCTGGGGCGGGCTCTGGCTGGCTAGGCGCATAAACTTCAGCGCGTGCGGATTGGGGTCGTTACTTTTCCGGGATCGCTGGATGATCGCGATGCGGCGCGGGCGGTCAGGCTGGCGGGGGCGGAGCCGGTCGCGCTGTGGCACGGGGACCGCGGGCTGCGGGGCGTGGACGCGGTGATCCTGCCGGGCGGCTTCTCCTACGGGGACTACCTGCGGTGCGGGGCGATCGCCAGGTTCGCGCCGGTGATGAGCGACCTGGTGCCCGCGGCCAAGGCCGGGCTCCCGGTGCTCGGCATCTGCAACGGCTTCCAGATCCTGTGCGAGGCGCACCTGCTGCCGGGCGCGCTGACCCGCAACGCCGGGCTCCGGTTCGTCACCCGCGACCTGCCGCTCCGGGTGGAGAACGCGAGCACCGCGTGGACCAGGTCTTACGCCGGCGGTGAGCGGATCGTGGTGCCGCTGAAGAGCGGGGAGGGCGCCTACGCGGCCGACCCGGCCACGCTGGCCAGCCTGGAGGCATCCGGGCGGGTCGTCCTGCGGTACGCCGGGGACAACCCGAACGGGTCCGACGCCGCCATCGCCGGGGTGTGCAACGCGGCGGGAAACGTGGTCGGCCTGATGCCGCACCCGGAGCACGCGGTCGACCCGCTGACCGGGCCCTCGGCCGACGGGCTCGGCTTCTTCACCTCGGTGCTGGCGGGGGTGGCGGCGTGACCGGAGCGGACACGGTCCCGGCGGACACGGTCGAGCGGGCGGCGGCCACCGCGGGCCTGCCCCAGCCGTACGCCGAGCTCGGGCTGAAGCAGGACGAGTACGAGAAGATCCTGGGCATCCTCGGCCGGCGGCCGACCGCGGCCGAACTGGCCCTGTACTCGGTCATGTGGAGCGAGCACTGCTCGTACAAGTCCTCCAAGGTGCACCTGAGGCAGTTCGCGGACAAGGCGCCGCCGTCAGGGAAGCTGCTCGCCGGCATCGGTCACAACGCCGGGGTGGTCGACATCGGCCAGGGTTACGCGGTCACCTTCAAGATCGAATCGCACAACCACCCGTCGTACGTGGAACCGCACCAGGGCGCGGCCACCGGCGTCGGCGGCATCGTCCGGGACATCCTGGCCATGGGTGCCCGTCCGGTCGCGGTGATGGACGCGCTGCGGTTCGGGGCCGCCGAGGCGCCCGACACCGCGCGGGTCCTGCCCGGCGTGGTCAGCGGCATCTCCTTCTACGGGAACTGCCTGGGGCTGCCCAACATCGGCGGCGAGCTCGACTTCGACCCCTGCTACGCGGGGAACCCGCTGGTCAACGCGCTCTGCGTGGGCGTGATGCGGCACGGCGACCTGCAGGTCGCGGCGGCGCCCGGCCCGGGTAACAAGGTGATCCTGTTCGGCTCCACCACCGGCCCCGACGGTGTGGGCGGGGCGTCGGTGCTGGCCAGCGCCACGTTCGGGGACGCCAGCACCGAGTCGGCGAAGCGGCCGAGCGTCCAGGTCGGGGACCCGTTCATGGAGAAGCTGCTGGTCGAGTGCTGCCTGGAGCTGTTCGCGGCCGGCCTGGTGGTGGGCATCCAGGACCTGGGCGCGGCCGGGGTCGCCTGCGCCACCACCGAGCTGGCCGCGGCCGGGACCGGCGGCATGGCGGTGCGGCTGGACCAGGTGCCGCTACGGGACGCGTCGCTGGGACCGCCCGAGATCTTGATGAGCGAGTCCCAGGAACGCATGATGGCCGTGGTCGAGCCCGGCCAGGTGGACGAGTTCCTCGCCGTCTGCGCCAAGTGGGACGTCAGGGCGGCCGTGATCGGCGAGGTGACCGACGCCGGGCGGCTGGTCATGACCTGGCACGGCGAGCCGGTGGTGGACATCCCGGCCGCCACCGCGGCCGACGGCCCGGTGTACGACCGGCCGTTCGCCCGGCCCGCGGCCCAGGACGCGCTGGCCGCCAGCGACCCGGCCGCGCTGCCCCGCCCGGCCGACGGCGCCGGCCTGCGCGCCGACCTGCTGGCCCTGCTGGCCTCGCCCGGCCTGGCCGACAAGAGCTGGGTCACCGACCAGTACGACCGGTACGTCCGCGGCGACACCGTGCTGGCCATGCCGGAGGACGCCGGCCTGGTCCGGGTGGACGAGGCGACCGGGCTCGGCATCGCGCTGGCCACCGACGGCAACGGACGCTACGGCCGGCTCGATCCCTACCAGGGCGCCCAGCTGGCGCTGAGCGAGGCCTACCGGAACGTGGCGGCGACCGGGGCGCGGCCGCTGGCCGTGACGAACTGCCTGAACTTCGGCTCGCCCGAGGACCCCGCGGTGATGTGGCAGTTCGCCGAGGCCGTGCGCGGCCTCGCCGACGGCTGCGCCGCCCTCGGGGTGCCGGTCACCGGCGGGAACGTCAGCTTCTACAACCAGACCGGCACGGCCGCCATCCACCCCACCCCGGTCATCGGGGTGCTCGGGGTGCACGACGACGTGCGCCGCCGGGTCGGCATGGGCTTCGGAGCCGAGGACGCTCCGGCGAACCTCGTTCTTCTCGGCCGGACGGAGCCGGAGTTCGGCGGGTCGGCCTGGGCGCACGTCCGCCACGGCCACCTCGGCGGACGGCCGCCGGCCCCCGACCTGGCGGCCGAACGACGGCTGGCCGGACTGCTCGTCGCGGCCGCCGAAGCCGGGCTGCTGTCCGCCGCGCACGACCTGTCCGACGGCGGCCTGGCCGTCGCGCTGGCCGAATCCTGCCTGCGGGGCGGGACCGGCTGCACCGTGCAGCTAACAGGCCGGCTGGCAGGCGACCCGTTCACCGCCTTGTTCAGCGAGTCGGCCGGGCGCTGCCTGGTAGCGGTGCGCCCGGGCGCCGCGGCCTCCTTCGCGGCGCTGCTGGCCGAGCACCAGGTGCCCGGCCAGGACCTCGGGACGACCGGCGGGGACCGCCTGACCGTGACCGGCTGCTTCGAGATCCCGCTGGACGAGCTCGCCGCCGGGCACGCCCGGACGCTGCCCGCGCTGTTCGGCTGAGTCCGCCCATGCCGCCCCGCAAGCCCGACCCGCGCGGTCCGGACAGCGTCGCGGCCGTGCTGCGCGCGCTGGACGCGGGGCTCGCTCCCGAGCCGGGCGACCAGCGCGCCGCGGCCAGGCACCTGCTGTACACGCTGGCCAGCCGCCACCCGGGCCGCGTCCTCGAGGTGCGGGTCCCGCCGGCGGCGGCGGTGCAGTGCCTGCCCGGACCGGTGCACACCCGGGGCACCCCGCCGAACGTGATCGAGACCGACCCGCTGACCTGGATCCGGCTGGCCACCGGGCGGCTCGGCTGGGCCGACGCGGTCGGTTCCGGCGCCGTCCACGCGAGCGGCCCGCGTGCGGATCTCGCGCCCTACCTGCCCATAGCCTGAATACACTGAAGCAGTGACACCCCCCGACGGTCGTCTCACGGATGAAACCCTTCCCGAGGACCGGCCGCCACGAGACGCGTGCGGCGTGTTCGGTGTCTGGGCCCCGCACGAGGACGTCGCCAAGCTCGCCTACTTCGGCCTGTACGCGCTCCAGCACCGCGGCCAGGAATCGGCCGGCATCGCGGTCAGCGACGGCAGCCGCATCGTGGTGCACAAGGAGATGGGCCTGGTCGCCCAGGTCTTCGACGAGCCCGCCCTGACCGCCCTGCGCGGGCACATCGCGGTGGGCCACTGCCGGTACTCGACCACCGGCGCCTCGGTCTGGGCCAACGCCCAGCCGACCTTCCGCTCCACCGGGAAGGTCAGCCTGGCCCTCGGGCACAACGGGAACCTGATCAACACCCGCGAGCTGGCCACCCTGCTCGGCGAGACGAGCCCGGGCAGCACCGGCATCGAGGCCACCTCTGACACCGATATCCTCACCGCGCTGTTCCTCAGCGAGCACGCCGGTGCCGCCGAAGCCCAGGGCAGCCCGGTGGAGAACGCGGCGGCCGCGGTGCTGCCGCGGGCCAAGGGCGCCTACTCGCTGGTCTTCATGGACGAGCAGACGCTGTACGCGGCGCGGGACCCGCAGGGTTTCCGGCCGCTGGTGCTCGGCCGCCTCGCCACCGGCTGGGTGGTCGCGAGCGAGACGGCCGCGCTGGACATCGTGGGGGCCAGGTTCGTCCGCGAGATCGAGCCGGGCGAGCTGGTCTGCATCGACGGGCGCGGGGTGCGGTCCCGGCGGTTCGCCCCGGCGCGGCCGAGCGGGTGCCTGTTCGAGTACGTCTACCTGGCCCGGCCGGACACCGCGATCTCCGGCGTCGGCGTGCACGCCACCCGGGTCGAGGTCGGCAGGCGGCTCGCGGCCGAGCACCCCGCCGAGGCCGACCTGGTCATCCCGGTCCCCGAGTCGGGCACGCCCGCGGCGATCGGCTTTGCCGAGGCCAGCGGCATCCCGTTCGGCCAGGGGCTGGTCAAGAACTCCTACGTCGGCCGGACCTTCATCCAGCCCAGCCAGACGATCAGGGAGCGGGGCATCAAGCTCAAGCTGAACCCGCTCAGGGACGTGATCGCCGGGCGCCGGCTGGTGGTGGTCGACGACACCATCGTCCGCGGCACCACCCAGCGCGCCCTGGTCGCGATGCTCCGCGAGGCAGGCGCCCGCGCGGTCCACGTCCGGGTCGCGGCCCCGCCGGTGCGCTGGCCGTGCTTCTACGGCATCGACTTCGCCACCCGCGCCGAACTGATCGCCGGGCAGTTGTCTCCCGAGGAGATCTGCGCCTCGATCGGCGCCGACTCACTCGGCTACGTGTCGCTGGCAGGACTCATCGAGGCGACGACACTGCCGGAAAACCGGCTGTGCCGCGCCTGCTTCGACGGGCAGTACCCCGTCCCGGTCGCAGATGGCGACCGGGGTAAGCACGTGCTGGACGGACTGGGCGTCGGGTCCTGACCGAGGTCAGCGGCCCCAGGCCTCCCCCGGGTCCTTCCAGGCGCCGTGAGGGTCGTCCTCGTCGTCGTCGTCCTCGTCGTCGTCATAGTCTCCGGTGGCGGAATCGTATTCGCTGTCACCAGAGTCCGTGCCGACGGCCAGTTCCGCGCGCAGCCGGTCAAGGTCGGAGCCGTCACTGCTCTTGTACTTGAGCTGACGGGCCACCTTGACCTGCTTGGCCTTGGCTCGGCCGCGCCCCATTGGCTCGACCCCCTCGAACGTCCGGAGCCGGTCAGGCCCCATGATCTCCGCCTCGCCGGCTCAGTCTACATTCTGCATTTTTCGTGCGTCATCAGACATCGTCACCGCCCCGCAGCGGGGAGCGCGACGTTCACCAGCATCCGTACAGGTACAACCGTACCCGCTTTGCGCCCCTGATGCCTACGCTGATCCCATCGTGCCCAGCCAGATTCCGCGCAGCCGGCCCACATCGGCCATCCGGCGCTCGGCGAGGCGGTCCGCCGCGACCGATGGCGGCACGCCGTCGGCGTCCGCGATGGCGAGGACTTTCCCGGTCGTGGCGAAAATCCGCATCGTAGCGGCGCGGGCTCGCTCGAAGTTGAAACCGTGCCGTTCGTCGGCCACCTGGATGACGCCGCCCGCGTTGACCACGTAGTCGGGGGCGTAGAGGACGCCCCGGTCGGCCAGGAGCTTCTCGATGCCGTGGTGGGCCAGCTGGTTGTTCGCGGCACCGCATACGATCCGCGCGGTGAGGGTGGTCGCCACGTGCTCGGTCAGCGTCCCGCCGAGCGCGCAGGGGGCCAGGATGTCCAGTTCCTCCCCGATCAGCGCGCCGACATCGGCGACGGCGCGGACCTGCGGGTGGCGCGCCCTGACGGCCTCGATGGCGGCCGGGCTGACATCGCATATGACCACGTCGGCCCCGTCCTCGACCAGGTGATCGACCAGCCGGTGCCCGACCTTGCCCACGCCTTCCACGCCGACGGTCCGGCCGCGCAGGCTGGTGCCGCCCCAGGCGTGCTCGGCCGCCGCCCGCATCCCGTGCATGACACCCATCGCGGTCAGCACCGAGGAGTCGCCGGCTCCGCCGTTCGCCGTGGTACGGCCGGTCGTCCACGGGCATTCCCTGGCGACGATGTCCATGTCCTCGCTGTAGGTGCCCACGTCGCAGGCGGTGACGTAGCGGCCGCCGAGGGAGGCGACGAACCGGCCGTAGGCGCGCAGCAGCGCCTCGGACTTGACCTGGGCCGGGTCGCCGATGATGACGGCCTTGCCGCCGCCGTGGTCCAGGCCGGCCAGCGCGTTCTTGTAGGCCATGGCGACCGACAGGCGCAGCACGTCGGCTAGCGCCTCGTCCTCGCTGGCGTACGGGTAGAAACGGGTGCCGCCGAGGGCGGGGCCCAGGGCGGTGGAGTAGATGCCGATGATCGCCTTGAGACCGGTGTGCCGGTCCTGGCAGAAGGCGACCTGTTCGTGGGCGCTGTCCTGGTCGGATGACGCGAATACGTTGGTCACGGTGGTGACCCTCCTCGTCGGAGCGCCGGTTCCTCGTTGAACCGGGGTCGGGACCAAGCGTATTGCGTGGGCAGGCTCGGTCGGCGGAGAAGGTCCGATGCGTTCCGTACCGACCGGTAACTCACAGTAGAGATGATGTCGTTACCTTGACTACCCCCTGTGCAGGGTTAAGGTATGTCACGATACGATAGTGATGACTTACGCCGCGTATCTCCGGGTTTATGAACCGGTCTCGGCGTTTCACGAGCCCGACCGCTCCCGGTGGGCCGCGTACGCGGCCTCGGCGACCAGGCCGCGGCGGCGCGACGCGCTGACGGCGGAGCACGTCGAGGCCATGCGGCGAGCCGTCTCGGCGCCCTACGTGGTGCTGCCCGAGCGGGAGAGCGAGCACGCGTACGTCCGCCGGGCGGACGGGACCACGTATATATGCCCGTGGCAGACCAGGCTGCGCTGCCTGCTCGGGTATGGCCAGATGGTGGCGTCGGCCAGCCCGCTGCTGCCGGGGACGATCCCGCCCGGCGACGACGACCAGGCCGTGGCCAACGCCCTGGCCGGGCTCGAGCTTGAGGGGCCGCCCAGGCCCCGTGACCCGTCGACCCGGCTGCACATCGTGGGCAGCCTCTGGTGCGTGCCGCTGGCCTGGTTCGTCCCGTTCGCCGCGGCCGAGCGATGGCTGTCCCTCGGCCCCGGCCCGGCCCTGCCGGCGGCCGCGGCGACCGCGTCGGCCACCCGCGCGCTGGTGTACACGACGCCGCTGGCCCGGGCTCGCCGCCGAGTCGGGCGCGCGCTGGCTACCTTCCGTGATCTCCCGGCCGGTTTCGAGGGCACCGTGCTCGATCCGCCGCAGACCGCGGACGACCTGGCCGAGGTCGGCCGCTGGCTGGCGGAATTTCACCCGTACTCACTGGTCGAGCTCGATTACGGTGGCCTGGTCTACCTGGTCAGCGACGACATGCTCTGCGGAGATCAGTCGGTGGCCGAGATCCGCGCCGCCATCGACGGAGCCGCCCGGGGCGAATGCGAGCTCGCCATGGCCATGTATATGCGCGCGCACAGCCGCTGGCGCGCATTCGCTGAATTCGAGCAGGCGAACTGAGTCCCCGGGGGCCGCCGGCGAATAAGGCCGGACAGCATTTCCGAATCTAGCGCGGTGCGACGATAAGTATCGCTAGACTCACCCTGAGTGACAATGGTCGGCGGAGAAACTGGGCATCTCGGTACAGAAACTTGCACCTGGTGGTCGACGCGTCACCGCTGGTGATGGCAATATGGTCTCTGTCGGCCATATCAGACATCCCCGACACGCTCCGCACGGAGCACCAGGCAATACAAGCAATCGCAGGATCGCAGCACTGGTCCAGGAGGAGAGGCCACGCACATGTCCGCACGTACACCAGAGGCTGAGCCACTGTTGACGCCAGCTGAGGTCGCCACGATGTTCCGTGTCGACCCCAAGACCGTCACCCGCTGGGCGAAGGCCGGCAAACTGACCTCGATCCGCACGCTGGGGGGACACCGGCGCTACCGGGAGACTGAGGTTCGTGCACTGCTCGCGGGTATTCCGCAGCAGCGTTCCGAGTGACCTAGTGCCGTATTCGCCACGCGGGCGTGGGGCCCGAGGTGAACACGGCAGCACTCGATCAAAGGAATGGGGGGTCGGCCCCGGTGGCGCGATGTCGCTCCGAGGGTGCTGTCCGGCCAACGAAAAGCCAGGGCACATCCCGGAAGACACGTCTCCGGGGCCGGTCCACTTTCAGGGGAGGGTCGCACGATGCGTGATCCAGAATTGGTCGCACGTGCTCAGCGCGCCGCGACGCGCCTGGAATCGGCACGGGAACAATGGCGCGCGCTGCCTGGACTCGCGGACGCGCCTGGGCAGCCGGTCGTAAGCTACGTCGCCCGCTCCAGCAGGTCCCGCTGACCGAGCAGTTCGCCTCGTGGCCGCCTGGCGGGCTGTTGGCTGCGGACCAGCCGCCGGCCGGGGCGTAACGTCGCCGTACGGCGACGGCACGGCTGTCGTGCGGTGTTGGCCAGGTTTCGGAGGTAGCCAGGTCGGGGCGGCGGTGGGGAAGCTGTCGCGCTGAGGGCTGGCGGGCCAAGAAATTTTGCTAGATAGGCGGGTTCACAGCTGCGTCCTAGCGTTGCTTAAGAATCGCACGGCATGATCTTCTGCGAAGGGGTCGAGACTTCTCGCCCTTTCTGTCTGGGCTCGGGGTGGCCAGGCCCCGCTCCGAGCCCAGGCCTTTTTCGTATCTGGGCAGGTGCCCGCCCTGCCGCGCGCCCGGTGCTCAGCCGCCGGGCGGTGGAAGATCTCAGCCGCGTTCGGTCGCCTGTACCCGTCACCGCCTTCCGCCGTGTCCAGAACGAGTCCAGCTTTCCTGTGAACGAGGGACCGAGGCTGTGAGTTCCTAGCGGACGAGATCCGGTGACCGCCGGCGAGCTGTCCCGGGAGGCGCCGCTTGCGCTGGCCGCCAGCGGGGCGCATCCGGAATTAGCCGCCCGGGCCATTATCTGCGTCGAGTTTGATCATCGAGTTTGATCATCGACGGGCTTTTCTCATGGTGCCGCGCCCGCCGCGGAATCGCGTTTCAGCGTGCGCGTCCAGGTAAATGCTGCCCCGTTCGGTACAAAAATGCTTGACCCAAGTCACAGCAGGCAACTCCGTCCCCGCCCGGGCCGGGTAGGGCGATCCAACCCGGATTGACCGGCAGTTCAGGATTCTGCACTTTGCAGATGCACTTGCATACGTTCGTGCAGGTTCGTTAAAGTTGCTGTACGGGGCCAGACGGCAGGATCGGTACGGTGTCGAGCGGGCTTCCAGTTAGTCGCCTCCGCCCGGCGGCATCGCCATCGGAGGAGGTCAGCTTAACCGCGCCGGCACCGGTATCGCGCGATATCCGATACCGGTGCCGAAAGTGGCAGCCTGAATGCCGGAAGACCGCACCGGTGCGGAAAGATCGTTAATGCGAGGGAGCGGACTTCCCTTTCCCGTGGGGAAGGAGGCGCAGCGTGAATAGTGCTATCGGCTCCGGCCTGGCCGGCGCGGCGGATTCGGCTGCGGACGCCCAGTGAGCCGGCCGGCCGCCAAGGCGGCCGCTCCTCCCGCTGACGGTCAGTTGTGTACCGTGTTCGCGGTCGACATCGCGGGGTTCACCGAGCCCTACCGGGACGACGACATCCGCCTGTACCTGCACGAGGAGCTGTACGAGTTCCTGGAGCGGGCGTTCGACGCCTCCGGCATCCCGTGGGCCAGGTGCTTCCACGAGGACCGCGGCGACGGCGCCCTGATCGTCGTGCCGCCCGAGATCGCCAGCAAGGGCATCATCGACCCGCTGCCCGAACGGCTCCGCAGCCTCATCCGCCGGCACAACCATGTCTCCTGCCAGGCCGCCGGGATCCAGCTGCGGGCCGCCGCGCACATCGGGCCGGTCGAGCACGACGGGCACGGGTTCATCGGCACCGACATCAACCTGCTGTTCCGCATGCTCGAGGCGCGGCCGCTGCGGCAGGCCCTGGCCGGTTCGGGCGCCGAGCTGGCCCTGATGGTCTCCGAGGACGTGTACCGCAGCCTGGTCTGCCGGTGCCCCAGCCTGGTCAGCCCGCACGCCTTCCAGCGGGTCAGGTTCCAGGTCAAGCAGACCAGGGGCCGGGCGTGGATCTACCTGCCCGGGGCTCCGTCCCCGGCGTGACGGTCACGGCGATGGATCCAGGTCAGAGCCGGGGTCGAAACTCATGCGCCGACCCTAACAGCAGCGACTATGGCCGTGATGCCTGCTCGAGCGCGGCGTCCAGGTCGTGCCAGAGATCGTCGATGTGCTCGCAGCCGACGCTCAGCCGCAGGAGCCCGGGGGGCACGTGTTCCTGTCCGGCGAGCTTGCCGCGGCGCTCGATGGTGCTCTCGACGCCGCCCAGGCTGGTGGCGTGCACGATGACCCGTACGGCGTCGCAGAGGCGGTCGGCCGTGGCGGCGTCGGCGACCTCGAAGGCCAGCACGGCCCCGAAGCCGGTCATCTGCGCGGCGGCGAGGCAGTGCCCGGGGTCGCCAGGCAGGCCGGGGTAGCGCACGCGGCTGACGGCGGGGTG
>Ga0335085_10010544_pt1 | contig 13797 bp, 12 predicted proteins | sample Lox_Sample_45_FD_206712 | JGI IMG/M metagenome (GOLD analysis project Ga0335085, IMG submission 206712) | Soil microbial communities from Loxahatchee National Wildlife Refuge, Florida, United States - Lox_Sample_4.5 | ecosystem: Environmental > Terrestrial > Soil > Wetlands | place: USA...
CGATGCAGGTGACGGTGCTAACAAATCACTAGATGAATGTATACGGATGAGAGAATGTGATTTGTACACGGATCTGTTGGTGCCGTTTGTATCTCGCGAAGTATGCAAGATGCTTGGAGTTACGGAAGACGAGCGCGTGGAGATTCTCCCACTTATCAATGATTACGTGGACATGCTCGATGGCAAGGTATTCGGCTCCGAACATCTCACCCAAAGACTTCGATCGCTTGTTTCCTTGCATCAATATTTCATGGAGCGGGTGGTACATAAGCGACTACAGCTCCCCGATTCGCACTTTTGTGATTTCGACTGGATTGCCAACTTCATTCTAGTTCTTGCCGCGGGACACGAAAGTACTGCGTTTCTATTAGGAACTTTATTGGAACAGTCCGAACAATTTGGCGGGGTTTCCAATATGCTTCAGGAGTATGAAAAACACGTTGATCTTATCGAGGAAGCGCTGCGATTTGACAGTCCGGTGCAACTTGTTGCACGGGAAGCTCTTGAAGACTTCACCGTCGGCGCTGCAGCGATTGTCAAGGGGAAGGCCGTGTTTTTGCATATCGGTGCGGCGAATCGGGACAAAAGGGCCTTCGATCTGGCGGACCAGTTCCTGCCCAACCGGGTAGGTCCTAGTTCTCTTGCTTTTGGGCTCGGAGGCGCGCGGTGCATTGGTGCAGCGCTCGCCGTAAGGAACGCACTGTCCATGCTGTCGATTTTGATGGAGCGCGGTGCGTCATTGAATATTCGGCGTGACCAGATTCGAATGTCCTGCGGACTAATGGGGCGTGAATTCTATAGAATTCCTGGGAAGGTTGCATGCCACGGTGGGTCTCGGTGAGCTCAGCCGTGTCGCGGATTGCTTGTGTGGGAGTCGAAGTGCCATGCACTCAATGGAACCATAGATGTCTTCGGCACCTGGACGTCTAACCTACCCCCACTCTTACCCCCAAGAACTTCTCGCATGTTGGTGGTCACGAGTAGGCCACGGCGAACTCAAGCCTGATGCCGTTCAAGCCGCGTGGCCAGAAGTAAATTCCTCCTCGCAGAACTTATGGATCTGCGTCAGCATCTTTGTGAGCGCGCGATTGCGCTGCGCCGTGCACCCAGAGCTCCACCACGCGATAGGGGGCCTCCGCGGAGCTATTGTCGATGAGGAGGCCCACATCAACGAATTGCAAGGCGGCCCGAATATTCCGCGCCGTGCGCTCGAAGCGGGACTGGAGCTTGTCATCCGGAATATCGTGACCGCCGCGACCGACTCGCTGGACGACGCGAGCAAGGGAAAGAGCCGGATCCGAGAGGGTAATGAAAATCCCGATCACGGCGTACCGTGCGGTCTGCGCGTCCTTCTGACCTGAGGGTCGATTTTCGGTCCAGTTGATACTTCGGGATAATGGCCCTTCGGGAAGCGAGGGGACCATGAAGAAGACCAGGTTTACCGAGGAGCAGATGGTCAAGATCCTGCGCGAGGCGGACAAGTCGCCCGTGTCGGAGGTGGCCAAGAAGCACGGGGTGAGCGATGTCACGATCTACGCCTGGCGCAAGCGCTTTGGACAGCTTGAGGCGGTGGACGTGAAGAAGCTGCGGCAGCTGGAGGCCGAGAACGCCCGGCTGAAGAAGATGCTGGCCGAGCGCGTAATGGACATCGAGATCCTGAAGGAAGTCGCCGCAAAAAATGTATGACCCGCCCCGTGTTTGCAAGAGGCTTCTTCTTCTGAGGGTGTGGCTGGTCGGTCTGCCTAAATGTATCCGGCCTACTTGTGGGAGTTGCAAGCCCCCTGGCCTTGATGGAGATCCGCGCACGCCAGGCCTAATAAATGGTGCGGTCTATGACGACCATTTTCTTGGAGCAGGCTCGAGACGTGTGGGGTTGACCGTACTGCCATCCTCGTGAAGTCTCCTGCAGAACCTGGTGGGATAATTAACTCGATGCGGCGCTGTCGTCGCTACGCCGGCATCATGGACGATGCCGATCCGGATCGGTAGACCTCATTGCGTGCCAGCACGGCCCAAGCCATGCGAGCGATCTTGTTTGCCACGGCTACTGCAACGACGTTCTTGTGAGCGCGCTGTTCGAGCTGCGTCATCCACAGACCGATCTCGTGATTGTCCCGGTGTAGATGCTTTAGCAAAGACCTGGCGCCATGGATTAGTAACTTGCGGATGTATGGGTTGCCGCGCTTGCTGATCCCCAGCAGCGTAGGCTTACCGCCTGTGGTCGCCTGGCGTGGCACGAGTCCTAACCAAGCCGCAAGTTCGCGCCCACGCTTGAAGGCGGAGCCGTTGCCGATCGCTGCGACTAATGCGGTGGCACCGAGAGGCCCAATGCCTGGCACGGTGACCAGCCGTCGGCAGCCATCGTGGCGTTTTGCGATGAGCTCAATCTCATGAGTGTACTCAACAATCGACTCGTCGAGATACTTCCAATGATCACGAAGCCGGTTGACTAGCTGACGCATCCGATCTGACAGCCCGTTCTCGGCATCCTCCAGCAGGCCGGAGAGATCGCGCCGCAGCGCGGCGCGACCCTCCTTCACCGGCAATCCATACTCGATCAGGAATGCACGGATCTGGTTAATGATGGAGGTTCTCTGTCGGACCAGTCGCTCTCGAATACGGTGTAGCGCCTGAAGATCGAGTTGTTCGTTCGACTTGACGGTCACGAAGCGCATGGTGGGCCTTGTCACCGCCTCGGCGATTGCTTCGGCATCGTTGAAATCGTTCTTCTGTGATTTAACGTAGGGCTTGATGAACTTCGGGGCGATCAGCCGCACGTCGTGGCCGTGGCGCTGGAAGCTTCGGGCCAAATGCTGTGAGCCAGGGCATGCCTCCATGCCGATCAGGCAAGGAGGCAGGTTGGAGATGAACTGCATGAGCTGGCCTCGGTTGAATTTGTGTTGAGCAATGGGCTTGCCGGCCCGGTTGCAACCCACAAAGTGAAACCAGCTCTTGCCGATGTCGAGTCCGACTGCTTTGATGTCCATGATGACCGGCTCCGGGTAGGTTACTGACGGCTCCTAGTATCCGCCTCCAGAGAACGGGGCGGGTCATCCCATAAATGGTAAGCGCGCCCGTGCGCCGCCAGCAGATCGCGTACGTATGCCAACGCGGTCGATCGATCCGGCGAGCGTGCGCGCTGTTGAGTGTGGCGAGGTCGACAGTTGGGTATCAATCACGGCTGGTCGCTCGCGATGCGCCGGCAGTGACGGTCATGCACGAGTTGGCGGCACAGTATCCGAGGTATGGGTATCGGCGTATCCAGGTGTTCATGGAGCGTCGTGGACACCCGATGAGCGTGGATCGCGCACATCGGCTGTGGCGGCTGCACCGCTTGCAAGTGCCGAGAAAAAGGCCTCGCCGACGTGTAGCAGCCAGCCGCCCGCGCCCGTTGCCGGCAACGGGCGCGGGCCAGATGTGGGCTTACGACTTCGTCTTCGATGCCTGCGCCAATGGGCAGCAGCTCAAGTGCCTGACTGTGGTGGATGAGTTCACCAGGGAGTGTCTGGCCATCGATGTCGCAGGCAGCATCCGATCGGGTCGGGTCATTGAGGTACTGAGCAGGCTGGTCAGTGTGCATGGCAGTCCCAGGTACCTGCGATCCGACAACGGACCGGAGTTCGTCTCCAGAGCCATACTGCGCTGGCTGAATCAGGCAAACATCGGCACGGCGCATATTGACCCAGGAAAGCCATGGCAGAACGGCAACAATGAATCCTTCAATGGAAAGTTTCGGGACGAGTGCTTGAGCATGGAGTGGTTCAGAAACCGAATCGATGCGAAGATCACGATCGAGCAGTTCCGGCGCCAGTACAACGAGGTGAGACCTCATTCCAGCCTCGGCAACCTGACGCCGGCAGAGTTCAAACAGCAACTGAATGTAACAACCAACCCAGAAGCGGCCATTTCCTAAGTCACCAGTGGACCGAAGAAGGCCATCAGGTCAGCGCCTTTTGGTTGCTATCCACGAGGCGGGTATGCCGATTGAACGTAGTGCGAATGTGCCCGGCATAAAAGTTGTCGATGGTTTGGAGCTCAAAGCCGACGTACTGAACTATTTTACGAACAACAAAAATGCCTTTCGGGCTGAGTTCATGCGTGAACTGGCGACAAAAATGCCCCGCGATCAGATAAATGTGTTTTGTGACGTGATCGCACGCGTCTGGTACAAGAGGGGGCGGTTATGCAAAGAAGAACTTCCCCTACGCCTAAGCCGATCGATTCACGACTACCTACGTCAGATTGCTCCGAATCGGCGGGCACGCTTCGTCGCCTGCGACAAACCGGAGCCATCTGTCGAGCCCCTGCTCACCGTGGAGGAAGTTGCCGCAATTCTTACAGTCAATGATCAGATGCTACATCACCATGTTGAGGAGTGGAAAGCAACGCGTCCCAACGCGGGCCTGCCAAGTGGAAGTGAGGTTATAATTCACAGGGGCTTGGGGCTGGCGCGCAGGATGCTCTCCCGAAGGGAATATCGTGAATGGAACTACATCAATTCATACTCCATCGCGATTAGTTCGCCAGAGAAATTTGCGCAAATGACTGAAGGCCTTCTGCCTGCGCTGATCCATGGAGAATTGGAGACCTTCAGCGGCAGGGTGCTTTTCTTCTCGCCCTTCATTCCTGACATGGAGATTGGTCAACTGGAGTTCGGAATAATTCCCGCGGAGAAGCCGCCACCGATTAAGTACCAAGGCAAGCATGGCGGCATCAGAGAGTACTTCCTCGATCCGGCGCCCTACCAAAGCGAGCGGCTATGCGCGCGGTTAAGCCGCTAGCGCGTCGAGTCGCCGATCTAAAGACGCCCTGGGTGATGGGCGATAGCAAAGAGCAACCAGAGAAGTGCCGTCCCTCGAATGTCATTTGTACGGTCTGCGGCATGCGTATGTACGCCACGTCGGAATCCTTTCATTCTATTGAACTTGAATCGGCCGCGGTCGATGTAACCGGTGATGGTCGCGGATATATGACCATTCGTCCAAGCCATGCCGGTCACGTAACCCCTGCGTGACGGTGTGGACCTATCGAGGACGCAAGCACTGTCGCGGTGGTGGGTGTCGATCGAGGGCTGAGGCATCGGGGCTCCTCAATGTGCCGAGCTTTCGATGTAGCCTCCTGGAGTGGTTGGTCCGTAGTTCCCCGCTACACGTATGCGGCGGCGCATATTTAAGAGGCAACCCACGCAGGGTATGGTTGCGCACTGGGAAGCACCTCAGAGCTGATTGCCGAGTTACGATCCACGAGTGATCCGTCAGCTGCAGATGGGGAAAAGTGGCGCTATTCGCCTTCGAGCACGTAAAAAATGACGCTTCCAGATCCGCTATCGCGAGGACTTTCGTAGAAGCGATTGACTGGGGCCTCAACCACGAGGCGGCCTTGGGCGACAATACGGATGTCGGTCACGCGTTTCAGAGCACCGGCGTTCCCGCCGTGCCATTCAATCTTGGTCGGGTGATTGCCTGTTGAGGAGATGCCATCGGCGCCAGTTCGGACGGTGGGAGCAGTGCGTTCGATCTGAATCTTTTGAGCGGGAAAGAAGGTATCAGTTCCCGCTAAACTGTTCTCGATGAGGGTTATATCCGCTTCGACCTGCATACGATCTTTCCGGTCGGTTTTCGCAATTGTGCCCACGACGGGCGTAACGGCGCTCTTGCCGTGAATCGCCCATTGCGGGTTGGTTGTCGGCGTGGGGACGGTGAGTAGCCCATCGAACAGCCGCCGGCCAAGCTTCTCCACCAGATCGATAGCCGCGATTACCTCGCCTCGTTCAATTCGGACTCGGCGGCCAATAACCGCAGTCAGGTCGTTGGTCTTCTTGACGTACTCCTCGTCAATCACTCCCATCTTGTGTGCGATCAGATGCCTCTTCTGGAAAACCCGGCATATCAGTGCCCATTCATCCGCGGCAAGCGTGTCTGCAAAATCCAAGGCGAGCTTTTCAGACACTCGGCGGCGGGCTGAACTCAAATTCTGAAAATGAATGTCTTCACCACTTTCCGTGCACACCTGGCGGGCAAATCCGTCGAAGGCAGATACAGCATTTTCCAGCGCGTCGGCTTCGAGATGGTCTGCGAGGTCCTTATCTACGGTGTTTGCAAGGGCAAGTTGCTTGCGGGCGAGCTCGAGATTTTTGGAGAGAATCTGGAAGGAATTGTGAGCGGCACAGTCCGGGCACCAACCGAATACGCCGTAGATCGCGTAACGCAAGGTGCACTGGTCACATACGACGTGGGTCTCAAGCTGTCGTTCCTGGTAGTACTTGATTGGCTCGCTGCCGCTCGAGGTCACTTTCATGCTGATCCCGATACCGAAAGGACCAGTGGCCTTGTGGTCAAACTCCAGTGACTTCAGGTCCTTTTGAAATGCCTCTGTGAATCGACTAAAGGCGACTGATTTGGCGAACTCCACCTGCTCTTGGGTAAAGAAGGTATCGCTATCGCCGGTATGTCCACAATACGGGCAGTGGCTGGATGGTGGATCGACAACACCGGTATTGGGCGTAACCTTAAAGTATTTCAGGCACGCCTCGTTCGGGCACTCGCGGCCTACAAAGCCGTCAGGATCGGGCTCCAGTGGCACGCTGATTCGATTACCGAGGCGCTCAACATGAGTCGGCATGGTCCAACTATACTCTTCGGGAAGCGGCGCGTTTTCGCTCCTAACGTGAATGAAATCTCGGCGCGGCTACCAGTACAGTTCCTTGTTGAGGTTGCGTACCACGCTCAGCATCGAGAGGCTCTTGAAGAACGAGTGCCAGGGTCGCGGGGCAATGAACGACATCCGGCCGCCACTTTCCCATACCGGAACCACAGTGCCCGCAAGACCTGCGCCTTGGGCGCGCATCTGCAGCTCACTGATCGTGCCGTCCTGATCGGATGTTGGTTTGTTGCCGAACGAGGCGTCCAGCGGGACGATAATCATGTTTTGTCCTTGTTCACGTAAGTGTGCGACTCGAAAATGAGGCATGGAAACGCCCGGACAGGCCTGTAGGTGTGCGCCGTCGCCTGCCAGCACGACGTCAGCGGAGCGTACCCGACCGCCGTGGCTACCGATAATCATAGGGCATCGATGGAAAGCCATACCCGGCCGCGGGCTGGCCGAGGGGAGCGGTGCATCGCGCCTTTGCCCATGTTCCCTGGCCATGCCTCCCCCTTCAACACACCCACCGCAAACGTATGCATCTTTTGAACCTTCATTTCCGGAAAACCACACTGCGCGTCAATTACATCCGGCACCCCGACGTTGCCGTGCTCATTGCGGCCAATTCTAGCCCCTGCCAACCACTCGGCCCGCGCGCCGGTCCAGCATATGGTCCGTCAAGGACCTACGCCGGGAGAAAATCCCGGCCGTCCTCCAGGGGGATAGAACGGGAGACTTTCCCGCAAAGCATCCGCTACGCTTTGCCGATGTATCTTCACACCCGAGTGCTGATCGGAATCCTGGCTGTGACGCTGTTCGCGCTGTGCGCCAGCGCGCTGCTTCCTTTCCTGTCCGCAAATTCCGCCGTGTCGCGCGAGACTGATGCGTCGCTGCAGCTGGTCAAGCTGCTGCGGGATATCGACAACGGAATCCGGGACGCGGACTCGCGCACCCAGGCCCTCGCGCTCGCGTCCACGCAAATACGTGAGTCCGCGCACCTGCGCCATGTACGCGTCACATTAGTAGATCCAGCCGGAGAAGTCGCAGCCCGCACTCCAACTGACGACCGCGAAGGAGGCTGGCTGGCGCATCAACTGCTGCTGCCCGGAACTGACAAGGAGATGTCATACCCGGTCAACTACGAGGGCATGCGGGTCGGTACCGTGCATCTGTACTCCAATCCGCTATCGGAGCTGGCTGAACTGGAAGACCGAGTGACGAGCGATGTGCTGCTGATGGTGTTGGCAGTGCTCGCGATGGCGGCCAGTATGTATTGGATGGTCAGACGCGGGCTCAAGCCGATTGGGCAGATCAATACATCTCTGACAAAACTGGCGGACGGGGATCTGGATACGCGCTTGCCCCATTTCCGCCTCAAAGACCTTGATGTGATCAGCGACCGATTTAATCACTGCGCTGCAGCGCTGCAGGAATCTAAGATTCAACGGCGCGAATTGACGCGCAGGCTCATAGACGTGGCTGAGGAGGAGCGCACACGGGTGGCTCGTGAGCTGCATGATGAGCTGGGGCAGATTCTAACTGCGGTCAAGGTGGATGCGGCCTATATCGTACGTGAGGCAAAGGGGCGCATGAGTAGCGTGGAAAACTGCGCGCGCGACATCGACCAGCTCACGACACAGATCATGGACCTCATTCGCGGCATGCTGGCACGCCTGCGCCCGCACGGCCTGGAGACCATGGGCTTGAAGGTCGCGCTGGAGGATTTGGTGCGTGGCTGGCGTAGCCGTATCGCGGAGCGGTTTAACTGTTCGTTGCGCATGGAGGGACCGATAAACAGTCTGTCACGGGACCTCAACATCACGCTTTACAGATTGATCCAGGAATGCCTGACGAATGCGGTTCGACATTCACATGCGCAATCGGTTGCCATCGATCTGTCGGTCGAATCGACCGAAGCGGTGGCGCGGCCGGCGCGTGTATGGCTGCGGGTAGCCGAGGACAAAGCCACGGACGGGAAGGCTTCTTTGCATACAAATGGCATGGGGTTGCTGGGAATGCGCGAGCGCGTCGAGGTGCATGGCGGGGAATTCAAGTTCTCCGCCCGCGAGCGGCACGGCGTATCAGTAGAGGCCTGGCTGCCGCTTCAGGTGCCGCTACGGGAGAATATGCATGCATAGTCCGCAGCGCGTCCGCATCTGCCTGGTTGATGATCACGCGGTCGTGCGCGCTGGCTATCGGCGATTTCTGGAACAGGAACCCGATTTCGAGGTCACGCTCGAAGCAGGCAGTGGCGAGGAAGCCTATCTGCTGCTGCAAACCCAGACCCCAGATGTGGTCATTCTTGACCTGAGCATGCCGGGAGAAGGAGGGCTTTCGACTCTGCGCCGGATAAAAATGCGATGGCCGCTAATTCCAGTGCTGGTATTCAGCATGCACGATCACGCAAGTTTTGCCGTTCAGGCGACCCGCGCTGGGGCCAGCGGATACATCACCAAGAGTAGTGATCCAGCGCTGATGGTCAGCGCGGTGCGCAGCGTCGTATCGGGGATGCTGGCGATGAGTCCTGATATCGCGCAGCGAATCAGTCAGATGGGAGGGTCCGAAGCGGCCCAGCCGACCCTGGGGCTCTCCGTGCGGGAGTTCGATGTTTTCCGGCTCATCGCCAGGGGCAAGAGTCACGAAGCCATTGCCGCGATGCTGCGTCTCAGTGCGAAGACGATCGCGAACATGCATTCTTCTATCCGTCAAAAACTCTATATCACCAGCGACGTGGAGCTCGTTCGCCTGGCGGCGGAGTGCGGGGCGGTGGAGCTTCCTCGGCGCGATTAGGGACTTGAGGCGCCAGGGTCCCCACCCGGCAGCTTCAGCAGGGCCACTGAACCCGCCGATGGTCCGGCTCCTGCTGTCTAGACGGTTGTGCCCTAACGGGGGGTGAGCACGCGTGCGCGAAACGGTCGGGAAAATCTCCCGAAGGGCATTCGGTACGCTCATCACGTTGTGCTCCTGTGCAAGTCGAGACTTCTACGCAGGAACAATACTTGTGCCATTTGGCACGGCCTATTCGGCGAATTCTTGCGCCACAAAGCTAAATGGCAGCGCGAAAGCCGACTGCCTATTCTGGAGCGTGATATGAATAAGTCAGGAGTTCTTCTTGCCGGCGCTGTCGCTGCCCTCTGCGTGGGATGGTCGCCGCAACCGGCGGCAGCTGCCCAGAACTACCAGGTGTGGGTTTCCAATGAGAAATCCGGGGATGTGACCGTCATTGATGGCAGCACGCTTAAGGTGGTAGGAACCGTGCTGGCGGGCAAGCGCCCGCGTGGCATCCATTCAAGTCCGGATGGCAAATCGGTGTATGTCGCACTCAGCGGTACACCGATCGAAGCGCCGCCGGAACTGGACGCGGCCGGCAACCCGATCTTTAAGAAGGGTCACGGAAAGGACGACGACGATGATGACGATGACAAGGTCGTCTCAGACAAGTCGGCAGACGGCATCGGCGTCCTCAACGTGGCGACCCGGCAGCTCACGGGAAAGATCAAGGTTGGATCCGACCCGGAGGAGTTCGCTGTCAGTCCGGACGGCCGCAAGATCTACGTGTCCAACGAGGATGTGAAGACTGCGAGCATTGTCGACATCGCCTCCGGAAAGGTGGAGCACATTATCCTGGTCGGCCAGGAGCCGGAGGGCGTAGCGATGACGCCGGATGGAAATCGTATCTACGTGACCTGTGAAACGGGAGGGGACATCCTGGTGGTGGATGCCCACACCTACAAGACACTGGCGCATTTCAATGTGCCCCCACGACCCCGAAGCGTAGATTTTCTCAGCAATGGAACGGTCGGCTTCATTCCTTCCGAGTCCGCGGGTGTGCTGAATATCTTCGATCCGGCGACCTTCAAGGTCACGAAAACGATCACGTTGCCTCAAGGCACGCGGCCGATGCGAGTACGCGCGGGTCCCGATAGCGCCAAGGTGTATGTCAGCGATGGTCGTGCCGGAACGGTCACCGTGCTGGATGCTCGTAGCTACGCTGTCGAAAATACCGTCAAGGTTGGAAAACGCCCCTGGGGCATCGTGCTCTCGCCCGATGGCAAGTTGCTGTTTTCGGCCAATGGTCCTTCGAACGATGTGTCGGTCGTGGACCTCGCGCAGGGCAAGGAGATTGCGCGAGTGTAGGCGGGACAAAGCCCCTGGGGCGTCACGATCGTTCCAGACTGACCTGTTCCAGCATTGTTGCGGTACCAACCCGGGCGCATTCGAATTAGCACTTTCGCGGCGGACACGCGCAGCGATCGAAATTCGCAGTCGTGGCAGTCACGCTGTGAATAGTGGCCGGGATGCACGCCCACGAGCGTGCATGCCGGCTGCGACCTCTTCTCCCGACGCCAGTGGCGTGGAAATCGGCTACCAGAACTGGTAGCGCACGCCGCCGAAGAAGGAGCGCGGCGCACCCGGTGACAGGAACGTATCGGCCACCTGTACCTGATCGTCCTGGCCGGCGACCCGGCCGAACGGGGCGGAAACGAAGTTGCCGTTTGCGGTGAAGTTGGTGCTGCCCAGCTGGGATGCCGAGGCGTAGCGCCGGTCAAACAGATTGTCTATCTGCAGGAACAGCTTCAGGTGCTCGATGGGGCGGAATTCGATGCCCAGGTTCGCCACCAGATAGCCGCCTGTATAGCCAGGATTCAGGAAGTACACGCCGTCGGGCTGGTGGGCGTTGTTCTCGTTGCCACGGGAGTAGGACCAGCCGGTGTACTGCGCGTCGATATCCACCGACAGCTGTCGGGTCACATCCCACTGCGCCCAGGTCTTGAACAGCTGCCGCGGAACGAGCGGGATGCGATCGCCGGGGCTGATGTCGATGTTGCCATCATCGAAGTTGCCGGAATCGTTGGTGCTGTTGCCATCGGCCTCAATCGTCTGCGCACTCTGGTAGGTGGCATCCAGCAGGGTGAAATTCGCGCCCACCTGCACCGGTCCGGCATGGCCGCTGGCCGACAGCTCGATGCCCTGGCGGCGGGTGTCGCCGAAGTTGGCGAAGTAGCCCAGGCCCGAGACCGAGTCGGTCACGAACAGGATGTCGTCGCGGTTGTTGCTGCGGAAAACGCCAGCGCTCCAGGCCATCAGCGGCCCCGCGCTGCCGCGCACGCCAAGTTCAATGGTCTGGGCGATCACCTGCTTGAGAGCTCCCGGTGGGTCACCGGCCAGCGCGTTGGGCAGCCTGCACTCGTTATCCGGATCATCGCACCCCAGCTCGATGGAGGAGGGGGCACGGCTGCTCTCGCTCCAGCTCGCATAGCCATCGATCCAGGAGGCCATGTGTACCGTGACGCCCAGCGCCGGATTGAAGTGATCGAAGCTGTTGTCGGCCGTCAGCGAGCCCGGACCCGGTATCGGGTCGATGCCATCGCGATTGCGGATCGAGGTATGGTCGTAGCGACCGGAGACGGTAAGATCCACCCGCTGCCCCACCGCCAGCACGTCGGACAGGTACACGCTGCGCAGGCTGGTGCGTCCGGTCAGGTCAACGCGGGCGTCGTCGGGGTCGCCATCATCCCCAATCTCGGTGCCGTCGACGAAGTCGTCGCAGTTCGCGCCGGCAGCGCCGCTGGGACAGTCCACCGTGGTGATGGTTCGCTGCGGCGTGAGGTATCCCAAGCGAGCGGCCTGCACGAAGTGAGTGCCGCTTTCGCTGGCCGAGAAACCCCCGACCAGTGTGTTGCGCAGGGCATCCGACCCGGTGACCCAGCTCAACTGGCCGGAAATGCCGGTTTCGTGCTGCGAGGTCAGGGTGGTGGTGTCGATGCCGTTGCATTTCTCGTCCGGTTCCGTGCCGGTATCAACCAGCAGCACGTCGGCAATGCAGCGCCACTGCGGGAAGGGCGTATTGGCCTGGGTCTCGCCACTGGTGGGAAAGCCCGAATACCCAGCCGCCGTCAGCGCGGCCCGTTCGGCCGCATTGGGCTGGTACAGACTCTCGCCGATGGAATCATCGTTGATATCGCCGTTGAAGCTGCCGGTGCTGATGCTGCGGTAATAGACATTGGCGGACGCCGTGAGTCCCGCGCCAAACAGGTGCTTTCCTGCCAGTTCGACGAACTTGGAGTTGTTCGCCGTCTTGTCCGGGATGGTGTAGACGCTGTCATAGTCCTGCGCCAGAAGCCGGGGGTCCTGCAGACCGTTGCCGGTCAGATCGGTCTTGGCCCAGGAGGAGGATAGTGTGACGATTGTGTCCGCGTCTTTCCAGCCCACCTTGCCGAATACCTGGCTGGCATCAGAGGGGGAGAATTCGCGCCAGCCGGCGTCCTTGAACTTGTTGCCGGTCAGGTACCAGCTGAATCCGCTGTCGGTGCTGCCACCGAATTCGAATTCGGCCGTGCGCTCCGAATGTGAGCCGTCCGCCAGCTGCAAGGCGAGCCCGGGATTGGACCACCCATCCTTGGTCTGGATCGACACGGCGCCGCCCAGGGTGTTTTGCCCGAACAGGGGATTGGAGCCCGGCATCAGTTCCATGGAGGAAATCGCTGCACGCGGGATCAGGTCCCAGCTCACCACATCACCGAAGGGTTGGTTCAGGCGCATGCCATCGAGGTATACCGACATGCCCTCCGGCGTGCCCAGCAGCGGCGAGGCCGTGTAACCACGGAAATTCAGATCCGGTTGCAGCGGGTTCTCCTGCATTTCGTTCACATACACGCTGCCCAACATGCGGTTCATGAACGTCGTGAGATCCACGGCGTGGCTGCGATCGATGTCCTGCGAAGTCGCGATCTGGACGTTCCCCGGAACCGCGGCGCGATCGATGGCTGCGCCCGTCAGTGGCGTGGCAGTGACGACGACTTCCTGCAGAATCCCGTCAGGCTGCGATACCGTGTCGGCGGCGTAGGCGAAAGCAAAAGCTATGAGAGACGGCAGGGCCGCCGTCCAGGCAATAGTCCGACGATTCACTATGGTCCCCTCTTCATTAGATCGTGGCTGAGAAGCCACAAGGATCGTCGATTGATCGGACATAAGGCTAGGGAGAATCTCCCGACTTCACGTCGAGATCGGAGCGCGGTTCTCTTTACACTCCGGATGCGGGCGAAGATGCCAGTCGTCATTCTCCAAGTTGGAACTTCGACGAAGGGGGAGCTTCGGGATATTTTCCCGACCTTGCCGCTGAGCCCGTGGGTTCAGCACAACAGACGGCATCGT
>Ga0335085_10010546_pt1 | contig 13796 bp, 12 predicted proteins | sample Lox_Sample_45_FD_206712 | JGI IMG/M metagenome (GOLD analysis project Ga0335085, IMG submission 206712) | Soil microbial communities from Loxahatchee National Wildlife Refuge, Florida, United States - Lox_Sample_4.5 | ecosystem: Environmental > Terrestrial > Soil > Wetlands | place: USA...
CCCGCCTCTCTACTGATTGAGCCAGATGTTGATCGTAATCGTGGCCGTGGAGTATCCCCCGCGACCATCCGTGACGGTGTAGGTCATGTGCGTGGTTCGATCGCGCCCATGCTGTGCTCACCACTTTGCCGGAGTACCCCATGTAAAGTTCCCCCACTTGTTCCCTGAAGGCAGCCCAGGACCACTGACGACATGCGACGTTCTGTTCCCGGCCGGGTCGTAGGCGTATTCGATGACAACGCCGTTGTCGTAACTCGCTCTGGTGAGCCGGCCCAATTCATCGTATTTGTAGGTGACCGTTGCAGCATGCGCGCCACTCGATTGCAGCGCGAGCAATCCAACAGCCAAGCCAACATTTCGCCAGTGTCTTGCTCTCCAGCGTTCGCTCACTGTTATCCTCCCAAAGCCCTTGATCCCTGCCTCATATCAAACACTTCCGGCGCGGACGATATCCCGCCCAAGATCATTTCTTGAGCGCAGCGATCTGGTTGCGAAGATCGCGAATTTCCACTTGTTGTTCTTGAACGGCTTTGATGAGCAATACTGTCAGTTCGTTGTACTTGATGGATTTGGCGGCAGGCACCGTTACCGGTACGTCGTTGCCGGAAGCGTTTTTTTGTTGAGCAACCATCTCCGGCGACGTCAGGATCAAATTGGGCAGTACCGACTCGACCTCTTGAGCGATCAGGCCTGTCTGAGTTCCCTGCATGGCACTATCCTTTGGGCTGGCCCATTGAAAAGTGACGGGCCGCAACCGCGTGACCACATCGAGCGCGCTGATGTTCAGGGTGGCGATCTGCGTCTTTTGCCTCTCGTCTGAGCTCTGCAGAACGGTGGTGGCGCGCACCGTACCCGCTACGTCAAGAGTATATGCTGGGGCTGGCGTGGCGATGCCTACGTTGTTACTTGTGTCAAACGTCATTATGGCTGGAAAAACCCACGACGTACCGTTGTAGTAGTATGACTGAAGGGTGTTGTCCGTGCGGTGCGACCATATCCAACCGCGACTATTGGTGGTGTCCCAAAGAGCTACAGTTCTGTGGTTCGCGCTTGTGCCTGTAAGCACAATGGGCCTCTCACCGGAAGCTCCTTCGTCTAGTTGCAACAGGGCGTACACACCGCCGAATGATGTTTGCCCTGCATTCGATGTCCCGATGCCTACATTGCCCGTGAAGTTGGGGCACTGGAGGATATAGTTGAAGTTATCCATCACCTGACTGGCGTCGGCTGTTTGTCCGTTCTGCAGTTGATGAAAGGCGGGGCACGTCGCTGCAGCAGGGACCATCAAAATGGCAACTGCTAGACTTGTTGCTGCGACTGCACCAAGCAGTCTTTCTTTTCTCATGATGCTCCCCTGCGAATGTTCAATTTTCTGAGTGATGTGCGATGCTGGCTTTGAGGTTCAGCTGCAGTGTGTCTCGCGTTCAACACTGGATGAGCGCAAACACGCAATCGTCACGCTTCCGACGCCATGATCGATCGATGCGCTGATTCCACCCGTGCTCGTCCACGATAGGGTCGAAGATCCACCGGGGGCGATTGCCGTAGGATTGGCCACTAAGCTCGCCGCCGTAGCCGCAACGGAACTTGTGGTGGAGGTGCGATTGCCCGCTTGGTCGTAACTGTAGCTCGTTGTGCCGAGCGGTGTGGTCACACTCGTTAGACGGCCCAGCGTGCCGTAGGTATATGAAGTTGTGGTCTGCGCCGAAGCGAAAGACAGCCCCAACAGCACCACGCAAAAAGCCACGCCAATCGCGGACCACCATCCCCGCATCTCACGCCCCCCGATGCGATTCACGGTTAACGCTATGCGGCAGGACCTGCAACTTCAAGAGGAGTTGGCGCGCCAACCCATCCTGGAAGGATAGCGCATCGAGGCGCCCTCGATGGTTTAGATCGCTGCTGGGCGCGTCGTGCGTGCGTGCGCAGAGGGCCTCAATTGGTCAGTCGACAAAATGAGTTGAACGGCATCGGTTGGCTATCGCGGCCGGCGCGACAGCTTCCTCAATTTGCGTGATGCGGGCCGCAAACGAAGCAGCGATCTGAGACGACACGTCGCGGTATTTGCAGATTCAGCGACGTACGCTGTTGCGAATTAGTCTGGGATCAGATTTCAGCGTTACCTGGCGCCACTGCTGATATCGTTCAGCCGGAAGTCTGTAAGGTGCGCAGGTGTAGATGGCGTGGCGCACATTTTCGGCAGCCTCGACGGAGGCTGAAGTCATTGACGTCGGTTCGACAAGACGGGGCGGCCGCTCTATCGCCCCAGAGCCGTCCAGATAGAGCTCAAAAACAACAATGTCAGGCTCGGCCTTCCGGGTGTACTTCCAGCACAACGCGATTTGGTTGCGCAAAAAATCGGCCACCGACATCGTCATTGCGTTGCCAGCACCATTTTTATTGATGTCATAGTCACCTATCGCCGCGTCTCGCGGACTTGATGGCGGTGTTCCGTCTGAATTCGAACCCTCGCCCGCCTGAGGGCTCGGTTGCGTTGAAGAATCGGCCAGAAACAACTTCATTTCCAGGCCTGGCGCGGTTTGCGAATTCGTGGCAGCTGGCTCGACGTGTCGAGATGATGAGCGCGAGGATAAGAATGACGACCATCAATTCAAGCAGGGTGTAGCCGTCTTCGTTTGGGGCTATCCGAAATCGATGGTTGTTTGGCAATCGAGTCACGCGTCGACCTCCAAATCCTGAGCCACGCGGACGACTTCGTCGTAGCTCGTCGTGCCGGCCAACACCAGATCCATGCCACATTCGAAAAGCGTCTGCATCCCGCCTGCTATGGCACTCTTGCGTAGTTGTCCGGCGTCGGCTCGCACCACGATGCGCTGACGGAGATCGGTCGTAAGCTCCATGAACTCCGCTATGACGGTTCTTCCGCGGAATCCTGTGCCCCGGCAGGCTGGGCAACCCTTGTGTCCATATACTGGCGAAGCGCCAATCGCGCGCCGTTTCAATGGACCGTCAGGCAGTTCCTGCCGCGCTCGGCAATGAGGGCAAAGCGTTCGGACCAACCTTTGGGCCAAGACACCCGAGAGCGTTGACGTGACGAGATAATCCTCGATGCCCATGTCGAGGAGCCTAGTGACGGCCGATGCGGCATCGTTGGTATGAAGCGTGGATACGACCAGGTGCCCTGTCAGTGCGGCTTGGACTGCGATGCGAGCGGTCTCAGCATCGCGGATCTCGCCGACCATAATGATATCGGGGTCAAGACGCAGGATCGAACGCAAGCTTCTGGCAAAATCGAGCCCTATCTCCGGCTTGACCTGAATTTGATTAAGGCCGTCAATCTTGAACTCGACCAGATCTTCGACGCTGATGATCTTGCGATCGGCCCGGTTGAGATGCTCAAGCGCCGCGTAGAGCGTGGTCGATTTGCCGGACCCGGTTGGACCAGTGACCAGCAGAATGCCGTTCGGTCGGCTCAAAACGGCCGTCAAGCGTTGCAGAAGAATGGGCGAGAACCCGAGTTCGGCAAGATTCAACCGTACCGACGATTGATCGAGAATACGGATGACGACCTCTTCGCCGTGCACAACCGGCGTTGTGGCCACGCGGAAGTCTATGTCCCGCCCTCGTACGCTCACCTTCATAGCGCCGTCTTGGGGCAAGCGTCTTTCGGCGATATCCAAACGCGCCATGGTCTTGTGCAAGCGGCGTCAAATCCTTCGTGCTTCTGCTCGGCCGCAGCCGCAGGCGAGTGACGATCGGCCGTTATCCGACGGTCACGCTGTCGCAAGCGCGCTCGCATGCCCGCGAACTCATCGCAGCGCGTGTTCTCGGCAAGGATGACCTGCCTGCAATGAAGTTCGAAGATGCGATCCCAGTCTTCCTTGCCGCCCACTTTGGAGAGAATTACCCAAAACCGCGCACGAAGAACGAAGTCGATCGGCTCCTTCGCCGGCACTTTCTGCCCAAGTTACGAGATTATGTTGTGACTCGTGATCGAAAATCCGTACGGTTCGGCATACCGGAAGACAATGTCCCGGTTCTTACCATCATGGATCTCCTAGTCGACAGTGGAGGCGCTGACTTCGTTGGTCGAATTCCGGCAGAGGATATCGATGAACTTCTTTTGGCTCGCTTGCGAGCGCGCCAGCGTAGCATGTGCCGCTATGTGAACTTCTATAACATGAAGCCTAAGGTGTGGAATGCCCTTGTAGCAGCAGCATCGCGAGGTGTCGCGCCGAGCGCTGCCGTCAATGACGGCTGATACCCGGTGAATAGTAGTGTGGTGAACTTCGTGCAGAGCACGTCCCACTCGCCGGTCGACCAACGGCGTCCACCTGCGTTCAAACTGCTCGCAACACAGAAGACCTTGAGCAAATTTCACGAAGCGGGACTTAGCCGCTATTAGCGTTTCGCGTGCTGACATCAACCCCGCAAGGCCAACACCACCAGTAATCTGTAACTCTCTAATAAGAAACCATCTGTGCCAGGAACACTTTGTATTCCTTGCTCTGGAAGAGTTCTTTCCAGGAACTATTCCAGCGGGCAATTTCGGACTTGCTTTGCTCCGTTCAACTGCACCCGCTGGTGCTCCCGCAGGTGTTGCATTTCATGCAGGTGCCGTTCCTCACCAGCGTGAAGTTCCCGCAAGTGCCGCAGGCGTCGCCCTCGTAGCCCTTCATCTTGGCTTCGGCACGCCGCGCATGGATGTCGCGATGCGGCGCGTTGAGGCGGGTTTCGAGGGCCGCCACCTGCAGGCCCACGGGGTTCGCCACTTCCAGCGCCACCGCGGCTTCCACGCTGGCCGCGATCTCGCTCAAATCAACCGTGGCCGCTTCGAACAGCTCGACATCCTCGTCGTGGGCGTGGGTCAACTCCCGACCCGTATCGTGCTCCACGTCGGGCGTCTCGATCACCCTTGGAGCCGCCGCCGAACGCACCACGCCAATGCGATGCACGCTGCCGCCGCGCACGTAACCGACCGAAGTGGTACGGCTGACGACGGCTTCCTTCGACTTTTTGCCTTCGCCGACGCCGCCGCCCAAGTCCTCGTCGTGGTGGGGGCGCACGTGCGCGAGATCGTTGCGGCCGAGATAGGAAACCGCCAGTTCGCGGAAGATGTAGTCGAGCACGCTGGTGGCGTTCTTGATCGAATCGTTGCCGATCACGATGCCGGCCGGCTCGAAGCGCGTGAAGGTGAAGGCGTCGACGAACTCGTCCAGAGGCACGCCGTACTGCAGACCGATGGAAATGGCGATGGCAAAATTGTTCATCAGGCTGCGGAAGGCGGCGCCTTCCTTGTGCATGTCGATGAAGATCTCGCCGGGACGGCCGTCCTCGTACTCGCCGGTGCGCAGGTAGACCTTGTGGCCGCCGACGATCGCCTTCTGGGTGTAGCCCTTCCGGCGCGCGGGCAGGGTCTCGCGTTCGCGGTCGCGCACCACGCGTTCGACCACCTTCTCGACCACGCGTTCCGCCACGACCGCAGTGCGGGCCGCAAGCGGCGCGGCGGCGACTTCTTCCAGCTCGTCCTCGTCCTCGTCGAAATCGAAGATCTGGCTTGCCAGCGGCTGCGACAGCTTGGAACCGTCGCGGTAGAGCGCGTTCGCCTTGAGCCCCAGCTTCCACGAGGCGATGTAGGCCTCGCCGCATTCCTTTACGGACGCGGCGTTCGGCATGTTGATGGTCTTGGAGATGGCGCCGGAAATGAACGGCTGTACCGCCGCCATCATGCGGATGTGGCTATCCACCGACAGCGAGCGCTTGCCGATACGCCCGCACGGATTGGCGCAATCGAACACCGGCAGGTGCTCGGGCTTGAGGTGCGGGGCGCCTTCCAGCGTCATGGCGCCGCAAACATAGAGGTTGGCGAGATCCACGTCCGACCGCGCGAATCCCAGCGCTTTCAGCATGTCGAAGTCAGAGGCGTCCAGGGCCGCGGCGTCGAGGCCGAGCGCATCGGTGCAGAACGTGGCGCCGAGGTTCCACTTGTTGAACACGAAGCGGATGTCGAACGCCGATTCCAGGCTGGATTCGATCTTGCCGAGCTCTTCCTCGCCAAAGCCCTTGGCGCGTAGCGCCTCGATCGACAGCGCGCCAGCGAAACCCTCTAGTGTGCCGTGGCCGACCGCATAGGCGACGATGTCGTCGATCTGGCCCGGCTCATAGCCCAGCTTGGCGAGCGCTTCGGGCACGCAGCGGTTGATGATTTTGAAATAGCCGCCGCCGGCCAGCTTCTTGAACTTCACCAGTGCGAAATCGGGCTCCACCCCGGTGGTGTCGCAGTCCATCACGAGGCCAATCGTGCCCGTGGGCGCGATGACCGTGGCTTGCGCGTTGCGATAGCCAAACTCCTCGCCCACCACCAGCGCGTCGTCCCACGCCGTCTTGGCGGCGCGCGCCAGGTCGGACTGCTTGATCGCGGCAAGATCCAGCGGCACGGGCAGGGTGGACAAGCATTCGTAGCCGGCCGTCTCGCCATACGCGGCGCGGCGGTGGTTGCGGATGACGCGCAGCATTTCTTGGGCGTTGGCCGCGTATTCCGGGAACGGGCCAAGCTCGCTCGCCATCTCCGCGCTCGTGGCATAGGAGATGCCCGTCATCAACGCCGAAATCGCGCCTGCGATCGCACGGCCTTCGCGACTGTCATAGGGGATGCCGGCGCTCATCAGGTAGCCGCCGATGTTGGCGAAGCCCAGGCCCAGTGTGCGGTAATCGTACGACTTCTGGGCGATGTCCTTGGACGGGAACTGCGCCATCAAGACCGATATTTCGAGCACGATGGTCCACAGCTTGACGGCATGCTGGAACGCCGAAACGTCAAAGATCTTCTGGCCGTCCTCTTCCTTGCGGAACGCCATCAGATTGAGCGAGGCGAGGTTGCAGGCCGTGTCGTCCAGAAACATGTATTCCGAGCACGGATTGGAGGCGCGGATTTCGCCGCCCGCCGGGCAGGTGTGCCAGTCGTTGATGGTGGTGTGGAACTGGATGCCGGGATCGGCGCACGCCCACGCGGCGTAGCTGATCTTCTCCCACAACTCGCGCGCCTTGACCGTCTTCAGCACCTTGCCGTCGCGCCGCGCGGTCAAGTGCCAGTCGTCGTCGCCCAGCACTGCACGCACGAACTCGTCGGTCACGCGCACGGAGTTGTTCGAGCTTTGGCCCGACACCGTGAGGTAGGCTTCCGAATCCCAGTCGGTGTCATAGGTGCGGAAGTCGATGTCCTTGTAACCCTGCCTGGCGAAGGCGATCACGCGCTCGATAAAGTTGTCGGGGATCATCGCCTTGCGGGCGGCGCGCACCTCGCGGCGCAGCGCCGGGTTTTTCTTGGGATCGAAGCAGTCGTCGCCGGAACCCTGGCAGTTGACGCACGCCTTCATCACCAGCTTGAGGTGCTTCTCCGCCAGCTTGGAACCGGCCACCATAGAGGCGACTTTCTGTTCCTCGATCACCTTCCAATTGATGAAGTTCTCGATGTCGGGATGGTCGACGTCGACGATCACCATCTTGGCGGCGCGCCGCGTGGTGCCGCCCGACTTGATGGCGCTGGCCGCGCGGTCGCCGATCTTGAGGAAGCTCATCAACCCGGACGACTTGCCGCCGCCCGACAGCTTCTCGTTCTCGCCGCGCAGGGCCGAGAAGTTCGTGCCGGTACCCGAGCCGTACTTGAACAGGCGGGCTTCGCGCGTCCACAGGTCCATGATCCCCCCTTCGTTGACGAGATCGTCCGCGATCGACTGGATGAAGCAGGCGTGCGGCTGCGGATGCTCATAGGCGCTCCGCGACTTCTCAAGCCGACCGGAGTGGGGGTTGACGAAATAGTGGCCCTGGCTCGGTCCGTCGATGCCATAGGCCCAGTTAAGGCCGGTGTTGAACCACTGCGGCGAATTCGGCGCCGCCATCTGGGCGGCCAGCATGTAGCAAAGCTCGTCGTGGAACGCGCGCGCGTCCTCTTCCTTGTCGAAATAGCCGCCCTTCCAGCCCCAATACGTCCAGGTGCCGGCCATGCGCGCGAACACCTGCCGGGCCGAGTTCTCGCCGCCGGTTTCGGCGCCGGCAGAGGCCTTGCGCCACAGCCATTCGGGCACGCCCTCCTCGGGCATGGCCTTTAGCGACAAGGGCACGCCCGCCTTGCGAAAGTACTTCTGTGCCAGCACGTCGCAGGCGACCTGACTCCAGGCTTCGGGGACCTCGATATCGGTCTGGCGGAAGACGACGGAACCGTCTGGATTGCGGATTTCACTGGTCCCCCGACGGAACGCAATTCCCTCGTAGGGCGACCGCCCCTCCTGCGTGAAATGACGCCGAATCCGCATAGCTGTCCCCAGTCCTTACGAGCCGTTCCCTCCGTCGTTCCCGGGCACCGTTCAGGGGACAATTCGCCCTCCGCGGAGCTTTAGCTTGTACGGCATAAGCCCCGGCGGCGATTAGTAGTTCTGTCCGCCAGATTTGGTGTCGCGAGGAGCGACGAGGTCAAATTATTGGACCCAAGCTCGGGGGGAGGCAAGGATTAAGTGGTAAACGAATTCTTACCACCAAAATCTTGTGGGTTAACGCACGGTAAAAAAGCCGCGAGTCAAGCGGCCTTCCAGAATCGCGCAGAAAATTTTTTCAGCACTATGACGCACAGGTCGCACCCCCTTTGTGGGTGGGCTGTGGATGGATGCAGCGGGCCGCCTCGCACGCTTAGCCCGGCTTAACTTGGCCCGCGGCCATCACCCCAATATATTCCGACGAATCTCTCGGATCAGGATCGTTCGATGGGCTTTTTGCGGGCGCTTTTCATCTGGTGGAACAACGCCACGATCGGCACGATCCTGCATACCTGGATTCACGGCGTGGCCGTTGGGTCTGACGGCTTCGGCAACCGCTATTACCAGTCGAAGGATGGCAATCGGCGCTGGGTCCTTTACCGGGGGACCATCGACGCCTCGCTGACGCCGCCCGAATGGAACGCCTGGCTGCGGTTCACACTTTCCGAGCTCCCGTCGCCCGAGTGCAGGCGCAAAGCCTGGGAGAAAGACCATTTGCCCAATCTGAGCGGCACGGAAGGCGCGTATCATCCGCCCGGCAGCCTCGCACGGGGGGGAGTTCGTGCGCCCTCAACCGGCGATTACGAATCCTGGAGTCCCAATGCATAACGACACGGTCGAAACACTGATCGGCGCCGCGGTGATTGCGATCGCCGTGATCTTCGTGGTTTTTGCCTACCGCAGCACAGGGACAGCCGATGTCGGGGGCTATGAGCTTCAGGCCCACATGACCCGCGTCGACGGCGTCGCCGTGGGGACCGACGTTCGCCTGGCGGGTGTCAAGGTGGGCTCGGTCCGCGCGCTGACGCTTGAACCGAACTATCTGGTCGACGTTCATATGGACATCCACAGCGGCGTGAAGGTCCCGGACGATTCCTCGCTGCTGGTCACCTCGTCCAGCCTGCTCGGCAGCTCGTACCTGTCGATCTCTCCGGGCGGAAGCGACAAGATGCTAGCACCCGGCGGCGTCATCAAGAACACGCAAGGCGCGCTCGATACCATGGGTCTGATCAACAAGTTCGTCGGAGGCGCCGGCTCCAGCAACAATTCGGGCTCGGAAACCCCGCCCAAACCATGAAGCGCATCACGGTTCTTTCGCTGTCAGTTTCCCCGGTCGCCATCGCCGTTTTCGCGATCGTGGCTGCAAGCGCCCAAACGGACACGGGATCCTCCGCGTCGGCGCCCATTGCTCCGCCGCCGGCGGCCGCTCCTGCCGCAGCGCCCAGCGCGACGACTGCTCCCGCTGCCGGCGTGCCCGCCCCGACCCAGGCGGCGCCGGAAGTGCTGCCTGTCGCCCCGATAGGCCCGCCTGAACATGCGGTGCTGGAGCTGAAGGCGCTCGACAAGATCACCGGCATGGCCAGCATCATCATGGCGCCGTTGAACGTGCCGGTGAAATTCGAGACGCTCACCATCACCGCGCGCACGTGCTACTCGACGCCGCCCAGCGAGACGCCCGAGACGAGCGCCTTCCTGCAGATCACCGATCACCGTCCGGACCAGCCGGAGCGGCGCGCCTTTTCGGGCTGGATGTACGCCTCGTCGCCGGGTCTCAATTCGCTGCAGCATCCACTCTACGACGTCTGGGTGATCAACTGCATCACCAGCGCCCCGGGCCAGAAACCTTCGGTGGTCGCCGCCGCGCCGGTTAAGCCGGTGTCGCCCAATGCAGGCGCCAACGAAGCGATGCCCACGTTACCCGAAGACGCCGGCCAGTAGGCGGGCGAGGCGATCGCCTGATTCAGCTTGGCAAGATAGCGCGCGCGCGGAATCTCGATCGCACCCAGCCGCGCCAGATGCGGCGTGAGGAATTGCGCATCCAGCAGCTTGAAACCGCCGAGCCTGAGGCGCGCCACCAGATGGACGAGAGCGACTTTGCTAGCGTCGGTCGCTCGACTGAACATGCTTTCGCCGAAGAACGCGCCGCCCAGCTGAACGCCGTAGAGTCCCCCCACGAGCTTCCCGTCAAGCCGGCTTTCGATCGAGTGGGCATGACCACTGGCGTGCAAAGCCGTGTAGAGGCGCAGGATCTCGTCGTTGATCCAGGTTTCCTCGCGGCCCTTGCCGGGTTCGGCGCAAGCGAGCATCACGTCGTCAAAGTCCGTGTCTGCGGTGACGCGGAACTTGTCGGAGCGCACCGTGCGCGCCAGCCGCCGCGAAACGCGAAAAGTTTCGAGCGGGAAGATGCCGCGCCGGTCGGGCGACACCCAGAACAACGTGGGGTCGTCGCGCCTCTCCGCCATGGGGAACAGCCCTTCGGCATAGGCGCGCAGCACGATCTCCGGCGTGATCTTTGGGGCGTGCATGGGGCCAGATTAGGCCACATGCGGGTGTTTTTCACCTCTTGATCGGCATGTCGTCGAGCCGGATCAACATCACCGATCGCGACGTGGCATTGGCCACCAGCAGGGTCTTGCCGTCGGCCGTGACGGACAGGTTGCGCGGAAATGCCCCCACCTCGACGCTGCCCAGCGTCGGGTCCGCGTCCACGCCGATCCTGTCGGCGGCCACCACGGTCAGCGTCTGGCGTTCCGACTTGCCGGACCCGAAGCGGTCGGAATTGGTCACGATCACCTTGTTACCAGCCGCCGCCACGCCGACGGGCGACGTTCCGACCCGAACCGTGGCGATCAGCGCACCGGCATTGGAAGGTTTTGACATTCCCGTATCGAAGACGAGCAGCGCGTTGCTGTCGCGGGCGGTGACATAGGCGCGATCACCCTTGGGCGAAAGCGCCACGCGCACTGGGTTGCATCCGGCCGGAACACCGCCGACGACCGCGTGCGCCGGATCGCTGCGCGCCTTCTCGACGTCGATCTCCAGCAGCGCGCCTTCGTAATGCTCACCCCTCTGCCTGGCGGACTCGGGCTGGCAGACCTTGGAGCGCTCGGGCCAGGGGATCGTCTCGGCGGTCGCGAACAGCGTGCGGCCATCGGCCGAGAACGCCAGACCTACCGGTGCTGTCCCGGCCGAGATCTTTCCGATCACTGCGTCCGACGAGAAACCCGACGCGCGCGCCTTGGCGAGGTCGATCACGCTGATGGACTGCGAGCGCTCATCGCTGACAAACAACAGGCGGTCATCCGGCGTCACACCGACATAGATCGCGTCACGACCGCCGTCGTCGATGTGACCGAGCTTTGCGTCGCCGCTGCCGGCCATAAGCCGGGCCGCGTCGAGAAACGTCGCGCCGTCGCCCGCGGCCGCGATCAGGATTGCACCGTCGCCGGTGAGCGCCATGCCGAACGGGACATCGGACAGCGATGTATCCGAAGCCTTGAACCATCCATCGCTGCCGTGCTTGAGGACGGCGACGCCGCCGCTGCCGCCTTCCTTGTACGACGCGAAGACGGTGCAGCCGTCCTTGCTCGCTATGGCGGCGAACGGCTGGCCGGCCAGCGCAATCTCCTGCACTGCCGCTCCGCCCTGGTCGCAGGCTGCGCTTTCCGCGCGGGACGGGCCGGAAAACGGCACCGCGACCAGAATCAGGGCCAAAACGAAGCCGCGCATGATGTCCTCCACGCACGCAGCCTCCATCTGGCGGGCGTGCAAAGCAAGGCGACAAAGGTGGCGCATACATCGCAAGCTGCCACAGGCGCGGCCAGTCGCGAGTGTTTTTCATGTTCTGCCAAGGCTGCGACGGCCTGCTGTACCGCGGTCAAGAGGGCTATCATGCGCTTCGCCGGCGGCAGGGGGCGATGCATGCGCAAAGCGACGGCGGCATTGGCCGCGATGCTTGCGATGACGGGCGTTCGGGCGCAGGTGTGCGAGACGAGTTGCAGCGAGTACGTTCAAGGCCAGTGCGTCGAGTATACGCAAACCTGCACCACGCCGAGCGCGCCGGCGCCGGCCTACGGCGCCATCGCCTACGGCCGCGCAAGCGGGGCCTGGGGCTACTCCGATCATTGGGGCAACCGCGCGAAAGCCGAGAGCGTGGCGCTTGCAAATTGCGGCAAGCACGGCAGCGACTGCACGATCATGGTCTGGTACGAGCGCCAATGTGGCGCAGTCGCCGCTGCGGGCACGAACGCGTTCTGGGGATTGGGCGACGGTGTCGGCGCGGCGCGCGGCAACGCCCTCGCCAAGTGCGTCCAGGCCGGTGGACGCGTTTGTGCGATCAAGGCCGCGCAATGTTCGCGATAGATCCAGCGAGGTGGGCATGTTGAGGATTTCGCCGATACTGTCATTGCTCCTGTTGCTCTTGTGCGGTCCGGCGCCGGCCGATCCTGTCGCCGACGCCGATTGCTCGCAGCCGCAGAAGGCACAGCGGATCATCAATCACTGTTCCAGCCTGAAGTACCAGACGGCGCAGGAGCGACTGAACGTCGTGTATCATCACACGCTCGCAGCGCTGGCCGATTCCGGCGACCGCGACGGCCTCAAGGCGTCGCAGAGCGCATGGGCCGCGTACCGCGATGCGCAATGCCGGCTGGAGGCGCCGCCCAACCGTCGCGGCAGCATGTGGTCGACCGTCTATACGGGCTGCGCCCGGCAGTTGACCGAGGAACGCATCGCTCAGCTCGAGTTCTATCTCAACTGCACCCTGCGTGCGGACGAGAGCAAATGCGCCAGCAAATAGAAGCAGCGTCACCTACGGATTTCGATCGCGGTTCCGTCCGGCACTAGGCGCCAGATTTCCTCAATCTCCTCGTCACTCACGGCGATGCAGCCATTGGTCCAATCGTACAACCGGTGGTTCACGCCGAGCCAGGCCATTCCGTTGGGCAGGCCGTGGATCATGATGGCCCCACCGGGACGGACATGGCGCGCCGCGGCGAACCGCCGGTCGGCAGGCGAGGGATAGCTGATGTGCAGCGTGCGATAGTATTGGCTTTGCATGAGCCGCCCGTCGATTTTGTACCGGCCTTCGGGTGCGCGCCGGTCGCCTTCGCGCGCCTTGGCGTCGAGCCCGCCGCTTCCGAGCGCGACGCGATAGGTCTTAAGCGGGTGGTGCTTCGCGAACAGCGTAAGCCGATGCTGCGTCTTCTCGACCAGCACGAAGTCGGCCTGTTCCAGCGCAGCCCGCAGCGGCCCCGCGTATGACAGCACTCCGACGGCGCTAGTCGCGACAGCAAGAAAAAGGCGCCACATGCCTACCTCCCTTCCAGCCGTATCCGGAAGGGGAATTCGGGCGAGAGTTCGGCGGACGACATAGTCTTTCGCCGAATTCATCGGGAGATCTTGCTGCCACGCTGGCTTAGCGCGCGCTTGTGTAAAGGCGATTTACAGGACCGAGTCGATGGAACTTTTTTTGGCGCGCAAATGCAAGCCACGGCACCGCGGCACGGAGATTGCGGGTGTCTTTTC
>Ga0335085_10010547_pt1 | contig 13795 bp, 9 predicted proteins | sample Lox_Sample_45_FD_206712 | JGI IMG/M metagenome (GOLD analysis project Ga0335085, IMG submission 206712) | Soil microbial communities from Loxahatchee National Wildlife Refuge, Florida, United States - Lox_Sample_4.5 | ecosystem: Environmental > Terrestrial > Soil > Wetlands | place: USA: Florida...
TGGTGAGCTCCTCCATTGAACGCTTCGCCGTTTGCTTCGGGGATATGCGCGAAGACATCTCGCGAATAGCGCGGTCGAAATGGCTCAGGATCGCCTCAAGCACCCGGTAGGCCTGGCCGAAGCGATAATCGCGGAGCTGGTCATCGAGCTTGGAGGGGAACGACGCGTAATTGACGATGCTGGCCCAGTCATGCGTTTTGGGGACTTGCGATCGAAGAGCGCGGCGCACATGCACAATCAGATGACGTGGGTCAGTTCCCCAAAGCAGGCCCTCGAAGAGAGTTTCGGCAAGCACGACCGACCCCGCAAATGAGAGCGGGAATTGCGAAGCGACGACGAGGGGGATACCCTCTTCATGCAGAGCATGCGCGATGCTGGCGCCCGCGCCCACGATGGAGCCCACGTCGCCGGCGTTGCAGGCGGCGATGGAGACGACCAGCGGACGGGTAAAACGCGAATCGCGAAAGGATTCACGCGTTCGAAGCGCCTTGCCAAGGCGGTCGCCCTCCACGACGTCGGTTTGACTCGGATCATAGGGGTCGTGCAACGCGAGTCCAAAGCGCTTCCCGAAGGCGAGGTCCAAATCCCACCCGTGGGCAAGGATGTGAACGTGTGTGTACCGCCCCGTCGCGCACGCCTCCTCGATCTGTTTGAGGGTGGCGCGAGGAAGAACGGTAAGATGCTCCTTGACGCGTTGCCGCCGCTCATCATCAGTCGAGGACGACCAGACCCACGGGGCGATGGCTCTGCGCAGCGCGAGCAAGTGCGCGTCAAAGGGGACAGGACCATTGGGGCCGGCAGCGGCGAAGAGGATGCGCGGCGGGCCAAGCGGCACCGGAGTGCTCTCCTCGCTGGACACGCGGCGGACTTCGCGCGTCAGACTGATGGGACATTGCGATTGCAAGATGAGCGGCTGACCTGCGCCGGGACACCCATAGGGAGCATTCGCAAGCTCAAAGGGAAGGAGAGCAAGTTCGTTGGCGCTTAGAATGAGGCGGAGGTGGATAACTTCCGTAGTTCCACCTTCGTACTCTTTGAGCTCGCGAATCAAGCCGGGAATTTTCGCCAGCACATTGCTCATAGTTCGAGCCGTTGATTGCAGTTCCAAAATGCGGGCTTCGTCGCTCTCCCGATACTGCAAGTTCCGAAAACGTAAAAGAAATTCTGCGTGCTCAAAGGGCAGCTCCAGAGTAGATGCCGGCATATTTCCGCAGAGGGCAAGGTACTGGGTAAGAGGGGAAAGAAGCTGGTTATGCGGAGGCCCGTGGCGAAGAATTTCCAGAGTAACGGTTCGCATAGTTTACCTGGATATCTCCTTGAGGGAAGGGCTCATATTATCGTTCGAAAACAACGACAGGGCGGCAGTAGTGATCCCGTCAGCGCCCTTGAGGATCGCCACGACGGTAGGGCGTTGGTCCACAAGATTAGATAGAGAGCTGAGATCACGCGCGGCGGTAATCCGCTGGAAGACTGACTTGAAAGCGTCCGCAGACTTGAGCTGTTCCACCGTTAAGTGCATCAAGGTTGCCCACGTCCCGGAATTGAAATAACGCCCGCCGCCGTTTCGCCGAGGAAGGGCGCGCGCCTGATGCGTGTGGCCGGTAATCAGATAATCGACATCCTGGCCCACAAACTCGTCCGCACGGCGATAAGTGTCATCCTCGCGGTCAACGGCAAAAGTTGAGTCCGCCGCAAGACCTTTAAGGGCTTCCCATGCTTGTTCGTCTTGGGACCGGCCGCGTACGCGGTCCCACAGCGCGCCGCCAAACCCCAGCCGATCGCTGGTTCCTTCCACAAGCGACAGTGGTTCGGTTCCCACTGCGGCCTGCTCTTCGGCCCAATCGAGCAGTCGATCGTTGTCGGCCCGATCCATACTGAAGGACGGCAGATAGGCGGTATTTTCAAGGGGTTCGCTCAGCTCCACGGGTTTGTTCGTTGGTGCTTCGCCCGGACCGAGGAACCCGGTGGCCTTGCGGACAGCATCCCAGGTGAGACGCCGGGAAACCGCGACAACACGGTTGAGGCGCGATCGTGTGGCTTCTCCCAGTACCCAGAGGATGGGCAATACCGCTTCAACTTCAGGCTTGAGCACATCCACGAACGCATACCGCCGCTTGAGCTCGTTCATAACGTCGATGACCAGCTTGGTGCCGGCGTTGGGCGTCCAATCCGCGACGAGCCGGCCTTGGACAGCGTCACGTCCGATACGCCGAAGGCGTTCGTGATCCGTAAGGTTCCATGCATCGAACTCGTTGCCGTGTAGACAGAGTACCGTCTTGTCGCCAACCTGGCAGCAATAACCCGCCCCGTCAAAAGATAGCGTCACACGGCCTCGCGCCTCATCCTTGCCTTGTGAAAGGAATCGCGTGAGGTGCTCTTGCACCCACGGCAGAGCAAGTTCGAGATCGTGGTTGCCGAGCGTCAGGACCAGCCTGCGGTTGGGAGTGGCAACCAATCGCTGAAGCGCCAGCCACACAGGTTGAAAAGCCGCATCCTGGAACATGCGGTCAAGCTTGGTCGTCGCACCTACAGGATCGAAATAGGTGGCGGATTGCTCAGCCAGGAAATCGACGGTATCGCCGTTAATGCAGAGGCCGACCCGCTGACCCGTGTCGCGCTGGGTTAGCCAATCGATCAGCGAAGCGAGTAGGGAACCCTGCCGAAAAATCTGGAAATTAGTCAGGCCTCCGATGTGCAGATCGGAGATGACATAGACCTGATCGAACTCGTGAATTGGCAATACGGTCATTTGGTTATGACGTACAACACCATAATAACAGCCAGGACCCCGACAAAAAGTCAAGCACGAAATAGCGCCTAAGTAAGGCCCACTACCACCTCGTGCCATGGACATCCTGGCCTTGCTCGGACACGGTCAGAATGCCCGTGCCACAGCGGCGGATTGCGACAAATCTGTTGGCGCGAATCTGTGTTGCTTCTGCCCATGTTGTTGTAATATGTGCCCTGTGAAATGCCGGTTAACATTCCCCGTGCCATCACGAATGAACCGGCCGGGATGATTTTACGGCAAGCCGTACGCCCTCATCGAGTTTCCCATCGGCGCCGAGCGGCGCAGTCCCGGCGCGGAACGAATTCGCAATGAGTGAAACTCCCACGATCATAGCCGGGCCGCAGGGTTCCCCGTCCATTCCGGGGAGGGATAATCTTGCGCTCCTTTACCAAGAACTACTCACGGTGGTGGCGCGCCTGCGCGCCAATCGGCAGATTGTTGCCGATGCGACAACCTTTCGTGCCTCCATGAAATCCGCCTTGGCTGCCGCCGAAGCCGAGGCCACGCGCAAGGGATATCAATTCGAAAACGTTCGCCTGGCCAGCTTTGCCGTTGTGGCTTTCCTCGACGAGTCGGTGGAGAATGCCAACAGCCCCGCCTTTGCAGATTGGCGCCATCATCCCCTGCAGAGCGAAATGTTTAACGAGAAAGCTGCCGGTGAGGTTTTCTTTCAGTGTATCGACCGTTTATTGGGCCTCGCCGATTCCCGCGAGGTAGCGGATGTACTGGAAGTCTTTGGTCTCTGCCTGCTCCTCGGCTACCACGAGCGTTATCGTACGCGGGCGCAAACCGGCGTGCGTCCCGTGGCTGAGGCGATCACCGAAAAGGTGCAACGCATTCGCGGTACGCTCCCGCTGGCGCCTAGATGGGCCCCTCCACAGGATATGGTGCTCCAACCCCCTGATGATCCCTGGGGACGAGCGCTTTTTTTCGGCGCCGCGGGGGCCTTGATTTTCGCGGTCCTGCTGTTTGTGGGTTTCAAGATCGCCCTGCTCTCAGGGGCTTCGGAATTACACGCGCTCAGTCTGCTTGGGCCCCCTTAGGAAGAGACCGTGAACAGTGGGTGGAAGTATTGGGTCCTCGGCATTGCACTCGCCCTTTGGCTGGGACTGGCTTGGGGGTCGGGAGGCTGGCTGAACCTGCGGGGAAATGATCTCTGGCTCCTCCGGGGCACCCTTACTTTTATCGGCCTGTGCGGCTTCATTACCGCCGTCTGGTGGTTCCGCATGGTTGATCGTGACCGTGCGTCGCAGATGCTAGAGGAAGAAGCCGCCGGCAGAGACGAGATTGACGTAGTGCTGCGCAAGGCCCAGGTGCAGCTTCGCGCGATGCATCCTGGCGCCGCAGTTCCCAGCGACCTTCCCGCGATCTTGCTCCTCGGAGAGACGGGCTCGGCCAAAACCAGCATCGTCCTGAACTGCGGCTTAGGGCTACACGGGCTGGTCGGCCCGACCGGCCAGAGCCAGGACCCCACGCCGACCCGAGCGTTGAACCTTTGGTTCCTTCCGCCGTTTATGGTAGCAGAAGCCGGCGGTCCCTTACTCCACGAACCCCCTCGTTGGGCACATATGGTAAAGAGGGTTTTCCGCGGGGGTTCGCATGGACTCGGCAAGGACGTTGCCCCTCCACGCCTGGCGCTGGTGTGCATCGACTGCGAGAAGGTTTTCACGGGGAGCGGTGAGGCATTGGGCACGAGCATCGCGGAAACCCGGGCGCGGCTGCGTGAGACTTCCCAGTTGCTGGGCATCAACCTTCCGGTCTACGTGCTCTTGACTCGGGCTGATCGCCTGCATTTTTTCCAGGAATTCGTGGCGCCCTTTAGCGACGGGGAGGTCGCACACGCCTTCGGCGCAGCGCTCCCCGTGGCGGCTTATACGGGCGATTCCTACAATGAGCAGGAAACCGCGGCGGTCGCGAGCGCCTTCGACGAACTCGTGCAATCCGCGGCGGCATGGCGGCTGACGATCCTCACTCGCAACCTGGACGCGGCCCAAGCCCTTCCCATCTATGAATTCTCCCGCGAGCTCAAGAAACTTCGTGCGACCCTGGTGCCCATGCTGGTCGACGTCTGCCGGCCCGGCGCGTCGCGCACCACGCCCTTTCTGCGGGGTTTCTATTTCACCGGAATCCGGCCGCTGCTAGTCAGCGTCCCGCGTCCGGCGGCGGTGGAAGTGGAGCCGGAGCCTGCCGCAGCCGGCAATTTGAGCGCCACCCGTATGTTTGATATCAAGGCCGCGAAGGCCGCAGCGGCCAAGCTGATGGGGGCTACGGAAACTGTCGAAACTCAGCGCCTCCCGCAATGGGTCTTCCTGCGCGAGCTTTTTAGCGAAGTACTCTGGAAAGACTCAACTGCCCTAACCACCAGCACGTTCAGCACGAGAATAGGGAACCGTAGGAAGTTCATGCTGGGCGCGAGCATGGGTTTGCTTCTGATTATTACCACCGGAATTGCGGTTTCGTCGATTCGAAATAAACAACTGGAATATGAGGTCACTGCTGCGGCGCAGGATCTTTTGGGAGGCCGACCCTCCGGCCCCCAAACGTCCTCGGCAAATGCATTGAACAAGTTGGAAGCCCTTCGCCAGTCCGTCGAAACGCTGACGAACTATGAGTGCCGGGGTGCGCCCCTGAGCATGCGCTGGGGCCTTTACGTGGGCAATTCCCTTCTTCCCAATGCCCGCAACATTTACTTCCGCCATTTTCGCGAGATGCTCCTGGAACCCGCGCAATCCTCATTGGCGCAAACGCTCTTGTCCCTTCCGTTATCTCCCGGACCGAGCGACCGGTATGATCCGGCCTTTGATCTCCTAAAGGCCTATCTGCTCACCACCGCTGCACCTGAAAAGAGCGATCCCGAATTTCTTTCCCCCATCCTGCTGCGGGCCTTGACAAGCGGCCGCGATGTGGACGCTCCCAGCCGACGCACAGCGCAAAGGCAATTTGACTTCTACGCGGCTGAATTGAGAGCGGGCAATCCGTTTCCTTCCCTGCACAGCGACGGCCTGGCCGTGGCGCGAGCCCGGCATTTTCTAATGCAATTCTCCGGGAATGGGCCCGCCTATCGGATGATTCTCTCGGAAGCTGATAGAAACAATCCCCCTCTCAACTTCAATCACAAGTTTCCCGGGGCTGCGGATGTCATCAGCAATCCCAGCGAGGTGAGCGGGGCATTCACGAAAGCTGGATGGGCGTTTGTGCAAAGTGCGCTCGAATACCCCGCCCGCTATTTCGATGCGGAGGCCTGGGTCCTGGGAAAAGAAATCAGCGCCACCGGCGGCGCCGCGAAACGAATTGACACCATGCGCACGAGCTACAAGCGGGAGTACGTGGAGCAATGGCGCTCCTTCTTGCGCGACGCCAGTGTGGTCCATCCCCTGAGCTTGGGCGCTGCCGCACAAGAACTTCAGCGGATGACCGCGGACGCTTCACCGCTGCTGACCCTTTTCTGCGTGGCTGCACAGAATACCGCCGTCGATGACGCCGACATCATCAAGGCCTTCCAGGCGGTGCAGTCCGTGACCTCACCCGATTGCCAGGAGCACGGCGCAAGCGCTTCCAGCGCGACTTACCTGAAGAGCCTGAGTGACCTCCAGGCCTGCGTGGAACGGGCTGATAGCGCCCCCTCCGCTCAGAAAGATTCCGCCAAGGCACAGTGCTTGAGCGATGTGGCGCGCGCGGAACAATCGCTGAAAGAAATTGCCAAAGGCCTCCAGCCTGACCCGGCAGGGCACGCCGACCAAACGGTGAAGGACCTTCTACGCGCTCCCCTGGATGCCGTGGCCAGCCTCGTGCGTCCCGGACCGGTCAGCGCCGCCGCGTTGTGCGCACAGATGGCCCCACTCGAATCGAGATTTCCCTTCAATGCACAGGCTTCGCCCGAGGTTTCACTAACGGAACTCACCGCCGTATACGCGCCTTCGAATGGCGCCCTCTCGCAATTCTATTCGTCCGTGCTGGCGGATCTTCTGCTGCCCAAAGGCGCAGGCTTCGTTTCCAACCCCACGCCCCGGCAAAAGGCTAGTCTGCCGTTCCTCAGCTTCTTCAATCGCTCGATGGCCGTGCAGCACACGTTCTTTGGGGCCGGCGGATCGCCGCAATTCCACTACGCACTGCGTCCTGCCCCTACCGAGAACGTCAGCAGCCTCAACCTCACCATCGACGGCAAGAGCCTGGCCTTTGAGGGAAGTACCGCACCCTTCACCTCGCTGACATGGCCGGCGGCTTCCGGACAGGGGGTCAGGCTTACCGTGAAAATTCCCGGCGGGGCCGAGTTGGGGTTTCCCAGCTATGAGGGCCTATGGGCCGTCTTCCGCTTCTTCGCGGATGCCACCGTGGTCCAGCACAACGGAAACATTTATACCCTTCAGTGGGTCTTGGGCGGCGAGCGGCCCGTCACTGCCCCCAACGGCAAGCCCGTAACGGTGCAAATCGAACTCGATACTCAGGGCGCCATGCCCATTTTTGAAAAGGGATTCATGTCAGGGCTGCATTGCGTTCCAGTTGTGACCCAGTAGAACTATCTAAATCTCCCACCTTCCGTGTTAGACTGTCCGGGGGCAAATCCTAAGTCTGAAATTAACAGAACGCTGAAGGGGGAAAAGGAATGCCCTCGTCTCAGAAGTCTCTTTCCAGCCTTCCCAAGCGCACCAATTGGTGGGGCGCCTTCGTTATTGGCCTTGCCGGAACAATTCTGGTTACCGGGGTCGCCCCCTTGGCCGTGCAAAGCATGGGGGCGGCGTCGATCCTCGTCTTCCTGCTGGTAAGCATTGCCGGCGTCATACTGTGCCTGTGCCTGGCGGAGTTAGCTTCCATGATGCCCCACCGGACCGGCGGGCTGCCCGCCTATGCGCTCGAGACCTATAAAGTCTTCGGCCCCGGCGTGGCCCGGCATGTCAGCGGCCTTTCCGCCTGGAGTTACGGCCTCGGATGGTTTCCCGTGGCGCCGCTGAACATGATTCTCGCGACGAAATACATTACCGTGCTCTGGAAGATTCCCTTGGGCCGGGAATTTACTCCCATCAGCGCCCCCATCAACCTCAATGTCCTCATCCTCAGCATTGTGGGTTTGCTCATCCTCTTCATTCCCTGCTATCTCGGGATTCGTTTGGGTGCAGGATTCGCCACCGTGCTGGGGGTAGTCTCCATGGTGCCGCTGACGCTGCTGATTTTCCTCCCCTTCCTGCGACCCGCGACGCTGCACTGGAGCAATGTTGCAGGATTTCATCTGGCCGACCCGAAATCCTGTACCTTTGTATTTTTCATCAGTTGGATCTTCATCCTCACCTGGTCCGTGCTGGGGACTGAAGCGGCCGCCTGCTACATCGGCGAGTGCCGGGATTCGACTCGCGACGCCAAGATTGCACTGAGCGCCTCCGGCCTGTACGGCTCGCTGGTTTACGTAGCCATTCCGCTGCTGCTGGTAGGCGTGCTGGGCCGCTCCGATGTCGATCCCCTGACGGCATTCCTTGCCTACACGGAAGCGATTTTTGGCAGCGAAGGGTGGGTGAAGTGGATCATCGGCATCCCGCTGGTGGTGGCGCTGCTGCTGTCCGTCTTGAATGCCATCATGGGCTGCGGGCGGTCTCTTTACCAAGTGGCTCATGACGGCGTCATCCCCAAGTTCTTCCAGCACACCAACGCACACGGCGTGCCGGATTTCGCCATGCTCTTTAACCTCGTGGCCTCCATCATTGTGGTGTTCCTCGGGTCGCCGCTCGAGATCTATATCTTCTCGAATATGGGATATCTGCTGGCCCTCGCCTTGGCCTACATCGGATATTTCCTCTACCGGCAAAACTACCCCGGCTTGCATCGTCCGGTGCGCATGCCGGGATTTCTGCGGTACGTTGCCCTGGTGGTGGGTGTCTTCTTCCTTTTTGTTTGGGCCTATGGTGGGTACTACTCCTCCGATATTGCCGTGGGACTGGGCAAGCACTGGCTGTTTTTCTGGGGACTCGGCATCTGCTTCCTCTACCTCCCCTTACACGCTTATCGCCGGCTGGTGGAAGACCGGCGCGCGGCCAAGGAAGAATTGCCGGTCAGCGTGGATGTGCTGCCCACGGAAGCCGATTCGTGAATCGAAGGCGCGTACTGCACCGCTGCGTGGAGTTTCGCATCCAATAGAGTGGTATAATTCAGGTTCGGTTGTTCAAAGGGCTACCAGTGAATTTCGCAAGCAATTGACCCGCGGCAGTATGCCGCCGTTGAGGATGCGCCTCAAAAGAGGCCGTCACAGTGGGGCGCCCGGCGCTAACGAGGAGGCTTAACTTATGTATCCCGAAGAGTACGTTCAGCCCATGCGGCATGAACTCACCAGCATTGGATTCAAGGAACTGCGCACAGCCGCGGAAGTGGATGCGCTTTTGACCAAACCGGCGGGAACCGTGCTGGTGGTCGTCAATTCCATCTGCGGTTGCGCGGCTGGGCGAGCTCGTCCGGCCGTCGCGATGGCTCTGGAGAATAAAGCGCGCCCCGAAACTTTGGCCACCGTGTTCGCCGGCCAGGACACCGATGCCACCACGCAAGCGCGAAGCTACTTCACCGGCTACGCGCCGTCTTCGCCTTCCGTTGCCTTGCTGCGCGACGGTAAGGTGGTCTTCATGTTGGAAAGGAAAGATATTGAAGGGCGTGATCCTTACGGAATCGCGGAAGACCTGACCAAGGCTTTTGACCGCTACTGCGGCCAACAAGCTAGTGCGGCGGCCAACTAATCGCCACTCGGGCGCCGGAGCACTGGAAGGCATAGATCCATGGTTTTTCGGCGCCGGGTGTGATTCGCATCCGCCTATTCTTCCTTGAGTGACCGTTCCATCAGCTCGCGAATGGCTTCGCGCGGGGAAACCTCTGCTTCCAGAATTCTGTGAACCTGGAGGGTGATGGGCATCTCGACGTGGTGCTTCGCCGCCAGCGCTACCGTCGCTTGGGTGGTCTTCACACCTTCGGCCACCATGCGCATGGACCCGATGATGTCCGTAAGCTTCCTTCCCTTCCCCAACTCCACACCTACCGTGCGATTGCGGCTGAGGTCTCCGGTGCAGGTCAGTACCAGATCGCCCATGCCGGAAAGCCCGGCCAACGTCTCACGTTTCCCTCCGCAGGCGCAAGCCAGGCGAGTCATTTCGGCAAGGCCCCGCGTAATCAGCGCGGCGGTGGGATTGTGCCCCAGGTCAAGCCCCTCCACCACACCTGCCGCGACCGCAATCACGTTTTTAACTGACCCGCCGAGTTCCACGCCCACAACGTCGTTCGAGGTGTAGAGGCGCAGGGCCGGCGAGGCGAACTCACGCTGCACCTGTTTGGCAGCGTCGAGATCGTCCGATGCGACAACCAGGGCCGTAGGGTCGCCCTGAATGACCTCTTTGGCGAAGCTTGGCCCGGAAAGCACGCAAAGGCGCGGCTTAAACGACTCACTCACCACACTCCGAATCACTTCGCTCATGCGCATCAGACGGCTGGTATCCAGCCCCTTCGTGGCGCTCACAAAAATCATCTCGGGGCGCAGGTGGGGCAGCATCCGCTGGTAGAGGGTCCCACAAACGTGCGAGGGCATGACCGTGACCACGATTTCTGCCCCTGCCAAGGCCGTTGCTAAATCGCTGGTGGCGGAAAGTTCGTCGGGCAACCTGATGCCGGGCATGAACAAGGCGTTCTCATGCAGCCTGCGGATGCTATCCGCGACCTCGGGCTCATACGCCCAGAGCGTCACCACGTGGCCAAGCTTGGCCAGCGTGGACGCCAGGGCAGTGCCCCAATTGCCAGCTCCGATGATCGAAATGGTTTTCACAATACTCCGCCCTTTTTCCGTTGAGCTATTTCAGCAGCAGGGGCGGCCTACGACTGGTGAACTCCGCCTGCTTACAGCCTACTGCTTACTGCCTAATGTTCTTTTACTCCCCACCTTGCTCTCGGTTCCCCTCAACAGCCTGCCGATATTCGCATGGTGCATCGAAATGATAATCAACGCGCTCCCCGCGGCGCCAAGAACAATGGGCAGCGGCGGGTGCTTCATCAAATAAACGAGAAGCGGGAAAACTGCGGTGGCCACGATCGAACCCAATGAAATATAGCGCCAAATGCCCACCAGGATCGCGAAGATTACCAGGACCAACCCCACCTGAAGAGGAGCGAGGGCAATAAAGACTCCCACACCCGTGGCGACGCCTTTGCCTCCGCGAAAATTCAACCAGATAGGAAAGCAATGTCCCAGAATGGCCGCGACGGACGCTGCGCCAATCCATCGCGGGTCTCCCGAGGTTAACCGCGAGGTCAGCAGCACCGCGACAATTCCCTTCCCCACATCCAGAACAAAAGTGGAAACAAATCCCGCGATGCCGAGATTCCGCATCACGTTTGTGGCGCCCATGCTGCCGCTGCCGGTGCGGCGTACGTCGATCCCTTTTTGCCATCGGACAATGAGGTACCCAAAGGGAATAGACCCGAGGAGATAAGCCAGGAGGGGAGTTGTCGAAGCAATCATTTTTTTAGAATTGGAAACCGCATGACTCTCCGATACTGCGCGCCTTGCGGGGACAGTTTACTCTCAAACAGAAAAAAATCTGAAGCTTCAAACTTCCCTAGGGACTCGGTGGATCGAGATGCCGCCACCAACGCCGGCTGTGGACGCGGAATATTGAAGCGCGCCAGAGTAAGGTGGGGCGAAAAAGGCCGGTCTTCGCGCGCGAACCCGGCCCTTTCCATGGAGTCCTCAATCCGTCCGGCAAGTTCCGCCAATGCCGGCGGAGCTACTACCCCAGCCCAGAATACGCGGGGCCTTTCCGCCTTGGGAAAGAATCCAAAGCCTTTCACTTCCACGGGAAACGGTGCAAACGGGCCGAGTCGCCCCAACGCTTCGACCACCTGCTTGGTCTGCGCGTCCGTGATTTCGCCGAGAAATTTCAGGGTAAGATGGATGCCTTCCGGCCGCCTCCAATTTGCCTCGCCGCAAGTTTCGCGAAAGGCCTGCTGGGCTTCGGCCAGCGCGGCGTGAAGGGAATCAGGAAGATCAATCGCAATGAAGGCGCGCATGATTGAAAGAATGGGATCAGGTATCTGGGATCATGGACTGGCAGCCTGTCGTTTCGAATGGATTGCGCTTCGGGCCCTAGCCCCTAAGCCAGAATCCCTAGTCCCTGGTTCTCCTGCGTATCATTTCGAGCGCCATCTGCGTGGCCCAATAACGTACGCGATCGCGTGATCCGGGGAAATGAAACTCCCGGATTTGCGTCCCGCGCTCATCAGCAAGCGCCACGAAAACCGTTCCCACGGGTTTGTCGTTGCTGCCGCCGGTGGGGCCGGCAATTCCGGTGATTCCGACTCCGATGGAAGCACCAGTGCGCCCGCGAACGCCTTCTGCCAACGCCTGGGCAACGGGTTGGGAGACTGCGCCGTGCTCCTCAATCAGTTCGGCAGGAACCCCCGCCCAGCGCGTTTTCATGCCGTTGCTGTAGCAAACCGCCCCGCCCAGGAAATACGCAGAGCTGCCGGAAATACGCGTCAGGCGTTCCGCCAATAACCCGCCGGTGCAGCTTTCCGCCACCGCCACGGTTTTTTGCCGCATCACCAGGTACATGCCCACCACTTCTTCCAGGCTTTCCCCCTTGGTGGAATAGACGTTGTCGCCAAGCGCCAACTCGATTTTGTCGCCGAGCTCCGACAGCCGTGCCTCCGCTTCCTGGTCGTTCGCCCCACGGGCCCGCAGATGGACTTCAATAGTACCCAGTGCTGCGAGGATGGTGGTGGCAGGATTCTGGTAGGGACGATAGAGCGGAGCGATGAGTTGGTCAACCTCCGATTCCGGCAATCCGACGACCTTGTACACCCGCGTTTTGATTCGGGCTCCGGAAGACATGCGCTCCAGGCGGGGAAAGCAGGCGGTGTCAAACAAGGGTTCGAGTTCGCGGGGCGGGCCAGGGAGCAACAACAGAATGCGGCCATGGTCTTCGATCCAAATGCCCGGCGCCGTGCCATTCCGGTTTTCCAGCCAATCGCCGCCCTCCGGCACTTGGGCTTGGCGCAAATTATTGTCCGGCATGGGGCGCCCCAGGCGGGCAAAGCGCTCCTGGATTCGCGTGCGGATTTCCGCGACTTCATGAAGAGGGCGGCCCAAAACCTCTGCCACCACGTCACGCGTCAAATCGTCTTCGGTAGGCCCCAGCCCTCCCGTAAGGACAATGAGTGGCGAACGATTAAGCGCCGCACGTACCACTGAGGCGAGGTCCTCCTTCGAGTCCCCCACGATGGTCTTGTACCTCACCAGAATTCCTAGATTATTGAGCCTTTCCGTCAGGTAAAGAGAGTTTGTGTCGGTGTGTTGGGGGGTGAGGAGCTCTGAACCGACGGCGATGATTTCTGCATCCATTTTTATCGGTCAGCCTTTAGCCATCTTCCTTCGGGCATGGATTCTCACTTCGCGGTACGGAAGACGATCCATGGTTGGACAACTCAGGCGGAGGCCCCACAAACGGAAAGTGATCGACTACCTCGTGAGGGACAGCCCTTCTACGCCCAGGGGGAGGTCCACCAGCGAACTGTGGGTGGCCAGCACCAAGGATCCGTGGCGGCCAAAGGCTAAGCCCACCAGGTCATAACCTGAGACAGCCAGCTCCGCTTTGGCGTCCGGGGTCAAGCGCACCACGCCCCGACTGCCCGCCAGGGATGCAACAGCGTAAAGATTGCCCTCGATGTCAAATGCCAATCCTTGCGGACGTCCCAGCCCTCGATAGAATGATGACACCTCGCCCGCCGGCGAAATGCGCAAAATGTGATCGAAACTCGAGGTGGTCGGCCCCGTCACGTAAAGGTCCCCGGTGGAACTGAAAGCCAAATGGTAAGCCGCAACGCTGGGCTCGATTGTGGCAAAAACATAAATTTGGCGATCCGGGCTGATCTTGAAAACTGTGCCGGTGCGATCACCGACATAAAGATTTTCATCTCGATCAAAAGCAATCCCCGTCGCCACGCCCATACCCTGCGCGTAGGTGGAGCGTTGACCGCTGGGCGTCACTT
>Ga0335085_10010548_pt1 | contig 13795 bp, 10 predicted proteins | sample Lox_Sample_45_FD_206712 | JGI IMG/M metagenome (GOLD analysis project Ga0335085, IMG submission 206712) | Soil microbial communities from Loxahatchee National Wildlife Refuge, Florida, United States - Lox_Sample_4.5 | ecosystem: Environmental > Terrestrial > Soil > Wetlands | place: USA...
GTTGCATCAACAGCTTCGCCGCATAGCTGGTTTCAACGCAACTATTGACAGCGGCGGCAGAAATGGTCTTTGATACATCATCGTGCTTTACTAACGCGATTTAGTAGAGGCTTTCGCTGACGGAGGAGCCATGCTACCGCTGCCCCCTGCTGCCGCCCCATCATCTCGAAAACGCGGCGTGCTTGCCCATCAAATCCTGCCACCGGTTCTGCGGTCTGTCGGCGCGGCCATCCTCAGCATCACAACAATTGTGATTGCGGCACAGCACGCTTCAGCCCAAGCACAGATCAGCGATCCTTCCGTGGACGCACGCATCGAGGCTGTTCTCCGCGGCATGACGTTGGAAGAGAAGGTCGGCCAACTGGTTCAGTACTCCGCCGGTCAGCCAACGGGCCCCGGCACGGGCCGAAGCAACTATGAAGAGATGATTGCGCGTGGTCAGCTTGGTTCCCTTTTCAATGTGGTCGATCCGCACCAGATCAACATGTACCAGCACATTGCGATGGAGAAGGCGCGGTTCCACATCCCTATCTTGTTCGGACTCGATGTAATTCATGGATTCAAGACCGAATTTCCAATCCCGCTGGCCCTCGCCTCGACATGGGATCCAGATATCGTCAAAAAATCTGCTCATGCAGCAGCGCAGGAAGCGGCTGCCTTCGGAATTCGCTGGACGTTCCATCCCATGGTCGACATTGCGCGGGATGCGCGCTGGGGACGCATGGCAGAAGGCGCAGGCGAAGATCCTTTCCTCGGCTCCGCAATGGCAGCCGCGTACGTGCGCGGCTATCAGGGCACTCGGTTGGACGCGCCCGACAGCATTGCCGCCTGTGCCAAACATTATGTCGGATATGGAGCAGCCGAGGGCGGCCGCGACTACAACACAACGGAAATCTCCGAGCACACGCTGCGTGAATATTACCTGCCCCCGTTTGGTGCCGCCGAAGAGGCCGGCGTTGCGTCATTTATGAGCGCGTTCAATGCGCTTAACGCAGTTCCAGCGTCAGCCAATCCCTTCACTCTGAAACAGGTTCTCCGGAAGGAATGGGGATTCAATGGACTGGTAGTGAGCGACTGGAATGCGGTGGGCGAACTCATTCCACAAGGAATTGCCGCGGACGGCGCAACCGCTGCACGCAAGGCATTCGTCGCCGGCGTAGACATGGACATGGTCAGCAGTCTCTATCACGACTATCTGCAGAACCTCGCCAGCAATGGCCAGGTTCCGATGGACGAGATCGATGATGCCGTTCGCCATGTCCTCCGCGTGAAGTTTGCGCTTGGATTGTTCGATCATCCCTTTGTAGATGAAGCAGCCGCTCCCAAGGCCCTTTACCGACCCGAGAGCCTCGCGGTCGCGCAGACTGCAGCGGAACGCTCGTTCGTGTTGCTCAGGAATGCGAATGGTCCGGATGGAAAGCCAGTGCTTCCACTGACAGCTGGAATCCAGCACATCGCAGTGATTGGCCCCCAGGCGGAAGACTCTTCCTATCCGAACGGCGTGCCCGAGGGTACTGGGCCTAGAACATCCCTAACGGCCGAACTGGTAAGACGACTCGGTGCAGGACATGTGTTGCACTTCAAAGGTACTGGCATCCTTGACGGCACAAATGAAGAAATCGCTGCGGCGGTGGGTGGCGCTCAAAAAGCGGATGTCGTAATCCTCGCTCTCGGCGAAACGCAAGACATGAGCGGAGAGGCCGCCTCACGGGCCCACCTCGGCCTCCCGGGCAAACAACAGGAACTCCTTGCAGCTGTCGTTCATACCGGAAAACCCGTGGTATTGATTCTTTTCAGTGGACGGCCTTTAACTCTGCCTTGGGCATTCGAAAACGTGCCCGCTGTCCTCGCAGCCTGGTTCCCGGGAATTGCAGGAGGGGCGGCACTGACCCGAACCCTCTTCGGTGACGTCAATCCCAGCGGCAGACTCGTAGTGAGTTGGCCCAGAAGCGTCGGGCAGGAACCTCTCTACTACAACGCTCTGAATACGGGACGTCCCCCGGGCAACATCGATCTCACCAAGCCTCCGAGTGAAATCGATGCCCGGTATGTTTCGCGGTACATCGATGAGCAGAACTCACCTCAGTTCCCCTTCGGTTATGGAGCGTCCTACACAACCTTTTCGTACGGAAACACCACAATCAGTACTACGAAATTGAAGGCCGCGGATCTCAACAACAATCTGCATGCCACCGGAGCCACTGCCATGACCGCCGAAGCGGAGGTAAAGAACAGTGGGTCCCGACCTGGGGATGAAGTGGTGCAGCTCTACATTCGGCTGCAGGGAACCAGCACGGCCCAACCGGTTCGCGCCTTGAAAGGATTCCAAAGAATTTCGCTGGCACCGGGCGAAAGCAGGCGGGTAAAGTTCGAGTTGCAGCCGGAAGCATTCGCGATCTGGAATGACCACAACGAGTTTGCTGCGGAACCGGCGAAGGTCGATGTCTGGATCAGTCCTGATTCCGCGCAAGGCACTCCGGTGCAAGCCGAGATTTTGCCCTGATCTAATCGTCCAACAAACAGGTCGCGCTGTTCATGAGAATGTCTTTTGCGAGGAGGCGTTGTGACAGTGATGTCTCGCTTATTCGTAATCCTGTTGGTGAGTTCGCTGGCGTGGGCCAACACCGAGTACTACCGCCACGTGGTCTTCGACAACAGCCTCACGTCCGACACCTACTTCGATAGCCGGGGTATGGCCAACGGGAAGAGTCTGCTCGAACTGCGAAATCAGAAGCTTCCGGTAGAGACTAAGAACTTTCTGACTCCGCCGAACGCGCTTCGTCTTCAGTGGCAGTCGAATCCCGATGGAGGCTGGGAAGCGGAGATTCACGTCGATTTTTTTCGCAACCGCTTCCCCGAATTCCGCGGACAGAACCTTTATTTCTGGTGTTATGCTCCGCAGGCGATCGCTGCCGCCGACCTTCCGGACCTCTTGATTTCCAATACCGGCCAGGGGCTGAAGGTTGCCGAGTTTCCTGGCACGTTCACCCAACCGGTCCCACTTGGAAAGTTCGCCGGCAATATTCCGGCTGGAAAGTGGACGCGCGTTCGCGTGCCGGTGTCGGCACTGCGGACGGCTTCGATTTACGGCTTTCGCCCGGAGTACTTGCGAAGCGTTGTGTTTCATCAAGGTCGAGCCGATGGTGTCCAGCACGTTCTCATCCTCGATGAGATTCGCATGGACGACGATCCTCCGGCCGCCAAAACCTCTCTTCCCGCCCCCACCAACCTTCGGGCCACAGGATATGACCGCCACATCGCGCTGCAATGGGATGCAGTGAACAGTCCCGCTCTCGGACGGTATGTAATTTACCGCTCTGTTGATCACAAGACCTTCGAGCCCATTGGCATTCAACAGCCCGATATCACTCGTTATTCCGATTTTCTCGGCAGACCCGGCGTGACCGCAGAATATAAAGTCGTAGCCTCGGACCGTGCTTACCGATTGTCTGCCGACTCCACGACAGTATCCTCGTCCACGCACGAACTCAGCGACGATGAATTGCTTACTATGCTGCAGGAAGCCTGCTTCCACTACTATTGGGAAGGTGCGCATCCTCATGCGGGGATGTCGCTCGAGAATATTCCCGGCGACGATCGCATTGTCGCGACCGGCGCCAGCGGCATGGGCATCGCCGCTCTCATCGTCGGTGTGGATCGCGGTTTCATCACACGCGCGCAAGGCGTGGAGCGACTCACGAAAATCGTGAACTTTCTGGAACACGCGGACCGCTACCATGGGGTGTGGTCCCATTTCATGGACGGTGACACCGGCAAGACCATGCCGGTGTTTGGAATGTTCGACAACGGCGGAGACCTGGTGGAAACGTCATTCCTGATGCAGGGACTGCTGGCCGCGCGGCAGTACTTTCACGGAAGCAATGCCACCGAACAGGATCTTTACCGCCGCATCACGAAGCTCTGGGAAACCGTCGAGTGGGATTGGTATCGCGGTGCCCACCCCGATGGTAATTTTCTTTACTGGCACTGGTCGTCAGAGTGGAATTGGCAGATTCAACACCCGTTGATCGGCTTTAACGAAGTGATGATCACCTACTTGCTGGGAATGTCCTCACCCACTCACGCCGTTCCTCCAACCATGTACTACTCCGGCTGGGCTTCGCAAGCCCAGTCCGCGATCAGCTATCGCGCGGGATGGTCCGGCAGTCAGGCTGGCGACCACTACGGCAACGGACAAACCTACTACGGCATTAAGCTCGACGTGGGCGTCGGCACCGGCGGTCCTCTCTTCTTTACCCACTATTCGTACTTCGCATTCGATCCGCACAGTTTGCACGACCGCTACACGTCCTCGTATTTCGACAATAATCGCAACCTCGCCCTGATCAATCGTGCCTATTGCATTGCGAACCCAAAACACTTTGCCGGCTACGGCCCGAATGCGTGGGGCCTGACCGCAAGTGATGGTCCCGACGGGTACGTCCCGCACGCGCCCGATGCCGCAAGTGATCGCGGAACCCTTACACCCACCGGTGCCCTAGCTTCGTTCCCCTACACTCCTGAGGCGTCAATGGAAGCATTCAAGCACTATTACCGTGACTTGGGAGGGCAGCTCTGGGACATTTATGGACCTCGCGATGCCTTTAACCCGGGAGAAGACTGGGTCTCGCCCATCTACATGGGTCTAAGTCAGGCTCCCATCGCCGTGATGATAGAAAACTACCGAACCGGGCTGGTGTGGAAAATGTTCATGTCGAACACCGAAATCGGTGCGATGCTGCAGAAGCTTGACGCCGTCACGGCCGAAAACCAAGGCTTCCCTCGATGAAGGAGGACCCGATCTGAACGTTCACGGAGCTGTGTGCTTTGACAGTTGTGACCACTCGAGAGTCAGGACAGATTGATGACTCTCACGTTTGATCCTCTCACATGCCGTCCTTGGGATACTGGGACTCCAGGGACGGCCCTCTCCCCTTTTCAGCCCAACAGCAAGGAACACCTGCGAATTGAAGCCATGGAAGTCTGAGTTTTCTGACAGTTGTCCGGCCCAACAGTGGATGACACGATGACCAAAGCTCACGGTTGGAAAACTCAGGACAACTCGCGGACTTAACTGCCTCCGGTCCTGGGCTCCTCAACCCCTGGTATCCCGTCCTTGGTCTTGGGGCCAAGGACGGGACTTCTTTTTGACCCCGGGCAACGGTCTCTCTGCGCGACAGCAATGCTTTTCCGCTTTCGAAGCGGACCCTGCAATCCGGGACGAAGCACGTCTTCAACCTTGGCAGGTTCTCCCGCATTTGGGATGAGGGAGTGCCCAGCGCAGTTTTCGACGTTACCGCACCGTCGCGGTCGCCGCTTGTGCAAGTTGCTTGCGCTCAACGTCGGCTTGCTTGGCAGCCTTGCTGGCTTCGAGAGTGACGTCTTTCGATCCGAAGCCTACGCCAACTTTTTTCAAGAAGGCGGTCGGAGGAGTACCTCCAGCGAAAATCCAGACAAAATCATTGGACAGTTCCTGCTGCTTGCCGGAGACTTCGAGAACGACCGATTCGAGTTTGAACTCGACAGGATTCGAATTGAAGAGTACGCGCACCTTCCCTGATTTCATACAATCTTCGATACGCTTGGCGTTGCGCTCCTTGATGCGGCTGAAGCGTTCACTGCGATAAGACAGTGTGACCTGATTGCCCTTCTGATTGGCCAGACCCATGGCGGCCTCAACGGCACTGTCGCCCCCTCCGACGACGAGAATTCGCTTGTTGATATAGTGGTCGACCTCGATGAGGCGGTACATGACCTTGGGCAGTTCCTCGCCTTTTACACCGAGCTTGCGGGACTCTCCGGCTCGTCCGAGCGCAAGAATCACGTTAAGCGAGCGGTATTGATTGGTCGCCGTGAAGACGGTGAAAACTCCGCCGGTGCCTTTCTGGATGTCCTCGACTTTTTCACCGGTAGTGACGTTGAAATCGGACCGGTTTAGAATCATGTCCCAGAAAGCGAGCAGGTTCTCTTTGGACAGTTGCATCTTCTTGAATTTGCCGTACATGGGAAACTCGACGGGACTGGTCATGACGAGTTTCTGGCGAGGATACTTGGCAACGGTGCCGCCGACTTCGTCGCGTTCGATGGTCAGGTAGTTAAGCTTGTGCTCAATGGCACGGAGCGAGGCGCTGATGCCCGCAGGGCCCGCCCCGATGACGAGGATGTCGTAGATGCCCTGCGTTTGAGGCGCGGGGAGGGACTTCAGGCGGCTGGCAATGATATCGACACAGTCACGCCCCTGGTTGACCGCGTTCTTGATCAACGCCAAGCCACCCAATTCGCCGACGATGAACATCCCAGGAACCGTTGTCTCAAGTTCGGGTGTGAGTTGTGGCATGTCGCCGGCCATGCTGGGGCTGGCCATTACCATCTGAATGGCGCCGACGGGACAAGCGTCCGCGCAGAGGCCATGGCCGATGCACTTGTGACCGTTGACGATAACGGCTTTGCCGCCGATCATCGCGAGGACATCACCCTCCGGACATACGCTGGTGCAGGTGGCACAACCGATGCAGTAATTGGTGTCGATATGGGGATGCTGCGCCTTGGGTCCTTCGGAAAACAGTTTGCCTTTCTCCGCCGCCTCGCGCGCCCGAGCGTCGCGCTTTTTCAGGTTCCTGAGATAGATCATCAGGAAGAAGAAGCAGATGACGCCGCCGATACCGTACGTGATCAGCGTATCCATCAGAAGTACCCCAGAACGAACTGCAATCCGATGTGAATAAGAGAGAGCACGGCAAATGCGTAACTGAAGGGCTTGTGCACGACGTGCCAGAGATGAAAGACTTTTTGCGAGCGCGAGAGGAAGAGAAGACGCTTGGAGAGCGCGGCTTCCTCTGCAGCCGCGTGGATCGCCTTTTCCAGTTCGTGTTGCCGTGTCCGCAAAAATCCGCCGAGTGTCCTTAGCGTTTCGCCAGCGCGGATCGCCGATCGGCGAAGCGCGGCAACACGGAACATGCGAACGACATCGAGAATCATCATGTAGGGGATGGCGATCACGATGGGCAACCGCTCAACCTTCTGCGCGTTGGGCATGCGGAGCAAAGCTCGTAGATCGGCGTCGGGCAAAAGGTTCTGCGCGGCGAGTTGTTGCGAAAGTGTTTCCTGCAACTCCTGAAGCTCTTTTCGGGACAGTTCGGCAGTACTGACCTTTCGCGGGATTTGTGCATAGAGATATCTTCCGACAACACCGCTGGCGGAAACGGCAAACATGATCCAGAAGGCCATGCCCGCAATGCCTTTGAACTTCAACGTGGAGTGAAAGGCGATGATGAAGGGAGCGGTGAGTCCCATCAGGACATGAATATCGAGCCAGTGGCGCGTGCTGCCGATTTGTCCCAGCCACCCCCAGTGCTTTCTGAGGGGGTAGAGAAAGATTCCCAGGAAGAGTGCGACGCCCATAAATCCCAGATAAAGGCCGATCGGCCCGCTGGGCCGCAGTAAGTGATGCTTGGGCGAAAAGGGCCGGTCGATGGCGGAAAGTTTGTAGTAATCGAAGCCATAAAAAAAGATAGCGAGATTACTGGCGATGGCGAGGACGTACAGCGCACGCACGCGCAGACGATGGCCTCTCTCTGTATCGATTACTGGCTTTGTGCTCTCGGCGATGCGGGCGGTTGCAGTTGCGCTCATTTCTGGATGACCTTGTCTTCAGTATTGACTGAGAATTTCTTGTATGCCACGAATTGGTGCAAGTTACGCCAGTGCTGCCGGGAAGTCTCCACCTCCACGCGAGCCACTGTGGGAAACCAATATGCCTGCTTCGAGTCGGAGAAAGTGAGCGGGGCGAACTCGATTTGAGAACTGAGTGCCTTTAGACCCACATCCTGCAGGGTGTTGGCAATGCTGGCCTCGATGCGGGTAATCGATCCCGTCTCAGGCTCGATCCATGCAGTGCCGGACAGCTCGAGAGGATATTCGCGTCCGCGAAGTGCCAAGGCCGCGGGCGATTTCATGCCAGCGATGTGCTGGAACGTGACCTTCTCGAGTGTGTGGCCTCCGATTACGTCTTCCCCCGCGAGCGTGAAGTTGAAAGCCGCCGAATAATAAGGATGGAAAACGAGAAACAAAGTGGCAAAGCCATTAGTCAGCAACATCGAGGTATTCTTGCGATCTTTCTTGGCCTCGCGAATAGGGATTCGCGACTCGGACAAGTTGAGTTCTCCGCCATTGCTGGTCAGTATGACCAGGTAATCGTAGGTGGATTCTTCTTTGAGTTCGACCTTGTCGTCTTTGCCCAGCTTCTCCTGGCTGACCTGCTCGGTACATTTCACTTCTGAAAACTGGTCAAGAAAGACCGACTGGCGATTCGAAGTTCGTGCCAACAGGTCGTTCAGTCGGCGAGCGTCCGGCGATCCGGACTCGGCTCCAGCGGAGCATAGGCCGGTGAGGAGCCACAAAGTGAGGGCGAATCGGGCGGCTCGAGTGGTGATCTGGGGAATGTGCATCATTCGCCCTTCCTCTTCGAATCGAAGCGGTAGCCGATGGAAAACATGACCTGGTCGTAGCTCATGTCGCCACGGTTGGTGGTGAAGTTTCCTTGAAGGTAGTAATGCGGACCGAGAGTGGTCTCTGCCGTGCCAGTCAGGAACCTGCTCCGAGTGTTGGTAGTGAGTGCCGAGGCAAAGTTCTGCTGCCCGAGGAGAAGTTCCAGGCGAAGGCGCTCACTCAACTGGCGGGACATGGAGAATGACTCATAGGAACCATCGCCGAATGAGCTGTTGAAGCGCGCATAGTGGGCGTCGGCGCGAAGTTTCAGCCAGGGAAGGCGTCCGTAGGTGATGCCAAACATTTCGTTCATGGACGTCTTGGAGTCACCGCTGCCGGTGCTGCGGCCAAGAGTCGTGGAGAGCCACAATTGGCTGAAGACCTGAACGCGGCCTCCTGCGCTGAATCCCTGAAACAGATATTTGTCGAGCAAAGAGGTACCGACCAACGTGGTATCAAAAGTCGGAATGTCGCGAAAATAGTTGTAGTTGAAATCGAGTTCGAACCGCGGGTGAGGATTGACGCGAAAGGTGAGAAAGTTGCGTCCGAGTCCAGGTCCAGGGGCCGGGGCGACTGTGTTCCCCTTGGGGCTGTCGAATTGAGCTGATTCGTAGAGTGAAATAGTGCGTTTGTAAGACAACGAATCCTCTAGAAACACGAAGGGGCGATCGATGGCCCACTTGACCATGCTGATGCCGGCGCCGGTGGTGCTGCTGTAGTGGAAGCCGTCGTACTCGCCACCTTCAAAGTTCACGAACGCTCCACCAATTACGCGATTGGGGCTGTAGTCCCACGAAGAAGGGGCGGGCGTGGAGCCTGCGAAAATACCGAGTACTGATCCCCGCGAGAGCCGTTTCCCGAAATACCCGCCGTCAATGGTGTCGAGGCTTGGTGCCCAGGGAAGATAGAGGCGGCCAAATCCCGCGACCAGCGAGGAATTTGGGTTGTCGTAGGTCATGTTGAGGTGGTAAGTGCGGTTTAGCGTTTCTTGCAGCGTCTCCTGGCTCGCGGCGGATTGCTTTGTGAGGCGTCCGCGCCAATAGCCGCTCAGATTCCAGTAGGTGCCGCCGATACGCGTGATGTCGCCGCGAAAAACGACGCCGAGGTCAGTGCTGGTCATGTTGCTGGTGCCATGGCTAAAAGTCGCGAAGGAATCGAATCCGAAACGTCCTCGCGCGCGATTCACAGAAGGAAGCGGTGGACGCGGAACTTCATCGCGTGCTTCATCGTCGAGCGTGTCACCTTCGGTGAACGAGATCACCGCTGGATACTGGCGGGTGGCGCTCAAGGTGCGTTGCTGCACGAGCGCTTCGGCATCTCCGCTGGAGAGATACGCGAGATCGCCGACCTTCACTGGACGCTTGGGGTCGTGGATGTCGGTAACGGCGGAGGTCTCGGCCACGGCGCTGACTTCAAGCTCGGCGATCACATGTGGATCCGCAGCATTGGCACTGTCGCCCTGCCTGGCAGGCAGGTCCGAATCCTGAATTAGCAGTTTCATCCCCTCGGCGAGGCCCTGAGCGCGTCCGCCTTCAAGGTAGGCCACTCCTTCGGCGACATATTTCACCTTAAAGACGGTTCGCAAACTTGGATCATCGCTGCGGGCGATCAGAGTCGACACTGGTGGAGGTGGAGTGGGCTGCGGAGGTGCAATTTCTGCAGCGGTTGTGACAACCGCATCTGTTTTCGAGGCCGTCGTGGTTTCGGCAGGTGGCGATGTAACTGGCGCCGTAGCCTTGGAAGGAACTGCGGCAACGGTGACGGGAGTCCCTTCGGTCTTCATCGCCGAAGGAACTGCGGCAGAACCAGTGGGTGTTGCCGTGGTTGCGACCTGACTGTGATCGGGATTGGTTTGTTCCACAGCGTTCGTGGAGGAGGTCGCAGGAGGGGGAGGAGGTACGCTCGGCGGATGGGAAGGAAGCGCAGCCGCTGAAGAGGTCTCTGGAGGCGGCTGGAACCCAGGACCAGCAGGAGTTGGCGGAGGTTGGGGGAGGGCATAACCATCCTGATGCGATCGGTCACCAATAATTGGAGCTGTGTTGTCGCGGTGACGACGGAAAATGCCAATCAGGTTTCCCGAGGTGGCTGCGGCGGGGGCGCCGTGAGCGACATGTGCCTTCTCGGGTGCAGCGACGGTGAGGACGATGCGGTTGCCTTCGCTGGAGACGACGTAAGGATTGACTTCATCGAGGTCAAGAACGACGCGAGTGATGAGGGGGTCGGTGCTGTGCTGGGCAGTTCGTACGAGGCGCACGCCATTGGTACGCACCGGGACCTTTTTCGTGTTGTCAGTGCAAACGGTACCGGGGAAGTCGAGCAGTATCCGGTCGGGATGGCTCGCTGTCTCAACCGAGGGCTTGACGGGAGCGCTCAACGTGATTTCAATGCGCAGGTCCGTTCCTGCGCGAAAGGCCTTCACGGCCTGCACGGTCACCGGCACTGCCGCGTTTTGCGCAGCCGCACACGATAGCAACACTACTACGGTCGAAAGATGTTTCTGCACTGCCTTCATCTGTTGCTGACACTCGCTGGCGCTCCACTTGCCGCCGGGATCTTGGCGTCGCCGCCATTTTGCTTCTGTTTAGCAACTCAAAGCCGGACTCGACTAGCCGCCCTGGCCGCTCGGATGGCACTGATAACAATTGGTGCTGTTGTACACATAGCCCTTCACACCAGAGTGATTGCCATCGGTTTCCTTTTTCTGGTGACAATTGGTGCACTGGAAAACCGAATAGTCATTTGAATTCGTGTGACATGTGGAGCAGACGCTGTTCGCCTTGCCATGGGTCATCGGGAACCGTGTGTACTGCGAATGATTGAACGTGGCTCCCGTCCACGCAGTCGTGTTGTGGCAGTTCTGGCACGTCGTTGGGAAAAACTGCGGCTGGGCTTTGTGGCCCGGATTCGTGCTGTTGTCGTAGTCAGTCTGGTGGCAGCCGACGCACTGCGTGGGCAGCGTACTGTAGTTGTTGTTAACGTGACAATCGGCGCAAGCGCGGGGTGGCACCGTGTGCGAGCCGGTAAGTGGAAATGCCGTGTTGTTGTGGTTGAAACTCGAGTTCCAGTCAGTCGTGGTGTGGCAGAGTTCGCATGTTGTCGGGAAGCCTGCAGCTGCGTGTGCCGGGTTGTTGGTGCCGTTGTAGTCCTTCTGATGGCACGTATAGCACAAGGTGTTATTCAGCGCGTAGTTGTTGTTGACATGGCAGTCCGTACAGAGACGTGGAGGCACCGTGTGAGCGCCCGTCAACTGGAAGCCGGTGGTGTTGTGGTTGAAGGTCCCATCGCTCCAGTGAACGGTGTCATGACAAGTTTCGCAGGTCGTCGGGAAGGCGGCCGAAATGTGGTCCACGGGCGACTTCGCCGTGTTGTAGTCGGTCTGGTGGCAGGAGACACAGGCAGTGCTGGTCAGGTTGTAGTTGTTGTTGACGTGGCAATCGGTACAGGCGCGTGGCGGAACCGTATGTGATCCCGTCAGCGGGAAACCGGTTGTGCTGTGGTCAAAGGTCGCCCCTTGCCACGAGGTCGTGCTGTGGCACTGCTCGCATGTCTGGGGGAAGTTGGAAGTCACGTGATTCGGGTTGGTCGTGCCCTGGTAATCCTTCAAGTGACAGGTCACGCAGGCGGTGCTGGTCAGGTTGTAGTTGTTATTGATGTGGCAATCCGTGCACTGGCGCGGCGGTACCGTATGCGACCCGGTCAGCACGAACCCGGTGGTGGAGTGGTCGAACTTGCCATCGCTCCACTGCACGGTGTCATGACACTGCTCGCAGGTGGTGGGAAATCCTGCATGGGGCACGGGTGTAGTTGCGGTGTTGTAATCGTTCTGATGGCAACTCACGCACGCCGTGCTCGTGATGTTGTAGTTGTTGTTTACGTGACAGTCGGCGCACTGGCGAGGCGGAACCGTGTGTGCACCGGTCAACGGGAACCCGGATTTCGAGTGATCGAATTGAGCCGGCTGCCAGGCCGCAGTGTTATGGCACGTTTCGCAAGTCTGCGAAAATCCGCCAGCCACGTGGTTGGGGTTCGTGGTGTTCTGGAAATCCTTCAGGTGGCAAGAAACGCAAGTCGTAGTGGTGAGGTTGTAGTTGTTATTGACGTGGCAATCGGTGCATGCCCGCGGCGGAACCGTGTGCGCTCCGGTCAATGCGAAGTTCACCAGCGAGTGATCGAAGGTGGCTGGTGTCCAGGCCACCGTGGTGTGGCACTGAGCGCAGTTTGATGGGAAATTGGCCGCGACGTGATTTGGGTTTGTCGTGCCCTGAAAATCCTTCAAGTGACAGCTAATGCAGTCCGTACTTGCCAGGTTGTAGTTGTTATTGACGTGGCAGTCCACGCATTGCCGAGGCGGTACGGCATGGCCGCCGGTCAAAGGAAATCCAACCGAGCTGTGATCGAATTTTGCGTTTAGCCAGTTGTCGGTCAGGTGGCAAGTTTCGCAGGAGGTCGAGAATTTCGCGGTTACGTGGTTGGGATTCGATGTCTTCTGAAAATCGCCAGAATGGCACGAGTAGCACTGGGTCGACAGCGTCTTGAATTGGCTGGTGGCGCCGCCCTTGTGGCACGCGTCGCAATCGACCGCCGCGTGCGCGCCGGTCAGAGGAAACCGATTGTTATGCTGTTCAACCTGCTGAATGGAGACTTGCCATCCCCGAACGGTATGGCACTGTTCGCAGTCGGCGCCAAGTTGCCGCTTGTGGATGTCGGCGTGGCAATCCTGGCAACGTTGCCCAACGTTGCTGAACACCATCTTGACGTGACACTGAGCACAGGCAACGGAAGTGTGCATCCCCCGCAAGGGATACTTTGTGTGACTATGATCGAACTCGGGAACGGCGCGAATCGGTTTCCACGCACTTGCGGTGTGGCAGTTTTGGCACGGAACATTGAGACTCCCATGTGGACTGTGCGTACCACCAGAAGTCTGCGCCGAAGCGCTTGCCAATAATGCACACAACGTCACCAGCAATAGCGCGATGAGATGTCGAATCCCCCCAGCCCCCATGGACTCGTCCCTTGCCGTCTCGTTGGATACTGCGTATCAATGCAACAGAGAAAAATCAGGCCTTGAGATGTGCAATTTGCAGTCCACAAAGGATATCGATGTAAGCTCTCCAGACGAAGGTTACGGCAGTGCCTATCGGTGCGCTATTTTGGGCAGGAGGTACATTGACCTAAGCTTGTATGACTGAGAGTCAAATGTAACTTCTGCCCGGAAACCGCAGTTTTTACCGCTGAATGCAGCCTGTAAACAAATTAAACAGCGTGCAAGAAAAGCCGACGTGGAGCATTTTTCGGCCTTTAAGAT
>Ga0335085_10010549_pt1 | contig 13794 bp, 11 predicted proteins | sample Lox_Sample_45_FD_206712 | JGI IMG/M metagenome (GOLD analysis project Ga0335085, IMG submission 206712) | Soil microbial communities from Loxahatchee National Wildlife Refuge, Florida, United States - Lox_Sample_4.5 | ecosystem: Environmental > Terrestrial > Soil > Wetlands | place: USA...
CGGCGCCTTCCTGTCTTCGGATCTTTCTTCCGCGAATACAATACTCTGCGTCTGTCCCGTCAGAGAGTCCTTCAGCAACTGGATGGAACGCAAAATCCCCGTCATCGCCAGATGCTCCAGCAGGAATTAGCTTACCTCGATGCGCAACTCGCCAGCTGCCAAAATGCAGAGTGAGATAGACCTGCCGAGGGTGAAATCTTCAGTTTGCCCGGCAGATGTTCTCGAGGTTCAAAGCTCTCCATCCCGATAGTGCTGCGTGAGTGCCGTATAATGATCCGTTTATGACAGCCTACGTATACGTTTCTCTCAAGAAGAGTGTCCTCGATCCTCAGGGAAAGACCATTCACGGCGCACTCAAGAAGATGGGATACCGCGGTCTCGAAAGTGTTCGCCAGGGGAAGTATTTTGAGCTGGCGCTGGATGAAGGTCTATCCCGCGAGGAAGCGCAGTCCGAAGTCGAGCGCATCGCCCGTGAAGTGCTCACCAATCCTGTCATCGAAGAGTTTCGCTTCTCCCTGGCCGAGTAGGCTCGGGACTCTCCGAGGTCTTTCACATGTGCGGCATCGTCGGTTACGTCGGCAAGAAAAGTGTGGTCCCCGTCATCATCGAGGGTTTGCGGCGGCTCGAATATCGCGGTTACGACTCGGCAGGAATTGCAGTTTGTGGCAATGGCGAAGGGCTTGAGATTCGCCGTGCCGAGGGCAAGCTGCGAAATCTTGAAGAAGTGATTCGTCAGAAGCCTCTCAACGGAACCTATGGCATCGGACATACCCGTTGGGCCACGCATGGGCGCCCTACCGAAGAGAACGCTCATCCTCATCGCGATTGCAAAGGCAAAATCGTTGTTGTGCACAACGGCATCGTTGAGAACTATCTCGGCCTAAAAAAGAGACTGGTCGAGGAAGGTCACAGGTTTACCACCGAAACTGACACAGAAATCATCGCCCACCTCGTGGAGAAGTATTCGCACGATGCCGGGAATGGCAAGCGTCGTTCTCTGGAAGAGGCGGTTCGTGAAACCGTAAAACAGATTTCAGGTGTCTTTGCTCTTGCAGTCATTTCCACGGATGAACCCAACAAGATCGTTGCGGCACGCAACGGGCCGCCGACCGTGATTGCGCTAGGCAACGACGAGTACTTCGTTGCTTCCGATGTACCTGCTGTTCTGCAACACACGCGCGATATCCTCTTTCTCGCCGATGGCGACATGGCCATCATCACGACCGATGGCGTGCAACTCACAGATTTCGACGGGAAGCCAGTCGTTCGCCAGGTGCAGCACGTTACCTGGGACCCCATTCAAGCAGAAAAAGGCGGCTTCAAGCATTTCATGCTCAAAGAGATCTACGAGCAGCCGCGCGCCGTACGCGACACAACTTTAGGGAGAGTTTCACAGGATACAGGACGCATCTTCCTCGATCAGATGGAAATCAGCGAAGCTGAGTTCCAGACAGTAACGAAAATCAACATCATTGCGTGCGGAACAAGCTGGCATGCCGGACAGGCGGGTAAGTTCATGATCGAGACGCTGGCACGAATTCCCGTGGAAGTTGACTATGCCAGCGAGTGGCGGTATCGCAACCCGATCATTGACGCCAACACCATTACTCTTGTCATTTCCCAATCCGGCGAGACCGCCGATACGATCGCGGCGCAGAGAGAAGCGAAATCCAAAGGCTCCAAGACCCTGGCCATCTGCAACGTTGTCGGCTCGATGATCACGCGTGAGGCCGCCGGCACTATCTATACACATGCGGGGCCAGAAATCGGTGTTGCGTCGACGAAAGCTTTTACTGGACAACTCACCGCGCTGTACATCCTGGCGATGTATCTTGCGCAGGTGCGCGGAGTAATGCCAGAGGAGGAGGCAAGAAATGCGATGCTGGAGCTGACTCGTATCCCGGGGAAGCTCGAAACGATCCTTACTCAGGACCAGGCGTGTGACGACCTGGCCAAACGCTATCAGAAGGTCCACGATTTCTTGTTTCTGGGACGAGGCATTCACTATCCGATTGCGCTCGAAGGTGCGCTCAAACTCAAGGAGATTTCCTATATCCACGCCGAAGGCTATCCAGCCGGCGAGATGAAACATGGGCCCAATGCATTGATTGACGAAAATCTGCCGGTAGTGATCATTGCCACGCGAGACGTGAACAATCCCGATGCGGTTCTACGCTACGAGAAGACGATTTCAAACCTCAAGGAAGTGAAAGCACGTTCCGGCGTAGTGATCGCTTTGGCCACCGAGGGAGATGAGGAGATCAAGGAATCGGCCGACCACGTTTTGTACATTCCCTCAGCCCCAGAGGAGCTCTCGCCGATCCTGGAAATTGTTCCCTTGCAGTTACTGGCCTATCACATCGCCGTGCGGCGAGGTTGCGACGTGGACCAACCCAGGAACTTGGCCAAGTCGGTGACTGTGGAGTAGCTCCGGGCGACGAACTTCCGCTTCCTCTCGCGCTTACTCGGGCAACCCGGCTTCGTCGTAAGAGTGCAGGATTCGTCGCAGCCGGCGCAGAACGACTGCCAGCGCAAGAATGCCCGCTTCCCAAACTGCAAAGGCTACATCTACTACCCATCGCGGAGCCGCCCCGACTCTTCGCAGCAAGAACGGAAAGAAGTTCCAGGTTGTAATGTGGACATAGTCCCACTGGTCGTAGCCCATCTCATCGGTGTTTAGTCCCCAGGCGTCCATCTTTCCCAACGCGAACGCTACGATGTTCTTGCAGCGCAGTGCGATCACGAACGTTGGGTGTCCCAGCGTTTCCATCTGATAAATCTCGAGCGGCAGCCAAAACATTAGGGATGCGATCTGGACAATGAAGCTAACCGCGATGAGGGTGAGCGCTGCACGCCACACCCAGGAACAAAGGCTCGTTCGAAAACGCAGGAGCAGTGGGATTGCAAGCATCGCAATCATCTCCACCGCCGATGCCACATAGCGATCTCCCCAGGCAAAATCCCCAGCCCAGTAGGTGTAGCGCGCATAAAGGCAGATGTAAGCTGCCAGTAGAAAAAGAGATGCAAGCGAGTAAGCGCGTACTTCAGTGCCCAGTTTCTTCCAGAGCAGCGCCAGGAGTATGAGTGCTAGCACCAGTAGCGGATCGAACAGAAAAATTGATTTCTCCGGCTTGAACAATGCGCCGAGTACGCCCTCATGTAACGGCGTACTCCAGGGAAAATTCACCGGCAGGGTCGGATCCTGTGCGCGCGACTCACGCGCAAAGATCGGTAGATACGTCTGCGTGAGCGACCCGAATCGGTAAAAACTGTAAAGGCGCTCCACGACCGCGAACCCGAGATCGATGGGGACAGCAACCCGGCAGTAACTTAGTATTCTTTGCCAAAGATCACGTCCCCTTACGTTCTCGAACCAAAACAGTACCAGCAGGAAAACTCCAGCGGCGATCACATCGATTCCGGTCGTGACTCGGGTCAGCAAATTGAGTCCCAGGGCAAGAGATCCAACGAAAAGGTCCTGAAGGCGGGAGCCGCGCAACCACTCATGCTGATACAGAAATCCCACCAGGGTGAGCAGCATGATGTAATTGTTCTCTTGCATGTTCTGCGTGTAGTGCAGATGCGTTGTGCAGAACATCAGTCCGAGAACACCCGCAACGGCTTCTTTCACTCCAAATCGCAGCTGCCGCAGGAATCGAAATGCGATGAGAGCGGTCAGGACGTTCACCAGGATATTCGTGCTGTAGCTGATGAGGATGCTGCGCACTGCGGGGTCGTCCTGATAGTCGGAAAAGACATGCCAGTGCGCAACCCACGTGGCCAACAGATCGGCCGGAAGCATGAGGAGCGATTGGCCGATGCCGTACCAGCTGTAAATTTTGCCGCCGCGGCCATGTAAGCCAAACTCCGGATACTCATTCGGAAAGACCTGCGGCTGCGACGTCCATATCCAGTGGGTAGTCTGGAGACGATGCATTGTATCGGCCGTGCCCAGTTCTCCAGACTGCACCACAAGAGCCAGCAGGCCTGCCGCCAGGCACAAAAGAAATAGAGGATCCCGCAGCCAATACTGCAAGCGTGAGTTCATCGCCTTGGATGGTAATACAAAGCCGACGGCGAGCTTTTTGGCGTCAGGCGGCAGGAAAGCCGGATGAGCCCTGCCTCTGCAAAACCAGCGTAAGTTGCGGACCTCTCCTCGCGCGTTACGACGTCAACTTCCTGACGCCTACCGCTTGCTGCCTGACGCCTGAGTTATCCTGTTGCCAGGAAACTGTTATGCCTTTCTGTTCTTACTGCGGCACCGAACTCGCGACTGAGGTCCGTTTCTGCTCCGACTGTGGTAAGCCGGCATCAAAACACACGCCCACTGCGAATACGGACGACATCGCTACCATCGATTACGCAGCGACTGCGGCTTCGCCGCTTCCGCCTTCCCCACCCCCCTCGTCTTCTCAGCGGGCCGGGTCTCGATTTTCCTCGTCTGTCGAATACGTTGTGGGGGAAGGCCGCTTCCTGCCCGGACGGCTTATCGCGGGACGCTACCGCATCATTGCTCTGCTTGGCAAAGGAGGGATGGGTGAAGTATACCGTGCTGACGATCTGACACTCGGCCAGGCGGTGGCTATGAAGTTCCTCCCCGATGCTGCCACCAGCAACGAAGGCATGCTCGAGCGTTTCAAGAACGAGGTGCGCACGGCGCGCCGCGTCTCTCATCCAAATGTCTGCCGTGTCTACGACGTCGGAGATGTCGACGGCGCGACATTCTTCACCATGGAGTACATCGATGGCGAGGACCTGGCTTCGCTCCTGCGCCGTATCGGCCGCTTGCCTCAAGACAAAGCTGTTGAGATGGCCCGACAACTCTGTGCCGGTCTCGCCGCGGCCCACTCGAAAGGAGTGCTCCACCGGGATCTGAAACCGGCCAACATCATGCTGGACGGGCGCGGCCAAGTCGTTATTACCGATTTCGGCCTAGCTGGAGTTGCCGACGATATTCGCGGTCCCGAAGTCCGCAGCGGTACTCCAGCGTACATGGCGCCCGAACAATTGGAGGGTCGTGAAGTCACCATGCTCAGCGACATTTACGCGCTGGGCCTTGTGCTCTACGAGATCTTCACCGGAAAGAAGGCATTCGCGGAAAAATCGCTAGGTGTCCTTCAAAGTCACAGCGATCGCACGCCGAGCCGCCCTTCGTCGGTAGTCAAAGATCTGGATCCGATCATCGAAAAGGTCATTCTTCGCTGCCTTGAGGCTGAGCCGCACTCGCGTCCCCCGAACGCCCTCGCCGTTTCTGCTGCTTTGCCAGGAGGAGATCCTTTGGCGGCCGCGTTGGCCGCTGGTGAAACCCCTTCTCCGGAGATGGTTGCCGCGGCTGGTGAAACCGTTGGCCTTCGGCCGCGCGTCGCAATCATCTGCTTTGCTGCCGTGCTTGTTGCTTTGGGCTTGGCCGTTTTTCTGCAAGTGCACTACAGCGGTCTTGAGAAGATGCATTTGGAACAGACCCCGGAGGTCCTTGCGCAAAAGGCGCGTGAGATCACGACTCGCCTGGGGTATCCCGAACGTCCTCTCGACTCAGCGTACGGTTTCGACTACGACGGAGATTTCCAGGAGTCGGCAGAGAAGAACGACAAGCCGCGTCCAGACTGGAACACGATCCTTCCGGGGAGGCCCTCACTTTTCTATTTCTGGTATCGCCAGAGTCCTGACTACATGTTCGCCGAGGGATATCGCGACCAAATGCTCAATCCCGGCGTTATCACCCGTGACGAGCCGCCCCCCACGCTCTCCGAAATGATTAATCTGCAGCTCGATCCTCAGGGGCGGCTCATCAATTTCCAGGCAATTCCGCCGCAGAAGGCGGACAAGGGCCAATCTGTCGCCCCTTACGACTGGACATCCTTGTTCACCGAGGCGGGATTGGATATTTCAAGGTTCCAGAAAACCGAGCCTCAATGGAACTCTTTGGCCGCCTTTGACACGCGTGGTGCATGGACCGGCGTATGGCCGGAAACTTCCCGCGCCCTGCGGGTTGAGGCGGCAGCCCTGCAAGGAAAGCCCGTTTATTTCTCACTCATCGGTGACTGGACAAAACCCGATCGCGTGAAGGAAGCGCCACAATCGATCGGCAAAAAGGCCGGCGAGATTGTTACGATCGTCTTGTTCATCTCGCTGTTTGCTGGTGCTGTTTTTCTCGCCCGTCGCAATTATCGCCATGGTCGCGCCGACCGGGAAGGTGCATTCCGCCTGGCAGCGGTCATGTTTGTCCTCGACATGGTTCTGTGGCTCTGTCGTACGCACTTGATCCCCAGCTTCGCAAGCCTTGGATTGCTACTCTTGGCCCTTAGTGGCTCGTCGTTTGTTGCTGGAGTGAGTTGGATTCTCTATCTTGCGCTCGAGCCCTGGGTCAGGCGACGGTGGCCGCAAACTCTGATCTCCTGGTCTCGCCTGCTCTCAGGCCAAGTGCGCGATCCGCTGGTCGGCCGCGACATTCTGTTTGGAGTCATGCTGGGGTTGGTATGGATCCTCATCTTCCAGTTCCACAACATTCCTCTCATGCGGTTAGGGAGCGTTCCTCCTCTTGGGAATACGGACTATCTTCTGGGCGCTAGGACCGCAATGGGAGCATGGCTAAGGCAAATCGCCAACTCAATTCTGGGCACACTGCAGTTCTTCTTCCTTCTGCTCGGTCTTAAATTCCTGTTGCGCAAAGACTGGCTCGCGGCCATTGCATTCGTAGCGATCTTCGCCGTGCCGCGCGGGCTTCTGGATTCTCATCCCAAGATCGAGTTGCCCACTCTGATTCTGGTGTACTCGATCGCCGTGCTGATCGTGTTGCGCTTCGGCCTCATTCCGCTCGCGGTTGCAATCTTTACCGTCGATATGACGATGGGCCTGCCATGGTCCGGCGATGTTTCTGCCTGGTACATGAGCAATTCGCTGGTGGCATTGTTCAGCGTTGTAGTGCTGGCTGCCTGGGGTTTTTATCACTCGCTGGGTGCGCAGGCGGTGTGGAAACTTGATGTGGAATAGACCGCGGTGGAAAACAAGAAGGCGGCGCTTGCGCGCCGCCCGCATAGCAGCAGAACAAGTTAGTCCCAATAGGCGTCCAGCAGGGTTTCGGAGGTATCCGCCGTGCTGTGCACCAAAGCTTGGTTTCCGCCGTTCTGATCCATGGAATAGATATCCCAGGAGGAATTGTCGCCGTTATAGCGGTTAAACATGATCAGGTTTTTGTGCGGTACGGGCGAAATACTGTCAGCATCCGTGTTGGTCGTTAATTGAGTCAGAGAGGTTCCATCCAGGCCTACGCTGAAGACATTAGCGAATTCGCTATCACCCCACATTGTCAGCAGGAGTTTCTTCCCGTCGCCACTGAACACAGCTGGCCCCCAAAGGTCTCCCGTTGCGTACGCGAGTGTGGGAGCTGAGTCGGTGAGATGCATGATGTACCAACCGTCCGAGCTCACGTCCGAGCTCTTCACTTGGCCTCTCGGATTCACCTTATGGTCGGACCAATGCGGTACCTGCACGCCCTTGTGCTGATGGCGCGCGTGGGACGAAGCGCTTTCGATCCAGCCGTAGAACACTAGCGATTTTCCGTCGGGCGAGAACTGGGGATAGTACTGCTCGAACGTTCCTGCGTCCGGAAGATAGAACGCCTTCTGATTGCTGCCGTCGACGTTCATCGTGTAGGTGACAAAGTCGCTGGTCTGGAGGCTAATGAACGCAATGGTTTTGCCATCTGGCGAGAACACCGATTCACACGAATCCGTGTTGGTGGTCAACTGCTTTTCGACGCCATCGGTACCCATGACGAAGATCTCGTAGGTTTCAGTGGTATCCAACCAACGGCAATAAGTGACCTTCGTCGCGTCGGCGTTGGAGGCTACATAGTAGGCTGAATCAGGGATTGTAATCGAAACAAGGGTCGACTGGCCGGTGGCCTCGTTCAAGGTGTAGAGATGTGGAACAGAATCAGAATTTGCCCTCGCCACATACGTGAGTGACGGGGACTTCGAATCTCCGCAGCCTGTCGCAAACAACAGTGCCGCCGCGGCCAGAGTCATGGCAAGCTTCTTAATCAAGGTCATTCTCCTTAACAGTTCTGGAACTGAAAAATCGGTGGGAAGGGGCGAATACTCGCCAGTCGTCTTAATGCCGGGCAGCTTACTCCGCCCTCACGCGGGGAAGTGAGGGGCTGCCTCCCAAGAGGACCTTACGAGAAACACGTGCCGGATTATTAGCGAAAACTAATGGGGCGGATTACTTTGGTCAGTCTTCCATACTCGGACGGGTGCAGCACCTTCCATCCGGTCTGCTGCATCTAAACATTGACAATAATTCACTCAAGTCCTATCATGTGACTGATGTTAATAGACTTTTAGCTTGTTAAGGCAATGTTTTTAAAGGACTTATAAAGTTCAGGAGGTTCAGGAATATGGCCAAGATTATCGGAATCGACCTAGGAACCACCAACTCCTGCGTAGCTGTTATGGAGGGTGGCGAGCCCAAGGTCATTGCGAATGAAGAAGGAGGGCGGACCACGCCTTCGGTAGTTGGGTTCACCAAGACGGGCGAACGGCTCGTAGGACAGGTCGCCAAACGCCAGGCTATCACCAATCCCGAGAACACCGTTTACTCGATCAAGCGTTTTATGGGGCGCCGTTATAACGAAGTCGGCGAAGAAATGAAGATGGTGCCTTACAAGGTCATCCAAACGGGCGACCATGTGGGAGTGATGGCGCAGGGCAAGGAGTATACGCCGCCGCAGGTATCCGCCATGATCCTGCAGAAGCTGAAAAAGGCTGCGGAAGATTACCTCGGTGAGAAAGTCACTGAAGCCGTCATCACCGTGCCGGCGTACTTCAACGACGCACAGCGCCAGGCGACGAAAGATGCCGGGCAGATTGCGGGCCTCGAAGTGAAGCGCATCATCAACGAGCCCACGGCGGCCGCGCTTGCCTACGGTCTTGACAAGGGCAAAGACGAGACGATTGCGGTATACGACTTCGGCGGCGGAACGTTCGACATCTCGATCCTCGAAGTGGGCGAGGGTGTGATCGAAGTGAAGGCCACCAACGGGGATACCCACCTCGGCGGCGACAACATTGACCAGCGCCTGGTGGATTGGCTCATCGACGAATTCAAGAAGGATGAAGGTCTCGACCTGCGCGGTAAGGGCAACGAAATGGCGTTGCAGCGTCTGCGTGACGCGGCCGAGCGCGCCAAGATCGAGCTCTCGACGACCATGGAGTCCGAAATCAATCTGCCGTTCATCACGGCCGATGCGAGCGGTCCGAAGCACCTGGTGAAGAAGCTGACGCGGGCGAAGTTCGAGTCGATGGTGGAGGACATCATCCAGCGCTCGGTGGGGCCCTGCAAACAGTGCATGAAGGACGCGGGCGTCGACACGTCAAAGATCAACGAGGTGGTATTGGTAGGTGGACAGACCCGCATGCCCCGCATCCAGCAGCTCGTAAAAGAGCTGTTCGGCAAGGAGGGCAACAAGAGCGTGAACCCCGACGAAGTTGTCGCGGTCGGGGCGGCGATTCAGGGCGGTGTGCTCAAGGGCGAAGTAAAAGACCTGCTTCTGCTCGACGTCACTCCGCTGACCCTTTCGATCGAAACGTTGGGTGGCGTCGCGACGCCGATGATTCCGCGCAATACGACCATTCCGACGAAGAAGACGGAGACGTTTTCGACTGCGGCCGACAGTCAGACCTCGGTGGAAGTGCACGTTCTGCAGGGTGAACGTCCGATGGCGGCGCAGAATCGCACGCTCGGCAAGTTCCACCTGACCGGAATTCCACCGGCTCCGCGTGGCGTGCCGCAGATCGAAGTCACGTTTGACATCGATGCCAACGGCATCCTGAATGTCACCGCGAAGGACACGGCGACGGGCAAAGACCAGAAGATTACGATCACGTCCTCTTCCGGTCTGTCGAAAGACGAAGTCGAGCGCATGGCGAAGGAAGCCGATGCGCACGCAGCCGAAGACAAGGCAGCGCGTGAATCGATCGAAGCCAAGAACCTGCTCGACTCGATGGTCTACAACATCGAGAAGATGCTGAAAGAGCACGGCGACAAGATCTCCGGATCCGAACGCGGCGACGTCGAGAACGCGCTGGCCGACGCGAAGAAGGCGCTCGAGTCGAACGACAAGGCTCAGATGGAAAAGGCGCGGGAAAATCTGACCGCGGCCTCGCACAAGCTGGCCGAGCAAATGTACAAGGCGGCCCAGCCGCAGGGCGGAGGGCAGCCGGGTGGTGGAGGCTCCGCGCCAGGTGCCAGCGCCACTGGCGGCGATGGTCAGGCCAAGAAAGACGAAGGGGTGATCGACGCTGAGTACGTGGACGTGGAAGACAAGAAGTAAAGCAGTCACGGCCACGGATGCGTGAATCCGTGGCGAGTATTCAAGGGGGAATATAAATTGGACTTCCAGGTCAACAACGAGACGTATTTTATCGACCTCGCCGACGAGGAGGGGAAATGGCTCGTCTTTGCGCAGACGGCGACGGGCGTTCGTCGGATACCGGTATATGTGGACGCGCCGGCAGCCGAGGATGCACCCGTGCTGTTCGAGGACGGGCAGCGAAGGAAGATCGTAAACTGACTGCGATAAATGGCCACGACAACGAAGAAGGACTATTACGAAATCCTCGGCGTGAAGAAGTCTGCCTCCGCCGAGGATATTCGCAAAGCCTTCCGCAAACTCGCCCGCAAGTACCATCCCGACGTTAACCCTGGCGACAAAACCGCGGAAGAGAAATTCAAGGCGATCTCCGAAGCGAATGAAGTCCTCAGCGACCCGAAGAAGCGCAAGATTTACGATCAAGTTGGCTTCTACTCCGACAACATCGATCCCGCGACGGCTGAAGCGTACGCTCGCGCCGGGCAATCTGGCGGAGGATTCCCGGGTGGCTTCCCCGGAGCGGGGCAACCGGGGCAAGGCGGCGTTCACTTCGATTTTGGCGGATTCGATTTCTCCGATTTCGTCAACAGCGCAGGTCGCACGCAGCGCAGTTCTGGCGGCTTTCGTGACATTTTCAGTGGAATCTTCGGCGGGGGGCGCGGTGCGGCGGCGCATGGCGACGAGGGCCCCGAACCAGGCACGGATCTTGAATATCAAGTCAACGTTCCGTTCTGGACAGCCATCCGCGGCGGAGTGATGCGTCTTAACATCACACGCCAGGATGTGTGCTCCCAGTGCCACGGTCAGGGCGTTCTTGAATCTCCAGGCAAGTGTCCCGAATGCAACGGGACCGGACAGATTACCCAGACCGGCGGACGCATGAAGTTCAACGTGCAGTGTCCGCGCTGTCATGGCACGGGAAAGAACCTGACCACATGTCCCACGTGCCATGGCGAAGGCACGGTTTCGCACACCGAACCGCTGGAGGTTCGCATCAAAGCAGGAACTCGCGATGGACAGCGTGTCCGTGTTCCGGGCAAAGGCAACGCCGGAGCACACGGCGGCGCCCCGGGTGATCTTTACGCCATCATCCGCACCGGAGACCATCCAATCTTTCACCGCGACGGCGACGACATTTCATTGACCGTTCCGGTTAGCGCAACGGAGGCTGCCTTAGGGGCAAAGATCGAAGTTCCAACCATTGATGGCCGCGCGCTGTTGAAGATTCCTCCAGGCACACAGTCGGGTCAAAAATTGCGGTTGCGCGAGAAGGGCGTGCCGTCGGCGACGAGAGAGGGCGTCCGCGGTGATGAGATCGTTGAGATTACTGTGACTGTGCCGATGCCTCGCGACGAGCGCACGAAGGAACTTCTGCGCGAATTGGCGAAGCTGAACCCTGAAGATCCGAGAGCCGAACTCTGGTCGAAAGTGTAGCCGTTCCCGTTCCGGAATACCGCATTGAGATGCAATGTGCGTGAGTTTGACAGGTTCTTTCGTGCCTGTAGAATAGAAATGTAAGTCTTCCAGAGGCAGCCCTCGGGACTGCCGCGACGAAGTTCAAGTCCACTTGCCATCGTGGCGGAATTGGCAGACGCGCATGGTTCAGGTCCATGTACCGGCAACGGTGTGGGGGTTCGAGTCCCTTCGATGGCACCAGGAAAGCAGTTATCACTTGCCCGTGATCTTCTACATTCCTCCCAAGTTCCCTAATAGTCCGGTTTCCAACCTTCGGCGCGAAGCCCTCTCGTAAGAGCCAAAAGCATCATTCGAGCACGTTTGCTGGATGTCGTTCGTGGGCATCTGCAGTATGTCTATGCAGAATGGAGGAAATGCGGGACAATCAAGCGGGGCAGGAGGCGGTCGAGGTGAAGATTTCACAGAAGGGACTTTACGCCTTACAGGCGATGATGACGTTGGCGCGTCGCCACGAGCAGGGTGCGATCAAGATCCGAGACATCGCAGCGGAAAGTGACTTGCCTGAGAAGTTTCTGGAGCTCATTCTGCTCGAACTAAAGAACGCACGGATTGTCGACAGCATTCGAGGGGCGCGAGGCGGTTATCAGCTGCGCCGCCCGCCCTCGGAGATTCCTCTGAGCGACATCATCCGTCTTGTGGATGGCCCGCTCGCGCCGATGGGCGATGCCGAGCAGCTACGCAGTTTGATTGCGAAAGATGCGGATCACCGCGCACTTTATGAAGTGTTTCTCGCAGTGCGCGACGCGGCCGCTAAAATTCTCGAGAACACAACGGTAGCGGACCTCATCGCCGAAGGCGGGAATAAGAAAGGCTCCGGCGGAAGAAGTGCAGCGGGATCAAGAAAAAGAGCTTCCGGGGCATAGCCCCGGCAGACGCTCCGGTTATCGCGAAACCGCTGACGGAACCAGATCTCGAATGATTCCTTCCAGTCGCACGTAGCTTGCTTCCATTCCGTGCTCCATTCCCGTGGCAAGCATCGCTGCCCTCGTCTTCGCGTCGCGTAAGGTCATGCGCATAATCATCATGGTTCCGGTGCCATCCGGTTCGAAGCGGCTTTCGATGTGGTTGTCAGGAGTTGGGTCAGGTAAGTGCATGCGCTCGACGTGAACAATCTTGCTATAGGGATGCAATTCTACGTACTCACCGGTGAGATAAAAACCGGCTCCTTTTCCATCGCTCCATTCGTAACGGATCTTACCGCCTGGACGCGCGTCGCTGATGCAGACCGGCATTTTCCAGCTCTCTGGACCAAGCATCCATTGTTGGACAATCTTCGGATCGGTGTGGGCGCGGTAGACAGCTTCCGGTGACGCGGCAAAGCGCCGAGTTGCGATTACGTGTGTATCACCCTCCGTCTTGAGCGTTAATTTACTCATCGCATTTTCCTCTCTTTAGTCTTCGCAGTGTTATTCGATTCCATTGCGGCCAGAACCTGATCGAGCCGGTCGTAGTTTTTCTCCAGTGCTCTACGGAGCATCCCCAGCCATTGGTCCACAGCGTCGATGCCAGCTCTCGACAAGCGCCTCGGACGTTTGGTGCCATCGATCCGCTGAACGATCAACCCCGCTTCCTCGAGCACCTTCAGATGTTGCGAAATGGCGGGTTGGCTCATTTCAAAGGGCTTTGCCAGTTCCATGACCGTCGCTTCGCCTAAAGCGAGCCTTGCCAGAATGGCCCGGCGCGTCGGGTCAGCCAGTGCGGCGAAGGAGGCATCAAGGCTGTACATAAGAATTATGTTATATAAATAATTAGTTATAATAAAGAAGGAAATCATGCTGGCAATCTCGCTCTTTTACGAATCAGCGAACGGGGACGCGGTAGACGGTCACGGAGTAGGGGCCCAGTTGCGCTGGAATTGTTCCAGTCTTCACTTCCATGGTGGAAGTCTTCGGCGACACATTCCTGGGGTGGTCGAAACTGTTCTCGGCATTAAGGTCTGGACTTTC
>Ga0335085_10010551_pt1 | contig 13793 bp, 12 predicted proteins | sample Lox_Sample_45_FD_206712 | JGI IMG/M metagenome (GOLD analysis project Ga0335085, IMG submission 206712) | Soil microbial communities from Loxahatchee National Wildlife Refuge, Florida, United States - Lox_Sample_4.5 | ecosystem: Environmental > Terrestrial > Soil > Wetlands | place: USA...
GCGAAGAGCAGCGCCGCGCGCACCACCGCCTGGCCCGGGTGGGCGCCCTCGGCGGCGAACCCCCGCTGGACCACGCCGCGGAAGACGAACTCCTCGCAGAAGGCCGCGCCGAGGACCGCGGCCGCGGTGGTGAGCCAGAGATCCGCCGGGGCGAGCTGGAGGAAGGCGCGCGTCGGGTCCATCCCCTCGGCCCAGTCGGCGGGGAAGAAGCTCCGGGACAGCCCCTGGAGGGGGATGGCCAGTCCGAAGTAGTTGGCCACCGACAGCGCGGCGGCGAAGAGGACGGCCGGCGCTCCCGGCCAGCGGAGCCGGGCATGGGCGACCGGCGAGCGGCCGCTCCAGCGGGTCAGCGCCCAGGCCACGCCGAGCAGCCCGAAGATCTCGGTGAACCACAGGCCGATGGGGAGGCTCACCAGCTGCAGACCGAGGCCCAACACCAGGACGGGGAGGCAGACGGCCACGGTGAGCCACGCCAGGCGCGACGGGGAAACGGGCGGGCGCGGGTCGAGCATCGAGCGAGGAGGAGCGGGCGCTCCGGAACTTGCCACCCCCGGGGCCGCTGTGAAAGCCTCGTCGGTCAGACCCACCGCACGATGCGTTGTCTCCTCCCCGTCCTCGTCGCCGCGGCGCTGCTCACCGCCTGCCGCGAGCGTACCTCCCCACCGGTCCCCCTGCCGGCCAGCTTCGCCGTCCGCACCCTCTCCGGGGAGCGTCTCACCGCCGAGACGATGCGAGGTACGCCGTGGGTGGTGAACTTCTGGTTGCCCACCTGAGGGGCCTGCGCTCGGGAGTTGCCCGAGCTGAACCGGGTGGCGGCGGAGATGAGCGGAACGCCGGTGCGCTTCCTGGCCGTCTCGCTGGAGACGGACACCCGGCGGGTGCGGGTGGCCCTGGAGCGGCTCCGGCTCACCCTCCCGGTGGCCACCGCGGAGAGCGAGGTGCTCGAGCCCTTGGGTCTGGATTCCGTCCCGGCGACGGTGTTCGTCGACGCGGCCGGGCAGGTCGTCGCCCGGGTGAACGGGATCGGCTCGCGCTCCGAGCTCCGGGCGAAGGCCGAGCGGCTCCTCCCGGCCCCGGCGACCGCCGCGCGGTGACCTAGGCCCGGGGGGTGAGGTAGCGCCGGATCTCGGCGGCGACGCCCTGGCGCTCGCTGGCCGTCGGGTAGGCCTCGCCCAGCGAGAAGCGCTTCTCGGTGCCCTGGAGGATCTTCTGATCGGTGAAGTAGGTGACGGCGTTCTCGATGTTCGTCCGGGAGAGGGACTCCTTGGCCTGGACGCGCCCGGCCAGGTACTCCGCCTTGCCCACCTCGAGCGCGGAGCGGATGAACGTCTTCCGGTCCAGCGTCCCGGCGGCGGCGACGTCCTCCAGCGTCAGCGCGGCGAGGAGGTAGGACTCGAGATAGTCGCGGAGCAGCTCGGCGTAGAACTCGAGTGTCTGCCGCGCCTCGGGTCTCTGAGCCAGGGTCAGCGTCGCCTCGGAGCGGACGAGGACGCCTTCTCGGACCAGCGCCTCCACGCTCTCGCGGAAGATGTCCTCGAAGGGCACTCCCACCCGGTAGAGAAACTCGACCTTGAACAGCCGGGAGAGGAACAGCGCTCGTTCCTCCACCGCGGCCACCGTGTCGGTGAGCGGACCGGCCCGCACCGCCGCGGCGACCAGGGCCCGCGGCGCGAGCAGGTTCATGAGGTTGTTCTTGTAGAAGACCAGGGCCACCCGCTGGTCCTCGTCGGCCTGGTAGACGGCCTGGCCGCGGGCCTCGGTGATGCGCAGCGCCCCCTCCCGGGCGAAGCCGGCCAGCGCCTCCTGGATCGGCCCGCGGACGGCCGGGTCGGACGGCGCCCCGGCGAGCACCGCGGAGAGCGGGACGCGCTCGCCCTCCGCCACCCGGCGGAGGATGGCCACCCGCGCGGCCAGCTCGGCGGCGGCGATGCCGCGGCCCCGGTAGGAGAGCAGGGCGGTGGCGGCCAGCGCCTGGGGGGTCACCGTGGAGACGCGGGTGATGTCGTAGAGGATGCGGAAGGCGAGGGCCCGCACCAGCGCCCGCTTCTGCTCCTCGCTGACTCCCTCCTGGCGTGAGAGGCCGCGGGCGGCCATCAGCTCGACCAGGCGGACCGGCGGGGCGAAGGTGACGTGGATCCGTCCGTAGCGGCGGGCGAGGACGCGGGGAGCGGTGAGGAGGGCTTTGAGGTCCTCGGGCTTCTTCTCCGCGCCGAGCAGCTCGGCGGAGTAGCTCTTCGACTCCACCACGTTCTCGTAGTCGATGGAGATGGGGACGAAGGCCAGGTCGTCCCGGGCTCCGTCGAGGATGGCCTCCACCTCCCAGGTGAGGAGCCCGAGCTTGGGCGGCAGGAGCTTCCCGGTCCGCGACCTCCCCCCCTCGAGGAAGAATTCCTGGTGCACGCCGTCCCGGACAAGCTTGCGGACGTAGGCACGGAAGGTGGCCGTGTAGACCTTGTCCCCGCCGAAGGTCCGCCGGAGGAAGAACGCTCCGCAGCGGCGGAGAAACGGACCCAAGGGGAAGAAGGACAGGTTGGCCCCGGCCGCCACCACCGGCGCCTGGTAGCCGCGGTGCCACATCGCCCAGGAGAGGACCAGGTAGTCGACGTGGCTCTTGTGGCACGGGCAGAGGACGATGGGGGCTCCCTGGGCGGCGCGCATGGCCCGGTCCAGGCCGGCCTCGTCGACGTCGATGCCGTCGTACATGAAGCGGAAGACGAGGTTGATGAGCGGCGTGGCGAAGGCCAGCACGGTGGGATGGAGCCGTGCGGCGATGGCGTTCAGGTCCCGCCGGGACTGGCGGAGGACGGATTCCATTCGCCGGCCGGAGGTATCGGCCACCACTTGGAGGCTCCGGCGCAGGGCACGGTCGCGGAGGGTCTCGTCGATGACCCGCTCGGCCGGCTTGTAGGGCGGCCCGAAGACGGTGCGCGTCTCGGCGGCCAGGTGGACGTGCAGCGTGCTGCGCACCTTGCGGGCCAGGATGGCGTCCGGGGTGCCCTGCTCGGCCCGGGCCAGCGCGGTGAGGTCGATCGGCTCGCCGACGCGGAACTGGGCGCGCCGGTAGTTGCGGAAGAAGGCGAGCACGGAGTGGAGGAAGCCGGGGGCCTCCGGGCTCCCGAAGACGTAGTCCGCCCAGGCCGGCTTGAGCCGGACGTTCCACTTCTCCCACACGAAGAGCTCGGGGACGAGGAACACCGGCCGCTCCGACCTCCGGGCCAGGGCGACCAGCGCCGGGAAGGGATCGTCGCGGCCGGGGCGGCCGAGGGCCCGGAAGAGCGCCGTGGACTGGAGAAAGACGAGGGTGGTGCCCCCCTTGCGCTGGGCGTAGGCCAGGCGCAGGGCCGAGCTGCCCCTCTGGGCGGCGCGCCGGAAGGGGCGCACCAGCCAGGGCCGGAGATTCACCACCGCCCGGAGCGGCGGCAAGCCGCGCATCACCAGCGCCCAGGCCAGGTAGAGGAAGTTCACCCAGGAGCTGGTGCGCTGGACGTGCACCACCGTCCCCCGCTCGGAGAGATGGCGCAGCTCGCTCTCCGCCTCGGGCGGGAAGCGCACCTGGGTGAAGTAGCGGCGCGCCAGCCAGCGGCCGATGGGCCCGAACTCCCGCCGGAGCGCGTCGTCGACCCTCGCGTCGCTTGGGGCCAGGGCGGTCTGCATGGGCGGCGGTTCCCGGGCGTTTTACATGTTCTCCGGCGTGGGAATGCCGAGGAGTGCCAGGCCGACCCGGAGGACGATGCGCACCGCGTCAGCCAGCGCCAGTCGTGCGCCGCGCGTCCGGGCGTCGTCCTCGACGAGCACCCGCTTGCTCCGGTCCTGGTTGCCGAGGGTGTAGAAGCGGCTGAACGCGGACGCCACCTCGAGCAGGTGGGTGGCGACGAAGGAGGGCTCGTCCGCCTCCAGGGCGGAGCGGACGGCGCGCGGGAAGAGCGCCAGCGTGCGGAGCAGCACCTGCTCCTCGGGGAGGACGAGGGCCGATGCGTCCACCTCGGCCGGTGTCTCGCCGGCGCGGACGAGCAAGCTGCAGGCGCGGGCGTGCGCGTACTGGAGATAAGGGCCGGTGTGGCCCTCGAAGCTGAGGACCTCCTCCCAGTCGAAGGTGTAGTCCGTGTTCCGGCGGTTCCGGAGGTCGGCGAAGACGATGGCCCCCAGGCCGACCTGCTCGGCCAGCGTCTCCGGGTCGTCGCTGTGGATGCGGCCGGAAGCCTGGTTCTCGAGCACCTTGTCCAGCGCGCGGGCCCGCGCCTCGTCGAGCACGTCGGTGAGCAGCACCAGCTGACCCTTGCGGGTGGACATCCCGGAGATGCGGCCAAAGGCCACGTGCTGGCAGCGAGCGGCCCAGGGCTTCCCCATCGCCTCGAGCACCCGGAAGACCTGGGCGAAGTGGAGCGCCTGGTCGCGGGCCACGACGTAGAGCGAGCGGTCGAAGTGGAAGCGCTCGAAGCGGTCCTCGGCGGCGGCCAGGTCCCGGGTGACGTAGAGCGTGGTCCCGTCGCTCTTCTTGAGGAGGATGGGCGGCTCGTTCTCGCCGTAAGGGAGGTCGACCACCAGCGCCCCCTCGCTCTCCTTGACTCCCACGGTGCGGGCGATCTCCTCGATCACCTTCTCCATCCGGCCCTGGTAGCGGCTCTCGCCCTCCACGTGCTCGAAGCGGATGCCCAGCCGCTGGTAGATGGGCTCGAACCCGGCCAGGGAGGTGTCCCGGAACTCCTTCCACACTCGGAGGGCCTCGTCATCGCCCTCCTCCATGCGGCGGAAGAAGTCGCGGGCCTGGGCGTCGAAGGCCGGGTCGGCCTCGGCCCGCTGGTTGGCCTTGACGTAGACGTCGACCAGGTGGGCCATGTCACCGCGGCGCGCCGGGTCGCCGAAGGCGGCGAAGCCGACGGCCACCAGCCCGAACTGCTTGCCCCAGTCGCCGAGGTAGTTGATGCCCTCCACCCGCCAGCCGAGGTGGCGGTAGAGATTGGCCAGGGCGTGGCCGAGCACGGTGGTGCGGATGTGGTGGTAGGCGATGGGCTTGGCGATGTTCGGGGAGCTGTAGTCGATGACCACCGTCCGGCCCGCGCCGGAGCGGTCGGAGGCGTAGCTCGGTCCGGCGGAGCGGATCTCGGCCAGCACCTGGGCGGCGAAGGGGAGGGGCTGGAAGCGGGCGTTCACGTACGGGCCGGCCGCGGCCAGGGTCATCCCGGCCAGGGCCACGCGCGAGGCGAGATCGGCGGCGATGGCCGGCGGAGCCCGGCGCAGGGTGCGGGCGAGGCTGAAGGTGGGGAAGGCGAGGTCGCCGTGCGCCGGGTCGGCCGGCTTGACCAGCGCCAGGACCTCCTCGACGGGAAGGCCGAGCGCCCGGGCGATGCCCTCGGCGAAGGAGCGGCTGAGCTGGTCGTGGACGCTCAAGGGGGCCCGGCGTCCGCGGCGCCCCGTCGCTTGAGCAGCCCCGCCTTGTCGACGAAGAAGGGCTCGGGCAGGAGCGCCTCCACCTTCTCCCGGAACCCCTGGACGCCGAAGCCGCTCTCGGCCAGGGCCTCCACCGCCGCGGTCTGGACCCGCCGGGCGGTGTCCGGGGCGGTGAGGAGCTGGAGCATCGGCTCGCGGGCCGGGGCGTGCGCGGCGGGCCCGAGCGCGCGGAGGGCGGCGATCTTCACGTCGTCGGCCATGTCCTCGAGGAAGGGCAGGGCCGCCGGCGCGATGCGCGCGTCGTCCTTCGCGGTGAGCCAGCCGAGGAGGACGAGCTTCTTCTCCGGATCCCGGGTGTAGGCGTGGGCCAGGGTGCGGAGCTGCTCGACCAGGAGCCCCACCACCTCCGGCTCGGGCAGGAGCGCCTCCAGGAGGCGGACCGCCCAGCTGCTGGCATGGTCCGTCCGGCCGAGGAAGGCGGTGATGGTCGGCACCGCCGCCGCCCCGCGGGCGCGGATGAGCTCGAAGGTCTGCTCCTTCTCGTCGGCGTCGGTGGTCTGGGGCTCGACGGTGACGGTGAAGCGGGAGAGGAGGACCATCACCGCCTCGGGGAATTGCATCTCCCCGAGCTGCTGAATGGCCTTCTGGCGGGCCACCGGGTCGCCGTACTTCTGCGTCACCTTGGCCTTGAGCTTGAGAGCCTTGGCGGGGCCCTTGCCCCCGAGGAAGTCCAGGATGCCCATGGCGCCTTTCGTCAGGACCCGAGGTAGTTGAGCGCCACCTCCCGCCGCTGCGGCCGGGCGCGGTGCTCGAAGAGATAGATGCCCTGCCAGGTGCCGAGCTGGAGCCGCCCGGCCAGGACGGGGATGGAGAGGTGGGTCTGGGTCAGCGCGGCCCGGACGTGGGCGGACATGTCGTCCGGGCCCTCGGCGGTGTGGCGGAAGAGCGGATCGCCATCCGGCACGAGCCGGCTCAGGAACCGGTCCAGGTCGGCGCACACCTCCGGGTCGGCGTTCTCCTGGATGAGCAGGCTGGCCGAGGTGTGCCGGCAGAAGAGGGTGAGCAGGCCCTCGGCGCCCGAGCCGGCCAGGGTGGCCAGCCAGTCGGTGACCCGGGTGGTGATGGGCAGAAGGCCGCGGCCCGGGCTGTGGAGGACGAGGGTGTGCGAGAGGCTGCGCATGGGAACGGGCCGGCGGCCTTCTACCGCGTTGCCCCGGTGAGATGGAACAGGAGGGGCGGGCGCGGCCTCACAGCCGGACGCCGGCGCGCACGTCTCCGCGGTAGGCGGTGCGCAGCGCCTCGGCGGCGGCCTTGGCCTCGGCGCCGGGCCGCTCAGGGACGAGGACGCGCAGCTCGAGATAGAGGTCGCCCCGCCCGCTGCCCTTCAGCGCCGGGACGCCCTGGCCCTTGAGGCGCAGCTTGCGGCCGGCCTGGCTGCCCTCGGGCACGCGCACAGTCACCTCGCCGCCGAAGGTGGGGACCCGCACGTCGGCGCCGAACATCGCCTCCGGGACGGTCACCGGAAGCTCCATGGTCAGGTCGTCGCCATCGCGGCGGACGAGCGGATGCGGCTCCACCTCCACTTCCAGATAGAGGTCCCCGGGCGGGCCGCTGCGGGTGCCGGCCGCCCCCTGACCGGGGAGCCGCACCTGGGAGCCGTTCTGGACGCCGGGGGGAATCTTCACCGTCACCCGGGCCGTCTCCTCCACGACGCCCGTGCCGCCGCACGTGTCGCAGGGAGGCGCCACCTTCCCGGTGCCGTCGCAGGTGGGACAAGGGGTGGAGAGCGAGAGCGGCCCGCGGCCCTGCTTCAGGCGGCCGGACCCGTTGCAGGTCGGACAGGTCCTCGGCTTTCCGACGTGGCCGGTGCCGTGACACTTCTTGCACTCCACCGGGCGCCGGACGGCGAGGACGCGCTCGGTGCCGGCCACCACCTCGCGGAGCGTCACCCGGACCCGGCTGTGGAGGTCCTCGCCGCGCAGAGGTCCCTCGGCGCGCGCCCGGAACGGGCCGTCGTCGCCGCTGCGGCCGAAGATGTCTCCGAAGATGTCCCCCAGGTCGAAATCGGCGAAGCCGCCGCCCCGCCCGGCGCTCTGAGCAGCCGCCTGGTCGCGGTAGGCGCGGTAGGCCTCCGCCTTCTTCGGGTCGAAGCCCATCCGCGCCGCGTCCTCGCCGAACTCGTCGTAGAGTGCCCGCTTCTTGGGGTCGGAGAGGACTTCGAAGGCAGCGGAGACCTGCTTGAACTTCTCCTCGGCGGCCTTGTTCCCCGGGTTGACGTCCGGGTGGTGCTTCCTGGCCAGCTTGCGGTACGCCTTCTTGATCTCCTCCGGGCTCGCCGTCCGGGCGACGCCCAGGACTCGGTAGTAGTCTTCCGCCATGGGCTCCCTGTCCGGGCAGCTTAACCGCCCGCACCGTCCGCGCCAGCGCCGGCTGCGCCGGCCTCCCTCCCTGACCTGGGCGTGGGCTCTGACCGCGCTCCTCGGTCTGCGCGCCGGCGCCGCGGACCAGGTCCTGGATCGGGTGGTGGCCCAGGTGGACGGCCAGGTGATCACCCTCAGCGATCTCCGCTTCGAGGCGCGGGTGGCGATGGTGGACCGCGGCGGGGCCTCGCTCCTTGACGTGCCCCTCGATTCGGCGGCGCTCCAGAGCGCCCTCGACCTGACCATTGCCCAGCGCGCGGCGGGCACCGAGGCCGACCGGCTGGGCAGCCTCCAGCTCGAGCCGGCCGAGGTGGAGGCACGGGTGAAGAGCTTCGAGGCGCGCTTCGCCAGCCCGGCGGCCGTGGATGCCTTCCTCCGCGCCAACGGAGGCGACCGGGCTCTCCTCGGCGAGGTGCTCGGCCGGGCGCTTCGGGCGGAGCGCGCCCTGGATGCGCGGGTCCGCCTCCGGGCCCAGGTGACCGAGGTCGACGTGCGGCGCGCCTGGGAGGCGGCCGGGAGCAAGGGCAGCTTCGAGCAGGCGCGCGGGGCGATCCGCGAGGAGCTCGTCCGGGCGCGCTATCAGGCTGCGGCGCGGGAGGAGCTGGCCAAGCTCCGGGCGGCGGCCCAGGTGCGCATCGTGGCGCGGCCGGCGGACCTGGTGGAGGCGCGGTGAGAAAGCTCCAGGAGGACGCCCCGTTCCACGTCCGGCCGATGACCGCGGCCGATCTGCCCCGGGTGCTGGAGATCGAGCAGGTGGCGTTCAAGAACCCCTGGAGCGCCGACCTCCTCCGCCGCGAGCTGGGGCACGACTGGTCGACGATCCTGGTGGCCGAGGAGCCCGGCCCGCGCGGGCAGATGACCCTGCTCGGGTTCGTCATCTTCTGGGTGGTGCACGACGAGCTGCACGTCCTCAACGTGGCCACCGCTCCGGAGCACCGCGGCCGGGGGGTGGCCCGGCTGGTGCTGCAGGCGGCGCTGGACCACGGGCGTCGCAAGCGCTGCACCCTGGCCACCCTCGAGGTGCGGCGGAGCAACGGTGCCGCCCTCGGCCTCTACCGCGACTTCGGCTTCCGGCCGGTGGGAATCCGGCCGAACTACTACATCGACGAGGGCGAGGACGCCATCGTCATGGTCCTCGACCTGTAGATGATGGAGACGAGCGCGGAGCGCGCCCGGTGGTGGGTGGCCCTGGGCGCGGTGGCGGCGGTGCTCGCCGCCGGGCTGGACTCCCCCTCGGGGGGAAGCATCACCGACGAGCGCCTCTACCTCGGGGTGCTGGCCGACCTGCGTCAGCATGCCGCCTGGTTCACCCCCAGCCTGGAGGGCGTCCCGGACTTCACCAAGCCCCCGCTCCTCTACTGGGCCGGCCGGCTCTCGGTGGCGGCGTTCGGCGCCTCGCTTTGGGCGGCGCGGCTGCCGGTGGCCGTCTCGGCACTCCTCCTCGCCCTCACCGCGGCCCGGCTCGGGCGCCGCTGGGGCGGGGAGGCGGCCGCGCTGCGCGCGTTCCTCCTGTGCGGGACGTGCCTGGGAGTGCTCCGCTACGGGCGGCTGTTCATGATGGACATCCCGCTCGCACTGGCGGTGGCGCTGGGCATCGAGGCGGCGCTGGCCGCGGTGGAGCAGGGGCGGCCCTGGCTCCTCCTCGGCGCCGGGCTGGCCGCCGGGGCGGCGGCGCTCCTCAAGGGTCCGGTGGGCCCCTTCCTGGTGCTCGGTGTGTCCACGGTGCTCGTCGTCGCCCGGGCACGCTGGATGCTCCGCTCCCCGGCCGTCCCGGCGGCGCTGGCCGTGGTCGCCCTGGTCGGGCTGCCCTGGTTCGTGGGGATGGCGCTCGTCCACGGGCGACCCTTCGTCGAGCGCTTCCTGCTCGTGGAGCACCTCGGGAAGTTCGGCGTGCCCTGGACCCTCTCCCGGGCTGGCCTGCTGGTCGGCTCGCTGGCCCTGTTCTGCCTCCCCTGGCTGCCGCTCGTCCGGTGGCGGCCGGCGCACGCCTCGCTGCGCCTCCTGGCCGCGGCCTGGGTGGCGGTGGTGCTCGGCGTGTTCCTCGTCCCGGGATACAAGATGCAGCAGTACGTCGTCCCGGCTCTGGTGCCGGTGCTCCTGCTCGCCGCCTGCACGCCGCCCCGGACCGGCGCCTCCCGGACGGTGGCGTTCCTCCTCGGCCTGCTCGGCCTGGCCGCGCTGGCCGTGCTCCGCCTGCCCTTCGGGCTAGAGACGCGCGGGGCGCTGCTCGGCGAGGTGCTCCTCCTCGGCCTGGCCGCGGCTCTCCTCTGGAGGAGGCGCATCGACGCCGGCGCGGTGGCCCTGGCCGGCGCCGCGGTGCTGGCCTTCGCCGTGGTTCTCCCGGCGGTGAATCCGGCCGAGCCACCCGACGTGCCCTGGCCGGAGGCAGGCCGCCGCATCCATGTCTATCGAGACGAGCCGGTCCTGCTGGCCCGTCTCTCCGGCCGGCCGGTCCACCGGGTGACGCACTGGAACCGCATCCTCGAGGAGGCGCGCCCGGGCGACGGGGTGGTGATGCCGGCCTCGGACGTGCCGGCGCTCCCGCCCGAGCTGGCGGTCGCCCTTCGCCCGGTGGCCAGCTGGCCCCGGCTTCGCTCGCCGATCCTTGTGGCCAACCTGTGGCGCGCGCTCCGGACGGGCGACCTCTCGCCGGTGCAGGAGAAGGTCGCGCTGCTCGTCGTCCGTGCGCCGGACGAACGCTGAGCCGGCGCTGCTCGGGAACCCGGACTCAGGCGCTCACCTGCGCCCCGGGCCGCTTGACTCCTGGACTGCGGTAGCTATATCTGCGCCCTTTTTCCGGGGGCTCCGGGCTCGGGTCTGCGGCCGGCCCCGCACCGTCGGAGACCCCGAGGAAAGCCGACACAGGATGCCGACGATTAGCCAGCTCGTCCGGAAGGGACGCGAGAAGCTCAAGATCAAGGGCAAGAGCCCGGCGCTGCGGGAGTCGCCCCAGAAGCGCGGGGTGTGCACGCGCGTCTACACCACCACTCCCAAGAAGCCGAACTCGGCGCTCCGCAAGGTGGCGCGGGTGCGGCTGACCAACGGCATCGAGGTCACCTCCTACATTCCCGGAGTCGGCCACAACCTCCAGGAGCACTCGGTGGTGATGATCCGCGGAGGCCGCGTCAAGGACCTCCCCGGCGTGCGCTACCACATCATCCGCGGCACGCTCGACTCGGTGGGCGTGCAGGGCCGCAAGCAAGGGCGCAGCAAGTACGGCGCCAAGCGACCGAGCTGAAGCGTCCCCCACCCGAGGAAAGCCGGAGCCAGCCCCAGATGCCCCGCCGCCGCGTCGTCGCCAAGCGCAAAATCCTCGCCGATCCGAAGTACCAGGATCGGCTGGTCACCAAGTTCGTCAACGACCTGATGCGCAAGGGCAAGAAGTCCATCGCCGAGCGCGTCTGCTACGGGGCCTTCGCCCTCATCGAGGAGCGGGCCAAGGAAGAGCCTCTGCGCACCTTCAAGAAGGCGCTGGACAACGTCAAGCCGGTGCTGGAGGTGAAGAGCCGGCGGGTGGGCGGGGCCACCTACCAGGTGCCGGTCGAGGTTCGCCAGGACCGCCGCATGGCGCTGGGCATGCGCTGGCTGATCAGCTACGCCAAGGCGCGCGGCGAGAAGACGATGGAGGAGAAGCTGGCCGGGGAGATCATGGACGCCGCCAACAACCGCGGCAACGCGGTGAAGAAGCGCGAGGACACGCACAAGATGGCCGAGGCCAACAAGGCCTTCGCGCACTACCGCTGGTAGGCCCTGAGGGAGTCCCGTCCGGGAAGGCGAGAGCGATGCCCCGCGAGTACCCGCTCGAGCGTTACCGGAACATCGGCATCATGGCCCACATCGATGCCGGCAAGACCACCACCACCGAGCGCATCCTCTATTACGCCGGCGCCATCCACCGGATGGGGGACGTGGACGAGGGGAACACCACCACCGACTGGATGGTGCAGGAGCGCGAGCGGGGGATCACCATCACCTCCGCGGCGATCACCGCCTTCTGGAACCGGGAGGGACAGCGGTACCGGATCAACATCATCGACACCCCCGGCCACGTGGACTTCACCATCGAGGTGGAGCGCTCCCTCCGGGTGCTGGACGGGGCGATCGCCGTCTTCGATGGGGTGAACGGGGTGGAGCCGCAGAGCGAGACGGTGTGGCGCCAGGCGGACAAGTACGGCGTCCCGCGCATCTGCTTCGTGAACAAGATGGACCGCACCGGCGCCGACTTCGCCATGTCGGTGAAGTCGATCCACGACAAGCTGGGCGCCAACGCCGTCCCGCTGCAGCTCCCCCTGGGGAGCGAGGAGCTCCACCGGGGGGTGATCGACCTCGTGACGATGAAGGCGCTCGTCTTCCACGACGAGGAGCTGGGGAGCCGCTACGACGCGGTGGAGATCCCGGCCGAGCTCCGCCCCCGGGCGGAGGAGGCGCGCGCCCGGCTGGTGGAGGCCGCCGCCGAGCAGGACGACGCGGTGATGCACGCCTACCTGGAGGGGAAGGAGCCCTCGGCGGAGAGCCTCCGCCACGCCATCCGCAAGGGGTGCATCGCCCGCAAGCTCTTCCCGGTGCTGTGCGGCTCGGCCTTCAAGCACAAGGGCGTCCAGCCGCTCCTCGACGCGGTGGTGGACTTCCTCCCGTCGCCGCTGGACATCCCGCCGGTGCACGGCAAGGACCCGAAGGGGAACGACGTGGTGCGGGAGACGCGCGACGACGCGCCGTTCAGCGCCCTGGCCTTCAAGATCATGACCGATCCCTTCGTGGGGACGCTGACCTTCATCCGGGTCTACTCCGGCCGGCTCGCCGCCGGCTCGGCGGCGTGGAACTCGGCCAAGGAGAAGCGCGAGCGGATCGGCCGGCTGGTGCAGATGCGCGCCGACAAGCGCGACGAGATCGACGAGGTGCTGGCCGGGGACATCGCCGCGGTGGTGGGCCTCAAGGGCGCGACCACCGGCGATACGCTCTGCGACGCGGCCCATCCGGTGATCCTGGAGCGGATCGAGTTCCCGGACCCGGTGATGGACATCGCCATCGAGCCGAAGACCAAGGCGGACGAGGATCGGCTCGGGGCGTCGCTGGCCAAGCTGGCCGTGGAGGACCCGTCGTTCCGGGTGCGGGTGGACACTGAAAGCGGGCAGACGATCATCGCCGGGATGGGCGAGCTCCACCTGGAAATCATCGTCGACCGCCTCCTGCGCGAGTTCAAGGTCGACGCCAACGTGGGCAAGCCCCAGGTCGCCTACCGGGAGACGATCACCGAGGAGGTGGAGTCGGAGGGGAAGTACATCCGGCAGTCGGGCGGCAAGGGCCAGTACGGCCACATCTGGCTGCGGCTCGGGCCGAACGCCTCGGGCAAGGGGCTGCACTTCGAGAGCGAGATCGTGGGCGGGAAGGTGCCCCGGGAGTTCGTCGCCGCGGCGGAGCGGGGCGTGGCCGAGGCGATGCAGTCCGGGGTGCTGGCCGGATACCCGATGGTCGACCTCCTGGTCACCGCCTTCGACGGGAGCTTCCACGACGTCGATTCCAGCGAGGTGGCGTTCAAGATCGCCGGGTCCATGGCCCTGCGCGACGGCGCGGCCCGGGCAGGGCCGGTGCTGCTCGAGCCGATCATGGCTTGCGAAGTGGTCACCCCGGAGGAGTCGATGGGCGACGTGATCGGCGACCTCAATGCCCGGCGGGGCAAGATCCAGGGGATGACTCCCCGCCCGGGCGGGGTGCAGGTCATCGACGCCCAGGTGCCCCTGGCCACCATGTTCGGCTACGTCAACGACCTTCGCTCGCGCACGCAAGGGCGCGCCACCTTCACCATGCAGTTCAGCCACTACGCCCAGGTCCCGAAGGCGATCTCCGACGAGATCGTCGCCCGGGTTCGCGGGCACTGATCTCAAGAGGCGGACCCCCGAGGGAGAGAGCCATGAGCAAGGAGAAGTTCGAGAGGACGAAGCCGCACGTGAACGTGGGGACCATCGGGCATGTGGACCACGGCAAGAC
>Ga0335085_10010552_pt1 | contig 13792 bp, 12 predicted proteins | sample Lox_Sample_45_FD_206712 | JGI IMG/M metagenome (GOLD analysis project Ga0335085, IMG submission 206712) | Soil microbial communities from Loxahatchee National Wildlife Refuge, Florida, United States - Lox_Sample_4.5 | ecosystem: Environmental > Terrestrial > Soil > Wetlands | place: USA...
TGGGGTCTATGAAGTGGATAACGAGCTTAAGGAGGGAGAAACGCCCCAGACGTATAAGGTAACATTCTTACCGATGAACGTAACCGTGGAAGCAAAAACGGGGCAGAATATCCTTGAGGTTGCGTTGGCGAATCACATCCCATTAGATCACAACTGCGGTGGCAACTGTGCCTGCAGCACCTGTCATGTGATTGTTCGAGAGGGGTTTGAGAAACTCCCACCGATGTCTGAAGAGGAGTCTGATCAGCTCGATGAAGCCGAAGATCTCGCACTTACTTCTCGTCTTGGATGTCAGGTCAAGGTTTTTCATGATATCGTCGTAGAAATCCCGCAGGGCAGTAGCCAGAGCTGGCGAAAGGCAGAGCAGCACTAAAGGAGAAAGCCAGCATGGGTCTCACTTGGAAAGATACAGAGGATATTGCAATAGAATTGGTCGAGAAGTTTCCAGACCTCGATCCTTTGACGGTTCGATTTGTAGATCTCCACAAATGGGTCACCGAGCTGTCAGATTTTTCGGATGATCCAAAGAGCTCCACAGAATCTGCACTGGAATCCATCCAGATGGCCTGGTATGAAGAGTACAAAGACGCCAAGGCTTCTTAAATACTTTAACTAACTTACCAGTTAATGACCGATTCCGAGTTGAATATCAAATCAAGTAGGCCTGAGTAGTCTATCTTTGGGTAAGAGGAGGAGAGGCCTCTTTCACGAAGGTCCTCGTCTAAGACATAGATAGCTGCATGAAAGTCAGGGTGAAGCTGCACCGCTTCCTGAGTCAGAACAAGCTGAACCTCAGTCAGGTCTTGAGCCTCGGCTTGGCGCCGGATTAGCTCAAAAGGCTTCTTGTTGTTTGGGTCTTTGACGATGTGAAGTATCTTTTTCACTGAAGCACCTTTCACTAAAAGATAATAAAACGATCCGCCCTGGCCATCCGATCAGCCACATCATCCAGCGAGACCACTGTGATTGGATAATCGGAGTCGCCCGGTTGTTGACCATCGAGTGCAGACTTCTCAACGTAGAAGGTCTTAAGCCAGTCCTTTAAGGATGGAAGAAATTTCTCGACGATGTCGCCGTCCTTAAAATCCTCAGGGTCTTCAAAGAGCAAGGAGACCGCCTTCCCCAACAAGATCACCTCTACCTGATTTTCTCCGCTTGCCAAACCCAGCGCAATCCGGACTGCCTCTGCCGGTTGGTGATTCTCGAAGGGATTGCTTTGAATCAGGACAATCGTATGGTGCTGATCTGTCATGGGTTGAACCTATTGAAGATCAGTTGAAGGAGATAAAACGATCACAACCGTTGATGATGTCTGAAAGGACGACCAGACCGGAGAAAGTGGCTTTGTCGCTCACAGGTAACCCACGTTGTTGTGCTCCATAGGCGCAGGCAAAGAGCTTCAGCCCTCGTTTCGTAAGGCTGAGTAACGGCTGATTGTCGAGATTATAGACACCGTCATCGATAAGGTATAAATAGACATCGACGTTTTTTGCAAGGGCAGTCTCGGCCAAGCGGACAGCCGTCTTGGAGCTTTTGGCCGTGGCCGGAGCAGCAATGAGTATGCCCAATTTTTTCTTTTCCGACATGGATCTCACTCTATCATCCCGGAGGGAAAGTTGTCAACGAATACCTTGACATTGCCATCGTGGCTGGGGTATTTTGGCGAAGCGATGATAAAGGCAGATGTGACACTCGATGCGTTGGGTTTACGTTGTCCCATGCCAGTAATCCTGACGACTAAGAAAATCAAGGAGCTGAAGCCCGGACAAGTCTTGGAGGTGTTGTCAGACGATCATGCGATCAAAAAGGACATGATTGCTTGGTGTCAAAGTACCGGAAACGAGTGTCTGGCGATTCAAGAGGAAAACGGTAGCTATCGGGTGTTTGTCAAAAAGCGTCAAGCATAAACCCGTTCGATTCTATCTATAAAATATCGGAAAGTTTCTTGCCCTCAAGATCCTCTTTGATGGTCTTCTGCATCATGGCCTCGGCCAAAGGACGGGTCAGAGTCTCCACTTCTTGGATTGCCTGACGGAGTTGATGACGGTCCTCACCTTTTAAGGTCACTTTTAACCTTTCAAGGGAAGATGTGATCTTTTCAACTTCGTCTTTCTGGATTAAAGCCGTAAAATCCCTAAGCGCTTTCTCTGTTGCTCGAACGATCACTTCAGCTTCGTTCCGAGACTCGATCAGCTGCCGGGCCTCGATGTCACTTCGGGCATGCACCATCGAGTCTTTAATCATCCGTTCCACTTCGGTCTTGCTCAAGCCATAAGTCGGTTTAACTTCAATGGACTGTTCCTGCCCGGTGCGGAGTTCCTTGGCGCTGACGTTCAGAATCCCGTTTGCATCCAAGTGAAAGGTGACCTCAATCCTCGGGATGCCAGCCGGCATCGGTGCAATCCCTTTCAAGGCAAAACGAGCTAGACTCTGGTTATCCTTGGCGAGCTCTCGTTCGCCCTGAAGAACATGAATGTCTACCGTCGTTTGACCTTCCACGAAAGTGGTGAAAGCCTCTTTGGCGTTGGTCGGGACCTTGGAATTTCTATCGATCAGTTTGCTCATAATGCCCCCGAAGGTCTCAATGCCTAACGACAAAGGGGTGACGTCTAAAAGAAGCATGTCCCGGATTTCTCCCATGAGAATATGAGCCTGAACCGCAGCCCCCAGGGCGACGACCTCATCCGGATTCAACTCGCATTTGGGTTGTTTCTTAAATAACTCCATGACTGTCTTTTGAACCAACGGAATCCGGGTCGATCCGCCTACCAGGAGCACCTCATCAATTTGATCCGGCGTCAGCCCGGCATCCGCCATTGCCTGCCGGCAAGGCTCCACAGTCTTGTTGACGAGGTCTCGAATCAGGTCCTCGACCTCATTCCGGGTGAGAGTCCGACGATAGCTATTTTTGCCGTCTTCCAAAGCGATCACAAGTTCAGTCTGCGATTGATACGACAGCTCGATCTTGGCCTTCTCGACCACAATCCGAACGCGTTCGATCAGTTTTGGGCTCTGCCGAATACCCCTCCCGTACCGACTTTCCATTTCATGAAGGATGACCTCTGTCATCGCGCGATCGAAGTCGTCGCCTCCCAAACGCGTGTTCCCATTCGTCGCCAAGACCTCAAAGATGCCGTTATTGAGTTTAAGAATGGAGATATCGAATGTCCCGCCGCCCAAATCATAGACCGCGATAATACCCTGCCGTTTTTTATCCAAACCATAGGCTAAGGCCGCGGCTGTCGGCTCGTTCAAAATTCGCAGGACCTCGAATCCGGCGATCTGGCCGGCGTCCTTGGTCGCCTGACGCTGGCTATCGTTAAAGTAGGCCGGAACCGTGATCACGGCCTGATTCACCGGCTCGCCAAAGAATCTTTCGGCCTGGGTCTTGAGCTGTTTTAACACCAACGCGGAAAGCTCCGGGGGCGTGTAGTCATGTTGGTTGATCGTGATGCGGATTACCTCGTTGCTCTGGTCCGATACCTGAAACGGCACCATTGAGAGTTCTGCCTTGACCTCCTCGATTCCTTTTCCCATCAACCGCTTGACGGAATAAACGGTGTTCCCGACATGCTCGGCGCGGAGACGTTTGGCCCGCTCGCCTACCGCAATGCCATCCGGTGTGAAGGTGATCATCGAAGGAACCATGCGATGGCCTTCCAAATCCGGGATGATTTTGGGCTGTCCGCCTTGCATATAGGCTGCGAGGCTGTTGGTCGTTCCAAGGTCAATGCCGATGACTCTTCCCATGATCAATTTCCCGTTTCAAACGTTTTCTGAATGTCTCGTAAGACGGTGCGCAAGTAGGCTGTCTCACCCAGTGTTTCTCGCAATCCCGTCAGGATCTCATTTTTCTCCTTCGAATCGGGTCTATGGATGGCCGAAGAGGAATTCAACCAAGCGTCCCAACGGAGCGAGAGCGCCTCAAGCCTTTTTCTCAATTCTGCCTGCCGTGCTTCTAAATTTTCTTTGGCTTTAAGGATGACGGCCATTGCCTTATTTGCCGTATCCGTTTTGCTGAGCCGCGACTCGCGGAGATCACTCAGCGCCTCTTGCACGCTTAGGATTTCTTCGAAGAGATCCAGCGGTGGTTTCGAATTCCCTTGCTCAATGGACATTCCCTCTAACGCCAAGAGGCATTCGATCCGCTTGATCGGATCGTTCAAGGTTTCATAGGCGGTATTGATCATGGCCGTGACGGTTTCACTGATGGATTTCTCCTCCGGTGTTTTTGTCTGGTAAAAATCCGGGTGATAGTTCCGACTTAGTTTATAGAATGTCCTTTGTAAGTGAGAAGGATCTAGATTTAGTCGAGGACGGAGACCCATGACTGCAAAGTGGTTTTCAGGATTGGGGAGTGGTTGAAGGGCAGAGCAGTGCTGACAAAGGTGGCCTGTTCCGGCAGAACGATGGCAGGCCCAACAGGTCTGTTCCGCGGAGACCGGCCGTGTTTGGGTCGTCTTATTTTCCATGATCTTTGGTGAAGAAAAAATAAAGGGGGAATCTCCGCTTCTAGATATAGGGCCCTGATTTCGGTCAGGTCCTTTAATAATTCCTTAGACCGCGAACGAGGTGCCGCATCCACAACTGCTCTTGGCGTTGGGGTTGGTAAACTTAAACCCTCCGTTGGCCAGGTCGTATGAATAGTCTACCGTAACCCCGTCCAGATACAGCATGCTTTTTGCATCTACCAGCACTCGAATGCCGTTGATCTGGAACTGCTCGTCCCATTCCTTTTTTTCGGTGTCGAAGTTCAGCAAATACTCCATGCCTGCGCACCCGCCGCCTTTGACGTTCAACCTGAGGGCAAGATCCGGCTTCTGTTGCTGTTGCATCAGGCGCGTTACCTCTTTAATCGCATTCTCCGTTAGGGTAATCATGATCCTCTTCCTCCCTTTTAGACAAAATTATTCTATCATAATTCTTCCTATAATATCAACCCGAATTTTATTCTTGACAAGCTGCTGGAACATGCGATATTTTAGGAATAATTACTAATTAGGAATGATTCGTATGAGGCTCACCTTTGAACAACTCCGAAAGCATTTTCAGCAGCGACGTCTTAAATTCACAAGCCAGCGGTATGCCATCTATCAGGCCCTGGCTTCTTCAACTGAGCATCCGAGTGTTGAGGGTCTCTACTCCACGGTTAAAAAATCTCATCCGACACTGTCGATGAATACAGTCTACAATACCCTGGAAACTTTAAAAGAGATCGGAATTGCATCCGAGATCAGCCTCTGGCACGACAAGGCCCGATTTGATGCAAATCAGACTCCGCACCATCACCTTGTCTGCCTCTACTGTAAAAGGATCGAGGATCTGTATGACAATGCCCTGGACGACTTGGCTCTCTCTCCCAAGGTCAAGCATCGATATCGAATTGTGGGACACCGCGTTGAATTCCATGGGTATTGCAAAGACTGCAAAATCAAAAAAGAGGACAGGATGAACAGACAGAGGAACAAAAAACTTGGTGCTTTTAGAAACACCATCATGTCTTTTAAAAAAGGAGCGGGAACATGATTAGAATATCTATCGGGCGAAGAAGCTTATTTATTTTCCTGCTGGTTTTTCTCTTCTCCACAGGGCTGACCTACGGCGCTGAGAAATCAAAAGAAGCGCCACCGGCAATTCCGTCCGGATTGACGATTCCGTTTGGGTTGGATCAGGACTCCTTCAATGTGCCGCCCGATAATCCGATGACGCCGGAGAAGATCGAGCTGGGACGGCTCCTTTTTTTCGACAAGCGGCTGTCCAAAGATAACACCATCGCCTGTGCCACCTGTCACATCCCTGCCATGGCTTTCACCGATGGACAACCGGTCTCGATGGGTATCAAACACCAACTCGGTGGCCGAAGCGCGCCGATTGCCGTCAACCGGGTCTTCAGCAAACACCAGTTCTGGGATGGACGGGCGGCGACCTTAGAGGATCAATCCATCGGACCCTTCATCAACCCGGTCGAGCACGGGTTTGAGAACTATGACGAGATGCTGGCAAAGATGAACAAGATCGAGGGGTACAAAAAAGAGTTCAAGGAGGTCTTTGGAACTGACATCACGATTGCGGGGGTCGGCAAGGCCATCGCGACTTTTCAGCGGACGATTCTCTCTGGTAACAGTCCGGCCGATCGCTTTGACATGGGCGGAGAGGAGGGTGCTATCTCGGATTCGGCCAAGCGGGGCCTTAAGTTGTTTCGTGATAAAGCCCGATGCACAAAGTGTCATTCGGGGTTTAACTTCACCGATGAAAAATTTCACAACCTGGGTATCGGTTGGGACACAGCGAACACGGATCTCGGGCGTTTTATGGTCACCAAGGATGTCAAAGATATAGGAGCGTTTAAGACCCCCACCCTTCGTGAAATCACCCGGACAGCACCCTATATGAATGATGGCCGGTTTGGGACCCTGCAGGAGGTGGTTGAGTTTTATAACAAGGGTGGAATTAAAAATCCTTTTCAAGACGAGTTGATCATCCCGCTCAATTTAACGGAGCAGGAGAAAAAAGATCTGGTGGCATTCCTGAGAACGCTGGAGGGAGAAGGCTGGCAACACATAAAGGCCCCTGAAGCATTCCCACAGTAAAGATTAAGTACAGGCTGAGACGGAATAGGGGAAGAAGGGTTTGGTGGAATTCCTCAAAACCCTCACGAGTGAAAAATTAAACAGTGCGATGCCGCGATTGCCTTGATGGGAAAATCGAGTACGCTTTAGTCAAAGCGGTCTTCTGACCGCCTTGTTTATTTTGCCGAGAATTTTTTGATCTTAAGTCGGCCAACTGAGCAAGGGCTCTTTCATCATGAATCGCCACCGAAAGAAAGCCGAGCTGATCCAACCCTTGCCCACATCCTTATCCCCAGGTAATCCACAAGATATAGCAGTGCAAATGAGTCTGCTATCCTACATTTTGTATTTTTTCCCTTGACAACCAATTTCAGTTTTTATATAGTACGTCCAATTCTCACACCGAATTTTATTACTGCACGGAAGATCGTTATCAAAACCAAATAGGGAGGTTCCAATAGATCCGAAGGTCATCTTTAATGCAGATGGGAGATAAATTTGTTTCATCTTTAATAGGAGGTAAAACTTATATGGAGTTTATTCAAACAGCAACTCGGTTGAAAGGACAATGGACCGCCAACGCCATCCGTGTCATGGAGGAGCGGTATCTCAAAAAAGAACAGGGAAAGGTTCGCGAGACGCCGGATGAGATGTTTAGCCGTGTGGCCCGTGCTGTGGCCAAGGCGGAGCTCAAATGGGGAAAGACCGAGGCCGAGATTGAGGAAATTGCTGGCCAGTTCTATGAGATGATGGTTCGATGTCGATTTATGCCGAACAGCCCGACCCTCATGAATGCAGGGAAGGACAACGGTTTGCAGTTCTCTGCCTGTTTTGTCCTTCCTGTCAGCGACTCGATTCGAGGGATCTTTGATGCCATCAAGAATGCCGCAATCATCCATCAGTCCGGTGGGGGGACCGGTTTTTCTTTCTCCCGTCTTCGTTCAAAGGGATCGCTTGTATCAACCACTCAGGGAGAGGCCAGCGGTCCGGTGAGTTTTTTAAAGGTTTTTGACGCAGCGACCAACTCGATCAAGCAGGGTGGGACACGCCGCGGTGCCAACATGGGCATTCTCCAGTGTGATCATCCTGATATCATGGAGTTCATACTCTGCAAACGCCAGCGACAGATTACCAACTTCAATATCTCAGTGGCCATCTCGGACAGCTTCATGGAGAAGGTGCGCCGAGGAGAGGATTATGACCTGGTTGCACCACATACCGGTGAACGGGTTGGCCGGCTCAATGCCCGGAAGGTGTTTGATGAGATCGTGGAATCAGCCTGGCAGAGCGGCGATCCTGGCCTGATCTTTATCGATCGGATTAATCAGGGCCCGGCCAATCCGGTGCCTATGATGGGGCCGGTCGAGGCGACGAATCCTTGCGGCGAGCAGCCGCTCTATCCTAACGAAGCCTGTAACCTGGGTTCACTCAATCTGATGGCCTTTGCTGTACAGAGCCAGGGTGTATGGGATCTAGACTGGGTCGAACTAGAGAAAGCTGTCCGGCACTGTGTGCGGTTCCTGGATGATGTGATCGAGGTAAACCCCTATCCGCTGTCGGAGATTGATGCAGCGGTGAAGTCCAACCGAAGGATTGGCCTGGGCGTCATGGGCTGGGCGCATCTCCTCTTCCGCATAGGGATTCCGTACGAGAGCGAGGAGGCCCTATCCCTGGGTCGCCGCATCATGCAGTTCATCAACCAGATTGGCCACGAGGAGTCTGAGCGGTTGGCCGAGGTGCGCGGCCCGTTCCCGTGCTGGGCCGACAGCATCTATCGGAATGGAAAACCGCTTCGCAACTCAACCGTGACCACAATTGCGCCGACCGGGACGATCAGCATCATCGCCGGCTGCTCATCCGGCATCGAACCGGTCTTTGCACTTGCCTTCCAGCATATTGCGGGAGAGCGCAAGCTGGATTTTGTGGACCCGGTCTTTGAGTCGATCGCAAAGGAGAAGGGTTTTTACAGTCCGGCCCTAATGGAGAAGATCACAAAGACTGGATCATTGGAACACCTGTCCGAGATTTCAGAAGAGACCAAACGGGTCTTCCGAGCTTCTCATGAAATCTCGCCGGATTGGCATATTCGGACCCAGGCTGCTTTCCAAGAGTTTACCGACAATGCGGTCTCCAAGACAATCAACCTGCCGAACACGGCGGCTCAGACCGATATCGAGAATGCCTATCTCCTAGCCTATCAACTTAAATGCCTCGGGATTACCGTGTTCCGAGACGGCTGCCTGGATCAACAGGTGTTGAATATCGGCGTCGGGGAGAAGGACACAAAGCAGGTGTCGGCTGCGGCCAAGACGGAGGAGCCGCCGAAGGTAAAGCCCCGGCCGTACAAGCGGGCCGGGACGACGCTCAGCAAAGAGACACCGTTTGGCACCGCTCATATCACGATGAATGATGATGAAGAGGGACCTGCCGAGGTGTTTATCACCATCGGTAAAGCGGGAAGCGATGTCATGGCGATGGCCGAAGGGTATGGCCGATCGATCTCGCTCTACCTCCGAATGCCGTCCCATCTTTCGCGTATAGAAAAGGCCAAGGAGCTCGTGGATCAGTTGCGGGGGATCGGAGGCTCCCGCTCGATCGGTTTTGGGGATGCCCGCGTGGCTTCCCTGCCGGATGCGATTGCACGTGCAATGGCGGAGCAGTGGTTGATCGATGTTCAAGTGCCGGTTCTCTCAACTCAAATACCGCTGGTTAGCGAGAAGCGGGTGGGGAACGGCTCCTATAAGCTCACTGGGAACCTCTGTCCTGAGTGCGGGATGATCCTTGCCAACGAAGAGGGCTGTCAGAAATGCTACTCCTGCGGTTTCAGCGAATGCTAGGTGGTTGCTGAAAACTCTCTTTTCTGTAGGGGCAATTCCGATTCAACGAATTGCCCCTACGTTTTTAACTTTCATTTGCACGAAGGCCACAAAATTGTCAGTGGCTCCTTGCCAGAATGAACGATTCGGTGTAAACTCTTTTTCGTGAAGCTGGTCTTGGCGGACGAGGCGCGCTTCCCTGATCGGTAATGGCCCCAAGGCCGATCAGGCCGAACGTTTGCGGATCTAAAAATCTAAAAGGACACTAAAGATGAGGGTCAGCTTAACTAAATCAAAGCGTTATCACGGATACAAGGTCGGTCTTGATGAGAAAGACGAGTCGCTCACCGTGGAAAATGCGGAGGGAATGCAGATCACCCGGCTGGTTCTGGAGGACTTTCTGGACCGACTAGGGGCTACCGCATACGAGTTCAAGCGACGGTATCCACGTCTCGACCTGGGGATGCATGTAAAATATTATGACCCGGAGGGCCGTCTTTATGACGGGATTTCGAGCACCATTGGAGGCGGCGGCATTTTCATTGAACAACTCCACCCGCTGCCCGTGGGGACCGAGCTCAGCCTGGAGCTCTACCTGCCGCCCGCGCGAAATGTCATTCCGACCAAGGCCAAAGTAGTATGGGTTCGCAAAGGTTATATACAAAGGGTAAGCTATCCTGGCATGGGTCTTCAGTTTATTAATATTTCGGACAGAGACCGTTCAGAGATCATGCATTTTGTGAATAAGTACAATCAGCAGAGAGGGTTTCTGGAATTGTAGCATTCAAAACAGGTTTCAGCGGTTTACTTCTTCAAAAGTTCTTCAAGCTGAACAAAGGTCTGGCGCCCCGAGTCCTCAACCACCCCTTGAAAGAGTGACCGATCCGCGTAAACCGTCTTCATTGAGAGCCCGGTCGCGGCGGATTTTTTTTGTGCCGTGATCTCCCAGGCGGAAAGACATGCTTTTGCAATCCGGTGGCTTAACGGCGCGGGGTTATACAAAAGCTTCTTGATCAGAAACGGGTTCATTGAGAGGGGGTTGTAACCGGAAGAGAGATATCCCTTGCTGATCAAACGATCCTCCAGGCCGGTGTGAGGCTGAATCCCAAGGAAAAAAAGCATCGGAAAGACCCGGTCCTCTCCTAAAATCTCTGCGATTTTCTTGTAAGATTCGACACTCTCCCGAAGCGTTTCCTCGGTATCTCCCGGCGAGTTAAGCGAATAGTTGAGTAGGACCCTTCCAGCAAACCCGGCCTCTTTGAGGTAGCGGCAGCCCTCGTAGAGATGGTCGAGCTTAAATCCCATGTGGAGTTCATTTAAGACTTCCTGCGAGCCGGAGGTGATCGCGACCTCGATGTCGCCAACGCCGGACTGAACCATAAGCTTCGCCAAGGGTGCAGTAATCAGGCTCGTCCGTATATAGCCGCTCCACTCGATCTTGATCCCGCTGGCAATGATCCGCTCCAGGATATCGGTGCAGTGCGGCAGCGCCTGCTTTCCGGTAATGAACTGGGCATCCGTTAACCAGAAACGGCGAGTGCCCCATCGCTCGTAATGCTGGAGGATATCGGCCAGGATCTTTTCCGGTGGCCGGTACCGGACACGCTTCCCCTCGATGTACGGGTATTCGCAGAACTGGCAGTCGTACGGGCAGCCGCGTTTGGTCTGAACCCCGATACATTCGTCATGGTAGGCCGGATGCTGGGGAAAGATCGTCTCTAGGTAGGCGAGATCCATCCTTAGGTTGGAAATCTCACGACTGGTTCCCTTCTTTCCTTCCAGGGTCTGGCCGTTACGACGCGTGATGCAGCGTTCCTCGCCGAGGTCCCGTCCCTCAATCATTTTGAGCACCGGTTCTTCTCCTTCGCCCAGGATGCCGATAGTTCCTTCCGGCAGCATGCGGATGAGCTGGTCCGAGAAGACGCTGAACGCTCCACCGCCGATCATCATCGGAAGCTGAGGAAACTTCGACCGTGCCTGCCAGGGGTAGGAGAGGCATTCGCGGATCCCTTGATGATAAGAAATGAAGGACCGAAGGCCTTTAAGCGAAGCGACGAGGCGCTTGATTGGGTTTCGCGAATAGTCCATCGTGAAGGCGTATTTGAGTGTTGGGTCGCCGTCATGCGGTGCGAAGATCTGGATATCCCGCCATGAGAAAAGGAGAAGGTCCGGCTGGAGGGTCCGGATCGCCTCGCGCAGAGCGGAGGAGCGCTGGGACCGTGGGATAAGCGAAAGGTCTAAGATGCGTTGCTCCACCTCCGGATGAACATCATGCACCGTCTGCGCAAGATAGGTGAGGCCGACCGGGTAGACCTTTTTACATGGAAGCCAGATATAAAGGATCGAATCTTTCATCTTCTGACTCCGACATGGATTGCTACAATGCCGCCTGTGAGGTTCTGATACCGGACGTCTTCAAAGTCAGACTTCAGCATCATCTGCATGAGGGATTCCTGATCCGGGAACTCAAGGATTGAAGCGGGCAGGTAGTGATACACACCCGTCCGGTCCCCGGAGACTATTCTACCGAGATAAGGTAGAAACCAGAACGAATAGAGGCGATACAGCCGTTTGAAAATGGCGGAGGTCGGTCGGGAGAATTCGAGACAAACGACCCTTCCTCCGGGTTTTAGGACCCGTCGCATCTCGCGGAACGCAAGACCAAGATCGGCTACATTCCGGACTCCAAAGGCCACCGTAACCGCATCGAAGCTGCGATCCTGAAATGGTAAAGAGAGCGCGTTGTCCAGGATTAACATGACCCGATCCGAAAGACCGGCCCGCAGAACCTTGCGCCTTCCAATCTCGAGCATCGCCTCGTTGAAATCGAGGCCGGTCACGCGACCGGTCGGCCCGATCTCCTCCGCCATTAAGAGCGCGAGATCTGCCGTACCGGTGCAAAGGTCCAGGACCCGATCACCTTTATGTATCCCAGCGGCTGCGACCGCAGCACGCTTCCATTGATGATGAAGGCCTAGGCTCAAGAGGCTATTGTTGAGGTCATATTGTCTAGCGATGGAAGAGAACATTCGTTGGACCGCCTGCTCTTTAGGAAGAGGGGGGCTGACCAGCGGAGGATTTTCTGATTTTATCATGGCTTGACCCATGGTCTGTGGTACCATGAGAGATCAACTCTTGTCAAGGTTTTCGTTACAGCCAGCATCCCCGTTTTTTGTTGAGGCTCAGCAGCTCGAAATCAAGGATTTCGTCGCATACCCAATGGGTCTATAGGAGATCGGGTTCTCGAGTCGGTTTCTTGCCGACCAGGGACGCGGCCGTTACCGCATCCCTGGCAGTGGTTTGAGTCTTCCAGCGTCCTCAAGCGCTGGGTCTGCTCCTTCACCTTGACTTCGAGCCTGTAATAGGCGAGCGCACAAGCTACAAATTCCGGTTTACTCCTGAAAGGCTGCGGTGGTAAAATGAAAAGTTCCAATGCAAAAGTCAATCCATATCAAAGGCGCGCGACAGCATAATCTCAAAAACCTGGATGTCGAGATTCCACGCGACAAGTTGGTGGTCATTACCGGACTTTCCGGTTCCGGAAAGTCCTCTCTCGCCTTCGACACCCTGTATGCCGAGGGGCAGCGGCGATATGTGGAGTCGCTCTCGGCCTATGCCCGCCAGTTCTTAGAGCAGATGGACAAGCCGGATGTGGACTCCATTGAAGGGCTGTCCCCGGCGATCTCAATCGAGCAGAAGACGACCAGCCACAATCCGCGTTCCACGGTTGGCACCGTGACAGAGATCTACGACTACCTCCGGCTTTTATTTGCCCGTGTGGGCCGGCCCCACTGCTATAAATGCGGTGAGGAGATCAAGGCCCAGGCGATCCAACAGATGGTAGACGCGATCTTCGAATTCCCATCCGGGAGCAGGATTCATATATTGGCGCCGATTATCCGCGGCCGCAAGGGGGAATACAGAAAAGAGCTGATCGAGATGCGCCGGAGTGGTTTTGTCCGGGCCCGTGTGGATGGAAAGATTCGTGATCTTGCGGAAGACATCACACTCGATAAGAACAAGAAGCACACGATCGAGATCGTGGTGGATCGCCTGATTTTGAAAGAGGGGATCAAAAAACGGCTGGCGGATTCACTGGCGGCGGCAACTCATCTGGCCGCGGGTCTCGTGGTGATTGTCAGAGACGGGGGAGAAGAGACGCTTTTCAGTGAACGGCTGGCCTGCAGCAACTGTGGGGTCAGCTATCCGGAACTGACCCCTCGGATCTTTTCCTTCAACAACCCCCATGGGGCCTGCCCCTCCTGCGATGGTCTGGGGACCCGGATGGACATCGATCCGGACTTGGTGGTTCCGGACAAATCGGTTTCACTGCGGAACGGGGCGATCCGGCCTTGGGAGAAACGGACCTCGCTCTTTTATTACCAGATGCTGGAAGCGGTCTCGGAG
>Ga0335085_10010553_pt1 | contig 13790 bp, 13 predicted proteins | sample Lox_Sample_45_FD_206712 | JGI IMG/M metagenome (GOLD analysis project Ga0335085, IMG submission 206712) | Soil microbial communities from Loxahatchee National Wildlife Refuge, Florida, United States - Lox_Sample_4.5 | ecosystem: Environmental > Terrestrial > Soil > Wetlands | place: USA...
ACTCTTTGATGCAATTCCCCTTATAACCCAGGCACAGGACAAAATCCTTGTGTCCAAAGTGGGCGTAGTATTTCATGATGTGCCACAGTATGGGCCGGGTCCCGATCTGCACCATGGGCTTCGGCACATCATCGGAATACCCCCTGAGCCGCATGCCGGCTCCTCCACAGAAGAGAACTACTTTCATGATGACCTCCACACCCTCTGCATCAATAAATAGCCACTTTCGGAATGGGCACGACAAAGCGGCCGTTCCAGTTTCGGATAAATTGCAACTGCTCCATGATTTCGTCTTTCAAATTCCAAGGCAGGATGACGACATACTCCGGCCGGGTTTCGCGAATCCGGTCGGGGTGGTAGATGGGAATATGGGTACCCGGCAGGAACCGGCCTTGCTTGTATGGACTGCGGTCCACTGTGTATGCCATCAGATCCTTCCCGATGCCACAGTAATGCAGCAACGTGGCACTCTTGCCCGGAGCGCCGTACCCCGCCACCGACTTGCCCTGTCGCGCCGCCGAGAGCAGGAACTCGACCAGGGCCAACTTGGTTTCTTTCACCTGGCGCGCGAAACTCTCATAGCCTTCCACTGAAGCCAACCCTGCTTTCTTCTCTTGCGCAATCAGTCTCTCGACGCTCGGCTGTATCGCGTGCGTCCCATCTTCGGCCCGGCAGGCGTACACGCGAAGCGAGCCGCCATGCGTCGACAACTCCTCCACGTCGATTACCTTCAGCCCGTGAGCTTCCAGGATGCGAACGGTGGTCAGCATCGAGAAGTATGAGAAATGCTCGTGGTAAATCGTATCAAATTCGTTGCGCTCGATCAGGCGCAGCAGGTGCGGGAATTCCAGAGTCAGGACGCCATGCGGCTTCAAGAGGATTTTGAGGCCCTCCACAAAGTCGTTGACGTCCGGGACCTGCGCCAGGACGTTGTTCCCAAGCACAAGGTCAGCGCGCTGGCCTTTGGCCGCCAATTCCGCTGCCAATTGCGCGCCCAAAAAGCGCACCAGCGTCGGGACTCCTTTTTGTACCGCGACTTTGGCCACATTCGCCGCGGGCTCGATGCCCAAAACCGGAATGTGCCGCGCGACGAAGTACTGCAGCAGGTATCCATCGTTGCTGGCAGCCTCGATGACGAGGCTTTCGGCGCCCAGTCCCAGCCGAGCCGTCATCTTCTCACAATAATTGTCGGCATGCCGAAGCCAGGAGTCGGAAAACGATGAGAAATAAGGATAATTAGTGAAAATGTTCTCCCGCTGTTCGTATTCTTCCAGTTGAACAAGGAAACACTTTTCGCAGACGTAGACATGCAACGGGTAGTAGGTCTCCCCGCGGTGGAAGTCGGCTGCCGAAGGATACGTCTCGCAAAGCGGGGACATTCCCAGGTCAACGAACGTTCGCTTCAGATCAGCACCGCAAAAACGGCACGGCTTCGTGCCAGTTGGTTGTTGCACTTCGGTGGTCCGAGTTAATGTCAATCCCATAGGTACCTCGTTATTCAGAAAAGATGTTATCCGGCAAGCACCGCGGTCCCGGCGCGCTGCGGGGTCCAAAGCAAGGAAGAATCCAGTTGTCCGGCATTCAGGAGGCGCTGAATCTGCTTGAGGCGGATGTACCGGCCGGACTCGACATCCTCGCGCGTCAAGCCCACAGTCCGATAAGCGTCGTAAAGCTCCTGAGCACCTCGGCACGCCGTCCACTGCGGCCGGAATCCGGGCACCATGCGGCGAATCTTATCGCAGTTAATCCGGTAGCACCGTAAGTCCGGGCCGCCGTCCGGAGCATATTCGACGTGGGAACCCGGAACGATTTCGGCGACGATCGCCGCCAAATCGCGAATGCGGTAATTCTCCTCTGTCCGACCCACATTAAAAGTTTGATTATGAACGGCTTCGTGGGGGGCTTCGAGTATGGCGAGCGCGGCGCCCACGATGTCGCGAATGTGGACGATGGGGCGCCAGGGTGTACCATCGCTTTTGATGTACACCCGGCCCGTGGTATACGCTGAGGCCACCAGGTCGTTCAAAACGATATCCAGGCGCAGTCGGGGTGAGACGCCATAGGCCGTTGCGTTTCGCAGGTAAGTCGGGGTGAACTCGTCGTCCGCCAGTAGCGCGACGTCACGCTCGACCAGAACCTTGGATTCACCATAGGGGGTCACCGGATTGAGGGGAGCGGTTTCGTCCCGAAAATCATCCCCTGCTGCACCGTATGTACTACAGGAAGAGGAAAAAACAAACCGCTTCACTCCTGCATCCTTGGCTAACTCCGCAAGGCGCACGGAGGCCAAGTGGTTGATGTTGTAGGTAAGGCTCGGGTCGAGGTGCCCCAAGGGATCGTTTGAGAGTGCAGCGAAATGCGCGACTGCATCGAAGCCTGTAAGATCGGCCTTCCTCAGGTCGCGCAGGTCTTTGCGGACCTCGGGAATCCTCGCGGCTGGCTCGCCGAACTCGCAACCTTCGAAGAGATCAGTATCCAGCCCGACGACTTCGTGGCCGGCCGACTGCAAGATGGGTCCGGCTACGGCGCCGATGTACCCTTTGTGCCCTGTCAAGAGTATCTTCATAGTTTGAATCCCCGCTTGGAAACAGATTTAACTCTACAACTGAAATGAAACGTTCCTTCGCGTGGACGCGAAAGAACCTTTCTAATAAACAGCTTGACTATGGCCCGCTCATATTTCGCCCTCACGGGAAAGCACCGAGAGCAGCCCCTTCTGGCAAAGCAATTCCGCAGCCTCGCTGAGAATCGGGAAGGAGATACCCGATTGCTCCGCAATGTCCAACAGCGAGTGGTGGCTGTCGGAGAGATTCAGCACCCAGAGCCGCGCCATAATGTCTTCTCCGCCTGCCTCTCCGCCCGTCGACCGATAGAGGCCCCTCCGCCCGAGTTGCGGCTCGCAATATGGCAGCTCATTGCGATAGCATCGGTTGTTTTCGAGCACGTCCAGTATGCCGGCGCAGGCGAGGAGGGAGCCAGCCAGAGCGAGAGGTTGGATGAATTCGAGGTTGTCTGCCGAAGTGTGGTACTCGGGAAAGCTTCCCCACACGCTCCGCATCAGGCACCCCACCGGCAGATTGAATCCCGGAGAACAGTACTGCCGCTCGTCGTATCCGTAGGGTGAGAACTCCAGTGTCTCCGCTGCTTCACCGCAGTGGCTCAATACATGAGCCGCAGCGCGGTCAATTTCGGCATCTCCCCGGCGGCTCTTCTTGTAATGGAATCCACCCGCATCTCCGATGCAGGTGAGCACCAGACCGTGTCGAATACGCCCCACCGTCTCCCGGTTTCGCGCGAGCCAAGTAACGGCCCCAATCGTTCCCGGTATGAACAAGAAGCGGTACGAGTGGCGGAGGTCCTGTCCAGTGAGAAGCTTCGCTAAAGCCGTCGCCACCACTAACCCGGAAAGGTTGTCATTCGCCAAAGAGGGATGGCAAGCATGACACGAGATCAGCACTTCGTCGGTTGACCGCCCCGCCAAATAACACTCACCATAGGTCAATTGCCCATCCTCGAGTGTAGCATCAATCGAAACCTCATATTCACAATCTTCAAGCTCCAACATCTGACGGTGGGAAAGGCAAAATCCCCAATCTTCCTTGTAGTACGAGGTGCGGTAAGGGATCCAGTCAGGATGCTCGGGAATGGTGAACAGGCGCGGCTTGAGCTTGCCGAGTGTCATCGTCTCATGCACCGGAACGCTGTAATTCATGACGTGCAGATTGCATTTCTGGAAATCCACGACCCGCGTTCCGCCGGCGTCAGCGATATAGGCGTCGCGAATGTTCCATTCCTTGGGCACGGTCCAATCAAAGACTTGGGTTCCCGTGGGCACCTCAAAGGTGTGCAACGGAATGCGGCTCTTGATCCGTCCCAAAGTCTCCCGCACTCCGTTACCGGTAATACTTCTGCAAATGGGAAAGAGGTCGGCAGCTAGGTTGTGTAACTCTCGGCCGAGGACTGCTCGGTCCGTTTGGTTCAAGTGCTTCAAGAAGGTCATCACGACGATTTGAAATCCGGGTACGTCCGATCCCTTGTGGAGATTACTTCGACTTTTTCAGGCCAGGCAATTTGAAACGCCGGATCATTCCATCGCACTCCCCGGGCCGATTCAGGGCTATAGTATTCCGACATCTGATAGAAAATCTCGATGTTATCTTCCAAAGTCAGAAAGCCGTGAGCGAATCCCTCCGGAACGTAAACCATATTTCGTTTTTCCGCGCTAAGAACTACGGCGACCCATTTTATGAACGTCGGCGACTCGGGTTGCAGGTCAACCAGAACATCATAGATCGATCCCCCCGTGCAACGCACGAGCTTGGCCTCAGCATGCGGCCGCGCCTGGTAGTGCATGCCGCGCAGCGTTCCCTTTCGCGTGTTAAACGACAGGTTACATTGCACCACGTTGGGGTTGAGTCCACGAGCTTCAAATTCCTTTCGGCACCAGGCACGCGCGAAGAACCCCCGCTCGTCGGGTATGGGCTCGAGCTGAATTTCGAAGATCCCCGATAACTGGGTTTCACGGAAGTTCATGATGAGACCGTATCCGCAGGGTAGCGTCGACAACTCGCTCGACCCGCCGTCAGAATAGCCTGATCGCCTACGATCGCCCCCCGCCGGCAAGTTCACTTTCATGCTGAGTCGGCAACGGACTCGCCATGGAGCCTAACTGAAAAGCTGCCGCGTAGCGCATTCGCCAATCGGCTCTACCTTTATTCAAAGGTTCCAGGCCGCCATAGTGAAACGGCCAGTCACTTCTCATACCGGGGTCTGCCTCGTGAATCTCCTCGAGTAAATCTTGCAACGGATTCCATCCGGAATCAGAGGCAACCTTTGTCCGGACGTCCAAGTCGATTCCAGATACAAAAAGATAGCCACCCGGACTCACTAAGCGAGCGATGTTGCGCAAACATCTCTCCGCCTCGGGTGGTTCCATGTGGCAGAGAAAATTGTTCGCCACCACGATATCCTGAGGGCCCAGGGCAAGAATCTCCGCATCCCCGGCATCACCGACCTGCCAGTGAATCCCTTCCTTGATCCACGGCTTGACGGTTATTACGTCCCCATCCCGGTCGAACAGTTCCTCAATTTCATCCGCCGTCATGCGTTCCGCTACCCGCGTAAATGCCAACTTTGAGGACGCGAGCGAGTACATGCCGCATTCCGCGACCTCCACAGCCTGCCTGGAAATATCCATCGCATGTAAAACCAGCTTCAGATCAGGCCGTCCGGACCGTATTCTCCATGCCACCGAATAAGCCTCGGGACCGATGCTGCAGCCCAGCACAGCTACCCTTACGGTGTCACCCTTGGGCTTCCCAACGAGCAGCCGCCGGATCAATTCTAGCTCTGGCTGATTTCGTAGAAAGAACGTGCTAAAAGCTTGCGCCCGTACACGTTGGATGCGAGCCAACGCATGCAAGAAGTTACCATATAGACGTATGGGATTATGACTGGTCGAAGATTTAGGGAGATGGTTCCATAGCCGCGCGTTAATCCGTAGATAGGCGCTAACCGGCGATTTTCCAAAAATCCTCCATCGCACTAATCTCGTCAACCATGATCCGCCGTCTACCGGGCAAGCGGAATCTCGACGAACGACATCCGGGTTCCACTTCGTAAACGTGTCATTGCCGCTAAACCAGCGCGGCTTCGAAACGCCTAGGAGTGTCATTTTACCCGAGTAACAATATTCGACTTTTGGCGGAACTTCCACCAACATACCCGGGCTGACATCATATTTACGATCGTCTATAGTAAACTGACCATTTCCGGAGAGGACATAATAAGTCCGTGTAACTTTCTTACTGATCATGAAGCTATCATGTCCCTTTTCCACTTCGATGAAATAAACCTCAAGATCTTTCTGATTCAGCGGCCCGAATGTATATCCCAAAAGGCCCTTGCCCGTGAATGAGACTGCAGTTGGAAGTGAGTATATATACGGCATACTTTTCATCTGCGCGAAGACCATTTGTTTAAAAGGCCTTCTTAAGTTCAATTTAAGCTAGGGCGAGCATTCCTCACGGATGTTCCCCTCGCGCTGGACACGATATGCCTCTCAGACAACAGGGGAGAAAAACCTGCATCTGATGTCGTCGAGGGAGTCCGAAATGCAGATACCATCTCCTTTCTCTTGTACTTCGACCCCGGCAGTCCCTGAGTGGAGTAGAATTTTGGTGCCCACGCCTGCCGCTTGAGCAGCCTCGATATCGGACTCCTTGTCCCCGATGAGAACGCTCGCTGTCATGTCCAAATTGAAGTCGGCCCGTGCACGCAGCAGCATTCCGGGCATGGGCTTTCGGTCGGGAGAGTCTCTCCGGTATCGGCCGACGCCGTGAACCGGATGATACGGACAATAGTATACGCGCGCGATTTGAATCTGCTCCTCAGCAAACTTCTGGGTCATCCACTTTGTCAACTCCAGGAAGTCCGACTCGGTGTAGTAGCCCCGTGCGATACCGGCCTGATTTGTGACTACCAACAAAAGATACCCGAGAGAATGTGCCGCCCGACAAAGATCGTAGATGCCCGGCTGAAAGTGGAAAGCCTCACGAGTATGCACGTAATTGTCGTCAACATTAATGACCCCGTCGCGGTCCAGAAAGAGAGCTTTATTCTGCTCCATATGCATGAACCCCATCGACGGGTTAGAGCCAGCCTAGCCCGCGACCGGCGCATGGGCAGCGGAGACGCCGCCTCTGTTTGTAACTGCCTGCTCGACGGCATCGCAGAGTGCGTGACCCACCAGGATGTGGCACTCCTGAATGCGTGGTGTCTCTTCGGAAGGCACAGCGATCACCGCCTCGACGAGGCCGCGCAGTTTGCCGCCAGAGGCACCTGTTAGTGCTATCGTGTAAAGCCCCAGCCGACGGGCGCATTTGACGGCCTCGATCACACTAGGCGAGTTTCCCGAGGTGCTGATGGCGACAGCCACATCGCCGGGTACAGCAAGGGCCTGAAGTTGGCGCGCAAAGACCAGTTCGTATCCATAATCGTTGCCGATCGCCGTCACCGCTGAGCTGTTCGCATTGAGGGCCAGCGCCGGCATCGGATCTCGCTGGCGAAGGTAGCGCCCCACGAATTCAGCAGCAAGATGCTGCGCGTCCGCAGCGCTCCCCCCGTTCCCAAAAAACAGTGCCTTGTGCCCGGAGCAATAGGCCGAGACCAACGCCTCGGCCGCCGCAGTCAGGGCTGGCATGCACGCTCCTATCAGCTGGTTGTGAACCTCGAGGCTACGCTCTATGTTGGTGCGAAGAATGTCAGCGGTCAAGTTGGCCTCCTTAGGACCGACAGCTTAAGGATTCAGGCAGTAAGTGTTTCTCCCAAAGAACCACTCTGGGGCTGGTTCCTCCAAAAGGGATTCTTCTGGAGGGCCGATACCGTCGAGTTCGGGATCAGGGCGTGCGGCTGGGCTCCCTTGTGGTAACGGTCAGCCCTGCAGAACTTGAGACGAGACAACCTGCTTCGATGTTTGAGACTCCGGCCCCGGTGCTAATCGGCCTCTCCACCAACCGAGCATGTCTTGCAGGGTTCGCGCCAGTTCGACTTCGGTCGCCCACCCCGTGCACCTCTTGAACTTTGAGATGTCACCGGAAATGACGGGTTCATCGCATTTGCGCACCAGCTCCGGATCCTGCACGATTTCGAAAGATACCTTCACATTAATGCGAATGGCGTCGATGATTTCTTGCACGGAGTAATGCTGGCTAGCGCCGAGGTTATAAACCTCGCCGGGTTCACAGCGTTCGCTTGCCAGCCAGAGCCCCCGCACCAGGTCCCGCACATCCACGATGGCGCGGCGCTTATCGAGGTTCCCCACTCGAAGGGAGGGAGGGTGGAGGCCCAATTCAATCTCCATCGCCCGCTTGGCGAGATCGGAGCAAACATCGCCTAATTTACCCGGCCCCGTAGTGTTGAAGATCCGAATCCGGACGGCCGGGATGGCGTAGTTGGCAAAATACTGCGCAGCCAGCAAGTCCTGCCCGACCTTGCTCACGCCATATGGGTGCAAAGGACGGAGGGCGTGGTCTTCGCGAACTGGCAAGTCCTGACTCGCCACCGGCCCGTACTCGCCACTCGAGCAGGCGACAACAACCACGGGATTTATTCCCGCAGCCCGCAGGGATTCGAACAGATTGATGGTCCCTCCCACGTTGATGTCGAGTGTCTCGCGAGGCTGAATGAGCGATACGGTCGGATAACTTTGAGCAGCTAAATGAAAGATGCGCTTTGGCCGGAACGTCAATACAAGATCTAACAACCGACTCGAATCTCGAACATCACAACACTCGAAAGTAGCGCCTGCCAATGCCTCGTCCGATCCGTTCCGGTCAATCCCCAGCACGGAACAACCGGCCTGCAAACAGTGCTGCGTAAGAAACCCACCAATGAAGCCCGTGGCTCCGGTTATCATGACCCTCATAATTCACCCTCGCAATTGGGCGCACCTGTCTCCATTTCGATGTTGCCTAGAACATTCTGCGCACTCTGATAACGATCGGGCGTGCCAATATCAATGCACATGCCGGAACAGACGAAGGCCTGAAAGTGACGTCCTTCCTTAAGCCATCGGGGGAAAAGGTCCTGTTCCAACGACAACGGCACTCCGGCCAGTATATCGAGAATGAGGCTCCGTGACATCATGTAGACGCCGGCATTGAAGTAAGGCGTGCCGGACAGGCGCTGCTTCTCTGCGAACTGCTCCACATTGCCGTCCTGACTTACCCAGACCGAGCCGCAATCAGCGCGCCCGTCGGGGGAAATGACTACCAACGATATATCCGCCTTAGCCTCGCGGTGGTTTGCTGCGAACGTGGCAAGGTTGGCATCGGTGTAGCTATCTCCATTCATAACCAGGGCAGAGTCTGATTTGATGAGGTCAGAAGCGTTGCGCAATGCGCCACCGGTTCCGAGTGGGGATGTCTCGAGGGAATATGTTAAGGTTAAGCCGAGCGCACGACGCCCAAAGTGGGCGCGAATCACGTCCTGCCCGTACCCGACAGCCAAAACCACTCGCTTGAAGCCGTACCGCCGTAGCTGCCTCAGCAATAGTTCCAGGAACGGCCGGCCGCCAATGCTGGCCATGGCTTTGGGGGCGTTGCCCGTAACGCTCCTCAAACGAAGACCAGCGCCTCCGCAGAGGATTATCACGTCAGGCAGGTGAGCCATAAACGAGGCGCCTCTCACAGGTTAGGGATTTATCGTACATCTCCTCCGGCTCATAAATGACGATGTGACTACCTCGATTCGAAAACCTGAACGGAACGTACAAGAGCGTTTTCAAACGCGCCCTTAGTTCCTGTCGCCGTTCGGGTGGCACGAAGAACAGCATAAAGCCACCTCCGCCCGCCCCCAGTAGTTTGCCCCCTATGGCGCCGGCACTGCGCCCCGCTTCGTAAATTTCGTCGATGCTGGCATTCGTAATTTGTTTCGTAAGACTTCTCTTGATTTGCCAACCCTCGTGTAGTAAATGGCCAAACTCCTCGATTGGGCGGCTAGGGCTCGCAATAATTGCCCCTGCCTCGTCAACCATCTGAAGCATCGTATCCAGCTCTTTTTTCCGGTGAGGAGTCATCCTTAGTTGCTCTTTCGCAATCTCCGACGCGGTGCGGGCAAACCCTGTAAAATACAGGGCCAAGTGTTGTTCGAGTTCGGCTAATCTGCTCTGCGCAACAATCATCCTCTTCACCTCGAAGGTCCCATCGGTGAGGAAGTTGAGACGATTGAAACCTCCGAAAGCCGCACTAATTTGATCCTGGGCGCCCACCGCCTCCTGAAGTAACTCCTGCTCGACGTGGATTGCATCGGTGGCAAGTGCGTACTTATCGCGCATCTGGTCTTTGAGGGCATAAAGACCGAGCAATAGCCCCACGGTAAACGCCGAACTCGTGCCCAAACCCGTTCGAGCCGGCAGATCAGCCACATGATGAATTTCGACCCCTTCTTCGATCCCCAGGAATTGTAGGCACACGCGCACCGATGGATGCTCAATCGTGTCATTGCTGCCCACGTTCTCCACTTTTGAATAGGATACGCGGCTGTGGTATTCGAAAAACGGCGGTAGCCTGCGGCAGGTGATATAGCACCGCTTGTCAATACTCGTAGCCAGCACAGCTCCCCCGTACTCACGGAACCAGACGGGGTAGTCAGTTCCGCCTCCGAAGAATGAAATGCGTAATGGAGTGCTCGTGATAATCATTAGGTCAATCTCCCATGTTTCCAGATGGGCAGCCGCGGGGCCTCACCGACGCAACTGTCGCCTCCCTTGGCCCACGATCATGTGGCCAGTCAACGAGCTGTCTCGGCATTAAACTTCATGGCCTTCGGGGATGAGAAGATCACAGCGATGCGAACCGACAAATCCTGCGCCACCCGTTATCAAAGTTGTTGGGCTTCAGTGTTCGAGAATTTGTCATGACGTCCCGTCGTCCCACTCACCCCGGATTCTCCGCAGGCCAAGATGTCTTTCGATGGTAATGTTAGACCTTGGAGGACCTTTGGGTGCGGCTCTCCTGAGCGGGGTCTCAAAGTTCTCATTATCAACGTTGAGTAAACCCCGGGACTGGACGATCCACACCCTCGCGGCCTACACTGTGGTATTCGAAGCCTGCCGCAATGGCCACCTGCGGATCAATGAAATTTCTTCCATCGATCAGAACTGGCACTTCCATGACATCGTGTACACGTGCGAGATCAACCTCCTTAAACTCGCTCCATTCCGTCAACAACAGTAGCGCCTCGGCTCCGCGTGCAGCCTCACAAGCGGAATTGCAGTAAGTAATCTGCTCCGCTGACTCTGGGAAAACACGTTGCACGTTCGCCATCGCCTGGGGATCGTAAAGCCGGAGGCAAGCACCTTCCGCCAACAATTCTTCCACGATCTTCAAGCTCGGTGCTTCGCGAATGTCGTCGGTATCCGGCTTGAACGCCAGTCCCCAAACGGCAATCGTCTTTCCCTTCACGACCCATAGAGCTTTTTGAATTTTCTTGACGAACACCTTGGGGCGGCGGAGGTTCACCCGCTCCACTTCCTTCAGGATACCGCAGTCCACGCCGTTCTCCTCACCTAGATGAATGAACGCGCGGAGATCCTTGGGGAAACAATAACCGCCAAATCCGATTCCGGCCTGAAGGAACTGCCCCCCAATTCGGGGGTCCAGACCTAGGCCTTTGGCGACCTCCCCCACGTCTGCGCCCACGGTTTCGCAGAGATCGGCCACCATGTTAATAAAGGAGATTTTAGTGGAAAGGAAGGCGTTGGCAGCGTGCTTGACCAACTCGGCGGTGCTGATTTTGACCACCACAATGGGGCATTTGAGGGGTTTATAAATGTCCTCAAGAATCTCGCGCGCCCGGTCCGACTCGACGCCGATCACCACCCGGTCGGGGTGAAAAATGTTCTCGACGGCCTTGCCTTCCTGGAGAAATTCAGGGTTGGAAGCCACGTCGAAGTCAAAAAATTCCGTGGGCGGATGCTGGGTTGAAGCGGCCCTCCGGTAGTTCTCTGCGTAGCGAGCAATCGTCCGCTTGATCCACCGCCCGGTAATCGCCGGCACCGTGCTTTTGGATACTACCAACTTGTAGGAATTCAGGTTTTGCGCAATCGTGCGGGCGACGGTCTCCACTTGGCTGAGATCGGCGGCCCCGTCGTCCTTTTGCGGTGTGCCCACGCAGACAAAAATGACTTGCGATTCACGAATGGCCTCGCCCACCTTGTCCGTCAGGCGGAATCGGCCCGACTCCAAGTGCTTGGTCAAAAGGGGCCCGAGCCCCGGCTCAAAAAACGTCAATTTGCCTGATTTCAGGACCGCCACTTTACTGGCGTCGTCATCTGCTCCGATAACCTCGCAACCCAACTCCGCGAACCCAAGTGCTGTCGGAAGTCCCACATGCCCCAGTCCGAGGACGCTTATGACAGGACTTGTTGGCTTCCCATTGGTTTCCATGGTTTTATTGACCCTCAACGCTTTCAGTCGCCCGGTTTGACCGATTCGAGAATTCAGGCTTCTGTGCCATTCGAATCAACCTTAGAATCGGACGCCCACGGCGGTATTCGACGGATCCCGCAAAGGACAGGCCAAATTGCCAGGCCGCAAAGGCAGTGAACGCCGTTCTCCCAAAGTATGCGCCCAGGATTGACAGCTGCGCTGTCATAAGGGGGCATTCACGTCGAGTGAAGCGCTTGATGCGTTATGATTCAACAGTACCCCTGACGAGGGCATTCCAAGAAAGCCGGCATATACGCCCATGGTCAACTGACCTACAACGTTCCAGGAATGCCGCTCCATCGCGTAATCCCGTATCCCTTGTCTGCGGTTGTTCAGGTCTGCGAACAAATCACTCGCGAAGTACCTTTCGATGGTCCTCGCCAAGTCAGCCGGATCTTCCGGCCTGAATGCAAACCCCGTTTTGCCCTCGACGATTTCATCCTTCAGGGAGCCCACGTCGGCTGCCAGAACAGGCAGCCCGAAATTGTATCCCAGAAACAAGACGCCGCTCTGAAAGATGTCCCTGTAGGGCAAAACCAGAACGTCCGCCGCTTTGAAATAAATTTCGGTCTCGTCTTCTGGAATGAACTCTGCCCTGAGCAGCACTCGCCCCTTCTGCACGTCCTCGCGGATCGCCTCCCGGATCGTCCTCCAGTAACTCTCGCATGCTTCCGGCCTGCCGGCGATGATCAACTGATAGTCCTCACGCCGGGTCAAGATCTGCTGAAATGCGGCGATAAGGTAATCGAGCCCCTTGCGAGGCGCAATTCTGCCGAAAAAAAGAACTGCCCTTTGCCCATCACGGATGCCGAGCCGCTGCTTTGCTTCGCCGGGGGTGAGGCGCGTGTTCGGAACAGTATTGTTAATCCCGAATGGGATGACGGTGACACGGGCCCCGGGCACGGCAAATTCCTCGAGGAGTTCAAGCTTCATCTTTTCCGTATGAACGAAAATGTGGTCGGCAAGCCGGTATTGGATCCGCAGCGTCAGCCGGTTGAGGCGCGTATCCTTAGAATCCCGCCTGCCTTCATTCACATTGTGCGCTGTAAGGACAATCTTTTTGCCCAGCAACCGGTAATAAAGCATCAACAGCGTTCGATCGAAGTGCTCGAACTTGTTGTTCCAGAGGATGTGAAAGATCCTCGGCTGGGCGGTCGCAGCGTAGCGAAGCAGTTTGCCATAGTACTTCAACACCCTGGTTATTTTTCTTACGACGCTGACGTCCGGCCGCAGATCGCCGCGCAGATTAAGGAAGTTCACTCCGGGCTTATTGTGGAATTCCGGGGAATCGAGTTCATCGCTACCGATCAGGTCCACGGCTATCCCCTGGGACCTCAGCGTCGGCGCCAACCCCAACACGTAGGGTCTGTCGCCACCGCCCGTGAGCAGCGCCACGGCGACCCGATTTCCGTTTGACGATTGATGATTGACTGTTGACAAAAAGGGTATCTCCACAAAGCGCACCGAAAGCAAACAGGCCTCCGTGACCTCTGTGCCTCCGTGGTAAAGTCCTTCTACTCCTTTCGCGTGGCGCTGGCAGGGGGGATAGCATGGCTAGCGGCCTCTGCGCGACCTTCCAACCTATACATGGCTTTGTCCCAGTCCCTTATCAACGAACCCTTCATTTGGGGAAGCGCCATCTGAGCCCATTTCGCAGCTTTCCATCCAAAAACCGGTTTCATCCATGCGTATTTCCAGCGCAAACGGGGCACCTCCAGGCGGCCCTGAAGTTGTGCAGCCATGCCTTGCAACTCCGCGACAAGATCCGGCCGTTCCGGATAGAAATTATGGTACCAATTC
>Ga0335085_10010554_pt1 | contig 13790 bp, 9 predicted proteins | sample Lox_Sample_45_FD_206712 | JGI IMG/M metagenome (GOLD analysis project Ga0335085, IMG submission 206712) | Soil microbial communities from Loxahatchee National Wildlife Refuge, Florida, United States - Lox_Sample_4.5 | ecosystem: Environmental > Terrestrial > Soil > Wetlands | place: USA: Florida...
CCGGCAGCAGCAGCCAGCCGGTCCAGCGGACGATCTTCAGGCAGAGGAAGCTCAGGGTGTTCATGCGGCGGTCAACCGCCATGCTAGGGTCGCGGCGGCGGCGTTCAATCCCGCGGTGAGCAGGCAGACGGCCGTCACGCCCAGCAGCGGAATGAGCAGGGCGCTCACCAGCAGCGCGCCGAGCGCGGCCCCGGCGAGGTCGGCCCCGTAAAGCGTGGCGGCCGCGGCCGCCGGCTCGGCCGCGCCGATCCGTCCGGCGAGCGGAAACTGCGCGCCGACCATCGCCGCCAGCCCCGCGGTCAGGAGCAGGATCACGCCCTGGCCGGCCAGCGCGGTGCCGGCTGCGGCGTCCAGCGGCCCGAGCGCACGCAGCAGCGCCGGCAGGACCGCCGCCAGCGCGGCGATCGCCAGGGCGAGCCGCACCAGCAGCCGGCCGGCGCCGGCCGCGGGCGGCCGCCGCTGCGCCCACCACGCCCCGAGCGCCAGCCCGGCCATGAACACCGTCACCACCACGCCCACCTGGCGGTAGAGGGAGCCGTAGAGCACCTGGAAGGCCAGCAGCAGCACGACCTCGAGGCCCGAGGCCGCGAAACCCGCGGCGAAGATCACGCGCGGCGCGGGGCGCAGGCGCACCAGGTACGCGGCCAGCAGCACGGCCAGCGCACCCCCGAGCGCGCGGCTGTGCGCGGCGAACTGGCTCAGCCAGTGCCGCAGGAAGTAGTAGTACAGCGCCGGGCTGAAATCGGTGTTCGGCGCGGCCGGCGCGGCGATGGCGCGGTCGAGGTCGGCCAGCCGGTCGGGCGCGAGCATGGCGTCCAGGTAGTGCCGGTTCACCAGCCGCAGCCGCAGGCCGCGCGCCGCCAGCCGCGCCGCGATGTCGAGGCTCAGCGGACCGTCTGACGCGAGGAAGAACACGCGCCCGCCGGGGATGAGGAGCACGTGGGCGAAGCTCGTCGCCGCCGTGCGGCGCGCCGAGGAGAGCAGCCGGGCGAGTTCGGGGCTGACGTAGTTTTCGTAGCGCCCCAGCCCGAAGGCGATCACGCCGCCGGGGGTCAGCGCCCGGTGCGCCGCGGCGAGGAATTCGGCGGTGTAGAAGCGGTTGAGTTGGGCGGTGCCGGGGTCGGGAAGGTCAAGGATGACGACATCGATTCGCTCCCGGGTGTTTTGAACGAAGCGCCGGCCGTCGGTCGTCTGGATCCGGATCCGCGGGTCGTCGAGATTCCCCGGCAGCAGGCGCCGTCCGGCCGCGATGATCGCCGGGTCGAGCTCCACGTACGTGACCCCGGTCACGTCCGGGGCCCGCAGGATTTCGCGGGCGTCGCCGGCCACGCCACCGCCGATCAGCAGGACGCGGCGCGCCTCCGGCCGCTGGCTCAGCGCGTACCACACCGCCTCCTCGACCTGGGCGCTGTTCTCGGTCGCGGCGACCGGCACGCCGTTCTCGTAGAAGGTGAGCAGGCCGTCGCGGTCGGCGACCACCAGCCGGCCGTAGGGCGAGTTGGCGCGGAACACCGGCGTTTCGCCGCGGTGCTGCAGTACGGTCGTGACGAAATCCGCGTCGATCAGCGCCACGTGGACGGCCAGCCCGGCGGCCATGAGGCCCGCCACCTCCAGCAACAGCCAGGCGCGCCGATGCCACGCCAGCAGGCCGGCGAGGGCGAGATTCAGGAACGCAGGGAAACACAACAGCGCGAAGTGGTCGAACCAGGGCACGAGCACGAAGCTGAAGAGCGCCCCGCCGGCGATGCCGCCGGCCGTGTCGGCCAGGTAGACGCGGCCGAGGGCGTCTCCGGCTGTGGTTGTAGCCGGGGCCGGCGGCCCCGGCCACAGCGCCAGCCAGCCGCAGGCGAGCGTGAGCATCGCGCCGGACACGAGGCAGAAGGGCGCGAGCAGCGCGAGGCTGCCCAGCACGGTGCCGGTGACACCCACCGCCGCGCCGCGCACGAAGACGACGTCGCGCAGCACGCGCACCGCGACGATCTGGATGAGCGGGAGCAGGGCGACGGCGATCTGGCCGGTGATGAACCACCGCGCCGCGGTCGCGGCATGCGCCGGTCCGGGCTTTGTAGCCGGGGTCGGCGACCCCGGCCACAAGGCCCGCCCGAGCCACGCCCCGGCGCCGGTGAGCAGCAGCCAGTTGCCGAGGCAGATGCCCAGCACGAGCTCATTGCCGCTGAAGGCGCCCAGCAGCTCGCGCAGCAACGCCAGCTGGGTCATCACCGCCGACACGCCCAGCCCGCCGACGGCCAGGATGATGAAGCGGCCAGTGCGGTCAGGCGCTGAGTCGGCCGCGGGCATGACGTCGTTTTTCACCACGGATTACACGGATGGGCACGGATGAGTCTGTGATGGGGGAGACCAGTTGATTCGGAATCCGGCTGGAATCAGTGCCCATCAGTGTGGATCAGTGGTGCCCACCTCCGACTCCTTGAAGGCCTCGACGTGATAGATGAAAACCGAGGTGTTCGGCCCGCGCCAGTCGGCGGGACCGCAGCCGGCCTTCTCCGCCAGGTTGTTGAGGAACTCCACCTTGTCCGGAATTTGCTCCCACACCTGCGGCAGGTAGGTGGCGCCGCGGCGCCCGATCTGCAGCACGACGCCGTCGGCGCCGGGATGGAGCTTGCGCAACAGGTCCTCCGGGGAGCTGAAGGCCAGCGGCTGCGGGTCGGTGAGGACGCTGACTTCGATCTCGAGCGAGTTCACCTCGGCGGGCCGGACCGGCGGGAAGCGGGGGTCGCGCAGCGCGGCGTTGGCCGCGTTCTCGATCACCGCCTGGTAGAGCGGTCCCTGGGCGACAATGTAGCCGATGCAGCCCCGCAGCTCGCCGTGCGCGGTCAGCGTGACGAAGCATCCCGCGGGTCGGGTGAATTTCGGAGTCAGGCGCTCGGCGGGCGCGTCGGGCAGCTCCGCGCCGGCCGCTGCGGCGCGCAAGGTTCGCCGGGCGAGGTCGAGCAGGAATCTGCGCTCGTCGGGATTGAACCGGGCGGTCGGCGTCGCCGGGGCCGCGGGCGCCGCGGCTGCCGCCGGAGCGGGCGCTGCCGCCGCCGGCGCGAAGAACGCGATCGCGGCATAGCCGACCACCCCCTGCGACTTGTCGCCGGTGGTGTCGCCGCTGTTGCGGGCGTCGAGGAGCCGGGCCTTCCAGCCCTGCAGGCGGGCGAGGTGGAGCAGCACGCGGATCGGCGTGTGCCCGCAGGCGCCCTCGTCGCCCACCCCGTCGGGATCGAGGCGCGTGATGGCGGCGATCGTATGGGCGTCCAGCGAGCGGGCGGTCGCATAGGAGTAGTAGTGGCTGAGGTCGGAGCTGGCGATGATCAGCGTGCGATCGTCGAGAATCTGGGCCAGCGCCCGCGCGGCCCGCGCCTCGTCGAATTCGCCGCAGACCACCGGGACGAGCTGGAAGTTCTTGAGCGTCCGCTGGAGGAACGGCACCTCGACCTCGACCGAGTGCTCCCGCGAGTCGGTCGCGCCGGCGGTGTCGATGGCGAAGGGACGCAGGGCGCCGAGCTGCCGGGCCTTGGCCGAGATCGGCACGTCGCCGAGCGGCGTGCGGAAGATGGCGGCGCTGCAGATCGCCGCCGTCGACAGCTCGACATAATGGCTTGGCCCCATCACGACCACGGTGTCGTAGCTGCGACCAGCCAGCAGGCGGTAGGCGAACGCGGCCACCGGGCCGGAGTACGGATAACCGGCGTGCGGACAGATCAGGGCCTTGAGCTCGCCCGGCGGCACCTCGGGCCGGGCGGCGGCCAGGCAGGTGTCGATCGTCCGGCCCAGTTCGGCCGGGTCCGCGGGATAGAACTGGCCGGCCACGGCCGGCTCCCGGACCTTCGGCGTGACCGCACCGGCCGCCGGGGCGCGCCCGAAGGCGGCCAGACAGACCACCGCCAGGATGGCCACGGGGGGACGGGAACGCGGAAGCAATCGCTGGATCATGGAGCCTCCTTCGGCGAGGCCGGCAGCCTAGGCGCGCCGGCCGGCGCGGACAAGCCCGCCGGGACTGCGGCGCGATTCAGTAAGATGGCGTCGGTGGACGATTGAAGAACTGATGCCGCCCGGCGGCCGGAATTTCTGTAACTTCCAGCCGGTCTGCCGGGTTGTTCCCGTATGCCCCTCCTTGGCGCTCTCTCCCGGGACCTGCGGCAGGCCGTCCGGAGCCTGCGGCGTGACAAAGGGTTCACCGCGACGGTCCTGTTGACGCTGGCCCTCTGCCTCGGCGCCAATGTCGTCATCTTCACGGTCGTGCGCTCCGTGCTGCTCCGGCCGCTGCCGTTCCCGCAGGCGGACCGGCTGGTGACGGTCTACAACCGCTACCCCAAGGCCGGAGTGGAGCACGCCGGCGCCTCGGTGCCGAACTACTACGATCGCCGGGGCATGATCCCGGCGTTCACCGACATCGCCATGGTCCGCGGGGGCGAGGTCACGGTCGGCGACGGCGGCACGCCGGAGCGCGTGGCCTCCTCGCAGGCCACACCCTCGTTCTTCCACGTTCTCGGGGTGCAGCCGGCGCTCGGCCGCTTCTTCACCGAGGAGGAAAACGAGTACGGGCACAGCGACGTCGTCGTGCTGAGCGACGCGCTGTGGCGGTCGCGGTTCCACGCCGACCCCGGCGTGATCGGGACCACGATGCGGATCAACGACATCCCGACGACCGTGATCGGCGTGCTCCCGCGGGGCTTCCAGTACCTTTCATCCGACGCCCGGATGTGGCAGCCGCTGCCGTCGTCCAAGGAGGACCGCGCCCCGCAGAGCCGCCATTCCAACAACCAGAACATGATCGCGCGCCTGCAGCCGGGCGCGACGATCGCGCAGGCCCAGGCGCAGGTCGACGCCCTGAACGCCCGGCTGATCAAGGATGACCCGTTCGCCAAGCTGGTGCTCGACGCCGGCTTCGACACCAAGGTGGACGATCTCCACGCCGACCACGTCGCGTCCATCCGGCCGACGCTGCTCCTGCTCCAGGCCGGCGTGCTCTTCCTGCTCCTGATCGGCGGCGTCAACCTCGCCAACCTGCTGCTCATCCGCGCCAGCGCCCGGGCGCGCGAGCTCGCCATCCGCCAGGCTCTCGGCGCCAGCCGCCGCCAGGTCGCGGCGCAGGTGATCGCCGAAACGCTGGTGCTCACGCTCGCCGGCGCCGTCCTCGGCCTGGGGGTCGGCGCCGCCGCGGTGCGGGCCCTGGCCCTGCTCGGCACCGACCGGCTCCCGCTGGGGGCGTCGATCGCGTTCGACGGCCCGGTGGCGCTGACGGCGCTGGCGGGCGCGATGGTCTTCGGGCTGGTGCTGGCGGTGCCCGTCGTCTGGTTCAACGCCCACGGCAGCCTGGCCCCGGTGCTCAACACCGAGTCGCGCGGCGGCACCACCACGCGCGCCACCCACCGGCTGCGGCACGCGTTGATTGTGGCGCAGATCGGGCTCGCGTTCACCCTGCTCGCCGGCGCCGGCCTGCTCGGGCTGAGCTTCCAGCGCGTGCTCGCGGTGCAGCCCGGATTCCAGCCGCAGCACCTGCTCACCGGCTTGGTGCCGCTGCCGTGGAAGAACTACAAGGAGGACGCCCAGCGGCTGGCGTTCGCCAACCGCCTGCTGGTCGAGCTGCGCGCCCTGCCGGGCGTGACGGCGGCGGGGCTGTGCACCACGCTGCCGTTCAGCCACGATGTCAACGACAACGCCATCATCGTCGAGGGCTACACGCCGGCGCCGGGCGACTCGGTGCAGGCGCACTTCACCTACCTCGTGCTCGGGGACTATTTCACCGCCCTCGGCATCCCGCTGCGCGAGGGGCGGCTGCTCACCGCGGCCGACTCGCAGGACAAGGGCACGGTGTGCGTGGTCGACGAGGACTTCGCCCGGCGCTACTGGAAGGGCGCCAGCGCGCTCGGCCATGCGATCTGGGACGGTCCGCGGGAGGCTCCCGATGCGCACCGGTTCACGATCGTCGGCGTGGTGGGCAGCATCAAACAGACCGATCTCGCCGACCAGCGCGCGACCGGGGCGGTCTATTTTCCGTTCGCCACCAACAATGCGGCGTACGGCCAGTGGGTGGTCCTGCGCACGGGGCAGGCCCCGGAGGCGGCGGGACCGGAGCTGCGGCGGGCGGTGCAGCGGATCGACCCCGAGCTCCCGGTGGCCGACCTCCGGACGATGACCGCGCGGATCGACGGCAGCCTCGTGGCCCGCCGGTCGCCGCTGCTGCTGGTCGCCATCTTCGCCGGGGCGGCGCTGGTGCTGGCGGCGATCGGCATCTACGGCGTGCTGGCCTACGCGGTGGCCCAGCGCCAGCGCGAGATCGGCGTGCGGATGGCGCTCGGCGCGCTGCCGGAACAGATCCGCGGGCAGTTCCTGCTGCTCGGGGCGCGGCTGCTGCTCGTCGGCACGGTCCTCGGCGTCGCCGGCGCCTGGCTCGTCGGCCGGGCGATGCACGGCCTGCTGTTCGGGGTGGCGCCGGCGAATCCATGGGTCCTGGGCGGCACCGCGCTGCTGCTCGGCGCGGTCGTCCTGCTGGCCTGCCTGCTGCCGTCCCGCCGCGCCGCACGCACCGATCCGCTCGTCGCCCTGCGCGCGGAGTAAGGGCCCGCCGGGCGGAACGGCCGCCGCGATTGGGTCCCGCGGCCCCAGCGGGAATTCAGTCCTGCTGGGAACTCACCCGGTGTCATTTGATCGATGACAAGCCGCCCGGTGCCGACCGGGCATCCCCGGCTCGGCTCCCGGGCGCGTGTCAACTAATAGTTGACAAGGGCCTCCTGCGGACGACGGGATCGATCCGGAGGCGAGGATGCGCCGCCGGGTTTCAGGCGCGGCGGGCGAGAATCGCTTCCACCCAGCGGCGGTGCGGTCCGGAGAGGGCGAGGCGGCGGAGCTGCGTCAGCGGCACCCAGCGCAGGCCGGCCCGGCTGGCCGCCTGCCTCCGCTGCCGGGCGTCGAGCGTGAAGTCGTGGATCGACTCGGTGATCCGGTGCCGGGTGATGCTGCGGGTGTGGCGCGCCAGCCGCGGCGCCGCGGCGACGGCGGCCCCGGACAGTCCGACGTCGGCCGGGGTGGGCAGTTCGTGCAGGGCGGCGAGCCGGCGGGCGTCGGCGGCCGCGCGGTGGAGCAGCAGCCGGCCCCGGTGTTCGCACCAGACGCGCAGCATCTCCCGCGGCTCGACTCTTTTCGCCGCGAGGCTCGGATACGCCTCGGGGTTTCCGTCGTGGGCGGCGGCGCAGAAGCGCCGCACCGGGCAGGCGCCGCAGCGCGGCTGGCGCGGCCGGCAGACCAGCGCCCCGAGTTCCATCATCGCCTGGTTGTGGAGGCCGGGGGCGGCGCGCGGGAGCAGGGCCTGGGCGGCAGGGCTGAAGTGGCGGACGGCCGCCGCGCCGTCGCGGAAGGCCGTGCGGTCGGCGGTGAGGCGGGCGAGGACGCGCACGACGTTGCCGTCGACGCAGGCCGCGGGCGCGCCGAAGGCGAGGCTGGTCACCGCGGCCGCGGTGTAGGGACCGACCCCGGGCAGCTCCCGCCACTCCGCGGGCGTCCGCGGCGGCGCCGGCCGGACCACGAGCGCGCGGGCGAGGCGGTGCAGGTTGCGGGCGCGGGAGTAGTAGCCCAGGCCCTCCCAGAGCTTGAGCACCCGGGCCTCCGGGGCGGCGGCGAGCGCGGCGAAATCGGGCAGCGCGCGCCGCCACCGGTCGTAGTAGGGGAGCACCGTCGCCACCTGCGTCTGCTGCAGCATGAACTCGGACAGGACGGTGCCGTAGAGCGACGGCGCCTCGCGCCACGGCAGGCGGCGGTGGTGGACGCGATACCACGCGTGCAGGGCGCGGCGGAAGGCGGGCGGGCGCGGGAGGGGCGAATGGGCCACGGCGGGGCAAGAAGAAGCACAAAAACCCGGCGGACAAAAGCCGGGGCTGAGATTTTTGTGTGTTTTTGCGCCGATTTCTGACCATCTTGGGGCATGCCCAGAAAGCCGACCGACGAGGACGAGGCGCCGCCGAAGCTTTCCACCTACACGATCAAGCTCGACGACGACCAGCTGGAGCGGCTGCGCGCCGCCTGCGCCGCCCGCGGGTGGGCGCCGGCCGAGGTGCCGTACGCGCGGTTCGCCTTCCGCGGCCCGGACGTGAACGTCACTGCCTACGACAAGCGGAAGGTGGTGGTGATCGCCGGCAAAGGCACCGAGGAGTTCGTCCTCAACACCCTGGAGACCGAGGTGACGCAGACCCCGCGGCTGGGGTACGACGCGGTGCACCACCCGGACTGGTTCGAGGCGCACGCCGGGCTCGACGAGAGCGGCAAGGGCGACTTTTTCGGACCGGTGGTGGCGGCGACGGTCATCGCCGGCAAGGAGGCGGTCGAGGCCTGGCTCGCCGCCGGGGTGAAGGACAGTAAGCGGCTGGCCGATTCGCAGATTCTCAAGCTCGACGGCGTGATCCGCAAAACCCCCGGCGCGGTGGTGAAGACCTGTCTCTGCGGCATGCCGAAGTACAACGAGCTCATGCTGCGCCCGCGCGCCAACCTCAACCGCCTGCTGGCGTGGCAGCACGCCACGGCGCTGGAGCAGGCGTTGAACGAGAAGTGGGTGCCGTGGGGGCTGCTCGACCAGTTCTCGAAGCAGCCGCTGACCCAGCGGGAGCTGACCCAGAAGGACGTGAAGAACTTCGACCTGAAGATGCGGGTCCGCGCCGAGGAGGATCCGGTCGTGGCGGCCGCGTCGGTCGTGGCGCGCGCCGAGTATGTGCGGGCGATCAAGCACCTGTCGCAGCGCTTCGGCGGTCCGCTGCAGAAGGGCGCCGGACCGAGGGTGAAGGAACAGGCCGCCGCCATCATCGCCCGGTTCGGCGCGCCGGCCCTGCGCGACTTCGCCAAGCTGCACTTCCGCACCGCCTACGAGGTGGTCGCCGCGGCGGGGCGCCTGGGCGAACTGCCGCTGCCCAAGCCGAAGGAGAAGGTGGAATGGCACCACCGGGAATGAACCCGCCCGGGATTTCTCCGGTCGCGTGATCCGGTAGCCGCGCATGCCCAAGCGCCGCCAGCTCCGCGGATTCGACCTCAAACAGATCGAGGGAGTCGGCCAGTTGATCGGCGTCGACGAGGCGGGCCGCGGGGCGCTGGCCGGTCCGGTGGTGGCGGGCGCGGTGCTGGTGACCCAGGAGTTCCTCGAGGGCCGCTGGGCGGTGGCGCGGGGCGGGAAGGTGAACGACTCCAAACAGCTCACGCCCGAGCAGCGGGCCGACATCTATGCGGACATCGAGCGGCTCGCGCTCGAGGGCCAGCTCCACGCCACCGTCGGCGAGGCGTCGGTGGCCGAGATCGAGGAGCTGAACATCCTCGGCGCGACCAAGCTGGCGATGCGCCGCGCCCTGGAGGGCATCTATCCGCCGACCGCCTTCCGGCGCCAGACCGAGCCCGACCTGTTTGCCGGCGAGGCCGAGGTGCGCGCCTCCGCGCCGCCGGCCTCGTGCCGCATCCTGATCGACGGGCTGGGCCTGCGGGGCTTCGTCTACCCCCACACCGCGATCGTGCGCGGCGACGCCCGCTCGCTCTGCATCGCCATGGCGTCGATCGTGGCCAAGGTGACGCGCGACCGCCTGATGGAGGCGCTGGACCCGCAGTTTCCCGGCTACGGCTTCGCCCAGCACAAGGGCTACGGCACCGACGAGCACCGCCAGGCGCTCCTCCAGCGCGGGCGCTGCGCCGCGCACCGCGGGGCGTTCCTGCGCAAGCTCATGCGCGGGCGGGTCGATCCGGCGCAGCTGAGCCTGTTCGGGTAGGGGCCGGGCACAAAAGAGGGTTGCATGCCCGGCGTGGCGCCCTGTCATGCTGGGCGCATACCGTCTTCACCCATGGCCGGCCGGAAATCCAGTTCCCTTGATCGCGTGCTCGGGCGACTCGACACGCTGGACTCGGTCAACCTCGCCAACCTCGTGCAGCGCCTGGCGCGGGAGCGCAGCCTGTTCGAGGCGATCTTCAACACCATCCACGAGGGCATCCTCGTGATCAGCGGCGGGGGCGAGATTGAGTACGCCAACGCCGCCGCCGCGCGGCTCCTCGGCCTGCCCGAGGGCGAGCTCGCCGGCGCCACGCTCTGGCGGCTGGTCCCCGGCCTGCGGCCTTCGCTAGAGGCGTCGCTCGACGACGGCGCGGCGGTGCCGGTGGTCGCGCGCGAAATCGAGCTCCACTACCCGCACCCGCGGGCGGTGCGCCTCTACATGGTGCCGTTCCAGGTCGAGGGCGGGCGCCCCGGCGCCCGCCGCTTCGCCGTCATCCTCTCCGACATCACGCGGGAAAAGCAGACCACCGAACGGCTGATCGAGGACGAGCGCACGTCGTCGGTGCTGCTGCTCGCGGCCGGCGTGGCCCACGAGCTGGGCAACCCGCTCAACTCGCTCACCATCCACCTCCAGCTCATCGCCCGGAAGCTGAAGAAGCTGAAGCCCACGGCCGACCTCGACGCGCTCGGCAAGTCGATCCGGGTCTGCCAGCAGGAGGTGAAGCGCCTCAACGGGATCATCGCCAACTTCCTCGAGGCGATCCGCCCGCGGCCGCCGGACCTCGCCGAGGTGCTGCGTTTCCAGGCGGCGGAGCTGAAGAACCGCGGCGTCGTGGTCGAGGCCGAGACCCAGGCCGACCTGCCGCCGGTGCTGGCGGACCGCAACCAGCTCAAGCAGGTCTATTTCAACGTCATCGCCAACGCGATGGAGGCCATGGGCCCCGGCGGGAAGCTGAAGATCCGGTCGCGGGCCGACGACGACTCGGTCTACCTGATGTTCGCCGACACCGGCGTGGGCATCCGGCAGGAGGACCTGGCGCAGCTCTTCCAGCCCTACCACACGACCAAGCCCGGCGGGCACGGCCTCGGCCTGATGATCGTGCAGCGCATCATGCGCCAGCACGGCGGCACGGTCGGCATCGAGAGCAAGGAGGGCGTGGGCACGGTCGTGACCCTGGCCTTCCCGCAGCGCAACCGGCGGGTGAAGCTGCTCGAGCGCGGCGGCGGGTAGGCGCGCCCTGCGGCTTTGACTCCGGGCGCGGGGCCTGTTGAGTTGCGCCCCATGGAAACCGGCTGGCTGCATCCGCGCGAGGAACTGGTGGCGACGATGGCGCGCATCTACCGCCACCGGATGACCACGACTTCGGGCGGCAACCTCTCGATCCGCGACGGCGACGGGGGCATCTGGATCACGCCGGCGCGGGTGGACAAGGGCGGACTGCAGCCGGCGGACATCGTGTGCGTGCGGCCGGACGGGGCGAAAACCGGCCGCCACGAGCCGTCCTCGGAGTTTCCCTTCCACCGCGAGATCTACCGGCGCCGGCCCGACCTCGGGGCGATCGTGCACGCGCACCCGGGCGCGCTCGTGGCGTTCAGCATCTGCCGGCGCCTGCCGGACACCCGCGTGCAGGTGCTGGCCCACGCCGTCTGCGGCAAGGTCGCCTACGCGCCCTACGCCTGCCCGGGCAGCGAGCAGCTCGGCCGGAACATCGCGGCGACCTTCGCGGACGGCGCCGACTGTGTCATGCTGGAGAACCACGGCGTCGTCATCGGCGGGCGGGACCTGAAGGACGCCTTCCAGCGCTTCGAGACCCTCGAGTTCGTGGCGCAGACCTTGGTCAAGGCGGCGACGCTGGGCGAGATCCGCCCCCTGCCGGCGGACCGCCTGGTCGAGCGCCAGCTGCCGGCGCCGGGCGCGCTGCCGCCCGCCGCGGCCTCCAACCGCGAGAAGGAGCTGCGCACGCAGATCTGCCGGTTTGTGCACCGCGCCTACGAGCAGCGGCTGATGATCAGCACGGCGGGCTCGTTCTCGGCCCGCCTCGAGGGGGAGCAGTTCCTGATCACGCCGCGGCGGCGCGACCGCCTGGAGCTGGAGCCGCCGGGGGTGGTGCGGGCGGCGGCGGCGGCCTGCGAAGCGGGCCGGCAGCCCAGCCGCACGGCCCGCCTGCACGCCGAGATCTACCGGCGCAATCCCGACGTGGGCGCGGTGGTCAACGCCCAGCCGGTGCACGCCAGCGCCTTTTGCATGACGGCGGCGCCGTTCAGCACCCATACGATTCCGGAAAGCTACGTGGTGCTCAACGAGGTGCCGAAGCTGCCGCACGCCTGCGTGGTGGCCGAGGCGGAGACGATCGCGGCGGCGGTGTCACTGGCGCGGCGCCCGGTGGTGCTGATCGAGAACGAGGGCGCGCTGGTCGTCGGGCGCGACGTGCTCGACGCCTTCGACCGGCTGGAGGTGCTGGAGGCGACGGCCGAGGCGCTGGTGCTCAGCCGGCCGCTGGGGCCGGTGGTGCCGATGCCACCGGCCGCGATTGAGGAACTGCGGCGGGCGTTCGGGGTGAAATAAATACCCGCCGGCGGGGGCCGGCGGGCAGGGAGCGCGGCGGATTAATGCTGCTGGGTACGACCGTTGTCGACGCCGGCGCCGCCCCCACCGCTGCTGCCACCACCACCGCTGCTGACAGCAGCTCCGCCACCGCCGCCACCACCACCACTGCTGCCGCCGCCACCGCCACCACCACCGCCGCTGTGACCGCCGCCACCACCACTAGAACCGCCACCCCCGCCTCCGCCGCTGTAGCCGCCACTGTGGCCGCCGCCGGACGAATAGGAAGGCGAATAGCCGCCATGGGACGGCTGCGGCGCCGGGGACGAATAGCTGCGCGCGGCCCCGGACGAGGATCCTCGATTGGAGTAGTTCGCGGGGCGCGGCGCCGCGGCATTGGTGGACGAGGAACGGTTGTTGTTCCCCGCCTGGTTTCTCCACGAGGAACGGTCCGGCGAAGCGGCCGTGCCACTGCTGTGGCCGTCGGTGCGCGGCTGGACCGAGCCCGGCGAACGCCCGCTGCTGCGGTTGGGCGCGACGGGATGGGCGGCCGGATCGGCCCGGTAAGGCGCGTGATTCTCATCGGGCCGCGCCTCCCAATGTGTGTAGCCGGCCGGCGGGCGCACGTGTTGGCCGCCCTCGTGATGACCGTCGCGGTTGCCATTATGGTTGTTGTCGCGGTCCACCGGGTGATGGGCCAGCGGCGGCGACGGGCGATGATGGATGTGTCCGGTGCCCCAGATGGGCAGGAAGGGCGCGACGCCAATGAACGGACTCCACGGGCCGTAGGCGTAGCCCTCGTAATAGTCGCCATACCACCACGGCTCGTAGTAATCCGGGCCGTAGTACGGCTCTTCAGCGGCGACTTCGGTGACGGGGGCGCTGCCCGCGTAGCTCGGCACGACCTCGGCCACGGCGAAACTGCCGGCGGCGGCATCCTGCCAGGCGATCTGCACGCGGAAGACGATGTCCGCGTGCATCACGTCACGGATATAGACCTGGTCCGGGCGCACATAGCCCTGGTCGAAGAGATACTGGACGATGCCCACCTCGATGCGCTGCAGATCGGACGGGGGCAAGAGGCCGTGCGCGTCGGCGACGACGATCGCGTAGGTGCGCGGCGCGGGAGCCTGCGCGGCGGTGGTTTGCACCGAGGTGCACCCGGCGGGCCCGAAGGCAAGGGCCAGGGTGAGCAGGGCCGGGGCGAGGAGGGGGAGTCGTTTCATGGGGGGACCTCCTGATGGGCGTTTCGTTACGGGTTGGTTTCTATCGCCCGACACGGCACCGCTCAAGCTCCGAACCGTCCGCCAGGGGCGGGGGTGCCGCGCCGACGTGTTGTCCAACCGGTAAGACGCCCGCGGCGCGGACGGGTTTCCCCAAAAAAGGGCGCCACCGGCCGCGGCGCGCCTCAGGCGGCGGGCCGGCCGCCGCTCCAGCGGCGCTTCCGCTGCAGGAGCGCACAGAGGGCGCGGTGGGCGCCGCGTTTGCCTTCGACCTCGACCGCCC
>Ga0335085_10010555_pt1 | contig 13790 bp, 15 predicted proteins | sample Lox_Sample_45_FD_206712 | JGI IMG/M metagenome (GOLD analysis project Ga0335085, IMG submission 206712) | Soil microbial communities from Loxahatchee National Wildlife Refuge, Florida, United States - Lox_Sample_4.5 | ecosystem: Environmental > Terrestrial > Soil > Wetlands | place: USA...
TTGTTGATACGGTCTCAATCCGAGAGCGTCCCGCCGAAGCGGAGGATCGGGCCGTGCCGGGGCACTGGGAAGGCGACTTGCTCTGTGGCTCAAACCACTCCTAAATGGTGACGCTGGTCGAACGAGCATCGCGCTTTGTCATGCTACTCAAGGTGTCCAGCAGCGATACGGTCACTGTAGTCGCCGCGCTCTCCAAACATATCGGAAAACTGCCAGCAGAACTGCGGCGCTCGCTCACATGGGATCGCGGTCATGAAATGGCGGCTCACATCGCCTTCATGGTCATAAGTAAAGTCGCTGCGAGAGAAAGTGTCATCGCTGCGCTGGGACTTGTCGAACACCGGTATATGCGGCTCGATCCCGCGCTCCTCCACCAGCCAGTTGAGCATCTCGGCCGAACCATAGGCTGAATCGGCAGCCAGCTTCCCAGGGTGAAGCCCAAAACGACGCTCCACCCGGTCGATCATGGTCTTGGTTGCTGTTACCTCGGCCTGCCGGATGGCGGTCGAGGCTTAGACATCGACAAGGATCGCGTTGTCGAGATCGATCAGATGGTTGGTGGAATAGGCGAAGAATGCCAGGCCGCCATGGGCACCGGTCCAGCGAGCGGCTGGGTCGGCTGGCGACAGATACTTTGGGGTAACCTCCGTGGCAGCGCCAAAAGCGGCATCGTCGAGGACGGCGAGATACTCATCAATGGCCCGGCTCGCCATCTCGGGCGGGAGCCCCTTTGATCCTTCCATCCCTTTTTGGCGGTTGGCGTCGGCCTTGATCAGGCTGGCATCTACAGCAAAACCTTCGCCGCCAACCAACGCTTCCGCCATACACCGGCGCAGCACCGCCTCGAACAGGTGCCGCAGCAAATCGCTATCGGGGAAGCGACCGTGCCGGTTCTTCGAGAAGGTCGAATGGTCGGGGACAGCGCCATCCAGTCCCAACCGGCAAAACCACCGATAAGCCAGATTGAGATGCACTTCCTCGCACAGCGGCCGCTCTGACCGGATCCCATAGCAATACCCCACCAGCAGCATCCGGATCAGAAGCTCGGGGTCGATCGAGGGCCGTCGTGTCTCGCTATAGAACGGCGCCAAGCGTGCCCGCAGCTCGTTCAGGTCAACAAACCGGTCGATTGCCCTCAGCAGGTGATCCGACGGCACATGCCGCTCGAGGGAAAACTCAAAAAACAGAGCCCCTTGATCCACCTTCCTCTCGCCCATCATCGGCCGCTCTCCCGATTTGATATGGACAGTGAATCAGCGCCATTACTTCCCGACAACTGAAGAGTTTTTCAACAGAATCCCCCAGAAGCGGACATAGCCGGCGGATATGCTCTAAGACAGAGCGCCGTCCATGGTGGGCAATAAAAAGGCCCGGTGCGAGGGTAGCTCGAACCGGGCCTTTAGGAAGTATCTTTCGCGCCATGAAGTAAGGCGGCCCCAACTCCCTAGAATATATTTAGACTCAACATTGTAGGCGGAGTCAACTTCCCTGGCGTCGCGACGAGCGCGCCCTGTCCGCATTGCGCCAATCGTCGACTGGCTCGCAAAGTGGACGGGGTGAAGGCCAGTCCCAGGCCGCCGGGTCAACTGCCCGCATTTTGGGCCCGCCCTGCACCCTGCGGTTCGCAACAATCCGGTGAAACTTCTGTTGAGATCAGTGCCAGCCATGGGCCGCTGTGAAACACGGCCATGAGAAGATACATGAGCCACATGCTGCCAAGTCTGGCAACCGGGACATGTATCACTTGGCCGAACACCGGCAGGGCGGTTTCCTGACTAGCTAAGCCACAGATCTGCATAACCATGTCTGCGTTGGCATGCAGCACCAGCGCAAGAAGCAGGAAACAGGGTGACGCGGCGAGACGGACAAGGCGACTGGCAAGCGACATGAAAAGGCCTTTCAAACCTTTTTCCTATGCCGCGGCCAAGCAAAAAACCTTGATCGCGATCAATTCGTGTGACCAGCGTGGCCACCGCAAGCGTCAATCGTCCAAGCCTCGGTGAAAGTTAAGCTGGCGCTGCTTAAACGCTTCCTGCAGCGCATCCGCAATTTGTCCGCGCGCTTCGGCGCCTAGGGCCGTGGCGATGCGCAACCGCGTGCGGGAAACCCGCAAATAGATTGCTTCGCAGCCAAACTCCGCATGCTCCTGCCGCTCAAGGCTGACCCAGGCGGGTTCCAACCGCTGACGCTGAGAAGTGGTTCCACGCCTGCGTTCAACGATCAAGTCACGGTCAGTGAGGACGACCCGCTCGCTCTGCCGCGAAAGCCGATACGCACACCAATGCAGAGCCGCCACGGCGAGCAATGATTCCCCGCCGACGAAACAGGTCGCCGGCCAAGCGCGAAAGAAAAACAGGAACAGGCCCAACACAAAGGCCGGGACTAGCAGAAGTAAGCTGACCACCATCAGCCCCGTCCGGCTCAGGGCCAGGTTGGGGCTGATGATGCTGTCGAACCAGATGCGGTTTACATCGGCTGTCACGGTGGCGGCACGATCCGTCAAACGGTGATGGTGGCCGCCCAAAGGTCATGAAGATTACAGGCGCTAGTCACAGTAATGCTGCCTTTGTAATCGGCCGGCAGCGTGTGCGTTGACGTCGGCTGGTCCTTGGAGGTGAAGGTGGCGCGGTCGAGATATTTGCCGCCTTCCAGCACGACAGTATGGCTGACAATGAAATGGGCGTCGCTCATCGGGTGTGGTGTGTGCACCGTCAGAGTGTTGCCGGAGACTGTCGCGACGGGTACGTGGCCGCCTTCCTTGCCCGTCCAATGGCCGGGATTATCCTTGGTGAAGACCACGTTCGGCAAGCTGGTATTGTCCGCTGCGCGGGCAATGGATGGAACCGACAGGGCTGCGGCTCCCGCAAGCACGGTTTTCGCAATATCACGGCGACGAAGTGCATAGGTCATGAATTTAGCTCCCAGAAGAGGTTAACGGCAGGCAGAATAGTCGGCGTCGATTGGCTTGGACAGAAAGATATATGCTGGCTGCGGGCCCAACAGGACATTCGTTGGTGCCCTCTAACCAGCGCTTAAGACGGCATGCAGCTTTTGCAGCACTGACTTTTCGTCCTCCTGATAGGCTATGTGGTCGAAATAATGACCTTTTGCGTCCATGACATAGACGCTGGTCGAGTGGTCCATCGAATAGCTGCCGCCGGGCTCGGGAACGCGCTTGAAATAGACGCGATAGGCATTTGCGGCGGTGGCGACCTGTTTAAGTGACCCGGTAAAACCGCGAATTCGGGGATCGAAGGACGATACATATGCATGCATGACCTTCTGCGTATCGCGCTCTGGGTCGATGGTTACGAACACAAAATTGAACTTGCTCGCGTCAGCGCCCAGACCCCTGATCCAGCCGGCCATATCGTTGAGGGTAGTCGGGCAGATCTCGGGGCAATAGGTATACCCGAAATAGACAAGCGATGGCTTGCCGCGCAGGTCTGCGTCTGTAACTGCACGCCCCCTGTCATCGACAAGATGAAATGGACCGCCGATCGCCGCTGTCTGCTCGATATCCTGTGGCGCCTGCATCAGAAATATCGAAAAGCCCGCAAGCGCGATTGTGAACACTGAGAGGACGGCGAGAACAGCGATCCGGTCCGATTTCATCGGCTATTCTCCCGCGGAACGGACCGTCACCTGCACCGTAACCGCCCCTGCTTTGCGGAAATGCAGCGTGAGTGGAAACCTGTCCCCCGGCCTCATAGGATGCTGCAAGCCTATCAGCATGATGTGATAGCCGCCTGGATGAAGCTCAACTGCGCCGCCGGCCGGGATGGCGATACCACCCTTCACCTCTCCCATGCGCATGATGGCTCCATCCATGGTCATCTCATGGACCTGAACGAGCTTGGCAACTGACGCGGCGCCTCCGGTCAATCTGTCCTCGCCGAGTCCGGTATTGCGGATTTGCATATAGGCCGCGCCGGTCGTCGCTCCATCTGGCATCGCGTGCGCGTATGGGCCATCGATTTGGATATTCGCAGCAAGGGCCGTTGCGCCACCGAGAATGAAAAGCGCAGTCAGGAACCCGGCTATCGCGCTTGAAAGGTTTCTCAAAGTCATAACTTCTTCCTCCTGCGGCCATTGGGTTGCAGCGAAAGACCTGCACGTGTCAGTGCCTCGCGCAATGTGCGTATCGCGGCGGGCCCCATTTGCGGCAGAGACTGAAGGTCACGTTCCGACCAGCAGGAAGCGTCTAGCAGGGTCGCAATTCCGCCGGCCCGAAACGCATTGCGGGCGCGCGATGGCAGTTCCAATGCATCGATGGGTAACGTCACCGGCAGCGATGCGACAGGGCGGTCGTAAGAAGCACCCCAGGAAGGAGTAGTGTTGGCCGCCACGGGAGCGGCGCCGATAGCAGACATGCGGGTCCTCCAAAGTTTGCCGGACGCATGATCACCGCGTCCTGTTGAAACGGCAAAAATCAGAGAAGTGTTGGGGGAGCTCTTGGCGCCTGGGATGTATGAGGTGGCCGATGCAGGACTGCGTCGTCCGGGTCAAAGCTGATGGCGCGACCTGATGAGATCAGGGACGCGACAGTCGTTGCGCTATCGGATGCTTGCGCCAGATGCGCCGCAGCAGCGAAAGGACAGATGGCGTGGTGCTGGCCATCATCGGGATTCTTATGGTCCTGGCCATGGCCAGAGGCGGCCGACAACCCTCCGTCCATGGTGCAAATAACTAGCCCCGGGCCATCGGCGGGCGTACCAGGCATCCATCCCGCGGGCAGAAGTGCGCGCAGGATCATCGCAATCAGTGCGATGTGCACGGCGAACCGGCGTGTCCTTATCTGCATTCCCAAAACGTAAGCCCGATCTCTAACAATCTAAACGGAATACAATGTCGCATGTAGCCAGAGTGGAAAGCGCGCGACGCTGAACATGCTGATTCCATGGCCCAGTTGAGTTGTCTCCTGACCTGGGCCCAGCGGTTAATTTGAACTCTCCTGACACCTTTTGGCCTCAGGGCATGGCCATATGCCAAACGCCACCTTTGCCTTCACCGGTCATATCGCCGGCCTTGGCATCATGGGCAAATGTGTAGAGGGGCTTTCCTTTGTAGGCCCACTGTTTGGCGCCGTCGTCGCGGGTGACAATAGTCCAGTCTCCCATCGCCATGGCGCCCGCAGAAACCGGAAGGGCCGGCCATGCGGCCAGGCACGGGCCGTTGCACGCCGATTTGCCCGGCACCGTATCCTTGTCGAACGTGTAGAGCGTCATGCCTTTGGTGTCAGTCAGCATCCCACCCGATATTTTGACGTTGCTGGGTGTCGAACTCATCTGGGCCAAGCCGACGCTATAAGAGGCCGTAAGCAATGAGCAGGTCAGTGCGGTGATTGTAACTATGCGCATCGTAATTCTCCTCCAGGGTGGTAGTTGCTTAAGCTGTATTCAAAATTGTCTTTCCCGCTAAATGGGCTCCAGAGCTAGCCAAGTCCTAACCGCCGGAATCCGGCGCAGGACCAGCCATTCGATCAGAAGCACGACAATCAGCGAGACCAGAAATTCGGGCAGGAGGACGCCAAGACCCAAAACCACTGGCAGTAAAACCCAAGATGCCTGCGAACTGGCTTGAAACGGAGGCGCGCCCAACAGACCTGGCGACCTCCGTGTCCACCACATCCATATTGCGGTCACACTCACTGTTATCAAAGACGCGGCAAGAAGGAGGTTGGAGACCTGGTTGAGCGGCCCGAAGAATTGGCCTTCATGGATGGCAGTCGTGAACCCAACCAGTCGGTCGATCCAGGCTAGTTGGTCGAAATCCGTTCTGCTCACGACCTTGCCGGTTTGGGGGTTCATTGTGATCACTGCGCGCAGTGGCCGATCCTGTGACTGCGACGCGGCTGTCCAGATGCCGTTGCGGTGGGTGGATGGTGACACAGTGACTGGTGGCGCCAAGTTCTGCTCTGCGGCGGTAGCCATCACGCGATCGATACCCGCGGGGACATAAAAGACCCCGCCAGCATCCAGAGGAGCCGTCTTCATGGCACGACCGCCCATTGCCATGCCGGGCATGTCGTCCATCGTTGCGGCATTGATGGCGGCGGCGTCTCTTGCGGCACGCTGCTGCTTCTCCTCGGCGCTCCCAGTGGTCCAATCCTGGCTGGCCGGCGCTGCACCAGTCATGTGCCGGACAGCTTTGAGATAATGGCCCCAATTGTTGGCCCAGGGGAGGCCACTGAGTAGAAAGCCCAAAGCAAAGATGGACACCCAAAGGCCCGTGACCGCGTGCAGATCGCGCAACGTGGTACGCCGCCCGCGCCCTAACCTGGGATAGAGCAGTCCACCCAGCCCGGAGACATTGCGAGGCCACCACAGATAAAGCCCTGTTATGATCATCACGATGCCCCATGACGCGGCCAACTCGACCAGGTTCGATCCCCGATTGCCCGAAAGCAGCTCGCCATGCAGCCGGAAAATTACCCGCATGGGCCGTTCTTCTTCACCAATAGATTTGAGAATCCGCAAGTTGGAACGGTCAACATAGATTCGGCGCTCGATGCCCTTTCTGCTGATCAGTACCTGCGCTGCCGACCGAGGCGTTTTGGGTAGCTGGTAGGCGTGCAGCATCCAGCCCGGATTCTGGGCCAGGACCGCTGCCACTACCTGTGAGGGAAGCGCTGTCTGAGCCCCCGGCAGGTTGTCATAAGGACTGTCCAGCCAGGATTCGATCTGAGGGCGGAACAGATAAATCGAGCCTGTGATGCTGAGAAAGATGATAAAAGGAATGGCGAACAGCCCGGCATAGAAGTGCCAGCGCCAGACCATGCGATAGTCCAAGAATGCGCGTTTTGGATGGCCATCTCTCAATCGTTTGACTTCGCCAGTTACGTCTGCGGCCGTTGTCATAGCGAGCGATCCTCAGAAGCTGACACGCACGCCTCCGGTCATATTGAAGGGTAATCCCAGCGCGGGGATTGTTGTACCGGAAACCGTGGTTCCGTTTGTCGTGGTGTAGCCAAGCCCCTGGTCAAAATATGTGCGGTTCAGGATGTTCTGGGCGATGACATAAAGTTGGGTGTCCGCCCATAAGCGATAGGAAGCCCCCAGGTCGAATACCGTCGAGGCGCTATCGAACTGGGTATGAGAGGTGTTGGCCCAATAGCCCGGGAAACTGCGCATGGTCAGGTTCAGCTGAAGCTGCGGGGTCGCCTGCCAATCCACACCGCCGGTCAGCATCCAATGCGGGATTTGGCCCAGCTGTTGCCGGATGGGATCGGGGATGACGCCCGCCGACGGTGTCGAATAATTTGAGCTGGTCAGATAAGCATCTGTCATGGTGACGCCACCGCGCAGTGATACCGTGTCGAATGCCGCCCAATCGCCTAGCAGCTCCGCCCCCTTGAGCGTGGCATTGCCAGCATTGACATACTGGCGCAGCGAACCGCCCGCGATGCCCGCGATGCCGGTGCCGCAGTAATTGTTGGCCGTGGCGCAACCGCTCTGCACGGTGGCATAATCGATGAAGTTCTTCAGGCTGTTGTCATAGAGCGTGAAGGACAGGTGATAGGTGTCGCCAACCAGGTCTGCGCCGACTTCGCGGCCGAAGTTGGTCTGCGGCTTCAGCGTGGCGTTGAACGTCGTATAATTTGAGCCACTGATGAAGCTGCGGTACATCTGGTTCATGCCAGGGGCGGCGAAATTGTCATACACCGCCGCCCGCAAGTCGATACCGAAGGGCAGTTGATACTTCAGGCCCAGTCGGGGATCGAAGCGACTGTAGCTCTGGTCCGGTATTGCACCGGCAAATCCTGAGCCCTTGTAGGTGCCGGAGATGACACCGTTCTGCGCCTGCCAGAAATCTTGGCGCAGCCCCAGCGTAACCTGGAGGGGAATTTGCTCAACGTGCCAGGTACCCTGGGCGAAGATGCCCTGAAACTGGTGCTTGGCGTTGGCGACCAGATTGCCGGTCGGCCCGGTCGCGGAGAACAGGTTAAGCGGATCATTTGCCCAGGTGCTGCGCGCATCCACACCGATGTTGATGTCCTTGATATCACCCCAGTCGGCGCTGAAGAACAGCGAGCCGCCCACGTGGTGATAGGTCACCGTCTCGGTCTGGGAGACATAGGGCGCTGCAGTGCCGGGAGTAAAAATTGTATAGGTCGCGTTGCTGACATTCTGGGTGAACATCTTGCCCTGGCCGTACCAAGCGGTGAAGTTCAGGTTACCGATGTTCGGGAGGCCGGTGGTCCCGCCCGCTGCAATCCTGTCCGTCTGCCAGATGTTGCGAGCGTTGCTCCAAACCAAGCCATCTTCAGTGATTCGGTGATGGAACAGCTTGAGGTAAAGCCGGGTGTCGCTTGTGGGCGCGAACACCGCCGACAGTTGGTAGTTCTGAGTGCCGGAATCGGTTGGGCTCATGTTGGGGTTGCGGTAGAGCGCGGGCGTCAGGTTGTAGCCGCCCGATTTGTTCACCCCCATATCGAAGCCGACGGAAAGATTGTCGGTAAGATCAATGCCGGCATAGCCCTGGGCATTGAAACCGTCGAAGCCACCGCCGCTCAAATCAACCACCCCGCCCCTGGACGGGGCTTTGGTCACGACATTGACAATACCGCCCATTGCCATGTTGCCCCAAAGGCTGGACGCGCCGCCGCCACGTATCACTTCGATGCTTTGGATCGAATCCTTCGGCACTTGTGCCCAGTCAACCGTGCGGAAATAAGCGTCGTTTGCGGGAATGCCATCGATCATCAGTAGTGTGTTGATGTTGGTCGAGGTGCCGAAGCCGCGGATCGAGAAGGGCTGACCGGTGGGATGTAGCTGGTTGCCGGGCGTGGCCGGCGTATAGATGCCGGGAATCTTGTTGACGATCTGGTCGATGCTAGGCTCGGGCGCCGCGAGCACTTGGTCACTGTCGAGGACGGTTGAACTGACATCGAGATCCTGAGCAGAGGCACCGCGGGTTGCGCTAACCGTGACAAATTCGGGCTGTTCGGCCAGGGCCGGGATGGCTGCCAACGAATTAAGCAGAACGAGCGCGGTTCCCAGCTTGAGAATGGCGCCAAGTCGTGAGGTGGAATTTTCCAAATTATTAAAAATGAACTTCGTCATAAGTAATATTTCCTTTTGATTTTCGGCGCGCGTCGGGCCTTATTTGCCCGCGGCATTGCGCACTGCGAACGTGGCCTTGAGGCTGGTGCCGTCCTTGAATGCGAAGGTGACTGGAACGCGCGCACCGGGCTTGAGCAGCGCGGAAGCGTTCATGCACATGAGGTGGTACCCTCCGGGAGTGAAACTCAATGTTCCCCCGGCAGGTACGGCCACCTCAGTGACGTCTTCCATTTTTGCCATGCCCGACATTCCGGACATGTCGTCCATGCCGCTGGTCTTGTGCAGCATCAGCATCCCGCAGGCGGGCGAGCTGGCGCCGGTAAGGATGACAGGCGTACTACCCGGATTGTGCAGGGTGAAATAACCGCCTGAGGGCACGCTTGAAGGAAGCGCCCGCATCCAGGCGTTGGTGACCGTCAAGCCAGTTGCCGCGAACGCGTTGATAGCCACAACAAGAAACAACGCGGCGATAGCGATGACGTGAACGACGTTGGAATTTCCGAAACTCATCTGAGCCTCCGTGAGGCGATAGCGCGAAAGAATGGGCCTTACGCGCCGCGGGCGATGGCGCGGACTGCGGACAGCCGTTCAAGTGACTGGCGTCAATGCGCGAGCTTTCGCGGCGCGAATATGCCAATCAGGCTTTCAGATGAGGGACGGAGGCGCGCGCGGATTATTCGGCGCATAACCGGGCAGAGCCGGCGCGGCATGGCTTTGACCATTGCCGGGAACAAGATATTGGGCCAGTTGCGGTCGAAGGACCGCGGGCAACATCGCGGCAGTTGCCAGATGTGGTGCGGCTGCGAATGGACATCCATCATGTTCGCCACGCCCGTCAGGCTGATGCTTTGACGGTAGGCTGGCATGACCGGCGGACATGTCGGCGCCGCCGTCCATCGAGCAGATGATGAGTGCGGAACCTGGCTGGCCGCCAACATTGGGCATCCAGCCTGCCGGCAAAAGCGCACGGAGAACCATCGCGGCAAGCGCGAGATGAACTGCCAAGTGACGCAGATTGCGGGCCATATTTCCTCTGCTGCCACCCTGATGAGTGTGCTTGCCTGCCGTCAAGGTGGAAATTTGGCGCAGCTGGCTCGCCGCCTGCAGATTGTAACTATTCCAGCAAGTGCCGCTCAGGCGCTCCAAACAATCGTTGGCGAAGATATTTCGTGGGGCCAGCGGCGAGTGTCCACTTTGGGTCATTCACCCGGTCAGCGAAATCTAGGCTTTGGGGTCACAAGCGGACCCAAAGACCTCCTCAGTTAGGTAATTGCGAATCAGCCGTGGCAGTTGCTGCACCGCTATGTCATTCCTGTGGTTTATATCCTGGTAATCTGGCACACGTTTCTTTATGGCAGCGATGTGCATGACCACAATGCATTGTGGCATACACTCTGGGTGCTGCAGCGGCCCATCGTCGGGGCATTTACCGTGCAGCTATTAAACGCGGCTTGGTAGTGCCGGACATCCACGCTTAGGGGTTCTGATTGACGGCTGCCCTTGGAATACTGGTCCGCCAACGGAGCAGCCCGTGGCGGGCCGCCCGGCAGCCTGGTCGGGCGAAGCGCGAGAAGCGCCGGAACCACTCTTATCCACGCTTTTTCTAGAAATTTTTTTGACGGTAATTCTGACGGTATCTGTTGAAATTGTTCAATCAAATCAACAGTTGTGGATCCTAGTCCCGCACACATTGGCGCGTCCAAGACCACTAAAGCGCGCGTGCTAGGCAGCGTGGTCGACTTCCCATCCTTTGCATGCAAGCAAAACTGGGCGTGGAACAGGTTTCTCACCATTGGAATAATATGCGACCATACGGCGCGAAAGGCCAAGTGCATCAGCTGTTTTGGAGAGCGATAGACCATGGCGCAGGCGCCATTCCAGAAACTCACGGGTGTCTTGGTGTCCAGTAGTTGAAAGCGTCTCAAGCCAAAGGGTATCTGCGCTTATATCGACACCAGATGGCCATTCGACACTATGACCCCATTCTCCTGGTCGTGCCTGAGCAAATGCTTTCGGATCACGAAGCGACCGGTACGATTTGCTTTTGAGCAGCCTGGTGAGATCAATAGTCGCCTTCGTTCCATCAGACCATTGTAATGCCAAGGACGACGGTGCACAGGCCTTAACTTTGAGGATGGTCCGAAGCTTGTCTTCACTACTCATGTGTTCAACTCCCGCCATTTTGCGAGTAACACAGATCGATTTGCCTTGGCCCAGCGATAAGCCTCTTTCAACACCGTCGCTGGAACAACTCCTACGATCACGTCCAACGTGTTCATATCAACCGAACATCGAAAGTCCCGGCCTTCGATGTGAAAATGCGCCACTCCATGCTCTCTGCCATAGACGGAGATTTTCCAGTCGCGTTGACGATAGACGGTTACCATGTGCAACGGTAGTGCAATAGTTGCACTAAGTCAACCCCTCAGCTTAAGGGCTTGGGCCGGTCTGCATTTCGCCGCGCCCTGCGTTCTCAGTCACGGTTTACGCTTAGTAACACAAGTACCGGCTCCGTCGAGCGACCCGCGGGGGAAGCGTAATCCGCGTCTGCGGCGCCTTGATCGCAAGATCAGCTTTTCGATTTTCATCCGACCCGCAGCCTCAAACGTGTCTCGTATATAAAAAAGAACGAATAGCAATCAAAAGACATGTTTTCTTTTCTTCAGTTTTCGTCTCTTTTGCGCGCATTGGAGATCAACATGAACCGTGCAATCACATCTGACAAAATTCTGCGCATGCGTACCGTTTTGGAACGGACTGGCCTCAGCCGTTCGACTGTTTATCGGAAAGTGCAGGATGGCACCTTCCCACCCAAGGTAAAGATCAGTGAGCATTGTTGTGGCTGGCGTGAATCCGAAATCAATCGCTGGATGGCCGACCCGGTAGCCTTTCGCGAAAACCCTTTCGCGAGTATCGGCAACGGCTGACAGCCATTCAGGCGGTCACCCGTCCTCTTAGCGGGACCACCTTTGCTGCTCTTGGAGTGGCGCAGTAGCCCGCCCAAGCCGCCATGAGCTTGCGGCGCTTCTCGAACAGGTCGCCGCGCCGGTAGGCGGCCTCGGCCTTGTTTGCGATGGCGTGGGCCAAAGCCATTTCACACACCTCATGTGGAAAGCCTGTGGTCTCCGAGGCCCAATCCCGGAACGAAGATCTAAAGCCGTGAACGGTAACCTCGAGCTTCATGCGACGCAGCAGCATCGCCATGGCCATTGTCGAAAGCGGCTCCTTTGGTCTAGGACCCGGAAAGACGAGCCCTTCGGTACCCTTCTTCTGCATCTCCTCAATAATCTGCTGGCAGCGGGGCGATAGCGGCACCCGATGCTCTCGGGCTGCCTTCATGCGATCCGCCGGAATCGTCCAGACCATCTTTTCGAGATCGAATTCTGCCCAGTTAGCCCCCAGCACCTCGCTGGTCCGACAAGCAGTCAGGATTGTGAATTCCAGAGCCCTTGCCGCCACCGCTAAGCGGCTGCGCAAGTCCGCCATAAAGTTCGGTACTTCGTCATAAGGCAAGGCTGCGTGGTGGCCCCTGGTCAAGCGCTGGCGCTTGGGCAAGAGCTGGTCGAGATGACCCCGCCACCGGGCAGGGTTCTCGCCGCTGCGCTGGCCCTTGGCCTTGGCCGCGTCCAGAACATTCTCAATACGCCCTCTGAGCCGTTTGGCCGTTTCCGGCACCCGCTTCCACAAAGGCTCAAGGATGGCCAAGACGTCTTGTGTCGTGATTTCGTCCACCGGGAGATGCCGGATTGGCTTGGCGTAGTCCTCAAGGGTCATGCGCCATTGGGCGACGTGCTTTGGATTGCGCCAGGATTCCTGCATCGTATCCAAATACCTGTCGGCGCTTTCTCCGAAGGTCGGGATGTTCTGATCCCTTGCTCTAGCAGCCTTGGGGTCTTCCCCATTTGCTAACATGGCACGCAGGGTCGCGGCCTCCGTGCGTGCTGCGGCCAAAGACAGGTCCCGGCCTCCACCTAATCCCAGCTCCACGCGCCGGCCCCGGCGCACATACATGAAGATCCAGCGCCTGCGGCCCTTGTCGTCGATGAAAAGGTAGAGGCCGCCACCGTCGGAATGACGTCCTGGCGCGCGCAATCTCTCGGCCTCTTTTGCACTCAATTTGTTGAGGGTTCGACTTCCCATGTCCAAGTGTCCGCCTAACATTTGGGTCCCACTTCTGGTCCCACTTTCGGTCCCATTTTGTGCCCAGGATGGGGTGAATTGTCCAGAGACGTGTTAATCGAGAAAATGCGAGAAAAGCCCAATTTTATTGGCTTAAAATGACACTCTATGCGCGCGCATGAGACGGCATGAATTGTCGCAATTCGAATCCCACCCTGTCCGCCATTTCTACGATTGTACGGCCCGGACACATGGTTGGCATTTCGTACCGGAGACATAGGTTACAACCTTGGGCCAAACGGGTTGTCGAGGGGTTGTAAGGTTCTCTGCTCCAAGTCGAAGTATCCCAAATCATAGTGCATGAATGAGGCGAGCCAAATGCCGTCTTCGACCTCTTTGATTCCAAGGGTTTGGCCGGCAAAAACGGTTGATAGGTTGATCCTCTTGCGGTGTAGGCAGATGCGACCGCAGGCGGTGACGAGGATGTCCTGATCGTGGAAGGGATAGTTGAGTTCGGGCAGGCCCCGATAGGGCCTGGATGAGGGCGTATAGATCTCGGCCGGGCATTTCATGGCGAGCGCTTCATGGGGGCGCTCGGAGTTGAAC